>Ga0315281_10004316_pt1 | contig 20650 bp, 23 predicted proteins | sample YL17G07_0_MG_FD_204540 | JGI IMG/M metagenome (GOLD analysis project Ga0315281, IMG submission 204540) | Sediment microbial communities from Yellowstone Lake, YNP, Wyoming, USA - YL17G07_0 | ecosystem: Environmental > Aquatic > Freshwater > Lake > Sediment | place: USA: Wyoming | collected...
GTGGGGATCGTGGTGGAGCTGGTGGCGCTGAGGACGCTGTACGAGCGGGACCACCTCGACCAGGTGCTCGCCACCTTCGGCCTGATCCTGATCTTCAACGAACTGATTTCGATCCTGTGGGGTCGTGCGGCGATCTACAGTACGCTCCCCAGCTACCTGACCGGGCACGTCGAGCTGATCGGCAGCCTGCGCTACCCGCTCTACCGGCTGGTGATCATCGGCGTCGGGATGGCGGTCGCGGTGCTGCTGTGGTTCGTGGTCTCGCGCACCCGCCTGGGCATGCTGATCCGGGCCGGCGCGAGCAATCGCGCCATGGTCGCGGCGCTGGGCGTCGACATTCGCCTCCTCTACACCATCGTGTTCGGCTTCGGCGCCGCGCTCGCCGGCCTCGCCGGCCTGCTTGCCGGGCCGATCTTTTCGGTGCAGCCCGGCATGGGCGAACTGATCCTGATCCAGGTGTTCGTGGTCATCGTCATCGGCGGCATCGGCTCGATTCGCGGCGCCTTCGCGGGGGCGCTGATCGTCGGCATGGTGGACACGATGGGGCGCGCGTTCCTCAAACCGGTCCTCTCCGCGCTCATCTCTCCGACCGCGGGCGACGCCGCCGGTCCGGCGCTCGCCTCGATGCTGATCTACTTGCTGATGGCCACGGTGCTGGCATTCCGGCCGGAAGGCCTTTTCCCCTCGCGAGGATCGTGATTACCTCAAGGACATGGGTGTTGGTGGCGATCCTGCTGCTGCTTGCGGCGGTGCCGCCGGTCGCCGCGCTGCTGCACGAACCGTTCTATCTCGATCTCCTGCGGCGCGTGATGATATTCGCCATCGCGGCGATCAGCCTCAACCTGATTCTCGGCTACGGCGGCATGGTTTCGTTCGGCCACGCCGCCTACCTCGGCATCGGTGCCTATGCGGTGGGCGTGCTCGCGCACTACGGCATCGATAACGGCTGGCTGCAGTGGGGCCTCGCGATCGGCGCTTCGGCGCTCGTAGCGGCGGCGATCGGCTCGGTCTCGGTGCGCACCAGCGGCATCTACTTCATCATGATCACGCTCGCCTTCACGCAGATGCTGTACTACCTTGGCGTCTCGATCGAGGAATTCGGCGGCGACGACGGCCTGCGTCTCAAGGTGCGCAGCCAGTTTTCCGGCTTGATCGACCTCAACGATCCGACCGCGTTTTACTATCTCGTGTTCGCGATCCTGGTCCTGTTCCTCTACCTTACGCATCGGCTGATCAATTCGCGCTTCGGCCTGGTGCTGCAGGCGGTGCGCTCGAACGAGGCGCGCACGCGCGCGATAGGCATCTCGCCTTACCCGATCCGCCTCGCGGCGTTCATCATCTCGGGGGCCATGTGCGGCCTTGCCGGCGCGCTGCTGGCCAACCAGACCGCCTTCCTGACGCCTGAGTTCATGAACTGGACCCGTTCGGGCGAACTGATGTTCATGGTGATCCTGGGTGGCATCGCCAGCACCGCCGGGCCGCTGCTCGGCGCCGCCACCCTGCTATTGCTCGAGGATATGCTGCAGGGCTGGAGCGTGCTGCCGAAGTGGGTCAACGACCATTGGCAGCTTTATCTGGGCGTGATCCTCGTCTTGGTGGTTCTTTTCGCGCGGCGCGGCCTCGCGGGCCTGTTGCCCGGGAAGGAGCGCAATGACTGAGTCGCTCCTGGAAACCCGCGGCTTGAGAAAGACCTTCGGCGCGCTGATCGCTACCGACGGCGTGGACTTCGACGTGCGCGCCGGCGAAACGCACGCGGTGATCGGGCCCAACGGGGCGGGCAAGACCACCTTCATCAAGCAGCTTTCCGGCGAACTGCGCCCGGACACCGGCCGCGTCCGCTTCGCGGGCGAAGACATCACCACCCTCCCCGTGCCGCGGCGTGCGCGCAAGGGCCTCGCGCGCTCCTTCCAGATCACCAGCATCTACCGCGATTTCACCGCACTCGACAACGTGGCGCTGGCGGTCCAGGCGCGTGCGGGGCACAGCTTCCGTTTCTGGCGCGCGGCGCGCGAAGATCCTTCCTTGACGCTGCCTGCGATGCAGGTCCTTGAAAAAGTCGGTCTCGAAAAAAGATCCGCTACCTTGGCGGCCAACCTCTCGCACGGCGAGCAGCGTCAGCTCGAGATCGCGATGGCGCTTGCCACGCAACCGCGCCTGCTGCTGCTGGACGAACCGGTGGCGGGCATGGGCACCGACGAGTCGCAGCGCATGGTCGAACTGCTCACCACTCTCAAAGGCGAAAAAACCATCGTCTTGGTGGAACACGACATGGACGCGGTGTTCTCGCTCGCCGACCGCATCTCGGTGCTGGTCTACGGACGCATCATCGCGACAGGATCCCCGGCGGAAATCCGCGCCAATCCGGGAGTGCGCGCCGCCTACCTGGGAGAAGACCTCTGATGCTCGAGGTCCAGGGACTCGAGGCCTCCTACGGACTTTCGCAGGTGCTGTTCGGGGTCTCGTTGCGCATCGCCGAGGGCCAGGTGGCGACCCTGCTCGGGCGCAACGGCATGGGCAAGACCACCACGGTGCGTTCGATCATGGGCATGATTCCCTGCAAGGGCGGCCGCATCGCCTTCAACGACAAACCGCTTGCGGGGTTGCCGTCCTATCGGATCGCGCAGGCGGGAATCGGCCTGGTCCCCGAGGGGCGGCAGATTTTTCCCAACCTCACAGTGCGCGAGAACCTGGTGGCGACCGCCGCCAACCGCGGCAAGCGGCCCGATCCGTGGACGCTCGATCGCGTATTCGAGCTGTTCAAGAACCTGGACGAACGCAAGAACCACTACGGCAACCAGCTCTCGGGCGGCGAGCAGCAGATGCTGGCGATCGGCCGCGCGCTGATGACCAACCCGCGCCTCTTGATCCTGGACGAGGCCACCGAAGGCCTCGCGCCGATGATCCGGGCGGATATCTACCGCTCCATCGAGCAGCTCAAGGCCGCCGGCCTGTCGATCCTGGTGATCGACAAGGACGTCAAGGCGCTGATCCGCGTCGCCGACGTACACTACATGCTGGAAAAAGGCCGCGTGGTCTGGAGCGGCAGCTCGGCCGAACTTGCGGCGAGCGAGGACGTGCAGCGCCGTTATCTGGGCGTCTGACGTTGCGCCAACGGCGTGCCCGCTTGACCGTATGCATGATTTCAAATACGATACATACTCATGAAAGCGCGCGTCACGATCACGCTGGATCCCGAGGTGCACGCCCGTGCCAAGCGCACGGCGCGGGCGCGCCGCACGACGGTGTCGGGCCTGATCGAAGGGTTCCTGCGTTCGCCGCAAGCCGCCGGGAAAGACAGGTCGCTGGTCGATGAGATGCTGGGCTGCGGCGAACTGCGGGCGGTGAAGCGCGGGCAGGATCCACTTTACGATGATCTGCACGAGCGCTTTATCGCCCGTTGCCGGTGAGGGTCCTGCTCGACACCGACGTCCTGCTTGACGTAGCCCTTGCGCGCGAGCCCCATGCGGCGCACAGCGCCGCGGTGCTGCGTTGGGCCGAGGCGGGCGGCGAGGCCGCGGTGGCTTGGCATACGCTTGCGAACTGCGCCTATCTGCTCAAAGGGAGCGGCCGCCCGTTCCTGATCCGGCTGCTGCGCATCGTGGAAGTGGCTCCTGCCGGAACAGCAGACGCACGGCGGGCCATCGAGTTGCCGATGGCCGACCTGGAGGACGCGTTCCAGGCGGCCGCCGCGCTCTCCTGGGGGGCGGATGCGATCGTGACCAGGAATATTCGTGATTTCCGTCGCTCACCCGTTAGAGCGCTGACCCCTTCCGCGTTTCTCAAGCAACCGGGCGTGCGCCCCACCCCTCGCCGCCGCACGCCCTGATCGGAATTGCCGCACCCTGAACCGCGGCTGCATGCCAAAATCCCGCCTGTCCGGGCCAGAGCGCAATCCATGAAACGCGAAAACATCGTCGGGCGGGCGAACGTGGAGGACACACCCGAGCTGGAGGCGTACTACCGCGAGCTGGAGAGCCGCGAGTTGGGCGCACTGTGGAACGTGGCCAACGAGATCGAACCCTGGTTCCCGCAACCGAAGTCGGTGCCGATGCTCTGGAAGTGGCGCGACATCGGGCCGCTGGTGCGCAGGGCGCCGGAACTCGTCACCGCGGAGAAGGCAGCGCGGCGAGTCGTAATGCTGGTCAACCCGGGCCGCAAGGAATGGAGCGCCGCTGCCGGCCTGCTCTACACCGGCGTGCAGATCATGAACCCGGGAGAATTCACCTCGGCGCACCGGCACCAGGCCTCCGCCCTGCGCTTCGTGATGGAGGGCAAGGGCGCCTACACGGTCGTGGACGGCGAGCGCCTGGCGCTCGGTGCGCGCGACCTGGTACTGACGCCGAACGGCACCTGGCACGACCACGGCGTGGAGGCCGGCGGCACGCAGTGCATCTGGCAGGACGGCCTCGACATCCCGCTGATGAATTCGCTGGACGCGAATTTCTATGAAGTGCATCCACAGACCGTGCAAACACCATCGCCGCTCTCGCGGGAGAACTGGAGCAAGCCGTACTCGCCGGTATTTTTGTATAAATGGGACGTCTGCTTTTCCGAATTGAAAAAAGCAGGAAGATTCGAATACAAAAACCCCCTGACGGGCGGCCCGGTGATGCCAACCATGGGCGCAAGACTTGAACTGATAGGAAAAGATGCAAAACCAGTGCGCCACACCGGAAGCGTCATCTACCAGGTCGCCTCCGGGCGCGGCTGGTCGGAAATCGGCGGCCAGCGCTTCGAGTGGGAGGAGAAGGACATCTTCTGCGTACCCGCGTGGACGCAGTACCGGCACGGCGCCACGGAAGAATCGGTGTTGTTCTCGTTCAATGATTTTCCAGCCATGAAGGCTTTAGGGCTTTATAGAGAAAAAAATGATTAGTCAGGAACAGAACGAGCTGATGACCCGCGTCGGACCGGGTACGCCGGCCGGCCGGCTGCTGCGCAACTACTGGCAACCTGTTGCGTTGATTGACGAGTTTTCGAATTCTTCCAGGCCCGTGTTGCCGATAAAGGTCCTGGGAGAAACATTCGTGTTGTTCCGAGACCGCAAAGGACGTTTCGGTTTGCTCGACCGGCACTGTCCCCACCGCGGCGCCGACCTCGCCTACGGGCGCTATGAAGAGGGCAATCTGCGCTGCGTGTTCCACGGCTGGCTGTTCGATGTGACGGGCCGGTGCCTGGAGACGCCCGCCGAGCCCGAGGGCAGCCGGCTGTGCGAGCACATCCGCCAGCGCTCGTACCCGGTCGCCGAACGCAGCGGCATCCTGTTCGCGTGGCTGGGCGCGGGCGAGCCCTCCGCGTTCCCGCATCTCGACTGCTTCACCGCACCGGACGCGTACACCTTTGCCTTCAAGGGCTACTGGGACTGCAATTGGCTGCAGGCGCTGGAAGTGGGCATCGACCCGGCGCACGCCTCCTTCCTGCACCGCTACTTCGAGGACGAGGACACGGCGGCGAGTTACGGCAAGCAGTTCCGCGGCAAGCCGCTCGATTCCGATATGCCGATCTCGAAAGTGCTGCGCGAGTACGACCGGCCCGAAATCAGCGTCGCGCGCACTGACTACGGCATGCGCCTGGTCACCCTGCGCAAGATCGACGAGACGCAGACCCATGGGCGCTCGACGCACATTCTGTTCCCGCAGGCCTTCGTGATTCCAATGAACGCGGAGATGACCATCACGCAGTGGCACGTGCCGGTGGACGACCACGGCTGCTACTGGTATTCGATCTTCACCAGCTTCACCACGCCGGTGGACAAAAACCTCATGCGCGAGCAGCGCCTGAAGACCTACCCGGCGCCCGACTACAAGCCGCTCCTTAACCGCGCGAACCAGTGGGGTTTCGACGCCGAGCAGCAGAGGAAGTCGACCTACACCGGCATGGGCTTCGATATCAATATCCACGACCAGTTCGCCTGTGAATCGCCGGGCCGCATCGCCGACCGCACGCGCGAGAACCTCGGCAGCAGTGACAAGGGAATTGTTCTCTATCGGCGTCTTCTCCTTGATGCAATCAATAAAACTTCTCGTGGAGAAAAAACACTCATGGTGCTCGACGCCGCTCAGGCCGCCGCGCTCACCGGACCGCCCGCGATCGACGGCATCGGCCCGACGGGCCGGTGGGACGATTACTGGAAGGAGTCCGACGCGGCGCGGCGCCAGCGCGCGCCCTGGTCGGGAAAGCTCGCGTGAGCTTTGTCGGGCGCCACGGCCTGTGGAGCGCCGCGCAGCGAGCGGCGGCGAAGCACATGCACAAGGAAATCGATGGACAGGGCATCAAGGCGATCCGCTTCTCGTTCGCCGACCAGCACGGCATCCTGCGCGGCAAGACGGTTGCCGTCGGTGCGCTCGGCCCCGCGCTGGACAACGGCGTCACCATCACCAGCACGCTGCTGCTCAAGGACACTTCGCACCGGACCGTCTACCCCGCCTTCACGCCCGGCGCCGGCATGAGCATGCCGGAAATGGAGGGCGCGGCCGATTTCCTGATCGTCGCCGATCCCGCGACCTTTCGCATCCTGCCCTGGGCACCCGAGACCGCATGGGTGCTGTGCGACATGTATTTCGCCGACGGCAAACCAGTGCCCTTCGACACCCGCAGGCTGCTGCGAGTGGCGCTGGAAAAGCTTGGCGCCGCAGGTTACGAGCTATTCGCCGGACTCGAGATCGAGTTCCACGTCTTCAAGGTAACGGACCCGCACCTGCGTCCGGAGGATTCCGGCCAGCCCGGCACGCCGCCCGAAGTGAGCCTGCTGACGACGGGGTATCAGTATCTGACGGAGCAGAAATTCGACTTGATCGATCCGGTCATTCAGCTGTTGAGGAATGGCCTGGAAAAACTTCAGCTTCCCCTGCGCTCGTTCGAGGTCGAATTCGGCCCGAGCCAGTTCGAGATCACGCTGGATGCCATGCGCGGCATGGCTTCTGCCGACGCCATGCTGTTGTTCCGCGGCGCGGTGAAGCAAATTGCCAGGCGCAACGGTTACCACGCCACCTTCATGTGCCGGCCGAAACTGCCCAACGTGATGTCCAGTGGCTGGCATTTGCATCAGTCCCTTCTTTTCAAGGGTAAGAATGCTTTTATTGCAAAGAACGACTTTCTTTCCCGGACCGGCAAACGCTATCTCGCCGGGCTGCTCGCCCACGCCAAGGGGAGCGTCGCGCTCTCGACCCCGACCATCAACGGCTACAAGCGCTACCGCCCATACTCGCTCGCGCCCGACCGCATCCACTGGGGCCGCGACAACCGTGGCACCCTGCTGCGCGTGATTGGCGGCGCGGGCGACCCGGCAACGCGCATCGAAAACCGCGCCGGCGAGCCCGCGGCCAATCCCTACCTGTACTTCGCGTCGCAGATTTATTCCGGACTGGCTGGCTTGAAGAACAAATTGCCTCTTGCGCCCTCCGAGCACCTGCCTTACGAATCGAAGGCGGAATTCCTCCCTCATACACTCGGTGAAGCCCTGCAGCATCTGAAAAAAGACCAGGTGCTGCGCGAAGGATTCGGCGCGGGTTTCATCGATTACTACTGCCGCATCAAGGAAGCCGAGATCGCGCGCTTCAACCTCGAGGTCAGCGAATGGGAACACCGCGAGTACTTCGATCTGCTGTAGGGCACCTGGAGCGTGGCGACTGGCAGGCCGCCCATCGCCTCGTCCAGAAGGACGAGGAATCCCCGCTGAGTTGCTGGGCGCACGGCATCGTGCACGTCATGGAAGGCGACCTGCCGAACGCGCGCTACTGGTATCGCCAGGCGCAACGTCCTTTTCCGAATGATTTTTCCGTTGCCGCCGAAATCGCGGCTCTGAAGGAATTGATCTAGGGCGAGACCCGCTACGGCTGAACGAGATCTGGCAGGACGCTGCTGATCGGGTCGCGGAACACCGCGTCGGCGATGTCGTCGAAGGGCGTGGGCTCGGCATTCATGATCACGATTTTCGCGCCCGCGGCCCGTGCCAGCGGCACCACGCCGGCGATCGGATAGACCTGCAAGCTGGTACCGATGGAGAAGAACACTTCGGCCTCGCCCGCCGTCCGCATGGCGCGGTCGATCACCTCCGGCACCAGCGCCTGGCCGAAGGAGACGGTGGCGCTCTTCAATATGCCACCGCAATCGCGGCACGGCGGATCTTCCTCGCCCGCGCGCACGCGCTCCAGCGCCCTTTGCATCGGCGCAGTCATGCCACAACTCATGCACACCACCTTGCGCATGGTGCCGTGCACCTCGATCACTTTATCCGATGAGTTGCCGGCCATCTGGTGCAACTCGTCGATGTTTTGCGTGATCAGCGCATGCAGCTTGCCGCGCTCTTCCAGTGCCGCGAGCGCGAGATGGCCCGGATTGGGCTTGGCGCTCCAGGCAATGTGGTCCATGCGCGCCTTCCACGCCGCTTTGCGCACCGCCGCGTCGGCCATGTAGTGGTGAATGTTGGAGAGCTTCTCCGCCATCGGATTCTTCGTCCACACGCCCTGCGGGCCGCGAAAATCCGGAATCCCGGAGTCGGTGGAGATCCCCGCGCCGGTGAGCACGACGACGCGCCCCGCTTCATCCACCCAGCCGCGCACCGTGTCAGCGCTTGCGTTCATTGGCGGTAGTCTAAACTCCTCCGGTGGACAAGTTCGACCGCATCTACAAGCTCCACCAGATCCTCGCCGGGCGCAAGACCCCGATTCCGATCGGGGACATCGAGTCGCGCCTCGAGTGCTCGACCCCAAGCGCGTACCGCCTGCTGCGCGAATACCTCAACGCGCCGGTGCGCTTCGACGCGGAGCGCGGCGGATACCTGTTGTTTGGGTCGTCGAGCGCGCAAGCGGCGTCCATTGCCCGGCCAGCCGAGGTCGTATAACATGTCCGGCAGTTATATAAAAGGCAGTCGATGAACTTCAACGTCTATGTGGACAAGCGGACCGGAGAACGCCTGGCGCGCCTAGCAAGGACGAGGCAGACGTCGCGTAACGCGCTGATCCGTGAAGCGGTTGCCCGCTTGCTGGAGCGCGAATCCGGGGCGGGTTGGCCTGCGGAGATCCTGGATTTCCAAGGAATGCCAGGTGCGCCCAGGTTCGAGGCATCGCGCCGAAGGCTCGGTTCGCCGCGTCGCGATCCGCTCGCTTGAAATACCTGCTCGATACCTGCGTGCTGAGCGATTTCACGCGCGGTGATGCAAGCACACATGCGCGCCTGAAAACGACGCCACCGGGAGAGATCGTGGTATCCAGCATTACGGTAATGGAGATCGAGTTCGGCCTCGCGCTCGACCCCCAACGCGCCCGCAAGCTGGCCCCGGTCATGAACGCGTTTCTCGGGACGGTGAACATCGTGCCTTACGATACCGCCGACGCACGCGCGACCGCCACGTTGCGCGCGGGCCTGCAAAAGAAGGGCCGCCCGATCGGGCCTTACGATGTCCTGCTCGCCGGGTGCGCACTCGCTCGCGCCCTCGTGGTCGTCTCGTCCAACGAACGCGAATTCGGCCGCATCGCCGGCCTGCAAATCGAGGACTGGCGCAGGAGCTGACCGTCCGGCTGGAGCCTTCCGTCATGCTAGCGCCCATGGACTCCCCGGAACAACCGGAGCTTCCCCTTCCTTTCCCCGAGTTCACCGGGGACATGCCGCTGCTGCCCGCGCGCATGGTGAACGAGTACCAGTACTGCCCTCGCCTCGCGTACCTGGAATGGGTGCAGGGCGAATGGGCGGACTCGGCGGACACCGTCGAGGGCCGGCACCGGCACAAGCGCGTCGACGCTGGCGCGGGCGATCTGCCGGAACCGGGCGTAGAGGATGCCGAAGAGAAGATCCACGCCCGCTCGGTGACGATCTCTTCCGCGCGCCTCGGGCTGATTGCCAAGATCGACCTCGTTGAAGCGAGCGGCGGCGCGGCCATGCCCGTGGATTACAAGCGCGGCAAGCGCCCGCACGTCCCCAAGGGCGCCTACGATCCCGAGCGCGTGCAGCTCTGCATTCGGGGATGCTGCTCGAGGAGCACGGCTACGAGGTGGCGGAGGGCGTTCTGTATTTCGTCGAGAGCAAGGAGCGGGTGCGGGTGCTCTTCGACGAGGAACTTCGCGCGCTCACGCGCAACGCAATGGACGGCCTGCGCCTGATCGCGACCGGGGGGCAGATTCCGGCGCCGCTGGAGAACAGCCCCAAGTGCCCGCGCTGCTCGCTGGTGAGCATCTGTCTTCCCGACGAGGTGAACTTCTTCCGCAAAGAGCAGGAGCCGCCGCGGCCGCTCGCCGTCGGGCGCGACGAGGCGATGCCGATGTACGTGCAGGCGAACCGCGCCAAGGTGGCGAAGAACGGCGAGACGCTGGAGGTGAGTGTCGAGGACAAGGTCGTCAATCACGCGCGCATCAACGAGGTGTCGCAGCTCGTGCTGCTTGGCAACGTCTATGTGACCACGCCCTGCATGCAGGAACTCATGAGCCGGGGAATCCCGATCACCTGGATGAGCTACGGCGGCTGGTTCATGGGGCACACAGTCGGGACCGGGCACAAGAACGTCGAGTTGCGCACGGCGCAGTACCGCGCCAGCTTCGACGAAGCGCGCTGCCTGCGCCTGGCGAAAGGACTCGTCGAAGCGAAGATCCTGAATGCGAGAACGCTTTTGCGGCGCAACTGGCGGCAGGAGGAAAAGCCCGAAGCACTGCTCGATGCCTTAAAGGAGGACGCGAAAAACACGCGGCGCACGAGTTCTCTTGCCGAGCTGCTCGGCGTCGAAGGGAATTCGGCGGCACGGTACTTCGGCGCCTTCGCCAATCTAATCAAGGCGGGCGACACCGCTTCAGGGGAATTCAAATTCGACTTCAGCGCCCGAAACAGGCGGCCGCCGACCGACCCTGTCAATGCCCTGCTCTCCTTCTCGTATTCGCTGCTCGCGCGCGCCTTCACCGTGACCCTGGCGGCGGTCGGTTTCGACCCGTACCGCGGGTATTACCACCAGCCGCGTTATGGCCGCCCCGCGCTCGCGCTCGATCTCATGGAATCGTTCCGGCCCCTGGTCGCGGACTCCGCGGTCATCATGGCGATCAACAATGGCGAGGTGCGGCCCACGGATTTCGTGCGCTCGGGGCGCGCGGTGGCGCTGTCGCCCGACGGCCGCAAGCGCTTTATCGCCGGAATCGAGCGCCGGATGAGCCAGGAGATCACGCATCCCATTTTCGGCTACAAGGTCAGCTACCGGCGGCTGATCGAAATGCAGGCGCGCCTGCTTGGACGCCATCTGCTCGGTGAAATCGCCGACTACCCGAATCTCGTGACGAGGTAATCCGTGGACGAACACCTCTATATCGTCGCCTACGACATCAGCGACACCAAACGCTGGCGGCGCGTATTCAAGCTGATGAACGGCTACGGCGAATGGCTGCAGCTCTCCGTCTTTCAGTGCCGCCTCAGCCGGCGCCGTCACGCGGAATTTATCCAACTCCTTGACGGCATCATCCATCACAAGGAGGATCACGTCGTGACGATGGAGAGCGGCCCGGCCGAGTCCGTCAAGCCGCGAGTGGTTAGCCTCGGCAAGGCGTTCGAGCCGGTCGCCCGCGAGCCGGTCATCGTGTAGCGTGTTGGCGCCGGATCACCGGACATGCTTGCCGCAGGTAGGCGAGCGCTCGAATGCAGATGCCCGGCGGATGCAGTGCTCGCGGCGCAATAAGTTCTTTAAAAATATGGATAAAATCAACCAACGGGAGCCTGTAGTCGCGGTGCTTGGAGCGCGTAGCCGCCATTTTCGGGCGAGCGCTTGCGGAACTCCCGCCAACGCCCCGAGAGGCGCGGTTCCCCGGGGCGGCTGTTATCCGCGGCGAAAGGCCGCGGCCTCATTGAAGCCAGTGCTAGGTCTCATGCCATGCGCTGCGCCAGCAGCGCCTGCGCCTCCGCGTTCCGGCCCGCCTTGAGGTACGCGGCGGCGAGCGTCTTCACCACCAGGTCGCGCTGCGCCCGGCTGCCGCCGATGCGCACCGTTTCCGGCAACGCCTCGCCGAGGATTTCGGCCGCGCGGCCCCATTGTCCGGCACCGTAAGCGCCCAGGCCTTCGGCAATCAGAGGCACCACGCCGCCGGCGGGAAGCCGGCCGGCGGCTTCGCGCTTGCGAAGCTCTTCGACGAGCGCACCAAGACCGGCCGCGTCACCGTTCGCGACGCAGGTTAGCGCCACGTGCACGTCCACGAATGCAATCCCGGCCTTGGGGAATGCCGCCTGCGTGTACTCGCGCACTTCGCGCCAGAGATCCACGCGGCGAGCCTCGCCGCCGAGCTCCGCGCGCCACAGGAACGAGGCCGCATCGGTGGCGACATTGAGCGGCGGCCCCCAGGAACCGCCGGGGTGCACGGCGTCGCGGTATGCGCGCCAGGCCTCGTCGGTGCGGCCGAGGGCGAGCGCGAACATCGCCACGTGCCAGGAAAGGTGGCAGTGCATCAGCCCCTGGCGGTCGTAGTCCGGCAGCCAGCGCCGCAAGTAATCAAGTCCGGTTTGCGCCTCGTTGCTTTCGTAGTGGACATGCGCCTTGATATGGGCGCCGTGGGCGTTGCCGGGGTTTGCCGCCATGCTGCGCTCGATCAGGGCGCGCGCCTCGTCCAGCCGTCCGTCCTCGCAGGCCGCGAACGCGAACACGGTATCGAACCACCAGTCTTCACCGTAGGCCTGCGCCAGGCCGCGCAGAAACTCATACTGCTCCGGCTCGCGCTCGCGCCGGCCGCTGAAGCCGATCAGGCCGAATACGCCGGTGGCGGGCGCCAACACCATGGCGTCACGAGGCTGCTGCGCAAGGTGCTCGCGCGTCGCCGCGAACGCCTCGACGGGTTTGCCTTCGATGGCGAGCGCGAGCGCATTGACATGCGACCGCTCGCGAGGCGTGGCGCGCGCCGCCAGCGCCCTCGCCCGCGAGGCGGCCGCGCGCGCCTCCGGCACGTTCGCGACGACGAAATGCGCACGCGCCAGCGCCGCGTGCGCCAGCGCCAGCCCCGGATCGGCCTCGATGGCGCGGCCAAGATGCCGCTCCGCGCCCGTGGTCGCCGCCAGTATGCAGTCCACTCCGGCGACGTATGCGTCGCGCGCGGCCGCCGAGGCCGTGCTCAATTCCAGTCCGTAACGATCTTCCAGATCGGCCTCCTCCCCGTGAAATGCTAGTCTGGCACAGGACAATTGCCGTGCAAACAAGACCGTCCCGGATTCTCCCCGCCATCGTCGCCTCGCAGTTCGCGGGCACGTCGCTCTGGTTTGCCGGCAACGCCGTCCTTGGCGACCTGCAGCGCGACTGGGGCCTCGGCGCCGACGCGATCGGCCACGCCACCTCGGGGGTGCAACTCGGGTTCATCGCCGGAACGCTGGTATTTGCGTTCTTCGCGCTCTCGGACCGGATCTCGCCGCGCGCCCTGTTCCTCGCCTGCTCCCTGCTCGGCGCTGGCGCAAACCTTTCGGTGCTCGAGGCCGGAAGCAGCCTCGGTACGCTCGTGGCGTGCCGCTTCGCCACGGGCTTCTTCCTGGCCGGAATCTATCCGGTGGGCATGAAGATCGCCTCTGGCTGGTTCCAGCGCGACCTCGGGAACGCGCTCGGTTTTCTCGTCGGCGCGCTGGTGCTCGGTACCGCGTTTCCGCATCTGCTCAAGACACTCGGGCAGGCGTGGCCCTGGCAGGCGGTAATCGCCGCGGTTTCGGGCGTCGCCGCGCTGGGCGGCGTCGCAATGTACCTACTGGTGCCCGACGGGCCGTACCTCGGCAGGGGCACGCCGTTCGATCCGCGCGCGCTGAGCGTGGTATTCCGCTCGCCGGATTTCCGCGCCTCGGTATTCGGCTATTTCGGCCACATGTGGGAGCTGTACGCCTTCTGGGCGTTCGTCCCGGTTGCGCTGGCGGTGCGTGGCGACAGCCTGAACGTACCGCTCTGGTCCTTCGTCATCATTGCCGCGGGTTTCCTCGGCTGCGCGGGCGGCGGGCTGCTGTCGCTGCGCGCGGGCAGCGCGCGGGTCGCCTTTGCCCAACTCGGTGCCTCGGGCGCGTGCTGTCTTGCTTCGCCCCTCCTGTTCGCGGCGCCGGCGCCAGTGTTTCTCGCCTTTCTCGTGTTCTGGGGCATCGTCGTTGTCGGCGATTCACCGCAATTTTCGGCGCTTAACGCCGCGAACGCGCCGCGTGAGCTCGTTGGTTCGGCGCTCACTATCGGAAACAGCATCGGCTTTGCAATCACGATTGTCAGCATCCAGCTGCTGAGTGCCGCAAGCGCGTGGCTGCCGGCGCAATACCTGTTTCTCCTGCTCGCCCCCGGCCCCCTGGTCGGCCTGCTCGCGCTTCGCCCGCTGCTCAGACCCTAGCCCGCACCCCGCTCACGCGCGATGGCCTCACCCAGCAGCTTGCGGTAGCGCACCAGTGCGGCATCGATGCCAAGCGGCAGCATCGGCGCGCCGGGGCTCCTCTGTATCGCCTCGTGCTGGGCGGTGATCATGTCGCGGTCCTCGTTGAACGCGGTGATCAGGCTCTGGTAGATGCCCTCGGTCACCGAGGCATCGCCGCCATCGGCGCGGTGCGACTGCTGGAAGAAGTAATGCGTGCTGCCCTCAGTTTCCGGCGTCAGCGTCTGGCAACTGTGCAGCAGCACCGAGTTGGCCGGATCGGCCTCCTTCTGCCCTGCGGGCTTGCCGCCCGAGCTCATCAGCAGCGTCCCCGGAAACAGGAAATCGTAAACGAACCAGCGATCCACCTTGCCGTCGAACTTGCGGATCTTCTGGTAGTACGGCGGCGAGGGCACGTCGAGCACATGGCGCGAGACGCGCACGCCGCGTTCCAGCGGTTCTATTTCCGGGCGCGCCCGCGCGATCGCGGTCGTGCCGCCGAGCGTCTTCTCGTGCACATAACTCAGATGCGAAAAATCGAGCAGGTTGTCGCAGATCAGCAGGTAGGGCGTCTCGTAATGCATGTAGCCCGGCTTGTTGCGCCAATCGGCGTGATCGTTGGAGAAATTGTCGGGCAGCAGCCGCTCCTCGGCCTTGGCCGGATCGCCCATCCAGACAAACACCCATTTGTTCCGCACCACCACCGGATAGGTCTTCACCCTCGCCTGCGGCGAAATGCGGTCCAGTCCGGGCGCATCCACGCAGCGTCCGCTCGCGTCGAACTTTAGGCCGTGATAGCCGCAGCGCACATGGTCGCCTTCCTTGCGGCCCTTCGACAGCGGCGCATGGCGGTGGCAGCAGCGGTCTTCCAGGGCGGCGTAGCCGCCGCCGGCAGTGCGAAAAACGATGATCGGCTCGTTGAGGACGGTGCGCGCGAAGAGCCCGTCGGCGGGAACCTCATAGTCCCAGGCGATGACGTACCAGCAGTTGCGGAGATACATCTCGCAATTAAATCAGATGGCGTGCGACCCGCAACCTCGTTACGCTCATGTCGTCGCCGCGCAGTTCGCGCAGGGCGTAGCCGGCAAAGTCATCCGCCACTTCTTTGCGCCAGTAGAGGTCCATGTCAGTGTTGTCCAGAGGCTTGGCGCGATTGGCAATCATGGCAGACGCCTCGGCGATGACATCGTCTGAAAGCACCTTTCCCTTCAGGTATTCCGATGCCTTCTCGACCAGGAACGGCCTCGAAGCAACGGCGCCCAAGGCGACGCGGGCATCTTCAATCACATTCCCGGAAGAAATCTGCAGAGCGACGGCAATACCCAGAATCGGAAAATCGAAGGAGCCGCGCCGGCGGAGTTTCCAGTAGGTGCTCTTCCAGCCACCGGGAATCGAAACCTTGGTCAGGATCTCGTCCGGCTTGCGCGAGAGGTAGTCGATGCCGTCGTTCTTGTAGAGCACCTCGACCGGGATTTCCCTCTGCCCGCCAGGCCCTTCGAGTACGACCCGTGCGTTCAAGGCAATCAGCGCAGGCGCGGTATCCGTCGAAGATACCGCGACGCAGCGCTTGCTGGCGGTGGCCACCCAGCAGATCTCGCCGTCCTTCTTCAGGCAGAAGTCGATCGCCTTGCGCCACTCGTAGTTCTGGTTGTAGTAGCTGCAGCGCGTATCCAGGCAAAGATTGCCGCCGATGGTGCCCATGTTGCGCAGGTGGCTCGTGGCGACCTGGGACGCCGCCTGATAGAGGGCGGTGAATTTTTCTTTTACGCTTTCACTATTCGTAACTTCCGTGAGCGTAAGACCGGCGCCGAGGTTCAGTCCACTGCCATTCGATATCTTTTTTAATGCTTCAATGCCTTTCAAGGACACCAAAACCTTGGGCGTCTGGTGGCGGCGCTTCATGTTCGGCAGCAGGTCGGTGCCGCCGGCGATCAGCATCGCCTGCGGACCTTCGCCCGCGAGGATCTGCGCCGCTTCCGCCACCGAGCGCGGCGCGCGGTAGTCAAACCACGGCAGCCGCATCATCGCGCCACCTCGAGACGGTAGAGTCGGACCGCATTTTCCGTTCCGATACGTCGCGAGAGATCCGCGGGCAGTTGCTTTAGCAGGCCCTGCGTCAACTCGCGCGAACTGGCGGCCCATTGTGCAAAGCGCAGGCCCGGTCCCGGTCCGCTCAATGCGGGATTCGCAATGAACTGATCATTGCCGATGACGAAACGATCAGGAAACTCCTGCAGCAGGCGCAGCCATTCGAGATTGACCACCCAGTCCGCGCCGACAACGAAATTCGGCGGTGCTTTAGCAGCGCCATCGCCCGTGGGCTTCGGGAAAGAGCCCACTGGCATGCGCAGGCTCATGTACAGGTTCGGATGCCTGGCGAGCAGGTCGCGCGCGAGTGCTGGGACGAGGCTCGGAAGCGGATGCGAACCCGCGTGCGCCCAGATGATCCTTGCCTCGCGGTTGTGCGCCAGAAGTCGCTCGAACGCCGCTGCATTTTCGCGCAGATTGACGGGATTCTCGCCCTTGAAGCGTGGTGGCGGCGCCATTTCTGAAATCACAAGATCCAAGTGCAGGTCGAGGACCACGCGGTGCTGTGCGGCGAGATCGGCGAGCAGCAGAAGGAACGGATGGTCCGGCGCAACCCACTCGTAAGGATGGCCTTGCATATAGGACAAATGGTGGACGGCGATCTCGCCGAATCCAGATGCGCCAGCGGCCAGAATGGCCATTGCGATGCGCTCGAATTCGGCGAACTGCGCCGTATCGGGCTTCGCGTTGGCCGGATCGTGCAACATTACGTTCAGCGTGCCGCCACCGCCGAGGAACGCGAAGCGGCCCGGGTACTGCCTGAGCAGCGCGGCAAAATCTCGCCAGTCGTGAACCGCCATGCCTTTGACGAACGGCGGGGGCATGACCACTGCCGCACGTATGCCACTCTCGTTCATCGCTGAAAGTGCAACTCCGATCGTCGCAGCATAGTCCGCGCGCTCCGGCGGACCAGGTAGCAAATGGATATGCGTGTCAATCCACGGCGTGCCGTCCTGCGCGAGCGCCGATCCGCACGCGATTGATGCTAGGCAGGCCAGCGCCGAAACCCACACAATCGCGCGTCGATTCGTCATGCTGCCTGCTTCGCTGCAAATCTAGACCGCTCCGGCCCCTTGGCGGCGTTGCCGTCACCGCCTTCCGACGGCGGCAGCACGAAAATCGGCTCGGGATAAGGCACCTCAGGGAACGACTCCGGCCCCACGCGCGGGTTCTTGCCCTGCGCCTTGAGCTCAAGCGCTCTGAGTACCTTGTCCGGCGTAATCGGGATTTCGTCGATCCGCACGCCGACGGCGTCGAAGATCGCGTTCGCCACCGCCGGCATCACCGGCAGCAGCGGCCCCTGGCCGGCTTCCTTGGCGCCGAACGGGCAATTGGGGTCGGGGTCCTCGATCAGGGCCACGTCCACCTCCGGCATGTCCAGTGATGTCAGGCTCTTGTACTCGAGCAGGGATGGAATGCGGTGCACCAGCGCGCTGGAGAGCTTCGGCGGCAGGCGCCGGAACACCTGCTCTTCCATCAGCGCTTCGCCAAGCCCCATGTAGACGCCGCCGATCACCTGTCCGCGCGCGAGCACCGGGTTGAGGGCGCGGCCGATGTCGTGGGCGATCCAGATCTTCGGCACCGTGATCCAGCCGGTCTTGGGATCGACTTCGGTCTCCACCACGCAGGCCGAGAAGCTGTAGGCGGGCGAAGGCCCCACGCCGGCGCCCTTGTACTTACCCGGCGCCTTGGGCGGCGAATAGGAGCCGACCGAACCGAGGGTGCCGAATTTCGCCTCCGCGATTTCAACCGCCTCCCGGAATGAGAGGGATTTATTCGAATTTTCCGGAAGAAAAACATTTCCTTGTGAAAACAGAAGACCGGAAGGCAAAGTCTCCAGTTTCTCTGCCGCAGCCTCCGCAATCTGCGCCTTCAGCTTCTCGGCGGCCCGCAAGGCAGCGTTGCCCATCATGATGGTGACGCGGCTCGAGTACGAACCGAGGTCGACCGGCGTGATGCCCGTGTCGCCGGTGACGCAGCGAATCAGGCCGGTGTCGATGCCCAGCACTTCGGCGACGATCGTCGCCAACACGTCGTCCGAGCCCTGACCGAGTTCGGTCGCGCCGCAGAACACCGTGACCTGGCCGCTGCGGTCGAGCAGCAGCTGCACGGCCGAGTGCGGCATCTTGTTCCAGTAGATCGACACGCCCGCGCCGCACATGTAGGCGCTGCAGGCGAGCCCGAGGCCGCGTCCAAATGGCAGTTTTTTATGTCTGGATTTCCAATCTGAACGTGCGACCACCTGCCTGATGCACTCGGCCAGGCCCGTCGAGCCGATGCGCAACCAGCTCGCGGTGAGCGAGTCGTGCTTGGTGACCATGTTGAGGCGCATGTCGGCTGGATCGAGCCCGAGCTTCTCGGCAATCTTGTCCAGCTGCACTTCCTGGCCGAAGCGCGGCTGCGGCGTGCCGTGGCCGCGCTTGGGGCCGCAGGGCGGCTTGTTGGTGAAGGTGCGGCAAGCCTCGAACTTGAACCGCGGCAGCTCGTAGGTCACGGGCGTCAGCACGCCGGTGTAGAAGGTGCTCGCCGGCCCGTGCGAGCCGTAGCCACCGCCATCCAGCAGCGTCTGCAGGTGCATCGCCGTCAGCTTGCCGTCTTTGGTGACGCCGGTGCGGAGCTTCATCAGCACCGGATGCCGGCCGCGGTGCTGGTAGAACACCTCTTCGCGCGTCAGGCAGATCTTCACTGGTCGGCCAAGCAGGAGCGCCGCCTTGGAGACCACCATTTCGTGGTTCGCCGGATCGCACTTGCCGCCGAAACCGCCGCCGTTGGGCGCGGCGATCACGCGGATGTGCGAGGCCGGCATCTGCAGCACGCGCGCGAGCTGGCGGTGCAGGTAGTGGGGATTCTGCGTGCTCGTGGTCAGCAGCAGCTTGCCGTCCCCCTCCACCGAGGCGAGCGAGGCCTGCTGCTCCATCGCCAGGTGCGTGTTGCCCTCGAAGAAGAACGTGTCCTCGAAAACGTGATCGGACCCGGCCAGCGCTTTGGCCACGTCGCCGAATTCGTAGGACTGATTGCGGTGAATGTTTCCCTGTTCACCGTAGTCATGGATACGAGGCTCGGGGTTTTGCAGTGCCTCTTGTGGGTCTGCTATGGTTTTTAGAGCCTTAAATTTAACTTCAATAAGTTCCAAAGCCTCTGCCGCCGTCTGCTCGTCCGTAGCGATCACGGCGGCGACCGGATCGCCGACGTAGCGCACGCGCTCGGGCGCGAGCGCGTACTCGTCCAGCGACACCGGCATGATGCCGAAGGGAACCGGAAAATCCCTGCCGGTCAGAACGAGATGAACACCAGGGTGCTTTGCCGCTTTTTCAGTGGATATTTCCTCGATCACGGCATGCGGATGCGGCGAGCGCAGCAGCTTGCAGTGGAGCATGCGTGGCAGCGCGAGGTCGTCGGCGAACCGCGTTTGCCCCAGCGCCTTGGCGCGGCCATCGACGCGCCGGCGCCCCTTGCCGACCACCTCGAAGCGTTTTTTTTGCGCGCTCACTTGCGCACCCCTCTCATTTCCGCGGCGGCGCTCTCGATCGCATCGACGATCTGCTGGTAGCCGGTGCAACGGCAAAGATTGCCGGAGATCGCCTCTCTTATCTGTTCTCTGCTTGCATTCGGATTGCCGTCCAAAAGCGCTTTCGCCGTCATCAGCATGCCGGGCGTGCAATAGCCGCACTGCGACCCGCCGTGATCGGCGAACGCGGCCTGCAGCGGGTGCAACTCGGTGCCCCGGGCGAGTCCTTCGACGGTTTCAATGCGCCTGCCTTCGCACTCCACGCCCAGCACCAGGCAGGAGAGCTGGGGCTCGCCGTCGATCAGCACCGCGCAGGCGCCGCACTCGCCCAGCTCGCAGCCGTGCTTGGTGCCGGTGAGGTTGAGGTCTTCGCGCAGGACTTCGAGCAGGGTCTTGTAGGACGCGAAGGAAACGGGGGTTTCCTCCCCGTTGACGAGGACCTTCAGGTGAACGCGGTCGGGAACGGCGGCCATGATGATTGTTTGGACCCCAAACAATTCGTACTTTACTACAATGGGCCCATGAAAGTCTTTCAGATCCAGGACGACTGGGGCATGGAGCATCTGCGGCTAGCCGTGCGTCCCGATCCCAGGCCCGGCCCGGGCCAGGTACTGTTGAGAATGAAAGCCGCTTCACTCAATTACCGCGACCTGCTGGTACCCTCGCGCGGCTACGGCGTGCACACCGGCACCTTGCCGCTGATTCCGCTCTCCGACGGGGTCGGCGAGGTGATCGAGGC
>Ga0315281_10004317_pt1 | contig 20650 bp, 17 predicted proteins | sample YL17G07_0_MG_FD_204540 | JGI IMG/M metagenome (GOLD analysis project Ga0315281, IMG submission 204540) | Sediment microbial communities from Yellowstone Lake, YNP, Wyoming, USA - YL17G07_0 | ecosystem: Environmental > Aquatic > Freshwater > Lake > Sediment | place: USA: Wyoming | collected...
GACGCCGATGAAGCGCACGCTGGCGTCTTCGACGAAGGGGTGGAAGAGGCCGATGGCGTTGCTGCCGCCGCCGACGCAGGCGACGAGGTAGTCGGGCAGGCGGCCCTCGGCCTGCAGGATCTGGGCGCGGGCCTCGCGGCCGATGACACACTGGAACTCGCGCACGAGCAGGGGGTAGGGGTGGGGGCCGGCGGCGCTGCCGATCAGGTAGTAGGTGTCGCGGACGTGGGTGACCCAGCCGCGGATGGCCTCGTTCATCGCGTCCTTGAGGGTGCGGGAGCCGCTCTCGACGACCTCGACCTTGGCGCCGAGGAGCTTCATGCGGAAGACGTTGAGTGACTGGCGGCGGACGTCTTCGGCGCCCATGAAGACGGTGCACTCCATGCCGAGCATGGCGCAGACGGTGGCGGTGGCCACGCCGTGCTGGCCGGCGCCGGTCTCGGCGAAGATCTTGCGCTTGCCCATGCGCCGCGCGAGCAGCCCCTGGGCGATGGCGTTGTTGATCTTGTGGGCGCCGGTGTGCGCCAGGTCCTCGCGCTTGATGTAGATCTTCGCGCCGCCGAGACGGTGGGTGAGGTTCTCGGCGAAGTAGAGCGCGGTGGGGCGTCCGACGTAGTTGCGGAGCAGGTTGTTGAGCTCCGCCTGGAACGTCTCGTCGTTGCGCGCCTCCTCGAACGCGGCGGTCAGTTCGTTGAGCGCGACCATGAGGGTCTCGGGCACGTAGCGGCCGCCGTAGGGGCCGAAGTGGCCGAGCGCGTCGGGGAGGGCGGGCTTAGTCATGGCGCGTCACCTGTTTGTGCGGAGTTAGAGGTTCGTCTCGTGCGGGATTGCCACTCCCGTTCGGCCGTAGGGACGCAGCTTTAGCTCCGTCCCGACCATCGCATCGCGCCGCCCCTGCGGCATCCCCGCGCAACTCTTCGTCCGGCCGTAGGGACGAAGCTTTAGCTCCGTCCCGCGAAGCTCCATCCAGCAACGTCCCGCCTTGATACAACCATTCGCTATCGGGCTGCACAAGGCCGGCGCGCAACGGATTCGCCAGGATGTAGCGCGCGATCGATAGAACGCCCTCGCCGGGCCGCACGACGTGATCGAAGAAGCTCTGCTGCCAGAACGGCCGGCCTTGCGCTCGGAGGGCAACCCCGGAGAGTTGCTTGAAGCGCTGCACGAACTTCGTCGCGCTTGCCGCGTCATCCGCACCCAGCACGAGCATGTGCGCGTGGTCCGGCATGACGGCGAGCGCGTTTCCGCCGTGCAGGATGGCCGCCCGACCGCGCGTCACCGTGACAAGGTGGTAGACGTGGCGGCCCGTGTAGTCGAACGCTGCGAGCCGCGGCCGGCGTGATTGGCGGCGCGACGGGGCGGGTTGATCCACGGGCGCACGCGAGGAATTGGGGTTCAGTCCTGGGGACGGAGCTGAAGCTTCGTCCCTACGTGCGGGCGGGTTGGTTCGCGAGGACGTCGCTGTCGCGTTCGGGTGCGATGGTGGGGACGGAGCTAAAGCTTCGTCCCTACGTATGGGCAGGTTGGTTCCAGAAGATGCGGCGCTGGCATTCGATTGCGAGGGCGAGGACGGAGCTGAAGCTTCGTCCCTACGTGGGTGCGAGCGTTGGCGTTCGTCTGGCGTTCTCATGCGCCCGCCTGCTTTGCGGCGGCGATGAAGGCGGCGATCTTGGCGGGGTCTTTGGCGCCGCTGGTCTCTACGCCGGACGAGACGTCGGCGCACCAGGGGCGGACGGTGGTGATGGCGGCGGCGACGTTGCCGGGGGTGAGGCCGCCGGCGAGCCAGAGGGGGATGCGCGACGCGACGCCACGCGCAGCGGCCCAGTCGCCAGTGACGCCGGTGCCGTGGCTGGCGTCGAGCATGAACGCGAGGGCGACATCGGGCTGCATGCAGGCGCTGATCTCCGCCGCCGTCATGCCAGGGCGCTGGCGCAGCACCTTGATCGCCTGGCGGTTCGCAACGAGGCAGTCGCTCCACGGCTCGTCGCCGCTGAGTTGCACCAGGTCGATGCCGGCTTCCTCGGCGATCTGGTTGACCTCCTCGATGGACTGATCCTGGAAGACGCCGACGACGAGCGGGCGCTTGCGGGCGAGCAGGCGGTCGAGCGCATCGGCGCCGTGCTGGAACCAGGCCTCGACGGTGGGGAAGCGGCCGGGGTGCAGTGGCGGCGGCTCGTCCTGCTCCATCTCGCGCAGGGGCACGCCGACGGCGCGGACGATCAGCGCGGCCTCCTCGGGCGAGACGCGGCGGCGGCTCTGCGCGAACATGATGCCGATGAAGTCGGCGCCGGCCTCGGCCGCGGCGACGGCGTCGGCGGTGCGGGTGCAGCCGCAGATCTTGATCCTGGTCATCGGGGTGTGGTCGTCGGTCGTCGGGGGCCAGTCGTCAGTCGTCGGTCGTCGGTCGTCGGTGATGTGAGGCGTTCGATGTACGCCAGCGCCTCGGCGACGACCGCGGCGAAGGGGCGGGTTGTGTCGACCACCAGGCGCGGCTGGAACGCGGTGGGCGTCGCGCCGGGGTGGCGGGCGAGGTCGAGGGGTGCGCGCGGCTGCGACTCGACGGCGTCGCGGGTGGCGAGGCGGCGCGCCAGCTCGTCGCGGTCGGAGCAGACGCATTCGATGAGGATGCGCGGTGAGCCGGCGGCGTCGGTGATCTCAAGCCAGCGGCGCTCGACGGACTCCCAGAACACGGGGTTATCGAGCACGACCGCGTGGCCCGCGGCGATGAAGGCGCGCGCCTGCGCGAAGAACACTTCGTACGCGCCGGCGGCGGCCTGTTGCTCGGGGATGCCGGAGCGGAGCATGGCGGCCTTGATGACGTCTTTGTCGATCACGACCGCGGCGAGCGCTTCGCCGAGCGCGTGGGCGAGCGTGCTCTTGCCGCTGCCGGGCTCGCCGTGCATCTGGATGATGATCGGTGGCTGGGTGGGTTGCGTCATGGCGCGCACCGGTGCCGGGCGGCCGGGCAGGCGGACAGACGTGAGAAATGGGAGGTGAGGCCTCGGCCAGAGGACCGATGTGTCGCAACGACAACGCGTGGCGAATTCGGATGGGCGGGCAGGTCTGAAGACCTGTCCCTACGCGAAACGCCCCTGCGGGTATCGGGGGCCGATCGCTCGTTGATGAGCCCGCTCATATGAGCAGCTCGCGCATCTTGGTGGGGACGTCGGGGGCGGTCATGAGCGCTTCGGCGACGAGGATGGCGTGGACGCCGGCGCGGGCCATGCGCTCCGCGTCGTCGCGCGTGTGGACGCCGCTGAGGGCGACGACGACGCGGTCCATGGGGATCAGCGGGCGCAGGCGCTCGGTCGTGGCGAGATCGACATCAAACGTCTTGAGGTCGCGGTTGTTGATGCCGATGAGGTCGCTCTCGACCTGGAGCGCGCGCGCGACTTCCTCCTCGCTGGCGACCTCGACCAGGCACTCCATCTGCAGGCTGTGCGCCAGGTCGACCAGCGCTCGCAGCTCGTCGTCGCTGAGGATCGAGACGATGAGCAGGATCGCGTCGGCGCCGTAGGCGCGCGACTCGTGCACCTGGTAGGGGTCGAAGATGAAGTCCTTGCGCAGCATGGCGGGGCGGCCGCCGGGGTAGTAGCCATCGATGCTGACGCGGCAGTCGGAGAGGAAGTCGATCGAGCCCTGGAAGTACTTGGACTCGGTGATGACGGAGATGCCGGCGGCGCCGCCGATGGTGTACGTGCGGGCGATGGCGCGGTGCTCGAGCGTGGCGACGAGGCGGCCCTTCGACGGCGACGCCTTCTTGATCTCGGCGATGAGCTGCAGGCGCTTGCCGCCGGTGCTGGGGCCGCGCGGCCCCTCGAGGATCGAGCGCACGAGGCTCCACTGGTCGGTGGCGATGCGGTCCTGGCGGCGCTTGAGCGCGTCGAGCGGCTCGTGCAGCTTGCGGGCTTCGACCTCGATGCGCTTGTCGGCGACGATGCGGGCGAGGATGGTGGGGGGGGTCATGTGTGGCTTCCGATCGACGGCAAACAGCAAGCAGCAAACAGCAAACGGATGTTGGATGTTGGATGTTGGATGTTTGTGGCGTTCATACGGCGTTGGTGGCGGCTATGAAGGCTTCGAGTTTCTCGGCGGCGGCGCCGGAGTCGATGCTCTTGGCGGCGAGCGCTACGCCTGGCGCGATGGCATCGGCGGCGCCCCAGGCGACGAGGGCGGCGGCGGCGTTGATCAGGGTGAAGTCGCGGAGCGGGCCGGGCGCGCCCTTGAGGACGAGTCGGAGCGCGGCGGCGTTCTGATCGGGGGCGCCGCCCTGGAGCGCGCCGACATCGTGGCGGGCGAGGCCGGCGTCCTCGGGCGCGATGCGGTACGTGCGGATATTGCCGTCGCGCAGCTCGGCGACGGTCGTGGGGCCGCTGATGCTGATCTCGTCGAAGCCGTCGTCGCCGTGGACGACGAGCGCGTGCTCGCTGCCGAGGCGCGCCAGCACAGCGGCAATCGTATCGACGAGCTGCGGGCGGGCGACGCCGATCACCTGGCGGCGGGCGCCGGCAGGGTTGGTCAGCGGGCCGAGCAGGTTGAAGACGGTGCGGATGCCGATCTCGCGGCGGTGGGGCGCGACGAACTTCATGGCGGGGTGGAAGCTCTGCGCGAACATGAAGCCGATGCCGGCGCGGTCGATGCAGGCGCGCACCTGTTCGGGCGCGAGGTCGATCTTCGCGCCCAGGGCCTCGAGGACGTCGGCGCTGCCGGACTGCGAGGTCATGGCGCGGTTGCCATGCTTGGCGACGCGGGCGCCGGCGCCGGCCGCGACGAATGCGGCGCAGGTGCTGACGTTGAACGAGCCGCTGGCGTCGCCGCCGGTGCCACAGGTATCAAGCAGGGGGCCCTCGATCTCGATGCGGCTGCTCTTGTCGCGCATCACGCGCGCCATGCCGGCGATCTCGTCGACGGTCTCGCCCTTCATGCGGAGGGCGGTGACGTAGGCGCCGAACTGCGCGGGCGTGGCGGCGCCGGTCATCAGCTCCCCCATGCAGGCGGCGGCCTCGGCCTCGGTCAGGTCGTGCGCGTCGGCGAGCCGGGCGAGCGCGTCGCGGATGGTGAAGGCGTCAGTCATAGGTGTGTGTTTTCCGTCGTACGATCGGCTCAACCGACACGAGCTGTTCGCGATCGAAGATCAAGTAGATGAGCCGATACTCGCCCACTCGTACTCGCCATCCAAGGCCCCCTCGAAGCTTCTTCACGCCTGGTGGTCGCGGCGTGCCTGAGAGGTCGTCGATCGCTGACGCGATCCGCCTAGCATCATTAGCCGGCAGCCTTTTCAGAGCGTGGACGACTTCTCGGCGCACGTCGACGCGGTAGCTCAATGCCAAGCTCCTTCAACACATCCTCGAATGCGACGTAGTCTTCCGGGTGCTTAAGGCGGTGCTCGACACCGCGTTGCGCTGCCACGCCATCGAGCTGGTCTTCGAACGTTTCCTCTATCGCGTGACGGACGAGCTCTGCCATGGGGACCTTCTTCTCGAACGCGAAGCGGCGCAGGTCTTCGTAGCGCTCGTCGTCGAGGCTGACCAGTAGTCGTTTCATATCGGTACCTCCTGATATCGTGATATCAGTATATCACGCCCTCATGGCCAGGAAGTTGCGCAGGATGGCGTGGCCGTCGGGCGTCAAGATCGACTCGGGGTGGAACTGCACGCCCTCGACGGCGAGCGTGCGGTGGCGGACGCCCATGATGATGCCGCTCTCGCTGCGGGCGCTCACCTCCAGCACGTCCGGCACGCTGTCGGGGCGGATGGCGAGCGAGTGGTAGCGCGTGGCCTGGATGGGCGACGGGATGCCGGCGAAGACGCCACGGCCGTCGTGGGTGATCGTCGAGACCTTGCCGTGGAGGATCTCGCCCGCGCCCTCGACGATGCCGCCGAAGACCTCGCCGATGCACTGGTGACCGAGGCAGACGCCGAAGATGGGGATCTTGCCGGCGAAGCGGCGGATGACGTCCTTGCTGATGCCCGCCTCGTCCGGGTTGCCGGGGCCGGGCGAGATGATGATGTGGTCAGGCGCCATCCGCTCGATCTCGTCGAGCGAGATCTTGTCGTTGCGCACGACGGTGGTCTGCGCGCCGAGCTCGCCCAGGTACTGGTAGAGGTTGTACGTGAAGCTGTCGTAGTTGTCGATCAGCAGGACCATCAGCGCTTCCTCGTCTTCATGTAGAGCGTGAAGGGGACGAACCGCAGGCGCTCGCGGTCGCCGTGCTCGTTGTCGACTTCGTCTTCCGGCGGCTCGAGGATACGCTCGACGACGAAGCCGGCGTCGGTGAGCATCTCGAACCAGCGGGAGACCGTCCAGAACCACTGGCGGAAGGGAGCGGACTCGCCGCCGGGGAAGCGCCACGTCCAGTCGAGCTGGGCGTCCCAGTATGAGTGCTGGACAGCGTACGGCGGATCGTCGGACAGCGTCGCGTCGAACGGATGGCGCACGGAGAACACGAACGCGGCACCGGGCTTGAGGACGCGCTGCGTCTCGCGCAGCGTGTCTTCGATGCGCTCGACGTAGTTGAGCATGTGCGCCGAGACGGCCATGTCGAAACTGGCGTCGTCGAAGCGGGAGAGGTCCTCGACCGTGCCCTCGACGAAGGAGGCGTTCGGCGCGTCGTGGCGGACGGCGTACGCCTTCGCGTACTCGATCTGCTTCGCGGACTGGTCGATGCCGACGGCGATCGCGCCCATGCGGTCGAGGGCGACGGCGTCCTGGCCGCCGCCGCAGCCGAGCACGATGACGCGCTTGCCGCGGACGTCGTCGAGCAGGTGCAGGTCGTCCTCGGAGAGCGCCCACGACCACATGAAGCGCTGGCCGAAGCGCTCGCCGTAGACCTGCTCCTGGTACGGCGCGGCGATGGCGTCCCAGCCGGCGCGGTTGTCGGGCGGCGGGACGGGCGCGGCGCGCGGCGCCCGCTCGCCGAGCGGCGCGGCCTCGCCGGCCCACTCGTGCGACGGCGGGGCGTTGGGATCGGCGAGGATGCGTGTGAGCGCATCGCGCAGCGCCGGCGGCATCCAGAGCGACTCCAGGTCGGCGGCGGCGAGCCAGCGGGCGTCGTCGTAGTCGCCGCCGGCGTTGAAGCGCAGCGGGCCGCCCTCGATGGAGGCGCGGAAGATGTTGGCGACGTAGCGGTGGCCGCCGTCGTAGGGGTCTTCGAGATAGACCGTATCGACGAACTGCTCGGCGCCGAGTTCGACGCCGAACTGCTCGCGGGCGTGGCGTCGCAGCGCGTCCTCGGCCGCTTCGTCGTCGCCGACGATGGTCAGAGGCAGCAACCACTGGCCGGCGAAGGGCGGGTGGTCGATGCGGCGATGCACGGCGAGCACAAGGGGGCCGCGCTCGAAGAGGGCGGCGGAGGTCAGATCAGGCATGCGGCCCCCTCACCCCGCCCTTCGGGCACCCCTCTCCCACGAGGGGAGAGGGGAGAGGGGAGTCTGCGCGCGCGCCTTCGCGTCGCACGCGGGGCGCGGCGTTCGGCTGTGATTGTGCCGCGCCTGACCTCACCCCCGCAGAGATGTGTGGTGCGATCGCCCGTGTCTCTAACATCCAACCTCTAACATCCAACATCCAGCTAATACCCCAGGCTGCCGCGGGGGGCCTCCTCCTGGCGCTCTTCGGCGAGCTCGATGGCGCGCATGGTGGCGGCGGCCTTGTTGTGGGACTCGCGGAACTCCTCTTCGGGCGTGCTGTCGAAGACGACACCGCCGGCGGCCTGCGCGTAGGCGACGCCGGGCTTCATCCAGATCGTGCGGATGGCGAGGGCGGTGTCGCAGTTGCCGGACATATCGAAGTAGCCGACGCAGCCGCCGTAACCGCCGCGCCGCTCCCCCTCCAGCTCGGCGATGATCTCCATGGTGCGGATCTTCGGGGCGCCGGTGACAGTGCCGTGGGGGAAGTAGGCGCGGAGGGCATCGTGGGTGGAGACGTCGGGGCGGAGCTTGCCGACGACGTGCGACACCATGTGCATGACGTGCGAGTAGCGCTCGATCTCCATCAGCGACGTCACCTTGACGCTGCCGGGCTCGGACACGCGGCCGAGGTCGTTGCGGGCGAGGTCGACGAGCATGATGTGCTCGGCGCGCTCCTTCTCGGATGACTGCAGCTCTTCCGCCATGCGCTGCTCGTCGGCGGCGTCGCGGCCGCGGCGGCGCGTGCCGGCGATGGGGTGCGTTTCGATCGCGCCGTCCTCGATGCGCACGAGCATCTCGGGCGATGCGCCGACGACGTGCATGTCGCCGAGCTCGAGGTAGTACATGTAGGGCGACGGGTTGATCTGGCGGAGGGCGCGGTAGACCTCGAAGGGGTGCGCGTCGGTCTGGCGCGTGAAGCGCTGCGACACCTGGATCTGGTAGGTGTCGCCGCGGCGGATGTACTCCTTCGCGCGCTCGACCTTGCGCATGAACTCGTCCTGCGTGTTGTTCGAGACGAACGTGCGGTCGATCGCGGCGTCGCCGCGCGCAAGATCGTAGGGCAGGCGCGAGAGCGGCTGCGCCAGGCGCTGCACCAGCTCTTCGATCTTCCAGGTGGCCTGGCGGTACGAGGCCTCGATGTCGCCATCGAGACGGGCGTGGCCGACGACCTTGATCTTGCGCTGGAGGTGGTCGAAGACGAGCAGCGTATCGATGAAGAGAAAGATCGCTTCGGGAAAGCCCTGGGGATCGGACGCGGGCACCGGGAGCTTCTCGTAGTAGCGGGCGCACTCGTACGCCATGTAGCCGACGGCGCCGCCGTGGAATCGCGGCAGGCCGTCGACGCGGACGGGGTTGAAGCGGCGCAACTCGTCCTCGATCTGGACGAGGGGATCGCCGGGAGTCTCGTTCGCGATCGCGCTGTCGCCGGTGCGGAGGACGCGGTACGGCTCGGTGCCGATGAAGCTGTAGCGGGCGATGCGCTCGCCGCCCTCGACCGATTCGAGCAGGAAGGAGTGCTTGCCGCGGGCGACCTTGAGGTAGGCGGAGACCGGCGTCTCGAGGTCGGCGATGACCTCGCGATAGATCGGCACGATGTTGCCCTGGCCGGCCATGGCCTTCACCTGGTCGAGGGACGGGTAGTAGGTGGTCATGGTGTGGCCTCGGTGAGTGACCTCACCCCCCGGCCCCCTTTCCACGCCGTGGAGAGGGGGTGACTTGGCACGTGGCCTTCGCATCGCACGCGGGGCGCGGCGTCGCAGCCAGTGTCGGTGCGCGTGGATCCGGCGGCGCCGGATGGACGGGCGGGGGCGCCTGTCATCCGCGCTACTCGCGATCGATCACCGACCGCCGATGTCTGACGACTGATCACTGATAACTGACAACTCACCCGCGCATCCCCCTTTCCATGTAGTCGAGGCGGAGGGCGTGGCGGACGGCGATCATGGTCTGCTCGGCGGCGTCGTAGCCCTCGCGGCTGCCCTTCGCCAGCGCCTCCTTCACGAGATCGGGGTGGGCTTCGAAGTGGGCGCGGCGGTCGCGGATGGGGTCGAGCAGGTTGTTGATGGCGACGACGAGCTTCTTCTTCACCTCGACATCGCCGACGGCGCCGCGGACGTAGCGCTCCTTGAGGTCGTCGACTTCATCCACGTCCGGGTTGAAGGCGTCGTGGTACATGAAGACCGGGTTGCCCTCGACGTGGCCGGGGTCGGTGACGCGGAGGCGCGTCGGGTCGGTGTACATGCCCATCACCTTCTGGCGCACGGTCTCGGCGTCGTCCTTGAGGTAGATGGCGTTGTCCAGCGACTTGCTCATCTTCGCCTGGCCGTCGACGCCGACGAGCCTGGGGACGCGGCCGAGGAGCGGCTCCGGCTCGGGGAAGACCTCGCCGAAGTCACGGTTGAACTTTCGGGCGATCTCGCGCGTCATCTCGATGTGCGGGAGCTGATCATCACCGACGGGCACGAGGTGGGCGCGGGGCATGAGGATGTTGGCCACCTGCATAACGGGGTAGATGAAGAAGCCGACGGGCACGCCGCGCTTGCCCTCGATCTCCTCCATCTCGGCCTTGAGGGTGGGGTTGCGCTGGAGGCGGCCGAGCGGGATGAACCACGACAGCAGCACCGACAGCTCGGCGTGCTGCGGCACCATGCTCTCGATGACGAAGTGGTTGGCCTCGGGGTCGAGGCCGACGGAGAGCCAGTCGAGCGCGACCTCCCACACCGACGTGCGGACGCGGTCGATGTCATCGGCGTAGTCGGAGACCTGGTAGTCGGCGATCAGGAAGAAGCACTCGTACTCCTCCTGCAGCCGCACCCAGTTCTCCAGCGCCCCGGCGTAATGCCCGAGATGCAGCGGCCCGGTCGGCCGGATGCCGGTGAGGATACGGCGTCTGGAGGGCGTCATGGACGCCCTCCAGACGAGAACAAACAGCCTCCGGGGGACAGCAAACAGCAAACAGCAAACAGCAAAGCGGCTGACGGCACCGCGCTCATCCTCATAATGTGGCGCTGTGTCGCGCTCCATCCCGGATCGAGCACGTGAGGAGATTTCGCTCCGGCACTACTCTGCGTCATATGTGGCTCTTTCTTCCCGGATCGATCGATTTGTCCCGGTCTGCTTGTCGAGGGTGATCATCTTCGCGGTCACCATCTTCATGATCTCCGCGCACTTCTCGAGCGCGGATCGCTCTTGTTCGGCCGTGATCAGGCGGCGGCGCTTCATGAGATCGAGCCAGCTGATGGTCTCGGCGCATGAGCCGCGGGCGATCGAGAGGTGGTTGCGATACACGCCGGCGCTGAATCGGCCGTGGCCCTCGGCGATATTCGCCGCGATCGAACTCGCGGAGCGCAGCACCTGTTGGCACAGCACGTTCGTGACGCGATCCGCCGGCAGGGGCGCGATGAAGTCGAGCACCTGATCCGTAAGTTCCTGCGCGCGCTGCCACATCGCCAAGTTGCGGAAGGAGTAGGCGCCGCCGAACGGATCGCCGTCATGAGAAACTGCGGCGGCCTGCCCGCCCTTTGCTGTTTGCTGCTTGCTGTTTGCTGTCATAGGACCGGCACCATCTTCATCGCCTCGGCGACCTTCTCTGCGGGGTAGGCGAAGTCCTGCAGGTTGCCGGCGAGGTAGTTGTCGTAGGCGGTCATGTCGAAGTAGCCGTGGCCGCTGAGGTTGAAGAGGATCACCTTCGCCTCGCCGGACTGCTTGCAGGCGAGCGCTTCGTCGATGGCGGCGCGGATGGCGTGCGCGCTCTCGGGCGCGGGCACGATGGCCTCGGTGCGGGCGAATTGCACGGCGGCATCGAAAACGGCGTTCTGGTGGTAGGCGCGTGCCGTCATCTGGCCCTGGTCGTACAGTTCGCAGATCAGGTTCGCCATGCCGTGGTAGCGCAGGCCGCCGGCGTGGATGCCCTCCGGGATGAAGGTGTGTCCGAGCGTGTACATCTTGACGAGCGGCGTCATGCCGGCGGTGTCGCCGAAGTCGTAGCGGTACTCGCCCTTCGTCAGCGACGGGCAGGCCTCTGGCTCGGCGGCGATGAAGCGGGTGTCCTTCTTGCCGGCGAGCTTCTCGCGCATGAAGGGGAAGGCGAGGCCGGCGAAGTTCGAGCCGCCGCCGGCGCAGCCGATGACGATATCCGGGTACTCGCCCGCCATCTCCATCTGCTTCATGGCTTCCTGGCCGATGACGGTCTGGTGCATCAGCACGTGGCTGAGCACGCTGCCGAGCGAGTACTTCGTGTCGTCGCGGCCAACGGCATCCTCGACGGCCTCGCTGATGGCGATGCCGAGGCTACCGGGGTTATCCGGCGTGGCGGCGAGGATGTCGCGGCCGGCGTTGGTGTCGCGGCTGGGGCTGGCGACGACCTCGGCGCCATAGAGCTGCATCATCGAGCGGCGGTAGGGCTTCTGCTCGTACGAGACGCGCACCATGTAGATCTTCAGCTCCATGCCGAAGAAGTTGCAGGCCATGGCCATGGCTGTGCCCCACTGGCCCGCGCCCGTCTCGGTGGTAATGCGCTTGATGCCCTCCTGCTTGTTGTAGTAGGCCTGGGCGACCGCCGTGTTCGGCTTGTGCGAGCCGACGGGTGACGCGCCCTCGTACTTGAAGTAGATGTGGGCGGGCGTGTCGAGCGCCTTCTCGAGCCGGTGGGCGCGGATCAGCGGCGTCGGCCTCCAGAGCTTGTAGACCTCGCGGACCTCGTCGGGGATCTCGATGAAGCGCTCCTGCGACACCTCCTGCTTGATCAGCTCCATCGGGAACAGCGGCGCCAGGTCGGCGGGGCCGATGGGCTGGTGCGTGCCGGGGTGGAGCGGCGGGGGCGGCGGCGTCTTGAGATCGGCGGCGATGTTGTACCAGTGCGTGGGCATGTCGGCTTCGCTGAGGTTGAACTTGGTGATCCGGGTGGCCATGACATCCTCCTAGAACTCAGAACCTACGTAGAACCTAGAACCTAGCGATCTCTCCCGGGCAACAAAATAGCCCTCACCCACTGAGGGGCGAGAGCTTGCTCGCGGTACCACCCTGCATTCGCCTCGACGCTGCGCGCCGGGGCATCTCTGCGCCGCACGAGATCGCAGTGCGATCAGATGCGGCGGGCGGTGGTAACGGTGCCCATCCCGTCGGAGACTACTGCGCCCGCATGCGGACGGTTCGGTCCGAGGCTCCCAGGTCCATTCGGCCCCTCGCGCTGCCACCGGATTTCACCAGTCCCGGCTCTCTTGTTGGCCCGCCTGCGAGGCGTACTACCCCTGATCGTCGCCGATCGATATCGAAGTGGGGTCAGAGTAGCCCCGCCGGAGCGAAGGTGTCAAGGCGGCATCGTGGCCAGCTTGTCATCGCGGCCGGGGCGCTCGCACGGTGCATCTAACGCGTCGTTACTCACCGTGGCTACACACCGCTACCCGGCTCCGCCCTACCTAACCCCCGGCCCCTTCCCTGGGAGGGAAGGGGAGCGCGCGCATGGGGGCGTGAAGCACGCAACGCGTCAGTGCCGTTCCGGAGGAACATCCAACGCACCGCACGAGGCCAGGACGCCATGCGCGAAACCAGGGAGGGCGGCCGCAAGCGGCCGCCCTTCATTCTCTGCTGCTCTGTCGGCCTGACGCGCGGAACGCATCGGGCCGGCTACGGTGCTACTTCTTGGCTTTGCGCCGCGCGCCGCCGCCCGCGGGCGACGACTGGAGGCCGGGCATCACGACCAGCACTTCGAACAGGTCGATGCCGACGGGGTCGCGCAGCAGGGTCGCCAGCTTGGCGCCGAACTTCTGGAACGCCGGGTCGGCCTGGTTGCGCTTGCGCTGCGCCTCGAACGCCGCGAGATCCGGGTACAGGGCGATGACCTGGAACTCGGGCGTGTGCCGGCCGGCGATGAGTTCCGCCAGCGCGATCTGCTGGCCCCTCGCCTGGCTGGCCTTGACGCGCGCCGACAGCAGGGTGCGGGCGGCTCCGACGCTGTCCGACTTCGGGTGAATGGTGACGCGCTGTTGGTACATGGCGGGATCCCTCCTGTGCATCGATAGTGACGTTGTGGTGCGCCATCTTCGCACCGCCCCGCCGCGCGGTCAACTACCCGTATGGATGCGGATCGGTCGACGGGCGGGGGCGCCCGTCCCACGCAGGCGGCGTCGGTTCTGCGCAGCGGACGGCGGGTCGCTCCGCGCTGATTACTCGCGCCTGAAGCGGAGCGTGATGATCTCGTTGGGGCGGGCGGTGACGGGGACGGTGGCGCGGACGCGGGGGACCTCGGCGATCTCTTCTTCGTTGAGGTTGGTGAGGGTGACGTCGCCGCGGACGGGCTTGAGGTCGATGGTGGCGGACGCCTCGTCGTTGGTGATGTTGTAGACGCGGACGACGACGCCATCGCCATTCTCGGCGCGCTTGATCGCGCTGACGGCGAAGTCCGGCGAGTCGACGGAGAGCAGCTGCCCGGCCGCCGGGATGTCGCCGATGCCGTGGCGGTTCCAGCGCGCGCGCATGGGACGCAGATGCTGCACCGACTGCACGTGCGCCGCGGCGGCGCGCCAGTCGCCCTCGTGCGGGATGATGCTGTACTCCACGACGTTGCGGCCGTGGAGCTGGGCGCCGGGCGTGCGCAGCTGCGGGCCAGCGCCGCCGCGTCGCGACGAGAGGTCGCTGCGCGAGAGCCAGCCGACGCAGCGGATCAGCGTGAGGGCGATCGTGGCGCCGGCTGGCGTGTCGAGCACCTCGTACTCGGGCAGGCCGCGGTTGGCGATGGTGAGGCCGAGCGCGCCGTCATCGACGCTGACGAAGGCCTTCTGGGGGTACGTGCCCAGCGGCTCCTCGGCCCAGGTGGCGGGATCCCACTTCGGCAGCGCGATCGGGCGCTGGACGACGCCGAAGTGCTGGTCCGCCTTCGAGACGGAGGTCTGCACGCCCGAGGGGAAGTGGGCGCGCAGGCGGTGATCCTCGGCGGCGTTGAAGATGACGGTGCGCACGTCGATGCGCGGCACGCCGTCGGTCAGCGTGACGGTGGAGATGATGCGTTCGTCGGCGGTGCCGGCGCTGCGGGCGGTGCGCGGGCCGTTGAGGCCGGACGGCAGCGCGTACGTCAACTCGATGGCGAGCGAGCGGACGCCGGCGCCGCGCTCGATGCGGATGCGCGGCGGGGCGGCGGGCGCATCGACGATGGTGTCCGACTCGGGGGCGCAGTAGTTGTACTCGTCGCCCTTGTCGCCGCTGTCGACGAAGCGGTTGAGGCCGCTGAGGACGCGGCCGCTGCGCTTGTCGCGCACGGTCAGCGTGCCGTCGGCAGCATCGGCTTCGACGGAGAAGAACTCGTTCTCGATCAGGCGGCCGTATGCGGGCGCGAGCGGCGGCGCCGGGGTCTCGGCGACTTCGAGGCGGTAGGCGTGGTAGCCGTAGCCGGGGACGGCGGCGGCGACGAAGCCGATGTCGGCGCGGCGCGTGTCGAAGCCGCTCGGGGCGCCCTGCGGGATCTCGAACGTGGCGGTCTCTCCGACCTTCGCCGCGGCGATGCGGGTGCCGTCGGGCGCGATGACTGCGACGGCGGGGCGCGCTTCGTCCCAGGGGACGGTGGCGGTGACGTAGCCGGTGGCGGGCTGCGGCGTCGGGTTGAAGACGGTGATCGTGCCGAGCGGATCGTCGGGGCCGAGGGCGCCGATGGCACGCAGCGACTGGCGCACGATCTCCTCGCCGATCTCGCGGACCCACTCGTAGCGCTGGCGCATCTCGTCGTGGACGGCATCCGTGGAGCAGCCGCAGATGGAGTCGTGCGGCTGGTTCTCCAGCAGGTGGCGCCAGGCGCGGTCGATCAGCGCCGAGATGGACTCCTCGGACGTGGGAAAGGGCATGTGCGCCGTCGTGAGCGGCAGCGCCTCGGTCCACTCGGGGCCGGCCTGCTTGCGGAGGATGTCGGCCCACGCCGAGAACGGCTCGGCCCAGTGGGCCAGCAGGTCCTCGCACTCCTGGTTCTGTTGCTTGATCCACATGCGCGCCGAGATGACGCCGGGCAGCAGGTGCGCGCGCTGGCCGCTGCGGAACTCGCCATCGTGCACGGGCCAGTCGTACGGGCGGTCGCCGATGCAGCGGCGCACTTCCTCGAAGACTTCGGGCAGCGAGCTGTGGCGCAGCACGGCGCCTTCGATCTCCATGTTGGCGGCGCGGAGCATCGACGCCAGCTCGGGCTGCGGCGGCAAGTGGTCGCTGCCGTTCATCACGAGCACGTAGGGCGTGGTGGCGAGCGGCTCGAGGGCATCGCGCAGGGTCTGGATGCGGGCGAGCAGCGCGCTGGTCTTCTGGGGCAGCGTGGCGGCGCCGCCGTAGCCGTGCGGCTTGTGGATCGTGAGGACCTGGCTGCCATCGGGCGAGCGCCAGTAGAACTCGCTGGCCTTGAGCGAGTCATCGGCGCCGCGCCACATGGTGGCGTACTCGATGCCGAAGCCGCGGAGGATAGCGGGCATGTGGGCGATCTGGCCGAAGGGGTCGGGGATGTAGCCGACCTTCATCACGGGGCCGAACAGCTTCGCGACGCGATGGCCGCGGAGGAAGTTGCGGACCAGCGCCTCGCCGCCGGGGAGGAACTCGTCGGGGATGATGTACCAGGGGCCGATCAGGAGCTTGCCCTGCTGGACGACGCGCTCGATGTCGTCGAAGCGATCGGGGCGCACCTCGAGGTAGTCCTCGAGGGGGATGGTGTGGCCGTCGAGCATGAAGTGCTTGTACTCGGGATCGCTGTCGAAGATATCGAGCAGCATGTCGATGAGGCCGACGAGGCGGACGCGGAACGACTGGTAGGGGAGGTACCACTCGCGATCCCAGTGGGTGTGCGAGATCACCATGAGCTGGAACTTGTCTGTGCCGGTCCGGGCTGAGAGCTGGGGCATCGCTGCTGCGCCTTTGCTGGTAGGGGATCGCGTGGCGTGGGCCGTCACCTTCAGTGCCCGCCCGATGGTAGCTCATGGTCGCGCTGGAGTGCTACTTCGCGGAAGGCGGGCGGGCGATGGTGGATGTTAGATGTTGGATTGGCGTAGGGACGTAGCTTTAGCTCCGTCCCGTCTGGCACGAATTCACCGCGGAGACGCAGAGGACGCGGAGGTTCGATATGGGCAAGCGGAAGCCTATCGCCTGGATGGCGTTTCCCGTCGTCTCTGCGCGCTCTGCGCCTCTGCGGTGAACCGGCCACGCTCTCTGCGCTCGCGCGTCAGTCGTATTGGACCAGCGCGTGCAGGTCGTAGCCGGCGAGGCGATCGCGGCCGGCGAGGGGGGCGAGCTCGATGAGGAAGATCATGCTGTCGACGGTGGCGCCGAGCAGCTCGACGAGCTTGGCCGCGGCGTGAGCGGAGCCGCCGGTGGCCAGCAGATCATCGACGATGATCGCGCGGTCGCCGCGGGTGAGGGCGTCGGCATGAATGTCGAGGCGGCTGTCGCCGTACTCGAGCGAGTACTCGACCGACATGCGGTCGGAGGGGAGCTTGCCGGGCTTGCGCACCGGCACGAAGGGGAGCGCGAGGCGGACGGCCAGCGGCGCGCCGAAGAGGAAGCCGCGCGACTCGATGCCGACGATGGCGGTAGCGTCGCGCGGCGCGGCGATCGCCGCCATGGCGTCGAGCGCGGCGCTGAAGGCGGCGGGATCGCGCAGGAGCGGCGTGATGTCGCGGAAGAGCACGCCGGGCTGCGGGAAGTCGGGGATGTCGCGGATGTGCTGCTTGAGGTCCATGGTGGCAGGGTAGCGCGATCTCGATGGTGGTTGTTGGAAGTGCGACGGCCTGGGACGGCCGTCCTACGTCGGCTGGCGCTCGCCGCTCTCGGGCATCACACAGGAGGTGCAGGTGCGGAGCGCCGGCGCCGGACAACGGCGGCGTCGAATGACCGCCTACCACATCAATCGCCGACGGCGGACGTGTCGGCGGCGGGTCGGGCGAGGTACTCGCCCGCGAGCAGCCAGTCACCGTCGAGGTAGGCGTGGCCGTCCATGTGCTTGCCGGGGTCGCGGTACGCGGCGGGCCTGTCCGGCGTGACGCCGCCGACGTTGCCAATGAGGCCACGCTGGTAGCCGAGATACAGCTCGGGCGTGACGCGATAGCAGACGGCGCCGGGGCGGTCCTCGTCGCGCATGGGCTCCATCAGGCCGGGCAGCAGGATCTGCGGGAACGACTCCTTGAGCAGGTGCTGGATCGCCTCCTCGGTCTGGCCGTAAGCGCCCTCGCCGAAGTGGTGGTAGCGCAGGTAGCTCTCGCCATCGATCAGGTACTTCGCGGGCCAGTAGCGGTTGGTGAACGCCTGCCAGATCGCGTACTCGTTATCGAGCACGACCGGGTACTCGACGCCGTGCTGGCGGACGGCGTGCAGCACGTTGTTACTCTCGCGCGCGAACGAGAACTCGGGCGCGTGGACGCCGATGACGGCGAGGCCGAGCGGGCCGTAGCGGCGGTGCCACTCCTGCACGTAGGGGAGGGTGCGCAGGCAGTTGACGCAGGTGTAGTCCCAGAAGTCGATGAGGACGGGGCGCCCGCGGAGGTCGGCGAGCTTGACCGGGCCGCCCTGCAGCCAGGTGATGTTCGCGGGGAACTCGGGGGCGCGGACGGGGCCCTGTTCTTCTTGCATCTCAGCGGGTCAGCGGGTCAGCACTTCAGTACTTCAGCTATTCAGCACTTCAGCACTTCAGCTATTCAGCACTTCAGCTATTCAGCACTTCAGCCGGTCAGCAGGTCAGCCGATCAGGCGGCTGGCTCGCGTGATTCTATCGCGCGGGAGGCTGATAGTGGGAGAAACGGAAACGGCGTCTCGGCCGGGGGAGCATAGCCGTGACGCCGTTTTTCGCTTGTTGTGCCTTGAGTATCGAGCCCGGCGGTTAAGATCGATTGCGGAAGGTGTTAACAGACTGCAAAGCTTCGGGGCGAGTCGGGAAGCGGCCAGTCGGGGGCGGATCGGGCTGTGAGGGAGAAGACGACAGCGCCGTGACCGGGGGAGCATGGTCACGACGCCGTCTGCCTACAAGAGCGATAGTACGGCGCGGCTGTTAAGGGGCGGCCGGAAGTGTGTTAAAGGATGTCGGGGGGGTGCGGCCACAGCAAACAGCAAAGCGGCTGCGCAGAGCAGAGAGCAGAAAGCAGAAAACAGAGGGCTCGTAACCGATAGACGATGGCCAGCAGCCAACAGCCAACAGCCGAAGGAGATTCTGATGACGGCCGAAGAGCGGATTGCGGAGATGGGGATCGTGCTGCCGGCGGTGGCGAAGCCGCGGTGGACGTACGCGCCGGTGGTGCGCAGCGGCAACCTGCTGTTCGTCTCGGGGCAGATCGGCACCGAGAACGGGCGTGTGCTGTTCCCCGGCAAGCTCGGGCGCGAGATCGACGTGGAGGGCGGGCGCGAGGCGGCGCGGGCGTGCGCGATCTCGGCGCTGGCGGTCGTGCGGCAGAGCCTCGGGTCGCTCGACGCGGTGGCGCGCGTGGTGAAGCTGACGGTGTTCGTGGCGTCGGCGGAGGGCTTCAGCGATCAGCCGACGGTGGCGAACGGCGCGTCGGACCTGCTGCGCGACGTCTTCGGCGACGAGGCCGGCGTCGGCGCGCGCTCGGCCGTCGGCGTGGCGGAGCTGCCGCTGGGGGCGAGCGTGGAGGCGGAGTTCGTCTTCGAGTCGGTAGTAGGTAGTGAGTAGTGTGTAGTCGTCGGTCGTCAGTCTTCAGTCGTCAGTTGGGCGCGGATGTAGCGCGCGCCGCTAGCCTGGCGCCAACCGCGTTACGCGCGTCCATGTTCGTTCCGTAGCTCCCCTTCCCTTCCAGGGAAGGGGCCGGGGGATAGATCCGGGCATTACGCGAGCGGGGGATCTTCTACGAGCGCCAGCTCTTCGTCCGTGAGCAGATCGCGGAGGATGGCGGGGAACTTCGGGGGGTAGATCTCGTAGAGGCAGGCGTAGGTCTCTTCGAGCAGCGCCGCCGTGTCGTCGATGCACATCCATGCGCGCTGGATCTCGTTGATCGCCAGGTAGGCCTCCTTGCAGTGCTCCTGCAGCAGCGCGGGCAGGCGCTGCGCGGCGCGCGCGTCGATGGCGCAACTGGTGATGAACTTCATGTTCTCGGCGACGAGCTGGCGGGCGAGGGCGGAGGCGCGGCGGCGGCGGCTCTCCGCGTTCTGCAGGTGCTCCTCCGCCTCGGCGCGCTGCGCGGGCGTGCCGGCGCGCTCGCTGATCGCGTCGATGCCGCGGCGCAGGCAGTCGACGCGGGTGTCGATGAAGATCTCCAGCACGCGGTCGAGGCCGCGCAGCGCCCCCTCCGGCAGCGGGCGGAAGTCGCGGGTGACGCGCGCCGCCGCGTCGGGCTGCGCCAGCTCGTCGCGCAGGATCTCGCAGGCGGCGACGCCGTGCATGTAGGGCCACTTGTGGCGCGCCTCGTCGGGCTGCCAGCCGAAGTTGCAGGCGCGCTGCATGATCCGCACGTGCAGGGCCAGGCGCGTGGCGGCGTCGAGGCCGGTGAAGTCGTAGCCCGTCGCGTCGAGGGCGGCGCCGGAGAGCGGGATATCGAGGCCGTGGCCAAAGGCGGCCATCAGCGACTTGAAGACGGCGGCGATGAAGCGGCCGGGCTCCCAGAAGATGAACGGCCAGCGGCGGAAGACCTCGACATCGTTGTCGACGCCGCGGAAGGGGCCGGCATCGAGCGGCGGGTAGTGGCCGTCGCTGCGCAGCACCAGGCGGATCTCGGGCGCCCACGACACCTGGTGGAAGCGCATGTGCGGCAGCGGCGCGCCGCGCGCGCGCAGCTCATCGATGTAGGTGTCGGGCGTGACGAAGCGGACGTCGGCGATGCCTTCGTCGCGGACGGCGGACCAGGCCTCGCCGAGGATGTCGAGCGCTTCCTCGCCGAAGTCCATCAGCTCGAGATCCTGGATGTAGAGCAGCAGGCCGCCGTCGGGCGCCTCGCGCAGCGCCGCGCGCAGCGTCCCCTTGTACTCCTCGACGGCCTGCTCGCGCGTGATGGGGAACTCTACGCTGCGGCCGCTGCGGTACTCCTCGTCGAGCACGGCGTACTTGCCGAGAATGTAGCCCTGCGCGGCGAGCCGTGCCGGCTCCCACTTCGTGATCGGGCGCCAGATCTCCTGCGAGATCGGGAAGTGGCGCGGCAGCGCGAGCAGACCGTCGCCGATCGTGAACGCGCCGAAGACAGGGTCGGCGCCCGCGGGCAGACCATCGAACGCGTAGCGCGCCTTCGTGGGGCTGAAGTTGGGGAAGATGACGTACTCCATGCCGGCGCGGCGGAAGCCCGCGAGCTTGT
>Ga0315281_10004318_pt1 | contig 20649 bp, 16 predicted proteins | sample YL17G07_0_MG_FD_204540 | JGI IMG/M metagenome (GOLD analysis project Ga0315281, IMG submission 204540) | Sediment microbial communities from Yellowstone Lake, YNP, Wyoming, USA - YL17G07_0 | ecosystem: Environmental > Aquatic > Freshwater > Lake > Sediment | place: USA: Wyoming | collected...
GGGCTCATGCGACCCGCGAATGTAGGTTCTACAAACTGAGCCAGCTGAGAAGGGCGGTCGTCTTTCTAAGTGCTGAGTTGAAGCATCTACCTTGGTTTCTTTCCAGCCTGCTCAGGGTTGTCGGATCAATCCCGATCTGTTTTGCCATTTCCTTCTGACTCATGCCGCGACGTTTGCGAAACTGAAGCAGTTCCTCACTCAGAGATTTGGGGGCACCCAGCATCGGGTCGTAGGACAAGAATTCAATGATTTTGGGTATTGCTCGCAAAGTTGGATTTGTTCGATGCTTCTCCCAATTTGTAACGGTCGATTCAGTGACGCCAAGAATCAGGGCAACCTGGGCTTGGTAGAGACCCAGCTCGAGCCGTCGCTTCTTGATGTGATCTCCCCAAGTATGCGGATTTTGTGGGATTTTCGAAGATCTGGCGGCTCTAAGGCTGACGCGACAGAAAGGCAACGCAACCCTGCTTGTTAGTCCTCACAGCGAGTATGAATGTGGCTTGCTTCTGATCTGCTTTTGTGTGAAACACTTCATCCGGTGCAAAAGGATCCCTCCTTAGAAAAGCTGACAGGATTTCTCCCTCTCACGACCCCTTCACTCACACCTTCTTTGTTGATCTAATCGTCGTCTTCCGGCGTGATACGACATTAATGTCACCAAAGAGGACACAATTCCAGCACTGCCAAAAATACCGAGTTTACGGTATTGCGCCTTTCAGGTTGCTCCGATACGTTTGAATCATAGATTTGAGAGAACTCAAGTTTAGATCGTCTGATGTGGCCGCCTTGCGAATGAGCTGGCCTGTAGGAGCATACATGGGCAACGCATGAGTTGCTGCGGATCCCAGATTCCAGCCGGTGTTCTCTCGACAATTTCTGGAGGTGACTATGAAATGGAACTATAGGTGCCCCGAATGCGGCAAGTGGCATTGGGTCGACTGGACGGAGCGAACCGGGAAGTACACATGCAATGTCACTCAGGGAACTTATGTCCCGCCCTCGCCCATGGAGCAACGTGACGCCTACGTCGATACTCACGACTGGCCCCCGGAGATGGAACAAGTTGTGGTTTCTATCAAGGGAAGGTTCTGCACTGTTCCAGGTTGCTTCAAAGCCTACCAGACTCTTGATCATAGAATCGCTTGGTCAAATGGCGGAAAAACGTCCATAGAGAACCTCTACCCAATGTGCAACAAGCACAACGAGTCTAAGGGGGATTCTGACTATTGGAGCTGGCTGGCGGCGAAACCCTGATCTGGAGAGTAGGCCATTTTCTCTCGAAAGGAATTTGATGATCTTCGGGAGAGAATGGAGCATCGGTTGGATTGGATTCTTTTCCCAGCTGTTGACACTCCTTGTGTCAAGCGCAAGAACATAGGTGGCACTGAGGGATTTCATCGGCAAAACGAGATGCAGCGGTGGTCCCTGAGGGTGTTTTCAGCTACTACCTGATTCAAGCTCGTGTCGCCATCGCACGCCATGAGGTGACCATAACTGAATACGCGTTGACAATCTCACAGAAAAGGGTTAAGCTACTGAATAGAAGGGAGGGCCTGCTATGCCAGTCCTTCATATCGAGAACTCCCGACCCAACTGACAGGTAACGAAAGTTGATGTCGGGAATTTTTGTTCTCTCTCGCTTCTCGCTAAGATAGGCTAATAGGAGAAAAATTGTTCTTGTGGACAAACCAAAACAAATAAGCAGGCGGCTGAAGACGTGGGGATTAGAACAGTTTGGATCGTTTGTCAAGTTTGCGCGTGCGCTGGGCATTACTCAGCAAACTCTGAATGACTACACGAGTGCCAGAATTCTTCCAGGAATCAAAATGCAGGATCGTTTGCGCAAGGTGGGCTGCGATGTTGAATGGTTAATGACAGGCACACCATCAGTTGTCACGGCACAGGCAAAAGGAATTCCCCCCGCGCTGGGTTGGGCGAAGTACGAAGGCAAGATTGTGACGATTCCTCGCGGGAAGGAGAAATGGGAACACAAGGAGGTTTCAAAAGGAGCCGGTATTCCCTATCGAAGAGGAGAGTTTTTCTGCTTGGAGGTTAGCACTGATAGTCTTCTTACTGCTGAGCCCACACCAATCTATCCTGGGGACATCTGCATATTTGAGGCAAACCGTACGCCGAAGAATGGTGAAATTGTTGCAGTTCGTCTAAAAGGTAATAAGCTCTTGGTAAGGGTTATAAAGCATCTTTCACAGGATAAAGTGGAACTGTGCCCGGCTAAGAAGTATCGGATTTATCCTTCCGCCAAAGTGAAGAAATCAGAAATTGCAGGACTTGGCGTCTTGAAATCTGAAGTGCAACTGATCAACGAGGAAAAGAGACTCTTCGGGATCAAGAAATGAAGATGCAAGTTTCAAAAAGATGGTAGCTGTCGTGAGCAATGAAGAGGTCTCTCTAGAGGGGTTTGAGAAAGCTCTCGTCACACTACTGGAGCAACCCATACGCGATCTGGCGAAAAGTTGATTCAGCGTCTCTATGAGCGCAGGAACCTACCTGTCGCCAAGAAAACTGTGACTCTCCTTGTCGTCAGTTTACTAGTCGACGCCTCACGTGTTTACTCGATCGATGTTCTACGTTCCCTGGAACGATACTTCAGTGGTCTAGCTCGTGCTTGATACTCCATATATCCATGAAGAAGGATTTCTCGGACTATTATGGCAAACATACCAATTTCTATCTTGGTTGTAGATGACGAGGAATTATACCTTGACGTTCTAAAATCTACACTGGAGAGGGAGGGCTACTTTGTCCAGACGGCCACAGATGGCGTCGCGGCAATTAATGTCCTCCAGAGTCTTCCGTTTGACCTCGTCTTGCTTGACATCAAGATGCCTGGAGTGGACGGCGTTGGGGTTTTGACGTATGTCAAAGACAATTTTCTGGATATGCAAGTTATTATGCTCACAGGCGTAAATGAGATCTCAATTGCTGTCGACTGTATGACACTTGGTGCTTATCATTATCTCACGAAGCCGTACTCGGCGACAGAGCTTCTGGCTATAATTCATCGCGCCCTCGAGCGAAAACGGCTGCTTATTCAGAACAAGGCGCTCAGGTCTGAGCTTGCACGGCTAGCCCTGTCCTCGGATATCGTGACTCAGGACAAAAGCTTCCTTGACGTGTTGAATCTTGCTGACCGCGCTGCACCCACAGAATCCGCTGTTCTCATCGAAGGAGAGAGCGGGACGGGGAAAGAGTTGATCGCGAACTTTTTGCATAAGAACAGCGATAGAAAAGATCAGGCGTTCCTCGCCGTCAGCTGTTCCTCCATTCCAGAGACGCTCATTGAAAGCGAGCTGTTTGGACACGAGAAAGGAGCGTTCACCGATGCGATCGTAACGAAGCAAGGCCTCGTGGAGATTGCCCATGGCGGGACACTATTCCTTGACGAGGTGGGGGAGATACCGAGGATCGTTCAACCCAAGTTGCTTCGCTTTCTGCAGTCCGGAGAGTTTCGTCGGGTCGGGGCTAATCAGAATATGAGATCTGCTGTGCGAATCATCTCTGCGACGATTAAAGACTTGCGTAGTGAAGTCGCAGCGGGTGGATTTCGCGAAGATCTCCTCTACCGCCTTAATGTCATCGTTCTGCATTTGCCCCCACTGCGCGAGCGAAAGAACGATATCCCCCTTCTTGTGGAACACTTTCTCAAGAAGCGCTCAGGCACGGCAAATCCGAAGCGCTTGGACGAGAACGCATTCCAGGTTCTGATGAAATATGACTGGCCAGGCAACGTACGAGAGCTAGAAAATGTCATCGAACGAGCTGCTGTCCTATCACGGGATGACGTGATCCATGTTGATGACCTTGCGCTTCCACTAGGCACAAGATCGATTCTTGATTTCGTTCAGGCTGCATCGGCAAATGCAATTCGCGCCGGCTGTGCTATCTCCTTGGCAGAAATGCAGAAAGCCCACGTCGAAGGTGTTTTGGACTCGGTCAAGTGGAACAAGAAGACGGCTGCCAAAATCCTTGGGATAAGCGTCAAAACGCTTTACAGCAAGATACAGGCATATAGCCTTTCTGAACGGAGATAGCCTATTGGACCGCAACACCCGAAACAGGACCACATCTTCGAGTCTCGGTCGGGTTTCTTTGGCTGTTTTTTAGAGGTCATGAAAGATTTTGGCAGTACTTTCCTCTCTTCTCGTTTGCGCGCGAGTCTGGTGGAGTCCCCCTTCACCTCGGTTTGATTGAACCTTTCTGAAGTCCAGACACCGACTCTTTGAATTGCCTCCGCGTGAGGAGTCGTCAAGTCGATCCTGGCATTTCCCCTAGTGTTGTCTGCGGCATTCTCATCTACACTGTGACGGTGGAATATGGCTGCCACCGGGTTTGAGTCATTCAATTTCTTCGCTAACTGGAGATGTTGATGAATCAGCAAACCGAATTCTCCACATCTGAAAGGGAATCAGAAAACTGCAGTCATCGCAAGCAAACAAGCGGCGTGATTGGCCAAAACTCGAAACAGGCAGGACACCATTTGGCATCAAAAATGGGTTGTAAAATCTGGGAATTGTGCGCAGACCGAACTCCATTTTGAGATCAAATCTGGGAACGTTATGACGCAAACAAAGAGCGGGTGCGAGAATAGAACTACTACGCAGACCTGCAGCTTCGAAAAGTGAAAGGATCTCTATGAATCACACACTTCCACGCCAGATTTGATTGTCTCAGAAATTAATCTCCAGGGCTCTACGATGGCAGGATTCTGATTCTTCCTCGCTCCATGAAAAGATATGTGAACTGGATCATTTTCGCGACGTCCCATTCATATTCTTGAGTGGTCTTACCGATGAAGTTCTAATCCGTGCAGGAAAAGAATTAAGAGTTGATGATTATCTCGCCAAACCATTCGAAGAGCATGCACTAATAGCTACAGTAATTAAACTCTCTCCTTTTTCGTTGCGCCGCCCCAGGCAAAAGGCTTGAAGCTCAGGCATCTCTCAACTCCTCATGTGCTTTCTTGATTAGAGGCTTTCCAAAGAGCGACTGCTCTCCAAGGCATTTCTCTCTCGCACAATCGTGTGCCTTTAACAGCAAACCGCGCGCTAACGGGTGAATGAGTTGTCTCCTCGGAGCGACGATAGATCTGATTAGAGATTTTTTTTTGCAGACTCATCGCGTCATGTCCTAAGTCAGCCCATTGCCCTTTCCGACATTGTTTCTTTCAAGGTCTTTGTGCTCCGTGGAAATGCACAAAGACATGTTCTCCAACTGATCTCATCTTGACCTGAGCGTGCAACGTTTCTTTCCAGCTTTGTAGACATTTCAAGTCTAGTATCAACGCGTGGGAATATAGTGCACGCATAACCTGCACACGCGAAATCTCCCTCTTAGATCTCCTAAAGCATCTTATCAACTTTCCGCTTCATCCTTCTTGTAGCGTCTCCACTATCCTGGCACTCCTAAGATGGCACGGCGACTGCATTATGCCTTGCCAAGAGGGGGCAAAGAATGCCAGGAGAACATCAGGGGACAGAAACGACTGCCGAGACAATGCAAACGAGGCGACTTGCGACGATTGCAGCAGGGATCATAACACTCGCAAGCATCGGGCTTGCACAAGAACATTTCCTGTTTGGTTCGATCGTAGGGCGAGTGTTTGATCAGAAAACCAAGGAGCCCGTACCTTATGCAAACGTTATAGCCCTGGGTTCTAGCCTAAGAGCGGCAACAGATAAAGATGGCCGATTCACGATCCCTAAAGTACCGGTGGGATCATACGAGGTTCGGATTTCGGTGATTGGTTATAAACCCATGGTCAAGACATGCACTGCGCGCACATCAACCGACCTGTTTGAACTCGAGTTTCCATTAACGGAAGGGCACATAGAGTTGGGGGAGGTGCAAGTTTTTGGAAAACACTTTCCGCAGACACCGGACATTCCCTTAAGCACTCGGTCGTTCTCGAACAAGGAACTCCGGCACACGGCTGGCGGTCTCGACGATGTCGTGCGATCGATTTCGATTCTCCCCGGCATTGCACAACCGAAACCAGATCGAAACGATCTGATTGTCCGTGGAGGTGCACCTTCAGAAAACTTGTTCCTCATTGACAACGTGGAGGTGGCGTACATCAATCACTTCAGCACTCAAGGTGCAGGTGGAGGGGCCATCTCCATTATTAATATGGACTTTCTCAGCAGCTCATCGTTCTCAACAGGAGGGTTTGGTGTCCGCTATGGGGACAAGCTTTCGTCCGTTCTCAACATAGGACTTCGTGAAGGGCGCACCGACCGCATTCACAGCAAGGGAACAGTCTCTGCCACTCAATTTGGCTTAGATGTCGAAGGCCCATTGCCTCAAGGAGGATCCTATTTGTTCTCAATCCGAAAAAGTTACCTTGATTTACCGTTCAAGCTGTACGGATTTGGTTTCGCTCCTCAGTACTGGGATTTCCTCGGCAAAGCAAGCTATTCGCTGGGGACGAGTGACAAGCTGACCGTTCTAGCTTTAGGGGCGATTGATAAGATCAATTTCTTTAATGACACTGATGAACACCGTTACGACAACTCCCGGCTCCTGTTTAGCGATCAAGATCATCTTGTCGGAGGTGCAACGTGGCGACATCTGTTTTCAAATGGCTATTCGACGCTCACTGTTCGCCATTCACGTTCAAGGTTCGGGTACTTGCAGTTCACTGAAGACCTCACCCCAAGATTTCAGAGCTCGGCCGTCGAGGGCGAAATCTCCGTACGGGGTGATATGGTCATTGAATACAGCGCTTCCAACACATTTGCGATCGGCGTTGAGTCAAAATGTATCAGTGTGCAGAGCACAATAGACTTGAAACCAACTGGAACAGGAAACGGCAATAAGGTGTCCGCTGATCAATTTCTCGATGGAACGCCGCTTAAAGCGGCCGCTTATGCCCAAATCTCGAAGGCGATCGGGCCTCTCGAGCTTACGTTCGGTTTGAGAGGAGACTACTTCAGCCTGATCAAACAACGTGCAATCGTAGCTCCGAGGTTTTCGTCCATTCTTGCTCTCTCTCCCGTGATCAATCTTACCGCGAGTATAGGGAGGTACTACCAAACGCCCTCATATATCTGGCTTGCGGGGAATGCATTCAACAGGGGGCTCTCATATCTTGGTGTCAACCAAATTGTTGTTGGGATCGATTATCTCGCAGCCGAAGACCTGAACATAAGTCTGGAGGGGTATCTGAAGCAATATTTCAACTATCCCACAAGTCTCAATCGTCGAACCTTGATCATGGCAAACACCGGTGCAGGACCGGGCGGGATGGGGGAAGGATATGCTTCTTTTGGCCTCGATTCCTTGGTTGGTTCTGGTAGCGGGCTTGCGAGAGGGATAGAGCTATCGATGCAAAAAAAACTATCGGAAATACCGGTTTACGGAATGCTGAGCCTCAGCTACGGTGAAACGCGATTCACCGCGCTTGATGGCGTCAGTCGCCCGAGCGATTACGATCAGCGTTGTGTCATCAACATCGGAGGCGGATATATCCTTGGAGAAGACTGGGAAGTCTCTGGAAAATTTCGGCTCTACACAGGGCGGCCGTACACACCTTTTGGACCAAACGGCGGTCAATCCGATGAAAAGTATAACTCTGCTCGCGCGGGCATCAACCACCAATTGGATATCCGAATTGCTCGGCGGTGGGCAGTCGGAGGTGTTGTCCTTGAGACATATCTCGATGTTCAGAACGTCTATAACCGGAAACCGATCGATGCTCCGATCTTCAGTGAACGGCGAAAGAGAGTGGAACAAGTTCCTACTCTAGGAATCGTACCAACAGTTGGAATCGCCATGCAGCTTTGATGCGACTAAAAGACGCATGCGGGGGCTATTGTTCACACGAGTTCAATAAGGAAGTGCAACGCCCCTCTTGAAGCCATCTTTCCAAATTCACTAGGCCGTGTTAAGCATCAGGAATAGATCTTGGAACATATAGCGCTGAACCAGCCCAAAACATAGCAGTGGTTTCTCTCGGCACTTCTCTTTAACATAAAAATTTATCTGGTAACTTCGAAGAATGCTTTAAGGGGAGCTCGATCAAGACCGCTTCTGGGGGGCCTGAAGGTGAAGAAACTTCGGAATGACTTAGAACAAGCCAATCTGCAGAAAGCAGTTCATATCCTGCTGAGTGAACCAGCACGCGAGCAGATCTTGCCACTGTTTCAACAGTTCAACGGTGATTTTAGTGCGCTCATCGCCCACCGCTCAAGCTTCGGCTTTCACGTGAAGAAGATACTTGATATGTACAACATTGATTGGCCCCAGGATCCATTTGATTTGAACCGCGTTAGGGTGCTGAGCGAAGTGTTCGAGCAGCTCAAGAATGATGAAAGTGATATGAGTAATCACTCTTGAGACGCGTGTCGGTTCGCTGGAGATTCATCATGATAACGGCCAGCTCAAAGGTGATTCACCTCACAGTGAACCGCGTGGTCTTTGCTGAACTTGGAAGTAATTTGTTGATGAACGATGGACTCGCAAGGCCCATTGGTCTTTCCCCGCAGCCAGTAGGCTCGGGTAAGTCTTTTTCGCATAAACTCGAGCGCTGGTTTTGGCTTTGCCCCAACTTCGTAGAGATTTATCAACAGACCGGCATTTTACGGGTAATAATTGCTTGAGAATCTCTATTTGCTGAGGACTAGAAAAAGCAAATGAACGTATCTCTAGAAAACGGAGAGAGCCTCCCTAACGGCCAAGAAGCAAAACTAGTTCACACGCCCAACCTTTGGAAGGTAAACCTATCATGAATGTCCTTCTTGTCGATGATGATGAGGCCTACCGTAAGTCACTCAAGCTAAGACTCGAGTCACAAGGATACGTTATTTTCGAAGCAGGTGACGGAATAGATGCGCTGGAACTATTGAGACATAAGAAGATTGATGCAATTGTCTCAGACGCTCTTATGCCCAGGATGGACGCTTATCAGCTCTGTTATGAGGTTAGAAAGATGCAGGAATTCGAAAAGCTTCCAATCATTTTGTACTCGGCTATATTTACTTCGTCAGAAGATGAAAAGAATGCAGCGGAATCAGGTGCAGACTTTTTCTTCAGGAAGCCGGTACCTGAGGATGTGATGTTAAGAACGCTCCAGGACTTAGCTGCCGGAAAGAAGAAGGTCAAATTGAAAGTCTCCCGGGCTCAGGCAAAATCAGGAGCTTTGAAGGAATATAGTACGCGGCTTGTCGAGAGACTAGAGTATAGCAATTCACAGCTTCAAGCCAGAACAAAGGAATTGGAGAGAAGTGAACTAAGGTTTCGAACACTAGCCAGCAGAGTTGCTGCAGCTATTTTCATCTATCGTGAAGATCAAATTCTTTATGTTAACCCTGCTGCAGAGACATTGACAGAATATAAGCAAGACCTACTTCTTTCGATGGGTTTGTTGGATATTGTTCATCCAGAATATCGGGACTTGGTGAGAGAACAGGGTTTTGCAAGGGGAGTGGAACAGGCTTGTTCTAGATTTGAATTCAGATTGCTTACGAAAAAAGGTGGAGATCGCTGGGTGGACTTCATTGCAAGCATGATTGATTACGCTGATGAGAAGGTTTCCATCGGGACAGCTTATGACATCACAGAGCGCAAGCTAGCTGAGGAGGAAATCAAGCGAGCAAAATCATACTTAGAGAGCATTCTCGAGAACTCATTAGATTTGATTTTCACGGTAAAAAAAGATGGGACGTTTGGCTACATGAATCCCCAGTTGGGAAATACCTTTGGCTATACAAGGGAACAGATTGCAGGAAAACAGCTCTTGGACTTTATTCCCGAACAGCGTAGGGATTTCATGCTGAAGAAGTGGAGAGAAATCAATGCAGGGATCTTTGGAACTTATGAGACAGAGGTGGTGAAAGCAGATGGGACATTGGTGAATTGCTTTGTCTCTCATTCAGTTCTGCCCGGATTTGATGAATTCCTTGTGATAGTGAAAGATATCACTGAGCTCAAGCAAGCTGAAGTGGAGCTGAGGTCCACGAAGGAGAGACTTGAGTCGTTCTTCAACAACACAGGTGATGCAATTGCCATATTCGACTTAGATGGCACTGTATTACATGTGAACAACGCTTTTGAGACTATCTATGGATGGTCTGCAAAAGAAGTGGTTGGGACGCAGATGCCAACGATCCCTGGGGATTTGGTGTCTGATGCAAACAGGATCCTTAATGAGGTGAAGGCTGGGGGAAAAGTTATCGGGTATGACACAATCAGATTAAGAAAAGACAGAAGCTCATTTGAAGCTAGTCTAACTGTTTCACCAATTCGGGATGCTGCAGGAAATGTTGTCTCGATTGCATCCATTTCACGCGATATAACTGAACGGAAGCGAGCCGAGGAGCAACGCAGGAATCTGGAAGCGCAGCTCATCCAAGCACAGAAGACGGAGACGGTTGGAACACTTGCAGGAGGCATAGCACACGACTTTAACAACATTCTCGGCATCATCCTTGCGCATGCATCACTGATAGAGCGTAGCGAGACTGATCGCACTGCCTTGATGACAAGCGCAGAGGTGATTAGAAAAGCAGTTCAACGTGGCGCTAGCCTGGTTCGGCAAATTCTCTCATTTGCCCGGAAGACCGAGGTTTCGCTTCAACCGACGGATGTGAACAGCGTTGTCATGGAACTCTCGAAAATGCTCCTTGAAGCTTTCCCCAAGACAATCACCATTTCGCTTCAACTTGATAAGAAGATTCCATTTGTTACGATGGACCAAAGTCAGTTCTACCAGGCATTGTTGAACCTGTGTGTCAATGCGCGCGATGCAATGCTTGATCCGAAGAGGATAGGGCAAAAAGGAGGTACACTGTCCATTAGCACTGCGGTGATTGATGGTGACGAAGTACAGAGAAAATTTCAGAAGGGATCTCTGTCACAGTATGTGAAGATCAGTGTCTCAGATACAGGTGTGGGCATGGACCAGGAGACCAAGCAGAGAATGTTCGAACCGTTCTTCAGCACAAAGGGAGCTGGAAGAGGAACAGGACTGGGGCTAGCAGTGGTCTATGGAATCGTACAGAGCGACGACGGTTTTGTTGAGGTCGAGAGTGAAATAGGAAAAGGTACAAGCTTTCATCTATATTTCCCTGCCTCGGAATTCATAAAACGTTCTCCGCGTGGAAAGAAGGGCGAGGAAGTGGAAGTTCCTGGTGGGACAGAGAGCATTCTTCTCGTGGAAGACGAAGAAAACTTGCTTGAGTTACTGAAGACAGTACTTGAAAGCAAAGGCTATCATGTTTTGACAGCGAAAGACGGCGTAGAGGCAATTCAAAAATACATGCAATCGAAAGAGAAGATAGATCTTGTGTTGACGGATATTGGACTGCCAAAACTTGACGGGGCCATGGTCTTCTGGACCCTGAGGGAAATTAACCCGAACTTGAATGTGATTCTAGCAAGCGGGTATCTTGAACCACAACTCAAGTCGGAGTTGTTCAAAGCAGGAGCAAAAGAGTTTGTGCAGAAGCCGTATGAAACGAATGTTATTTTGCGGAAGATTCGCGAGGTACTTGATCGCACCTTTTGATAAGCTGAAGGACTCGAATGCGAGAAAGCGGTACTTCGTGTCTCAAGTTCGTGGCCCTGATGAGCGCGATGTGACCTGTGAATCGGTGCTTAGTACCATCAACCTGCCTGCTTTCTTCATTGCACACGTGAATAGAGATTCTGGATATGCCTGAGTTAACCCCGCGGGATGACATACGAAAAACTGTTAGCGGAATATTGAAGCGCGTAGACCACCTTGTCAAAGATGGAAATCTGGATCTGGCTCTTCGCGAAACGGATCGCGCCAAAGGAATCGATCCGCGCAATGTTTATGTTCACGCATACCGAGAGCGCATAGCTAGCCTCCAAGAAGAAGAGAAACGGAAGCGCGCGGAAGGAGAAACAAGAAAAAAACGCGAAGAACAGGCGAGATGGAAAAAAGAGCAAGCGGTCGAGAGGAGAGGGACTGCACAACAACACCAGCTGCGGGGAGAGGAAGCGCTTCCTACAGAAGGAAATCATGTAAAGCACAGGCAACAACTGGAAATGTACAATCAAGGTCTTTTTGAAGCTTGGCATTGTGGGGCTCCTTCGCTCCACCAGCGAAGCCAATTAGCACTGCTCCGCAGTTCTCTGAACATCTCACCCGAGGAACATTTGGCACTAGAGAATGGTGTCAGATGGGAGTGCTATTGCATCGCGGTCAAGGAAGCAGGTTCCTCAACTTCCGCTATCCATCAAGGGATGTCTGGACTTGAAGAACTACGATCAATGTTCAAGATGTCCGATGAAGAGCATCAGAGGGTCCTGCGGGAGCTTCAGTGGACCAAGGGTTCCGCTGAGGAAAAATCGATTATTGTTATTGTGGATGACGATGAAAACCTTTTGAAGGTGATTGCGAAGACACTGGAAGAAGCGGATTTTGTACCCAAACCCTTTTCGACTTCTGATGACGCGCTCAATTTCCTCAGTGAAACAAAGCCCGATTTGATAGTTTCCGACATTAACCTGCAGGGCTCTACGATGGGCGGATTTTCACTCTATGAAAGGCTACGTGAGCGACAAGATTTCGAGAACGTGCCATTTCTATTCTTGAGCGGGCTAACTGATGAAGCACTCATCCGAAAGGGTAAAGAGCTTGGCATCGATGACTACCTCACAAAGCCTTTTTCGGATCAAACATTCATTGCTGTGATCAAGCGTAAACTCAAACGCTTCCGCACTCTGAAAAAGAGAGAAAGTAGAGCTCTACAGGATTATGAACAGTCTTTACCCTGTCCTTCGGCATTACGCTCCAAACCACAGTTCTAAACCTCATCATCTCCCTTGCGGTGAATAGCTGCCATAAGCCTTGCCTGGATAGAAAGCGCAGAGTCTATTCTGGATGCACCGCGCCGGACCAGGCCTGCAGCAAGTCATGTTTCCCAGCTCGCATGTAATGTGATTTCACGCCCACTGGGGGATTGCGTTGTAGAATCTACACTCACCAACCTGAGTGTGCCATATTAGCACTGAACTGCGTCCCGGCTAATTCATCTTGGTTTGATCATGTAGAAACGTTAGTGTTTTGCCTGGAGAATGCGAGCTTACGTGGTATAGCTTATGTGGTGTAATGGAAGAAGTCACCGATCAGCGGAGTGTAAATGAATTGTGGGCAGACCATGCTGGCCATTGAATCGTTTGTGCTTGTGTCAGTGCTGATCTCAAAGGTGAACGATGTGCTCGCAATCCTTCTGGTAAGCTGGGCTTCAATCACCACAAAGGATGAACCAGGATTTTCACATGGTTTGCTCACCTCAAAATAACGAGAAGCAAGCTTTGGCTTGAAAGAAAAGAATCCTTGAGAAATTTCAAGAATTTAAACTACGAGGATCCGATAGGGGACGAGCATCTTTAGTCTTGGTTATGGGATTAGCAGTTGCATTTGCAATCATCGGCACAAGCATGCGGCGGGCGACTGAGATGCTCGTAGTCGCTCAGACAGGGTACGCGAAATACACCTATGCACGAAACCTCGCCCGACTTGCAGTGCACACGACCCTGCGCGCGTTCGATCGTGGACTGCCAACCATTCCAAGGTCCGGATCAGTCAACGAGGCACATACACCGTTGACCTCCGATTCGATGCTGACACGTTATGGATCGCGACGGTTGGGATGTATGTAGAATCGAGCTACGCAATGAATGCAAAGCTCTTACGCACGACGAAGCCGTTCCCCTCGGTGCGCAGCGCAATCGGAGTTCGGGCAACTCCCGTGAATTTCCGGGTCGCCGGAGGGGCGCAAGTGGACGGACACAACTATGACTCTACGGGGACGCACCTGATCGGCAGCGGCGATGTGCCTGGTGTGACAACCATGAACAGGACGGACTCGACAACGGTGGCTGTTGCAGGAGGTACAAACCTCAACGGAATGCCACCGGTCAAAGTCGACACGTTGACGATCGATCCGCTGCTCTACCTGGATGAATACAAAGCGAATGCTGACTACCGCTATGATGCGGCAGGAACCTTCAGTGGTGCGACATGGGGGAGTGAAGCTGCCCCAGCAATCGTTTACTGCAACGCAGGCGACGACACGACGTTCAGCATCAAGTTCACCGGCAATGTAACAGGATGTGGTATTCTCGTTGTTCGGGGGAACGCTCAGTTCAATGGCAACTTCTGTTTCTACGGATTGGTAATTGTTGACGGATTCAACACGCAGGTCCAGTTTGGCGCGTCCGGCACACCGCAGATTGTTGGCTCTGTCCTCGTCGCTGGGAATTCAAGCGCCTCGGTTACGCTGAAGGGCACTGGAGCGAACGCCAAGGTGAATTACAGTTCGCAGGCTCTTTCCAGAGCGAAGAACATCGGGAAACTGAGGTACTATAGCATCCTCGAATGGTATGAATAAGCTCCTCGGCTAGGCGAGCGGTATCTCTAGCTCAAGTCAGAGGCAATTTTGTTTTCGTCAAGACCTCACACCCATGTAGAACCGCAGCAGCATTGCCCCCGTCTGATACCCTCCGATCAGGCCGCATTCAATTGAGTCTATGCTGCTCGAATTTCCACGACCAATCAGCGCCCTGTTTGAGGTACTGCAGCTTGAACTGCAATCCACAGCTATCAATTTCAGTCAGCTCCCCCTCCGTTTGCTCTTGGTTTGTAGATATTGCACCCGTCTGCCCGTTTGAGCTCTCGACATAGTTCCGCGAATCTCGAGCTTCCTTGTTGTCATTCTTTTAGTTACAGGCATGCCGCTCTCTGGGACACCGGGGTACCAACTCCGGTATGCGGACTGCATCTCTTGAGGGCAGCTACGCAATCAGGGCAAGGAGACGGCAATGTTTGGAAACTCAGCGCCAAAAATTCGCAACAAGGCACGCTTCACTTTGATCATCGTCCTCTTGGCATCAAATCGCTTGTTCGCCGACAATAGACTGAGCCTAAAGAAGGTCTCGGACAATGCGATTGTTGTCGAGCTTGCAAATACGGACCCCATCGCGGGTTTCCAGTTCTCAATCAATGCACGAGGAGGTATTGCGCTGCAGGCGTTTGAAGGCATAGAACGAACAATTGGGGCAAGGCTGGCGGTCTATCAATATCTGAAGGATGGCTCTACACTTAACGTTGTGCTGCTTGCCCCCTTTCGGTCATCTCTTTCATCGGGCCAGGGCGGAATTGGGAAGGTTTCTTTCGTGCTTCCTTCAAGCGGCTTAGCCGACAGCGCTCGAGTCTTCTTGACCAACGTCGAGATCTGTAATGCTGATACAAAAATTCTCAACGTCACAGCAGAACAACTGGCCTGGAGTCTCCGCCAAAGCAATGAAAACGCTTCCTCCATCTTTGATCTTGTACAAAACTATCCGAATCCGTTCAACCCGTCAACGACAATTGCCTACAGGCTTTTGAAGCCCGCGCAAGTGACATTGGTGATCTTTGATGTCACAGGTCGACAAGTCAAGTCGCTTGTGAGTCAGTATCAACTTGGGGGTCAGTATTCTGTGAACTGGAATGCAGATAACAATGGAGGTTCGAAGCTAGCATCTGGAATGTACTTCGCTCGATTGCAGGTCGATGGCCAAGTGGCCATCAAAAAGATGATTTTCACCAAGTAGTCTAACAAGGATAACCTTTATGTCAAAAGACAACGGAGCCAATCATTCAAGCTATTCACGCGTTCAAACTCCAGTACGGTTTGACAGCCTCTGTAGGGAGATCTCTCATGCAGGGCGGAAATATCTTGATGCATTAGCTCTAGCGATTGAAGAGGCAGCACCGAGACCTGGATGTCTCGTGTATGTCCAAGCAAAAAAATTTGTTATGCAGTCAGACGGCCTGGAACCTGTGATCTTCTCAGCAATAGATGTGAGTACTCATCTGCAGGTTGCGCAGGCCTACCTCGCGATGACGATGGCAGCAGCGGTGGATTTCTTCGACTTTGTAGTGCGGAGCTTCCCATTTGGTGTCTCCGAAATCAGAACGCTCACAGAGGTACCCTTTCACAACCCTGCCAGGGTTCATTCACATCATGACTTTACATCGACGCTGGCGCGGGGAGGGATCCTACATTCGATCATCACAAATCCATCTCAAGACGTTTTGTTCTCGATCGTTTCCAAAATGAGCTTTGACTGTGTCTTGGAAGGTTCTGTTGCTCACGAATCACAGGGGGATCTACCGAGGGAACTAGCGCGCTTCCTCTTTTTCCACAACAACTTTCGTTCTCTTCCATCACTCGGCGGCAAAACGCCCCTTCAAAAGCTTAGGACGTTTAATGAGTTTGCAGGGATTCGTTTTTTCGATCTGCGCGCACTCTCTCGGAGGACCAATGAAACAAATCAACATGAAGGAGAATGATGTGAAACGCATTCTTGTAATCGACGATGATGAATTGTATCGTGAGACAGTCGCTGCTGTCTTGGAGCAATCAGGGTATTCCATCCTGAAAGCAGATACTGGTCCTGAAGGTATTGAATTCGCTCAGAGTCAGGCTGTTGACCTTATCATCTGCGACGTGGTGATGGGGGGGCTTGATGGATATGGTGTGCTGGACAGGTTGCGGATGGATTCTTTGACGAGCACCATACCATTTGTTTTTGTGACAGGCCTGTCAGATAAAGATAGCATGCGAAAAGGCATGACGCTCGGAGCGGACGACTTTCTTGTCAAGCCTTTCACCGCGACCGACCTCTTATCCGCTGTTGAGGCGCGTCTCACAAAGCACCAGGAAATGAGCGACGAGGCTGATCGGAAGCTTGCACAGCTACGGGCCAGTATTAGTTTGGCACTTCCGCACGAACTCCGTACTCCGCTCACTGACATCCTAGGTTTTTCTGAGGTCCTAGCCGACGAAAACAATGATCTCTCCCCAGCAGAAATTGCGTACATGGGAAAATCAATTAATAGGGCTGGATCACGGTTGCTGCGCATCGTTGAGAATTTCTTGATCTATGCTCAGATCGAAGTAATCGCAAACGATTCGAGAAAAGTGGAATCGCTCAGGGAATGCCAACTTTCAAGAACCGCTGAGCTGATCGGGCCCTTGAGCCGGCACAAGGCCGAAACCTACAAGCGCCTCGCCGATCTGACACTTGTACTGGCTGATAGTCCGGCTGCAATATCTGCACAATACCTAACCAAGATATGTGAGGAACTCCTTGATAACGCCTTCAAGTTTTCCGACGCTGGGACTGTTGTACAGCTAAGGACTTCGACCGACAAGAAGGACTTTGTCTTATCGATAGAAGATCAGGGGCGAGGTATGTCAGTTCGGCAAATAACTAGCCATGGTGCATACATGCAGTTCGAGCGCAAGTTCTACGAGCAGAAAGGCACCGGATTGGGTCTCATTATTGCAAAACGCCTTGCTGAAATACACGGGGGTAGGATGGAGTTCGAGTCTAACGAAGGGCGCGGAACCACTGTCCGTGTCTGTCTCCCAATGTCCACCGGAGTGATTCCTCTTGTCGAACCTAAACCGTTCAATAGTAGCTGAAGACCATCGATGAAATTCTCGCGTTCTCCAATACAAACCCGGTTGAGAATCCGTGTGTCGTTGGTTGATTCAGTAGCGGTGGAAAGCGAAGAGGAAGGACTAGAGATGGAAAGGCGTGGATAACTGTAAGAATTTGGTAACATGTTTGCCATGTATGGAATGAAGCCCTTGATTATCAAGGGCTTTTTCTTTTTTGGTTTCAGATCCGAAGTCTGATGCTCTATCCAATCGAGCTACGGGTGCTCTGGTATTTGAGAAACCTTGAATGTTTCTGGTCAGCCTTCAGTGATCATCCCCATCAAACCACCAAGAGCTTTCATCGGCACGCGAACTGAAAATTCACGTTTCGGCGGTTCGATTCCGTTCCTATTCACTCAAAAACGCCTTCGCCGGATATGCGTCTATTGAGAAAAGCAGTTACCTTTTCAAGGACTACGTCGAAACACCTACCCCCGTTTCTCTCCAGCCTGCCTAGTGTTGTCGGGTCAATCCCTATTTGAATCGCAAGCTTCTTCTGTGTAATCCCTCGAGTTTTTCGATATCGAAGCACCACTTCCCCAAGTGTACTTGCGTCATTCAGCATGAGCTCGTTGCCCAAGAAACCAATGATCTTAGGTAATGTCCTCAAGGTGGGGTTAGTCCTGTTCTTTTCCCAATTCGTGACCGTGGGCTCCGTGACCTCCAAGATTTCGGCAACCTCTGCTTGATAGAGCCCAAGTTCAAGCCGCCGCTTTTTGATATGGTCTCCAAGAGTGTTGAGAATTGTGGGCAGTTTTGTCGGTTTTGGGGCAGTTAGACGAATACTGCAAAATGGCAACGCAACCCTGATCGGGCAGAGATCACGCGAACCCCAATTATGAATGTATCTTCAGGTCTCATGGCTCGACACGGCTTAGCTTGCTATTTTCCTGTCGCACGGAGTATAAGCATCTGCTGATGGGAGTCTGCCAAGGATTCTCGCCTCCAGTCTATGTTGCCGAATGAATGCAACGGGACAGATGTCGGTCGGCGATTGGACAAATGCATCGAGAGTGCGAAGAGGGAGACTCACTCCAACATGAGTTCATCGACATCACCACGCAGCCGTGAACAGGACTAACCCAAGTATTATTTCAGTACATCAAAATGCACTCTATCACGTAATGACTACTTTCTCATTACCTTCGTGACCTCCATCTCAACGTAGTCAAGTGTACAGAGCGGAATGGTTCCGCCGTGTCCCTATCTGACTGAAGCCGTCCCACACCGCAGAATTATGTCGTAGTGTTCCCGCATTTCTTCCATCACCCGTTGGCTCACGATGCTTCGTATAGCGCGTTTTTCTGTGAGTCAATTGAGATGTCGGTGATATATATGGGCCTTGCGATGATATCGTGAATGATCCTCATTTCAAAAAATACCGAGTTTTCGGTATTGTCCATTGCGCGAAATACATCTAGAAAGCCAGTTGAGAACCCTCTGTTTTGATGGTATCCGGGGGATGAAGTCGGGTTCTTGATGACGCTATAGATGATAATGTGCTATAACTCATCCTCGATCGAGTTGCGAGGACCAAAGCAAGGATCAGGGTGAGCACAAAGAAAGTACACAGACCGTTTTGGGTCTGAGAGGCCATCAGCGTCAGATTGGCCAATGCAGCTGTCATCGCAAACTGAAAGAGTACCTTGGAAGAACCGAAGTAGCGAGCTTTGCGGGCACCGAAGCGCATGAGCCTGGCGATGCGGTGCTCGACTGCAACTCGTGTTCTGTAAATCGTGCGGAAGATGTCTGTTCTTTGGAAAGCCTTTGCATCGGTGACAAGGCCTTCGTGCTCATGCGCGAGCACCGACCGGTAAGGCGTGGTCTGTTTCAAGCACTGAGTCCGCAATGCGCAGGCGCCGCATTGTTTCGGTGCGAAGCGGTAAATGCGATACGCGAACGTTCGCCCTGTGCGCTTTTTCTCCGTGCGTCGGGCATACGTCCTCGTTACCTCTGCGGCAGGACAGCGAACCTCTGAGTGCTCGGTGTCGATCTGGAAGTCCTCCTTGGTGAAGCGTCCCGTGTGAGGTAACTGAGCGACGGGTGCAACGAGCGTGTATGGTATCTCTGCTTCTTGGGCATCGAGCCGTGCTTCGATCGTGCCGTAGGCGCCATCACCGATGACGGTTGTGACGCTCAGTCCGGTCTTCTCGGCACTCTCGTCAATCAGCGCCTGGGCATCCTTGCTGTCTTGGGCATTGGCCGGGATGACATCGACAGCGGTGATGATCTGACTCGACGGTTCGACAGCCAGAGCGCCCTTGTAGCCGTTGAAGCATTGGCTCACGCTTTTTCGGCCGTGACGCATCTCGCTGTCGTGCACACTGACGAGCCGGTCTTGGGCAACACCTTGCGTGATTTTCGCCGCACCAGTATTGGTCCCTTCGACATCCTGGGCGAGTAAGCGCCGTAGGAGTGTGCTGGCTTGAACGATCCGGGCGGACTCGGGAGACTCTTGAGTCGAGTCCGTGAGTGCTGCCTGAGCAAGAAGGAGCGTCCGCTCACAGTCGGCCACCAAGCAGTCCAGTACACTTTGGCGCTCGTCGGCATTGTCCCAGTCGATGGAGTCAAAGCTGCCCTTGAAGCTCTTGGCCATAACGTAGCGCCTCAGGTCATGGTGCGTGGCAAACTCCTCGGCACTCTCGTGAGCAACTGCACAGAGCGCATTGATGAGCAGGCGCAAAGCCTCTGCCAGCATGTTATAGGTATCTTCGACTGCGCCACGCCCAAAGATCGGCGTCGTATCCAGAGCAATCTGGATATTGCGCGACTTGAAGAACCCTTGGGTGCGTGCATGCCTCAGTGAGAGATCGAAGAAACGTTTCTGTTGCTTGTGGAGGATGAGCTTGTTTCGGAACTCGCACAACACACTCTTGACAAATGGCACGTCCATCAGTTCGATGCCCAATGCCACTTTCCACGACAAGTCCAGTTTCGCCCTGCGTGCAGCTTCTTCGTCCGAGACGCTCTCATACCACTGCAACAGAAGAGCCACTGCAAGCACGCTCGGAGCGATGCTAGGCCGACCGTTGTCGAGACAATATAAGGAGGCAAAGTCCTCGTCACGAAAAAGCTCGTGACGATGGTCTGCCAGGTACACATAAAAGCTCTCTGCTCCAACCAGATCGCGGAAACTCTGGTCACAAGCAAAGAGTGAACCTTGTGG
>Ga0315281_10004319_pt1 | contig 20646 bp, 25 predicted proteins | sample YL17G07_0_MG_FD_204540 | JGI IMG/M metagenome (GOLD analysis project Ga0315281, IMG submission 204540) | Sediment microbial communities from Yellowstone Lake, YNP, Wyoming, USA - YL17G07_0 | ecosystem: Environmental > Aquatic > Freshwater > Lake > Sediment | place: USA: Wyoming | collected...
AAACCAATTCCTTTATCCATGTTATCTAATAGAAAATACGTTTTGCCAAATAAAAACATTAACTGGAGCCAACTATTTTATGCTTGAAGATTAAAATACAGTTTAGATAGAAATGGCTAAATGCACTTATTTAACGTCTTCTGCTGCACCCTGGAAAAGATGCGACAAAGAGGCAATTCCTGGTTCGCCATATTGTCGAGAACATCAGGAAATGGTAAATGTTGCCAACCGATCAGAAAATAAGGTGGGTGCATTAAGAGCATTAGAAGCTGCACAAGGAAGCCAACCAGGAAAGCCACAAACACAAAGGATTGAGTATGTTTTCCCGACACAACCAAAGAATGTAATTATAAGTGCGATATTCTTTGCCATTGGAGTTTTCCTTTTGATGTTCCTTCTTAACACTGTAAAGATAAGTGGAAAAAATGTTGGGCAATTGATATGGGCAAACGTCTATCCTTTCATTGCACCGATATTTGCATACGGCGAGATTGCTAGCTTCGTCATAATCCTTGGCGTTGCAGTAATAATCATAATAGGATTGTACAGGGTTAGAACTGGCATACTAGGCAAGTTAGGCAGTTTGTTATCTGGCCTGAACACGCTGGTGTGGATACCAAACGGTGTTTTAATAGCTTTGTTGATTGCCACAATTTATTCGCCATATGCACCTACACAGCTATACTGCTTTCTAACGAGTTATGATATGAAAAGATGTAGCCAGCAGGAACAACCTACAGGTTCTGCGGAACAGGGCGTGTTCGAATCGCCAATGAGGACGGAATATGGCACTTATGATTTCGTTAACAACAAGGTAATCCCGTTGAACAACCCCACAGCCGGGCAAAATTACTACCCAACAATATCATTGCGGCCAAACACAAACTATGACTCTGATATAAATGGTGTGGTTATCAATATGGCCGGGGTAACTGTAAAAAACGAAACAGTTAATTTTGTAGGAACATCATGCACGGCTTCAAACACATGCACAATAAGCAAAAACCTTCCCATTACAAATAGTTTTGAATCCTCCAGTTCCATTCCATGCGATGGCAAATCGATGACGCTTTATTCACAAATCAATTATCCTATAGATGGGGCAAGGAATGGTTACAAAGTCAGGATAGTGAGGTCGCAGGAGGATTTGGGTATGTCGCTTGCAAATGACATTGGTAAGGCCAGTAAAATTTACGGTCCTGTTGATTTTAACCTTGGCTTTGCGCCAAGCCAGCACGTGGTAATACCAAAGTCCGGAACTGGCAAGGTTATTGTCTATGTCTATGTATCGAATGAATACCGTGGTGTTGCAACAATAAAAAATGTAAGGCTTGTGCAAGAGCCTGAGAGAAGTGGAAACAGTGTCTACAAGCTCAACCTCGTTGGTTGCGATCCTATAACGCCTTCTGTCAACGAAGACAAGGGCAACATATACTACAACTTTGGCAATCAGGTTCAGATAAAGCCGTCAGAAACATACCAAACATCTTGGGATTGGGGGACCACTACCTCTTCATCACTGGCAAAAAAAGAACAGATAACCTGCACATTTGAAATCCCTTTCTCGCTCCAAGGGACTAGTGACTATTATAAAACAATAACGTTCCATGTCGGCGGCAGCTACAGTTATTCAGAGGAAGTGCAGTCAGAGTCACTTGGAATTTATGGCACATGCTGATTACATGCAGTTGCAGTGTATGTTATTGTCCACTAAAACATACGAGTCCTTCTGCCCGAACATGATGGGATTATCCAACCTAACATATACATCCTTTGTTTCTGTAAGAAAGCTAACGTTCTCGATTTTTGGCATATTGGTTATTCTTGGATCCTTCTTAATCAATTCCGAGAGATAACTACTAAAAATATTTTTGAATCTTTCTTCCATCGCATTTTTTGTGGCCTCATCCTCGAGCTTGCTCGTATCACCACCAATTATTTCCTGCGATGCTTGGTTGAAAGAATATTTTGCTGCATTTTTCAAAAACATTTTTTCAGCGGTTGAATAATACGAGTATTCGTATGTGCGCGAAACGGTTGTGAAAAGTTCTGTTCTGCCGTGAAAAGAGATATACCAGTAAAGCACTGCGAAAACAATCACTATAATCATAAATATCATTCCACCGTTTGCTATGTCTGCAGCTGAAAATCCCTTTTTATTCACCATTCTATCAGGCTCACTTGCGCGGTTAATGCCTTGCTGTTGTAAGGCACGGCTATCAAGACAGTTGAGGGGGATTGGGAGGTGGATGATAAGGAAGAAGAGTATTCTGTCTCAAAATATTTTTTGCCAGCAAATGTAACATAAAACCTGTAATTGTTTGTACCAGCCTCTTTTTTCATATCATCAAGCTTGACTTTGATGAAGTTTTTCAAATCTTCATTTTCACTGTCAGCAGCTACGGATTTTGCTATGAGAACATCCAAAGATTCACCGTCCTTTGTTGAGTAGACAAGTGAAAAAAGTTTTGTGTTGGCTTCCATATTTTTCGTAACCTTTATTGCCTCATCATTGAACTGTAGCAAACCCAACTTGCCCATTATCACCAGACTCAAGGCCATTATCAGGACTATTGCAGTCGATATTATTGTAGCAGCCAAGCCTTTGCTAGTATAATGTGACATAAGCAACACCCCTGTCTATCGTTCCATCTGGTTTCTTTATCGAAACAAACAACCTATGCTCTTTCACATCTCCAGACGCTTTGCCTTCATTGGAGTCCTGCCACTGCTCTCCCGTATCCAAATCTTTAATAAAAAATTTATACTTTACATCCACGCCTATGCAACCCTTTACGTCAGTTATTTTTTCAGGAGATATTATTCCGAAATCCGAAGAAGAGCATTTGACAACTCTGTAATTGATATCCTTTGCAAAAAACCAGTTCGAGCTTTCTTTGTAAAGTGATTTCACATCCACATAGTTTGTAATGACAGCACCTATTACAAAAACACCTACAAAAAGCATTATCACTACTCCAAATATCTCCGAACTGTAGCCTTTCATTTTATTATTGGTTTGCAGCATTCTACATTCCCCACATCACATACATATATCTGTCCCTCACCGTTGATAGTCTTCTTAACAATGCATATCTCTTTTGCCGTGAAACTGGTTTCCTTCACATTGCCGGAAAATTCAGAGGAAACTGTTATAAGGTTGGTAGAGAGTTGAACAAAATTACTTTTAACAGTCACATTCATTTCTCCCGGCAGTGCATAAATCTGCATACCAGCATCAACAGTTGAAAGGGATGTTATATAAGTGCTTACGTCTTTTGCAGAGGCTGTTATGATGTCCTCTGTCATTACAAAATCCTTCAGAATTCCTTTCGAAACTACAAAGACGATTACAAGAAGGCCGACTATTAGCACAGCAATAATCATGATTAAATCTCTATTCATTCCCTTTTTGCTTTTAACCGAAAATAGATCTTCTGGCATCGTTCAGTTGCACACCCCAATCTTTATCCTTCGAAGATGTTACAATTGTGTTGAATGTTTGTTTTTCTGCATCATATGACACTTGCATGGTGTAGGATATTTTACCCCCGATACTGCTGGAAGTAGTTGTTCCAAGCAAACTTTTCTCTATGAACTGCACATCGCAGCACAAATATTTCTCTATGCATTTAGGATTGTTCTTACCACTAAAAGTTACAAAAATATAGTACGGACTTTCCAGGCACTTGTGCGTACATGTTTGCGACAAACAATTTTTACCTTTGCCAGTATTGGCTGAAACGATCTCTATCTTATCTACTATAGAAGGTAGCTCCAAGGTTATCTCCTTCCGAGTGACTGCGGGATTTGTAAAACTAGTTTTCGCTTCATCCAAACTTGTTATGAAACTCTCCAAAGTCAACTGGGCAGATGCTATGTCCTTCCAGTCGCTCACCTTGAAAATTACTGCGAAAAATGCGACAACAACAATTAAAAAGACTATAACCCATAGAATGTTTCTAAATATTTCCTGCCACATCAAATCATTCTTGGTTTAGCATGTCTTTGGGGATTGGTCCCAAGTACTATCAACACAATCACAAGTTTTCACACAACTAGTAGTACCCTTGCATTCTGTAGGTTTAGTGCCACCCCATGAAGTAATAGCACCGTTAGTGCATTTTATTATTTCATCATCACCAACACCGTCTAGGTTATAACTAACTTGCCATGTTGCACCTGCACGTATGGCATCCTTGTTTGTAAGACATTCCATGTCGCATTTTGATTTAACTAAACCTGCGTATCCGCTAAAATCTGCAACGCTCTGGCTAACCCCTAGGAATTTTGCTATGGTGCTCCAAAACATCACGACCACTGCTATCAAAATTATAAGGCCGACAACTATGAGTATCACCAGCGTGAATGAAAGTTCCATCGGCATTTTATTTCACCTACCAAAAATTCCCTCTATAAATGAAGTGGCATTCAGTATAAATAAACTTTTTAATGAACCACTGTAAAGAAACATTATAATGAGAACAGCAGCAAGAAGAAAAATCAAAACTAAAATTATTTTTATCACAGTATCCAATGCAAACGTTACGCCTTTCATAGTTTATTCAGCCTCCAAGAATCCGTGCGGCCATGCGGTTCTTGAGTCGAAATAAGCTGAGCCGATGGCAGTAGCAGCATAACACACCGGAGCTGCTGGGCCAGTTAGAGGGCATGCGAATCCAGCTAAGGATATTCCAGTTGCGAGATAGTCAAAAACCTTTGTCGGTGTATAGCAGAAATTTTCCTCTCCAGTTTTAATCTCATGCGGTGTTATTTTTATGCAGTCAGATTGATAATTTGTAAAATTTTCAGTTTCTTTTGTTCCTGCTACGCAACATGTTTTTCCACCAGTTATACCACTCTGAGAGCAATCCATTATACCAATATCAGTTTCATTTGGGTCTGAAAAACAAACTGGTCGGCAATTTCCACCACGTACCGTACAGGATGGATTATTTGTTGTATTAAAATACTGCGAACATATTATCATCTCTTTATCTCCAAGCTCAACCATGTCAAGTGCACAATTACATTTTCCTCTTACAATGTCCAAACGTGCATTGCAGGGACTGGCAAGATAAAATTTGGTACCTGCCTCCCAAAGTTTGTTGAGTTCTATGTATGTGCCTTTGCATGATGTGGATAGAGGAACTGCTTTTGGCTGAACATATTGCGAACGAACAGTGAACGCTGATTTTACACAAAGGCTGTTACTGTCACATGGTATAAATTTTTCCACTGTGCTGATTGCATATTTCGTAGCTTCTGAAGCTATTACACCGCCTCCAACACTTATAGAGCCTTTTTCAGTTGCAGATTCAACTCCATTTTTAAGAACCTTTGATGTTAAACCCTCCTTAAAACCAGTTGCAATTATACCAGGTGTTTGTTTAATTGCAGCTTCTGTTCCGTAGACCGCCGCAGTACCTTCAAACGCAACTATTGCAGATTCCTTACCGATTGCTAAACCTCCTTTGAGTGCTTGCTTCAATTCACCACCAGCTGACTTCATACCAGGTACAAGTACAAGTGCCATTGAAATTGATTGCCATCCGCTCCATGCAATATCTTCGCCAGGTGGGAATGCTTCATGATAAACCAAGTATTTTGGATCACCTGCCCCGGGTATCCAATCCTCTATGCTGGTAGTTGCCTGTGGCAGGAAAAAATAAACACTGCATTTTGCATCACTACCGCTACCATCACACGTAGTAAAGCTGGAGTCAACCTTTTCACTGCCGTCAGAACAGATGTAATTTATCCCCTTTGCCAATGCATCCACACTCATCATCACCCTTGTGTCATCATCACACCATGAGCCATTAGTAATCTGGCAAAGCCAATATTTTATGTATTCCAACGGATCTAACTGTGCACCAAGATAGTAAGACAAGTAAGTAAATATCACAGCTCCCAGTATGACAAGTATCAAACCTACCATCACCCACATAGTGTTGCCTGTGACAGCTTTGTCGCCGATGATGAATCTGATTCTAACAGACATGTGAAGGACCTATCCTAAACCAGCCAGAGCCCATGCTTAATTTGTCTACCATGCCATTGATCATTGTACAACTCCAACTTCCGGACATGACATTAGCTAATATGATAACAAAAGCTATTACAATTACGACTACAAGTATTGCCATTATTATCTTTGTAAAATCCCAACTTATTTGTGGAAGTGGCATTACATCACCTTTTTTATAAATCCTACAGCTATTCCGATGATTATGGCAACAACGATTATCGCAACTATTATTATCAGCAATTCCTCCCAAGCCATTCCTTTTCTCATGTGGTAACACCCAGTTTGATTATCGACTCTATCAGACCGCTGAACACACTGCCTATCATAACCATTGTTATGATGTACAGCACAATCCCTATAATTAATATCTTGCTTATGAGATATTTCTTTTTTACTGGGTTCTCTCCGTAAGAGGCGGCGATGATAAAGCTGCCCATGATGACTGATAGTTCTATGAAATAAATGCCTATAACCAGCTGCAATTCGGTAGGTGATATTGTGTTTTTGAAATCCACTATCATCGGTATAGGGTTGAAATTAATTACGCCTGTTACACCTTGTGTTTGCTGCATCTTTTCCATCAGTATAACCATGATCGACATAACTATCTGGCTCATGGCCACAACAATCCCACATATTGCTGGAACTAAAACATATGCGTTGAACTTCAAACTGGAAACGGTCTCTTCCAACAGATCTTCAATCTTCTCCTGTGTGTAGTGCATATTTCGTAAATATTTGTGTATTGTCAGCATCGCTTCGGAAGCAACATTCATACCCTTCTTCACGGATTCAGCTACAATCTTCATCATCGCTTTAATCATCTTCGATGGATAATATTTGAGCGCACCGCTTGCATCATCAAACAGGCTTCTTTCAAAGGTCATGCTGAGGTTTTCCATGTTTGAAATACAGCGATCAAAAAGCCCTTTGATTTTGAACTGTTTTATGTTTTCCGAGGAATTCTTCAATGCAGTCTCGAGCGGGGCACCAGTGCTTATGCGGTAACCTAACTGATATATGGCCTCGTCAAACTCTTTCTCAACGCTTTCAATCTCCTCCTGTATCTTCAGCACGCGATAACTTTTGCCGTAACAATAAACGATAATGCCGAGTGATATGCCGATTATAACCAGCGAGCTGCTTATGACTGTTGATAGCTTGAAAACAGGCTGGTATACAAACAGTGCGATGCCGATTATGCTTACTATAGCCGCTACTAGCAAAGCAGTGGGTGTTGTGGGCATTATGGTTTTTACAGGACCGCTGCCAAGCATAAAGTTGTCCGCATCCTGCGACTCAGGATGATCTGATATGTCAACGGGCGAAAATGTAACAGGCCGTGACTGGATGATGTTTTGCAAAAACATGTAGAGCATCAGCGGCATCACTACATCATAACCAATAACAAGGCTCCAGATGTTTACAAAGCCGCCAAGGAATATTGTTATCATCGGAAAAATCACCATGATTAAAACAGGAAGTATTATGCCGATCATATGCAACGCTATAGTTGGTAGCACCAAGTCTCTAGCATACTTGTTCATCCTGTCTGCGGTTCCGGTCAGTATGACGTTTATCGCCTCGTCAAGCATCCTGTCCCTCTTTTCCTGCGCCTGGTAAAGGCTGTTGATCAGCAGATCAATGGATTTCACAAATTCCTCGTTGTTTTCCTTCCACTTGTCCTCAAAAACCTGCAGCGCAGAAATTACATTGGTGTAAACGCCGACCTCGACATCCCATAAAAGTTTTTTGAAATCAAACCCTAATGGACCTGTAAGATTTTCAGCAGCAAACTTTACTGCGTTTTCGAGGTTTGGCGTGGATTTCATTGACACGACCATGTAGACTATGGCAAGCATGATGTCTGATGATGCCTTGATTCTGTAGGATTTTGCAACATGGTATGGGTAAACCATTATGTAATAACCAAACCCGATGGCAAAAACTATGAAAAGTATTACATGCATTATCTGCAGCAAGCCAATCATGAAAATAGCTGTTGTCAAAGCAAGAAAACCGATTATGAAAAGAACGGCAAGTGTGAGGCATCCTTCCGGTGTTGCCTCAAGATGGCAGAAATCTATTGCCTTCTGCAATTTTTGCCTCATATCTTCTGGTGGTTTTACAACAACAATCCTTTCAGCATTATTACACAGCTTCTCGTAAAAAGTCGATATTCTCGGTTTGAACGAATTTTTGAACTGAATATATTCTTTTGACTCTATCATTCCTTCACTCTTTCTTTTCTAATCTTGCCTTAAACCACTCTTGCCATTTGTCAAAAATCATCTTCGTATCCAAAGCCCCAACCTCTATTTTTACCTGATCTGATATAAGGTGAAACATCTCATTGCTCTCAACAATCCAAACACCTTCAAGTATATCCATCCTGTTTAGCTTTTTAGCATAATCCACCATCGTTTCATTTATTTTGCTTCGCAGCAGTATGTTATCCCACACAGCATCCCAGTTGCCATGCCACTCCCTTACCCTGCTTGCAACATCATTGATTATCACACTTTCGCCGTCAACAAGCGTATCTGTTGGTTTCAACCTATCCTCCTTTGCAGAATATTCCATGAGATTCACAAAGCCACCTTCCTCCATCGGATCGGTCTTCCAATGCTTCCTCACTTCCGTCACTTCTGTAACGCGTCTGAAGCGATGCAACCCATCAGGCGAGCGGAGCATGTTGCAGATTGTTATCACATCCGTTGCCTTAAAACTAGTCGGCGGCACGCCCAAATCGTTGACAACCCTGTCAAACACACCATAAGCAGACTCGCCGTGTATGGTACCTGCAACAACATTTGCCAATGCACCAATCCTCATAGCTTCATACAAAGCCTTCGCCTCAACACTCCTCACCTCGCCTATTATCAGGCAGCTGTCACCAAGTCTAAGAGCAGTTCTTAATGCCTCGTCAGCAGGCAGCTCTGCCTCAACACGCGTTATGACAGATCGTGACTTCATCCTCTCAATATTATATCCCAGTTGCCGCAAAGCTGTGAACGGCAGCTCTAGTGTATCTTCAACAGTAACTATGCGGAATTTTTTCATAATTTCCAGCATCATACTACCCAGCAAAGATGTTTTACCGCTGCTACGGCCACCTGCTATTAACAATGTCCTAGAACCGTCTATGAGAAAGCTCATCAGTCCTGCATACAGCGGATCGAAAAATTTTGCATTTATATACAACGGGAATGTCCACGGCTTGTCTCTGTGTCTTCTGAAGGCATAACCCAAACCTTCCGGCGACAACGTGCGGGTTATTGCAGCGACCCTTGCCCTGCCGCCTGGCACATTCAGTTCTGTGTCCAGCACAGGGTTGGCCTCATCAAGCGGCCTGCCTGAATACATCCTAAATCTTGTGGCCCACGCCTCGGCATCCTCCCTTGTTGGTATAAGGTTTGTCTGGCATTCCTCAAAATCAGAGTGGTTGATAAATATTGGTGTCAAGCCTATTGGAGAATTTATGTAAACATCCTGTAACTTCTCGTCTGCAAGAAGTATTTCCAATACGCCAAACCCGGCTGTATAACGGGATAAAATAATTGCCAGTTCTTCCAGCTCCTTCTGCGTGAGTTCTATAGACATGTTGTGTGCAATATCCCTTATCAAATCCCTGCCAATATTGAAGAAAACCTCCCTTGTTTTTTCCGGATCTGTAAACTCTGCCTCAGTCGGCTTGTGTGCAGCCAAATACCTCCTTGCACTGTCCAGTATCGTATATTTTTCCTCACTGAGTTTGAATTCTGGCGGGGTCACATGGTAAATGTATCTAACCTGGCCAGGAACTTTGAATATCTCAACAACATTGCTCCCGACATAATATTTTTCAACATGCTGACCGCCTTTCGGGTAGGCTGTCATATACCTTGTCAGCATAAAGTTCGGCTTGATCAACGGATGGAACAATTCCCTGTAAAGCCTGCGGTCGCCTGGCCTGTAGCCGGTGAGATTTGGCTTGGCCAGCTGTATAATCTTGCATCCTGAAAGAATCCTGTCAATTCTCAGCAGTGTATTATTCAAATAATCCGTATAGCATCTTGCAAACTGCGGATGTGATTTCTCAGCATTCACCTTTGCCGCTGTTATCATTCCATGCAGTTTTACATAAGCTCCAATCGGATCCTTACGCAAGGCCTCTGTGATTAAAAACTGCAAATCCGATATGCGCTGCGGGAAGAGTTTTTCGCAGTATTGCGGGCCAAAATTTTTTATGCTGATTATCTTTTCCTCGTCAAGTATCTTGTTGTGGGCATTCACTATTTCAGCAAGCAGTTTAACCTGCTCGAAATCATATTCCTTTTCCCTTGTCTCCGCAAGGATTATTCTATCAGCGCTTTTGACCTCTGACAACACGTCAAAAACAACGCCCATGCATGCCTCCGAATCCTCTATGCTAGGCTCTATGGCCCAGTTCAAGGCGTCTATCCTAACAGCATTGTCGATGATCTCGTAATTGACAGCCATGTAACCTTATTTAAATTTATCTGTTAGCAAACAAATTCTTTATTTATGGTGTTTGAAAGCAAGCCGGCTGAAAGCCCGATGTCGGTAATGAATGAAGTTGTGAGAAGATTGAATGAAAACTCTAGAAGACTCAAGTATGTAGAGCAGAAGGTTGAGAAGATAGAATCCACCACATCAACGCTGGAGGAAAATGTGTTAGTGCAGATGAATGATTTGAAGATAAATCTTGAAAGAATAGGCCAGAAGATTACGAATTTATCAGAACGTTTGAACTCCATAGAAAGTGAATTGCTAAAGTTTAACAAGGAACTGAGCAAGACAGCTTCCAAGGCAGAGGTAAAACAGTTGGAAACTTTTATCGACATTATAAATCCAATAACCTCCAAGTTCGTCACGCGTGATGAGCTGGAGAGAATAATAGAAGAAAACGCGCCTAAAAAGGCGTTGAGAGTATAGGTTTATTTTAAAGCCTAATTACAATTAAATTATAGTGATATAATGCCGCTTTTTAAAAAGGAACTTCCAAATATAATTTCAATAGGCAAGGGCATACCAGGGGACAAGGTACGCGATATGTCTTCAAAGGGATTTTCAGAGCCGGAGATTATCGATGTTTTAAGAAAGGATGGGTATTCTGCAGATGATATTGACAAGGCCTTGACGCAAACCCTAAAGTCGGGTTTGTCAGGTTCCTCCTACCCTCCCACATCATTGCAGCAAACCATGCAGTCACAACTGCCTTCATTAGAAACTATAGAGCCGCAAATGTCGCAAATGCCTGAAACATCCTTGCCGGAAAGCTACTACTACCCAGAGCAGCAGTACCCTGCGCAGGAATATGTTGACATAGCTGTGAAGGACAGGATGGTTGATGTGGATCAAAAGATAAACGAGTTCGAGATAAGGTATGAAGAACTGAAGGGAAGGATGCAAAACCTGCACGAGCAGCTGAATACTATGCTACAAACCCGCTCAGGCGAGCAGCAGCAAATTCTCAGCAAAATAGAAGCTTTCACAAACTCAGTAAATGATATGGATATCAGATTAAACAGCATGGAGAAGGCCTTCAAGGAAACTTTGCCGGCTTTAATTGAATCAGTGAGAGGATTGACTGATCTTGTTTCGAGATTGAAGAAAGAAGGTTAATTTATTCTTTGATTTCTATTTTTAATTTATGGAGGGTATTGATTACCAAACTTCAGCCCAAATTTCTTCTTTAATCGGCATAAACATTTCCGGTTTGACCATTGTCAACCTGATACTCAACATAATCCTGCCTTTCATAGTTGTATGGTATGCCATGTACCTTTTGCTCTGCAAGATGCGCATTTTGAAAAATAGCACAATAAACAAAATAATCGGAGCCTTCTTCTCCTTCCTAACAATAAGGTTCGGCACAATAGCCATGTGGCTTGGCTTTGCCGGAATACTCGTGTTAAAGTTTAACAGGATGTATGACAAGGCATTGTCGCTTGTGATTTTCGCCCTAATGGTTACCCAAATAACCTCGATATTTTCAATCCATGGGGCGTTGGTTGTATTTTGCCTTGCAATTGGATTGATATGCATACTGAAAATAAACAATCCAATTATGAAAACTATAGCAATAGTTATAATATTTGTTGCGTACTATTTCGTTACGCCGTACGCGGTAAACTTGGATGCGCAATTCAGAATAAAAATTTAAACTAGGGGCCCGAAATGAAGATTAGGTGTGATGATTTGAAAATCAAACTTGCATTGCTTGCCTTTATATTATATTCTATTTTACTGAGTTCTGCTGCCCTTGCGCAGTTTGATTGGCTGACGACTGGATATCAGGGCAATATAAAATCGATGGTTAATGTTGCCCTTGGTGGCAAGGTGCCGGATGAATGGCTGTCCCTACCGAATTTCTTCTATTTCGTAGTTTTTCCGTTCATAGCTGCATGGGCTGTCATCTACGGCGTGATGGAAGAGATACAAATATTTAGAAGAGCAAGAACCTCCCATAAGGTAGTTTCGTTTGTCATGGCAGCCATGCTCCTGCCAAGCGGCTGGTTGCTGGTTGTTGTAAACTATTTGTATCTGGTTGACGCGTGGCTTGCACTTGTGGCCTTTGGAGTGCTGTTCTTTGTGGGAATATTTTTCTGGGCTGGAGGAACAGTGATGGGTTGGCAGGTTGAGAACAGGCAGACTAGTATGATTAATAGTATGTCAAGAGAATTGCAGAATTACGAATCACAAATACGCAAGTTGACTGATGATATACGTAACGGACGCAATGTAACTGAAAATACTGGTAAAATTGCTGTGTTGGAACAGAGAATCGCTGATGTGCGAAAAAGAATGCATGTAATAGCAAATGTTTCTGAGGGTGGCCAGTGAAAACTATTCTTAAGATGGACTAATTTTTTCCAAATGGTATTCCAACCAGCAACCGTTACTTCCTGAAGGCTCCATCCGATCAGTAACAAGCAACTTGTCTCCATACGCCGAATTTAGCGATATGCCATCGCCTCTGTTTTCTATTAAAGTGTACTCTTCAATGTGACTTTCATCCACAATTCTTTCGCCACGGCATTCGACACTAATCCTACCTTCATTATCCTCAACCACTAATGCATGACCATCAAATCTTGGGTTATCTCCTGACAAGCCGATAGATTTGGCATAGTCTTTGCCAAAACCGGTAAATTCAACATAAACTGGATCGCCTGTTTTTATACCATGTAATTTAGCCAATGCCTTGGCAATTTTTATTGTTCCATCTGGGGTTTCATCAAACACTACAGGCTTTTCCCTATAAGCCCTTTCATTGGCCAAATGCTTTGCCGCACCTCTAGCAAATTTATTTGAAATTACACGTCTGATAAATTTATTCAAAAAAGTCAGGGGTTTTGGAAGGTCTTCACAATAAAATATATTTTTATCCATCCATTGCATCTCTTCTCTAACCCTTTCTTTGTTATCTTCATTTGCAACCCAGCTTTTCGTGTAATATTCCAATGCATCCTCCTCACCTTCACGCGGAAATGGTGTGGTTGCAAAACTGGAGAAATATTTCGGATGCTCAAAAAAGTCTGCAAAAAGCTTGTATGATTCGGATACGTAACTGCGCTCGCCTCTTAAACCAACAAACATTCTTGAAACAAGTTCATCGCAACTCATTTCCCAGTATTCTCTTATTCTGTCACGCGTAGCGCGATAAGTATAATCTCTAACTATTGGTGTTCTAACAGCAGCATGTGCTGGTTGCCTAACACCTGCGTCTGCATTTTTGAGTAAAGTTTCTGGTCTAGTTGACGAAGACGTTTGTGCCAATACTTTATCTACAGCTGATTTCAATGCTTCTGCATCCCTTGATGCTGCTATTACTCCTTGTGCTGCTGTTTCTGGTGTTATTGTTAATGGTTTGACTTCTTTAACTGATGTATCATGCCCATGTGCTGATAACCCAACTGCAGCTCCTGGGCCGAGTTTATATTCTGGCATGGGTGATTTTTTTCGTGACCGTGCATATTCAAATAAAGATTGCATAGTAAGTTTACCCAATTCCGATCCAGCTCCTTTAGCGGATTCTCCTAAAAATTCCAGAAAAATTTCAGAAAACGATTTTTCACCTTCTGAGGATTTTTCAATTTTTGACAGCCTACTCCCGATTTCGTTAATATTGATATCTATTTTTTCCCTATATGCCCCCAATTCTTCACCGATTGCCCCTAATTCTTCACTGATCTTTTTAACAGCAGATTTACTTGCAAAATTTTTATACATCCTACTTTTGTAAGGATCACGACTTCTTGAACGTTTACTTTTGTGTGGCATATGCTATTTTATAGCCATGGGGGTATATAAACTTTACTACTCTACAGTGAATAAATACTTTTTCGAAAACGATTTAAAAGTAGGTTACGGCTATTATATTGAGTTTATGGTAAGTAAAATACTTTTCGATTACGGCCATTGCGCAAAAGAAAGTCGTTGTGATGCTTTAGCAAAGGAGCTTGTGCTAGATTATGATGTGCAAGTGACAGAAGACCCTTTAGACAGTTATGTGAACGGTTTTGATGTTTTGGTAATGGTAGACCCTACCGAAAGCCCTGTTCTTGCCGAGGAGTATATGGCATTGCATAGTTACCTAAAGGGTGGTGGTAGATTCTTGCTTAATTATATTCCAAGGAACCGAGCAAAACATGAAAGATTTTTGGAAATGACCTCAAATAGTTATCCACTTGTTGAAAGAGTCTTTGGCAGGCCAATACAATATGCTGACAGAGAGATACCGTCTGAAAATATAAATTTGAACGTTTTTGATGGAAGAAGAATTGCCAGTATTGAAAGTGGCTTTTTAGGGAGGAAGAAGGAAGTGGATGTATTCAAAATACCAATACCTCTTACAGCGATAAGAAAAGATCCCAAAATTCATTTTTATTACCCAGTCCGTGAAATGTATGGCGACAGTTATAAACCTGTGATTGAAATGGATGGCAGCATGAAGCTTGCGACTATGGATGTTGATGAAGAGGATAGCATACGTAAGAGCGGCCTAGCATGGTTCAAAGGAATTACCAGAGAGGATGAGGACAGAGCACGTTCCATGACAGAGTGGGGCATTCAACTGCAACGCCAAATAGTGATGCATAGGGAGTTCATAACTGATGATTTAGATTGGGTTTACATAGCCGGGTTTTTACGCAGCACGGCTGGTGTTGAAATAGGTGGTAAAGGTGGGGATGAAGTGATGGGTGATATTGTATGGGCGTTGAGAAGAAGGGCTGGCATTATTGGCAAATTTAGTGATTGTGTAGGTTATGCAGTGGGCATATGTGCCAATCCTTTTGCTGATGAATACACCACCCGATCTAATAGTGCGAATCTCCGGTTTGCAAAATATTTATTTGCAGAAATGACCAAAGGTTCTACCATGTCTTCAAGACCAATTACAGATGTTAGAGTAGTGCGAGAACGACAAAAAAAACAACAGCCGGATCGCATCGATTTCCCTTTCACAATGCCATAGTCTGAAAATTTTAATCTTAATAACAATAGTTTATTATTATGAGAATTGCTAGGATTTTGTTGCTTGTCTTTTTTTTGAGCAGCTTTGTTGCAAGCAACGTGCTTGCCCAGTATCCTTGGGCCGTTACCTGGGATCCGCAGGCACTAGCCCAGTTTTTGTTTCCCGGAATGAACAGCGAGTGGTTGAGGATACCTGATGTTTTATATTACGTCATCCTCCCTTTCATCGCTTCCTTCGCAGTGGTATACGGCCTCCTGAGGGAGTTGAGAATATTCAGGATGAATGTGCCCAACAAAGTGAATATCATTCTGGCATTTTGCATGACATTCATGCTCCTGCCATCGGGCATTTTGACATGGGTAATAACAATCCTTTACGCAGGCTCGGCGTTCATAGGTATAGTAGCTTTTGGTATTTTGTTCATTGCGGGAGTTATTTTATGGTTTTACGGCACAACTATAAGGCTTTGGAACGAATACAACCCAAAGGAGGATGTGGATATAATCAGAGATTATAACAGAAGGTATGGAGACCTTCAGAAAAGACTATTTCAAATACAGGAAGAAAAACTACATCATCCTGGAAGGGCAATGATGTATGTCGATGAAGAGACAAAAATAAGAAACCAAATGGCCGATATTTTGGGCCATGTACAACAACGTACGGCCGCACTTAAAGCACAAACCCAATGAAGGAGTGAAATGAAATGCCAATATTAATCTCAGACATTTTACCGGCACCATACAACGAATACCTCTTTACTTATTTTGTGCCGTTCATAATCCTGTTCGCCATATTCTGGGGTGTTTTGACAATGATGAAAGTCTTCAACAAAAAAATAAACGTATTTCTGGCAATAATCTTCCCCATAGTTTTCATGTTCGGCGCACCCGAAACATTCCTGTGGTTTTCCAGCTACCTAATAAGCCTTGGCAGTTTCCTTGCCATAGGTGCCTTCGTTGCCGTGTTTGTTTTTGGCATTATAGCATGGGCCTTGCAAAGAGGCCGCGACATATACAGGGATGTTGCGGACTTGGATTCAAAAATATTGAAAAAGAGGGAGGATGCAAGAAAGAAATTTGAAAAATACCAGACGGAAACAAACCCTGGCAAAAGGCAACAATACGCAAAAGATTGGGAGGTATTGCAAAACGAAATAAAAATGTTAGAACAAGAAAAAGCTAACATGCAAATGTCCTCATAAAAGATTAACGATTTAAAAAATCAAACTTAAATCTCTCGCGAACAAAATAAGAATTGTGAGCTGATGGCTGACATATTCATCCCGGTAATAAAAGACATGCTTTCCCTGGGCTTCGGAAATCTTTTCATATTCGTGCTTGCATCAGCCATATTCTTCGCACTTGTAAAAAAGTCGCATGTCTTTGGAGAATCGAATCTTATTAACGGTGTGGTAGCCCTCGTGGCTGGGTTTTTGGTTTTCTGGTTTCCAGCCATTTTCGGGGTCAATCTAGTGACACCAATGTCAACATTCTTCACGCAGGCAACGACAATAATATTGTTCCTGGTGATTGGGGTTGTCATGGCAAGCCTATTCTATCCGGACCTGCCAAAGGTGCTAGCGCAGCAGTTTACGCACAGGACGACTATGTATGAGATGCTTGCACTAGGTATTGTGCTGTTTTTGACAAGTGGCTTGATATCTGCTTTCATGGCGCCGTCCTCAACGCCGCAAAAACCGGGAGAGGCAAGATCCCCCTCAGATGTCATAACAATAACAGTTGGCTTAATCTTGTTTGTAGTAATACTTATTATAGGTTCTGCTGTTGGGAAGGGAGGAATGTAGATGGCCAACGTGTTTAGCATAGTGATTACAAAAATGCAGGAGACTGGCATTCTCAGCTTGCTCCCATTTCTGCTAAGCTTTGCCATATTTTACGGCTTGATAAGGAAATCCCAAATATTTGGCGACCCTGAAAGGAATACTGTTGTCAACGCAATCGTCTCTTTTGTGGCTGCGTTATTGGTGTGGTCCTATCCCATATTGGCAGGCGTCAATCTGGAGAAGGCGATGTCCACATTTTTTGTTCAAGGCATGATGGCCACGCTAACAGTCATGTTCGGGCTTCTAATAACAAGCATGTTCCTGCCATCAAACCTCGGCGAACAGCTTGCAAAGGCCTTCAACCTTAGTAGCAAAGGCGGCAAGTTCGGTGCTGTAATCATAGTTTTCGGTGTGCTAATCGGACTGGGTATTTTCATCTCCAGCGGCTTTGTCAATATCTTCTTCCCGTCGACAGGAAGTGTACTATCTGGGTTTTCTTCAGATACAATGATAACAATCGTTACAATCATTATTCTTGCTGTCACTGTCATAGTCATAGCAGGCATAGGTGGTGGCGGGGGAGAAAGTAAATAAGGGGAAGATTTGGTGGCCGGATTAGCTGACTTGATAACCATTGGAAAAGAATATGCGCTTTTTGATTTGTACCTTCCATTTGTAATACTTTTTGCGCTACTTTACGGATTGCTGAACAAATCGAAAATATTCGGCGAGGGCAAGCAGGCCAAAAATCTTAACCTCATCATATCTTTGGCTTCTGCGTTGTTCATACTTGCCTACACGCCTGTTGGCATAACGATGACACAATTTTTCTCAACATTCTTTGCAGGCATGTCTATAATATTGGTTACAGCGCTTGCGTTCGGCATGTTCGTCTTTCTATTATTGCCTGCAGTCGGCTTTCATCCAACCGAAAAATTTGGAGAAAAACTTGCGATGCCTCTTGTTTTAATAGCCGGGTTAATAGCCTTTGGGTTATATCTTTCAAGCGGCGGGGCACTGATAATGCCTGGTATAGATTTGGGTATCGGTAATCTAGGCATATCTTCTGGTGACATGGCAATAATTTTGCTGTTTGGAATAACTGGATTGGTCATATGGTGGTTGACAAAATCGGAAGTTAGTCCTGAAAAAAAACTTGAATTAGAAGCATATAGGAAAAAACTCGAAGGTGGAGGTTAAATTAAAAATTCCCTTTCTGTAAAATGTAAAATTCCAGGAACAATTATTACTGCAGGTTTTTCAAAGCTCCTTTTCAAAAGATTTTTTACTTTGTCAAAAACTACCGAAGAATTTTTACCGCCTGCATCGGAGAAAACCACAACCTCAGTATCTTCACTCAAAACATCCTCTTTTCTTTTGTTTTCCAGTTCAAGCAGCGTGTTCAAACCCTCTTGAACAGTCATGTATTTTTTATCTTCAGCCACAACATCCAACAGGCAAAGCGTGTGCAACCCTCTTTTTTTGTTTTCTCTTATCACTTCGTACAAAGACTCTGGCAGCTTGCCCTTGGTTTTTTCTGGAAATGGAATGGTTACAGTCGGGCCGAACTTGTACAGGTGCAAACCGGTCTCGCCTATTGCAGATACGATGGAAGCGTTATGAATAATTTTCACTTTAACTTTTCTCTTTCTAGCTTCTTGTATCAATGTAATGTGTGTTGTGGCAACAAGCGGATCACCTTGAACAAGCAAAACAATCTTTTTATTTTTAGCCTCCTCGATTATCTTCTTCGCTTCTTCCTCCAAATCTTTTCTTGATAAAACAAAAATCTTTTTACCAACAATCTTTTCCATCTTTTTCAGGTTGCCATGCCAGTAGCTTGTGTAAAATTCTGCATAAACCTTTTTCGCTGCCTTTGCTGCATCTATTCCCCGCAGTGTCAAATCCTTTTCATCATGCAACCCCAAACCGATTAGCGTGAGCATGTAACCATCTTAATTATTTATTGAGTAATATCATTTATGAAGAAAGTGAAGTTAAAAAAACTTTTGGAGGCCTACTTGAGCATAGAGAAGATAAAACTCGTGCCAAGCAGCTTTGATGTGGTTGGCAGTATAGCTATTGTGGAATTTCCTGAAAAGCTGAAAAAAGACAAGAAAATTATTGCAAAGGCCATGCTGGATGTGCATAAAAACATAAAAACAGTTTTAGAAAAGGTTTCTGAAAGAAAGGGTAAATTGAGGTTGAGGCGGCACAAATTTTTGGCCGGTCAAAAAAATAGTGAAACACTGCATAAAGAGTATGGTTGCATTTTCAAAGTGGACCCTACAAAGGTTTATTTTTCACCAAGGGAACTGACGGAAAGGCAGAGGATAGCTGAGCAGGTAAAGCCAAGGGAGAGGATACTTGTTATGTTTTCTGGCATCAACCCTTACGGTATAATTATTGCAAAAAAACATCCAAACACAGAAGTAGTGGGTGTTGAGTTGAATAAAACGGCTGCAAAGTATGCTGAGGAAAATGTGAGGTTGAACAGGTTAAAAAATGTAAAAAATTATTGTGGTGATGTTAGAAAAATTTGCCCTAAACTCGGAAAGTTCAAAAGAATAATCATGCCGTTGCCTCTTGCCGCTGAGGATTTTCTTGATGTTGCCTTCAAGTGTATAAAGAAAAATGGTATAATTCACTTCTACAGCTGGGGGGAGGAAGATAATTTGTTTGAAAATGCAAAAAAAATTGCCAGGTCAAAAGCGAAGGAGGCAAAGAAGAAAATTAAAATTGTTAATGCAAAAAAAGTCCTTCCATACAGCCCCAGAAAATGGAAAGTTTGCCTTGACATCAAGGTTTTATAGCATTCCTTATTTTTTTAAATGTGATTTCACCCTTTCTCACAATCTTCAGTTTGTCTTTCATATCAATCATGGCTGAAGGTTTTCTCTTTTTTAAACTGCCAGCATCGATGACAATGTCCACCTTGCCATCAAAATATTTTACCGCGGTTTTTGCATCAAAAGCAGGCGGCATGCCTTCCGGGTTGGCACTGGCGGCTGTTATCGGCACTCCTGCATACTCTGCAAGCATGGCAGCTATGGGATGGGAGGAAATCCTGAACGCTATCTCTTTCTTGTTTAGAATATTTGGCACAGTTTTTTTCTTTCTAGTAATTATTGTCAGAGGACCTGGCATGAATTTTTTAACCAATAATTTTATCTCTTTTGTTATAACGCCATATTTTTCCATCATACCAATGTCAGAAACAATGATCGATATCGGTTTGCCGGAAGGCTTTCTTATTTTTCGTAATCTTTTTATTGCTGCTACGTTGACTGCATTCGTTCCTATACCATAACTAGTTTCAGTCGGATAGACAACAACCCCACCGCC
>Ga0315281_10004320_pt1 | contig 20637 bp, 25 predicted proteins | sample YL17G07_0_MG_FD_204540 | JGI IMG/M metagenome (GOLD analysis project Ga0315281, IMG submission 204540) | Sediment microbial communities from Yellowstone Lake, YNP, Wyoming, USA - YL17G07_0 | ecosystem: Environmental > Aquatic > Freshwater > Lake > Sediment | place: USA: Wyoming | collected...
TCGGACATGTCATACCTACCCGTCACGCAGATCCTCATGGACCAGAACCCTCCGAAAAACTGGGAGGCCTTGCTGGAAAAGGAGATTGAAAAGGCAGAGGCGCTTGACGGAGTGATAGAGGTGCTCGTCGCCGGCCCGAGCGACCAAAAGCTGAACGAGGCGCTGTGCGAGGAGCTGTGCAAGGACACGTACACGTCCGTGAAGGAGTCGATGTCGTTCTCCAAGACATCAGGATTCGCGTACCACGCCCAGAGGGAGAAGGAAATTGTCGACATGCTAATAAACATCGCGCGTGGCGATGTCGAACCAGAAGAGTCCGAGTACATCGACGAGAGCGTGATAGAATGGCTGCAGGCTGGCTGGGAGGTAAACCCGAACATCGCAAGGGCGTCGGTCGACGGCGCGGAGGCGGACTTCAGATTCCAGGACGCGTTCAACTGCCTCGCGCGATACCACGAGCGAGCCGAGCACGAGTTCTACAAGCAGGGCATCGTGCCGAGGTTGGACAAGTCCTTCATGCTTTACCATTTCGAACACTGGGACGACGATGCGGAGCGGATTTTGGAAGGCGAGACCGCAAGGGTGAAAGCATACAGCAAGGAACCTAAAAAGCTGGTGCCAAAGGACATCGAGTTCGAATACCGTGAGAAATTCGGCAAGCTGGAGAGGGTGCTTGACTTTGTCTATTACACCAGGGCGCTGGACTATCTCCGGGAATGCACGAAGGTGAAGGAGATAATGAACGGGAGCCAGTTCACGCAGCAATACGCCCTTCTTTTCGTGGACTTGAAGGACAACCTGTTCAAGATCTGAAAAACAACCGGCATCGTCCTATGCGACGTCGTACCCTTCCACGTACACATCCATGGCCTTGCTGTCTGCCAGGTCGAAGCTCATCGCATACTTTCCGCCCGCATCGCTGACGCTTTGGTTTATCGACATAGCCGTGCTAACGTCCGCGCCGTCGCCGAACGCCGCCACCACCACGTCGCTCACAGCCTCGCCAGTCAAATCATCAGTTACATAGCCCGCAATCGAAGCCAAAGGGTAGTATACCTTCACCGTAAGGTACGCGGTCGTGCCGCTGAACGAAAGCACGGTATCGTTAACGGGCTGCCCGTCCACGTCGGCGTAGCTGCTTATGTTGTAGGCGTAGACCTTCGCCACGGAAGCAACCTGCACGTTGTCCATCTTTATGTACGCGCGTCCGTTCTTCACGCCCGTGGCGTTCGCAATCTCGTTGCCCGCAGAATCCTTCAGCACGATCACGCTGCCGCTGTCGTCGAACGAGAGGTAGCTTGTGCTGTTCTCCTTCTGGAAGCGTATGCTGACGTTGTAGTACTTGCGAACTGTGATGTTGTGCGTGTACTGCTCGCCCGGCGCGAGCGTCTTGTCGAACGCCTTGAAGAAGCCCGTGAAGCTAAAGCCCGATGCGAACGACGATGTCGCGATTAGCGCCGCGGCCGCAAGCACGCTGCCGACCAAAACGTTCCTGTTCATGATTTTACTAAGAGAAAATACGAATGATATGATTATGCGACTTCGGACGGTGGTGGTTGCTGCGGTTTAAGATTCGTTAAAGTCTCTGCCCCATCGGAAGTCCACCGACGGGTGCCACAGCTCGCGAGCCTCGCCCGAGGGTTTTTTATCTTTCAATCGCGATATCCTGATTATGACTGGAGATGACGTAGCGGAGATGGAAAAGCTGTTCAGAACTGTTTCGGATTTGCCACAGGGCGATGAGATTGTCTACAACAAGGGCCTGGGAAAATACTGCCGCGGGGCAAAAATAGCCGGCACCGCAAGCGGTGACGTGAATTACAACGTGCTCTTGTCGAGAGCGTTCACCATGCAACAGGTCGACAGTGGAAAAAGACAGTCCGAGATGATACCCGCCGGCAACAGTATATCGGTTGACTTCAGCACGAGCGTCCCCGCGAGCGACGGTTGGAAATCGACAGTCCGCACCAAGATAAATGGGCGCAGCTACGCGCACGACCTTATCATGTACGCCCTAGACATACAGACCCTAGCCTCAGACTACCTGAAGGAAAATTCTGTTGGTCTCTCTGATATGCTGGAGACATCGTTGCCCATAACTGAGCTTGGCGCGAAGCTGAACTTGGAAGGGGAAACGATGTCCTTGCTGTACGACCCGGTCATCGAATCGGTCAGGATGTTCAGTAGGCTCCAACGGGAAGCGAGGACCGGCAACATTGTCGAGCTTAGGTTCCAGAGGGACAGCTTGCCTATGGTGAAGAGCGACATAATCCCGGCGCTCGACTACCAGATAGAGCGGCTGAAAAAGATGGAGTGAGGGTTTCCAGCAGTTCTATGATTCGTTGAACTCCCTGCCCCATCTAAAATCAACTGCAGGATACCACAGTTCTCGTGCTTCGCCTACAACGAAAATAGAACCAGTAACTAAGACGAGCCCGTCCGCGCCCGCGAGCTCCATCGCCTGCTTGACGGCGTCCTTCGAATCGTACACGACAATGGCATCCTTGCCGGCGTTGCGCGCGAACGCCGCCAGCTGCTCCGGCTCGACTGAGCGGCCTTTCACTTTGTGCCGCGTCGCAACGACGTAATCCGCGATCGCCAGCAGGTCGCGCATCATCTCGCCTATGCGCTTGTCGCGCGATATGCTCACGACGAGCACCAGCTTATCATAACTGAAAATCTTCGGCACTTCCGCGGCCAGCGTCTGCGTCGCGAGCACATCCTTCGCCCCGTCTATCACGACGTACGGCTTCGTCTGCATTATCTCCAGCCTCCCAGGCCACTTCACTTTCGCCAAGCCTTCGCGTATCGCCGATTCCGGTATTTCGATTCCGCGCATCCTCAACGTCTCGATTGCTCCGATAGCAGCGGCCGCGTTCGTGATTTGGTATTCGCCGAGCAGCGGCGTGTGCAGCGCCTCGAAGCTTCGGCCGTACGATGCGCGGACGTCGAACGTCTGTCCGTCCATGCCCGATTTTGTTTTTTCGAAAACGATGTCCTTGCCGGCAACGAACATCCTCGCGTGCTTCGCAGCGCAGACGTCGCGGAACACGCCCAGTGCGCGCTCGTCGTCCGACGTTGTCGCCAGTACGCCGCCTTCCTTGATTATGCCGGCCTTCTCCGCCGCTATCTTTTCGATCGTGTCGCCCAGCACCGCCGTGTGCTCGAACGAGATGTTCGTGAGTACAGACACGAGCGCGTCAACGACGTTCGTCGCGTCCAACCTCCCTCCCATGCCGACCTCGACGACGGCGAAATCCACCTTCTCGTCCGCGAAATATTTCAGCATCAATGCTGCAGTCAGCTCGAAGAAGGTCGGGTGCTGGTGCGAAGCTGCCACGGCCTCGACCGCCGGCAGCATCCCGTTTATCATCGCGATTACTTTCGCTTCCGATATCTGCACGCCGTTGACCGATATGCGCTCCGTGAAGTTCGTCAGGTGCGGCTTCGTGAACATCCCGACCTTGTAGCCAGCCGCCTCGAGCATCGAGGAAATCATCGCGACCGTCGAGCCCTTTCCGTTGGTGCCGCCAACGTGCACGACGCGCAGCCGTTTGTGCGGGCTGCCCATGCGCGCCAGAAGCTGCTCCATGACCGTCAGCCGCAGCTTCACGTCACCGAAAAGCTTCAGGTTGAATATCCAGTCCTTCACTCCATCGTAGTCGTCAGCTGCGAAAGGTTTGATTGCCTTCACCCCCGCGGTCTCGCGCGGCCTCTTTTCACACACAATATTATGTACTATATGGTATTTCATATAGTAAACTAATAGGTTAGTCACATTGGTACACTATTTGGTGTACAACGGGAACCTCTTGCACAGCGCATGCACCGCGTCGAGCACCTGCTGCTTCGCAACGTAGTCGGTCTTGTTCGCGACCGTCTTCGATATCAGGTCCGCTATCTCGGCCATCTCCGGCTCGCGCATGCCACGAGTGGTAACGGCGGGCGTTCCGATGCGGACGCCGCTTGTCACGTTCGGCGAGGCCGTGTCGAAAGGTATCATGTTCTTGTTCACGGTTATGTCGACTTCCTCGAGCAGGTGCTGCGCGTCCTTGCCGGTGATGCCCTTGTCCGTCAGGTCCGCCAGCATCAGGTGCGTGTCCGTTCCGCCAGATACCAAGCGGAATCCGTCCTCCATCATGCGCTTTGCGAGCGCCTTCGCGTTCACCACAATCTGATGCGCGTACGCCTTGAATTCCGGGCTCGCCGCCTCTTTGAAAGCAACGGCTTTCGCAGCAATCGTGTGCATGAACGGCCCGCCCTGTATGCCCGGGAACACGGCCTTGTCGATCGCCTGCGCATACTCCTGCTTGCACATGATTATGCCGCCGCGCGGCCCGCGGAAGGTCTTCTGCGTCGTGCTGGTCACGATGTCGCAGTGCGGGAACGGCTGCGGGTACTCGCCGCCGATTATCAGGCCGGCTACGTGCGCGATGTCCGACATCAGCAACGCGCCCGTCGCGTCTGCGATCTCGCGGAAAGCGCGGAAGTCCACGATGCGCGGGTACGCGCTTCCGACGCACACGATCAGCTTCGGTTTGCACTCCCTGGCTATGCGCATGACTTCGTCGTAGTCGATCGTCTCCGTTTCCTTGCTAACGCCGTAGTGCACAAAATTGTACCACTTGCCCGAGAAGTTCACCGGGCTTCCGTGCGTAAGATGCCCGCCCTGGCTCAGGTCCATGCCCAGGACGGTATCACCTGGCTGCAGCAGCGCGAAATAAACTTCCATGTTGGCCTGCGCGCCCGAGTGCGCTTGCACGTTCGCGTGCTCCGCGTTGAACAGCTTCTTCAGCCGCTCGCGCGCCAGCTCTTCGATCGCGTCGTACCACTTGCATCCGCCGTAGTAGCGCTTGCCCGGATAGCCTTCCGCATATTTGTTGGTCATCACGCAGGCCTGCGCCTCGCGCACCGCGTCGCTGACGAAGTTCTCCGAGGCGATAAGCTCTATGCTGTCCTCCTGCCTTTTCTTTTCAGCCTCGAGAATCTCCCAGACCTGCGGGTCGAACTCCTTCAAGCCGGTTTCAAAAGCCATGCGACAAGCACCTCCGAATGCGTCTGAATGCGTTCAAATGCATCCGAACAGCGCGCCGAAAACGCTATTCCTTATCTTGGTTTTCAATCTTATTAGCCTTTGCCGGCTGCTTGGCCTTGGCCGCGAACTTTTTTAACGGAGCGAGTGCAAATTCAATTATGGTGCTGGCAGCAACGCACATACTCGTGCCGATAATAGTCTTCGAGAGCCTGCGCGACAGGTCCAAGCGCATGGCAAGGCTCTTCTCGCCAAAGCACACGTTCCTCGTCGGCGTAGCAGGACTGATGCCCGACATGGACGTGCCGCTTTTCACGACGCTGAACGCACTGGGCATGACAGTGCAGTCGCCCGTTAATCATAGGATATTCTTCCACAACGTTTGGATACCGCTCGGCTTTTTGCTTTTCGCTGCGTTTTTCGCGTACGCATGGCCTTCGCTGCGCGGCCGCAAGAACAGGAAGTACAAACAGGGCAAGTCGCTCGCGTTCGCCAAGGTGTTCCTGCTGCTGGCCGTGGGATGGATGCTTCACCTGACGCTCGACGCCGTGCTGACTGGCGAAGTAATGCCGTTCTACCCGGTGAGCGACTACCTTGTTAACTGGAACTTGGTCGGCACGCTCTCGGCCGTGACGAATATACCGGATTTGACCATAGCTGTATCCATGGACGCGCTGCTGCTGCTTTTCTGGCTGTGGCACGAGGAGTTCACGCACAGGATACGCGACTACTTCTGAACGCAAGCCGCAGGCGAGGAGCCCGCACAACTTAAATCTCTAAAGCCCTTCATAAGGATTATGCCCGGTTACATGCAGAGGTTGAAGGAACTGGGGAAGAACCTGGGCAGGATTGAAACCGCACTCGACACGACCCTGTCGCCCTTGCTCGCGGCCTCCTCGGTGATCGATGCCGAGATGACCGGCGTGTGGCACAAAACGGTGATGGGCGTCACGGCTTACGATGCCTTCACAGGCCAGGAGCACCGCATGATGGAGGGGACGACCATCCCGGCCTACCTCATATCAGAGCTGGGGCAAGTCAACGGTTCCATCGCAAGCCTCGCATTGGGGCTCGCCCTCTACGCGGGCGTGTCCTTCGGGATGTACAAGCTATCCGACCGCATAATGAAGGCCGCTTTCCGTAGCAGCGGCGCCGGCGCGGCAGGGAATGAGCCGTCGATAGCAAAGAAAGCGCCTGTGTACGTCTTCCTCGCAGGCGCCACCGCGGTCAGGGTCGCGAGTGGCATACTTTCCTGGCCTTGCTAGAACCGGCGGGCCTTCGTCTTGTCCGTGTAAGGGCACAGCTTCTCGACCGGGCAGGCGTAGCATCGCGGCAGGTGCATGCGGCAGAACTCCTTCCCGAACTCGACGAGCGTGATGTTCACGTAGCCGCGCGTCTTCGGCGGAAAAAGTTTATGCAAGTCGTCCCGTATCTTCTCCGGTTCTTTCTGTCTAGTCCAACCCAATCGTTGTGCAACTACCTGCACGTGCGTGTCCACCGGAATCACGCCCGCGCCGTGCGACACGAGCATGATTATGTCCGCCGTCTTGCCTCCGACGCCAGGCAATTGCATAAGTTCCGTCCTCGTCGTCGGCATCCTTCCGCCGAATTCCTTCACAATCATTTTTGCAGCTTCGTAAATGTGCTTTGCTTTTGTCTTGTAAAAATTCGCAGAACGAATCGCTTTCGTTATTCCGGCCTTTCCCAGCTTCAGCATTTTTACTGGAGTGTTTGCCCTGCGCAGCAGTTCGCCAGCCACCCTGTCCGTAACCTCGTCGCGGTTCCGCTGCGAGATTATCGCGCCTATTAAATTTTCAAAGGGGCTTTCTGGGCTGATTTCGATGTCGCTGCGTTTGATAGTGTAACGTTTCTTAAGAATCTTGACTATCTTTAAAGGCATATTTTCCATGAAAATAAATAAATAACTCTTCTTATAAAATGCATGAGGATACTTTACGACTTTGGGTTTTACCACGAACTGACTTTCTATGAAACAAAAGAGAAGCAGTCTAATAAAGCCTTAAAAGAGATTATGAATTATTTACATGATGTAACATTAGAAAATTTAAAACCTCCTGTAAAAAAATTTGATAAAATATTTTTAGAAGGGCTGCCTGAGAATAAAAAATACACTACCGAATCATTAATAAAGGACGCTTCTTGGGTTTCCTCAATTAAAAAATTGCATGAAAAATACAATTCAGAACTTGTTGGGCTTGAGAAACCGTCATATTACACTACTGCGTTTTATGCGATGTATTTGTCAACTTATAGCAAAAATAAATTTTTGTCAAAAATGTCTAAAAAAATTGATGACGTATTCAATAATGTTAGAACATATCATTTTGCAAAAGTCATAAACAAAGAATTAAAAGAAGGCGAAATTGGAATTGCACTCCATGGTAAAGCCCACGAAATAACAAATTATTTGAACCGAATTGCGCCGGATATTGAAGTTTACCCTGTTGAGAATGAGCTTGCGACCTTTGTAGTTAAATTGTTGTTCACACCGATGAAACCTTTTTGAAAAATAGGACCATAAAATTTATTAAGTCGCTAAAGCATTAGTTTCTATACTTGCGTCCGCTTTGTTTGCTGGCGTGCGTCGCTGGCAGTTATGCGGGCAGACGATTCGAAAAGGACGCACGGCCGCGCGCCGGACGCGTGCGGACGCGAGAGCGTATCTACCCCGGCCGGTTCCAGCAACAGCTCTAGTTCTTCACAAATTCCAATAAGGGCCGTCATCTTCGACGTGGGCGGGGTCGTAACAGGACTAAGATACGGCCGTTTGTACAAGTATGCGGTTTACGGATTCGACGCCTTGCGCAGGGTCGTTACCCGAAGAAAGAACGACGTGGAAAATTATATTCGGGTTTATAGGAGCACGCGCAAGTTCAACGACGGCATCCTGGAAATCGTGCGCGAGCTGAAGGCGGCCGGCTACAGCCTGCCGGTGCTGAGCAATGCGACGCACGAAAACATCCGCGCGGCAAAAGAGTTCGGCGCGTATGACCATTTCGAACCGCTTATCCTTTCAGCCGAAGTAGGGTTTGAAAAACCAGACAGACGCATCTTCGAACTGGCCGCGAAGAGAATAGGTCTGCGGCCGGAGGAGTGCGTGTTCATCGACGACAAGCGGAGGAACGTTGAAGTGGCAAAGGGAGCGGGATACAACGCGATCTTGTTCAGGAACGCGAAGCAGCTGAGGAAGGATTTGAAAAGGCACGGTGTCGTGATTGGCTGAAGACGAAAAAACGCAGGGCAACGAAGTCGCGAATGGAACGAACGTCTTCGAAATGCTGAACCCGCAGTTGCGCGCGACGTTGCAAAAGCGATTCGTAGAGCCGACGCTGCCGCAGAAGCTTGCCATGCCGTCGATACTCGGCGGAAAAAACACACTCGTGATTTCCGAGACGGGCAGCGGTAAAACTGAGGCAGTTATGATGCCAATTTTCTCGATGCTGCTCGACAAGCAGCCAAAGCCGATAGCCGCGCTGTACATAACGCCGCTGAAGGCGTTGAACCGCGACCTGCAGGACAGGCTCATTTGGTGGGCGAACGAGCTGGGGCTCGAACTGTCCGTGCGGCATGGCGACACCACGCAGCACGAGCGCCGCATGCAGATGGAGTTCCCGCCGCACATGCTCATCGTCACGCTGGAGACGCTCCAGCCGCTGCTCACGGCCAAGAACATGCGAGAAAAGCTGCGCAACGTCAAATATGTCATCCTGGACGAAGTCCACGAGGCGATCGAGAGCAAGCGCGGCATACAGCTTGCGCTCGGCCTGGAGCGTTTGCGGAAGCTGTGCGGGGACTTCCAGCTGATAATGCTCTCGGCAACCATCGGCTCGCCGGACAAGGTCGCGGCGTTCTTCGCAGCGGGCAAGGACGTGAACATCGTGCGCGCCGAGACCGCCAAGCAGTTCGACATACGCGTCATCAGCCCGGAACCGCAGCCCGGAGACGCTGAAATCGCGCACGCCGTCTACACCACCGAGGAAACGGCCGCGCGGCTGCGCGCGATAATGGAGCTCGTCAAATCCGCGCGCTCCTCGCTGACTTTCACGAACACGCGCGAGTTCGCGGAGATACTCGTCTCGCGCATACGCACAATCGACAAGCGCTTCCCCGTGGGCATTCACCACAGCAGCCTGAGCAAGACAGTGCGCATAGACACGGAGAAGAAGTTCAAAGCCGAGGAGATAAAATCGATAATTTGCACCAGCTCGCTTCAGCTCGGCATCGACATCGGCAGCATCGACCTTGTGCTCCAGTACATGTCCCCGCGACGCGTCACGCAGCTGGCGCAACGCGTTGGCAGGGCTGGCCACGGCATGGACCGCATTAGCAGAGGCATTGTAATCGCAACGGACGAGGACGACTGCTTCGAGGCTGCGGTTATCGCGCGGCGCGCGCTCGCAGGCGAGCTCGAGCCTACGCGCTTCCACACGAACAGCCTCGACGTGCTGGCGCACCAGATCGTGGGCATGACCCTGGAGGATTGGAAGCTCGACGTGCAGGAGACTTACAAAACCGTCGTGCGCGCTTGGCCGTACGGCACGCTTTCGATGACGGACTTCCTCTCGGTTGCGCGGCAGCTGAAGATACTCGGGCTCGTCTTCTACGACGAAACGGCGGCCGTTGCCAAACGGCTGATAGAGAAGAAGAAGCGCGGGTTCGAGTATTATTTCTCGCAGCTCAGCACGATTCCCACAACCAAGCAGTACCGCGTGTTCAACACCCTGGAGCAGACGTTCGTCGGAACGCTGGACGAGGAGTTCATGGCTCTGCACGGCGAGCCGGACACAACGTTCATCGTCAAGGGCGAGCCGTGGCGCATACTCGAAGTCGAGGAAGACAAAGTCCTTGTGGAACCGTCCGCGGACATAGACGCAGCAATCCCGGGCTGGGACGGAGAGCTCATGCCTGTGGATTATGCCGTGGCGCAGGAGGTCGGCGCGCTGCGCAGGCGCATAGCAGAGATGCTGCAGAAAAAAGGCGAGCGCGAGGCGGAGGAAGAGATAAAGAAGTTCTATCCGATCGACGACGGCGTGGCGCACAAGATGGTAAAGATAATCAAGCAGCAGGCGAAAAGCGAATCGGGCGTTGTGCCGGACGAGCACAGGATTCTCATCGAGGATTATGAAAATTTGATTGTCGTACATTCGTGCTTCGGATCGGTGGTCAACGACACAATCGGCCGCTTCATCGCCGCGCTGCTCACGGCGCGCGTCGGTTCGGTCGGCTTCAAATCGGATCCGTACCGGATAATGGTGCAGTTCCAAACGAAGGAAGGCGCGAAGAACGCGGAGCTCGTGCGCGAGATCCTGCTGAACACGAAGCCCGAGCACATCCAAGATTATCTGGAGCTTTCGCTGAGCAAGAGCGAGATGTTCGAGTGGAGGTTCGTGCACGTGGCGAAGCGCTTCGGCGCGTTCAGCGCGGACGTGCAGTTCGGGCGGACGCGGCTGAAGAACATAATCGGCGAGTACGCGGGCACGCCCATTTACAAAGAAACGCTGCGCGAGATCGAAACGGAGAAGCTTGACATCGCGAAGGCTGCGGACGTGCTGCGCGAGATTCAGGCGGGAAAAATCAAATTGTTCTTTCATACAGGTCGCGGTATTTCGCCGCTGGGCAAGCTTGGCGTGAAGCACAAGTACGCGGAGGTCATCGGACCGGAGAAACCCACAAAAGAAATCATGGAGCTTTTCAAGCGCAGGATAATGGACACGAAGGAGCGCCTCGTCTGCATGAACTGCGGGGAATGGTCGCAGACGTACACGATAAAGGACATGCCCGAGAGCATCAAATGCCCGAAGTGCGAGGCGAAGCTGCTCGCCATAGTGCATCCGCTGAGCACGGAGACGCAGAAGGCCGTGCAGAAGCACCTGAAGCACAGGCAGATGAGCGAGACGGATCGCGAGCTCGTGGAGCGCGCGCAAAAATCGGCGGATATGTACATAACGTACGGGCGAAATGCTGTGATCATCATGGCAGGCCGCGGCATCGGGCCCGCGACTGCAAAACGCATACTGGCGAAGTACCACGTGAAGGTCGACGATTTGTTAAAGGACATGCGCGACGCCGAGGTCAACTTCACGAAGACGAAGAAGTTCTGGAAGACGTAGTTATTTTCTCATATTTTGGAATATCGGAGTGGTTAAATGGATTCGAACTTGCTCCTCGCCGCGCGTATGTCCTCGTTCCTGAGGCTTTTGATAATTAGCCTCAGCTCGGTCGTGAAATGCTCGGCCTTTTCGGTCAGGTCCTCGGCGGATTCCTTTGTGAGCACGAAATCGACGTAGTACTGTTTGTCTATTCTCTCCTTCTTCGCGAATGCTATCATTTTGTACAAATCGCCTCTCCCGAAAATTTTCTTGAACATCAAAATGGATGCGGAGTGGTTCTCGCTCTTTATCCCAACGCGGAATAGCAATGCCAGCAAGGAATTGTACATTGCGTAGTACGACATCGAAACCGAGTCTTCGTACAGCTTGTTCTGCAACAGCACCCTCGACGACTTCAGCGAGTTGGCCGCCTTCTGCAGATAGGATTCGCAAACGTTTTCAGAAGGCTCGGCCAGCTTTAGCTTGCCTTCGTCCAGAAGCTTATCCAAAAAATCCGATTTTTCCATAGAATTCCTCGACTCCTTGCAATATCACGTGGTTCCTTACTATCTCGCGGACCAGCTGCGAGCTCGTATCGAGCTCTCCTATCTTGACGCTTATCCTCGAGTGCACGGCCTCGACCGCTTCCTTCACGCGCCTCTTGTCCGTCTCTACGAACACGTCCACGTCGCTGTCCTTTCCCGCGGAAAAGCTCGCATAGCTGCCGAAGATCGCCACGATCCTTCCATCGGCCTTCTTGAGCATATCTTCGGATACCACCCCGAGCCAGGGGTACTTTTTGAATAGCAGCAGCTGCTTGTACCTTTCCGCGTTGAAGACGTAGCTTCTCGCCTGGAGGTTCCTTCTTATGAAGTGCGTCTTGTTCCTGCCTTCCTGCCTGAAGTCCAGCACGCCCTCGGCATACAGCCTTTTCAACGCCCTCAGCACCGTCGAGTGCGGAGCGTCCAATTTTTTGGCGATGCCTCTTATGTGGGCGTCTTCGCCAAGGAGCAGCAGGATTATGTCAAACTCTATACTGTTTCTTTTTTGAACCATATGTATCATTTTTGAACCATTCGTATTTAAAGGTTTGGATATGCAGCTTTCACGAAGACGAAGAAGTTCTGGAAGACGTAATTACGAAAACCTAAATAGGTTAGAAGACAGTTTAAATTCTATATGTTAAATGTTACTAAAATGCAGGTTCTGAGATTGGCGTTTCTTATTTGTATTTCAGCTACATTAGCATCGATAATAACAGATGTAAAATTAAATAAAACAGAACTCGAACAGAGGGTCGTTACACTAGAAAATTTAAAGCCTTACGAGGCGAGTATACAGACCGGATCGATGGGTGCTCTTTTAACGAGCCTGTTCAACATAGATGTTGTAAGAACTGCAGGTTATGAGACTTGCTTTAAAAACTATCTTCACATTGTTTTTTATTTTTCTCCGGGACCCAATCGACAAAATATTACCATTGGAGAAATTACTGGTTTAAACACATCAATAGTCTTCAACGACAAAGAAATACCCATAAAGTATGGAGAAGTAAAATGTGTAAATTATGAAATAGATAGAAATTTTTCATATAGATGGAAATTGAATTCATATCCGCATATATCTGAAAAAGAAAATAGTGAAATACGATGGAAAATATTCAGTTTAATCAATTTATTCGAGTCTGGAAAAAATAAAATACCTCAGGGGAGTTATATATCATCTGGAAATCTTCACATCGATACAGATGAATTTGCGAAAATGGAAAACAAAAGTTTCATAATAATTTGGATTATAACATTTTTTATAGTCGTCGGAGGATTAAAGGCGTTTAAAGAAATTAAGGACTTTGTCATCAAAGGTAAAGATTATTTTTAACAATCTTGTATCAACGTTAATAATTTATCAACAAGTTTTCTTATACGCTCTGAAAGCCCGCTCGACCGCGTCGCGGTTCACATAGTTGCTGTGCCCGCGGAACCCGCCGCCGAAGTTGGCCGGTATGTGCATCAGCTCGTGGATGATCGTCTTCGTCTGCTCGTCGCGCGGCAGCCTGTCGAACCTCTCCGATATGACTTCAATCACGTAGAACGCCTTCGTGCCCGTCGCGACCTGCAGAACCTTCGGCGTGCCGTGTATGCGCGCGATGGTGCGTCGCGCCTTCGACCCGCGGCTGCGCACGAACGCGACGCGCTTCGTGTCTATGTGGTACAGGCCGAGCTTGCCGACTATGTCGAACGCAAGACCGTTCAGCTCGGGCGCGGGCTCGTAGCGCATGTTAATTATTTTCCACGATGCGTTAAATAACCGCCCGGCCGGCAACGCTTAAATAACGGCCGTGAGAAAATCCAATTATGCTTACCGGTTTCGCCGCAGCGTTCTCCGACCCGGCACAGCTCTCGATGGTTTTCAAGCTGCTTCTGGCAGCCTCGCTGGGCGCGGTAATCGGATACGAGCGCGAGATGCAGTCTAGGCCGGCCGGGCTGCGCACGCACGTGCTCGTTTCGATGGGAGCGTGCGTGTTCGCCATGCTTGCGTTCGCCGCGTACGTCGGCACGGGCAACGAGGGAATAATGGCGTCATCCATTGTTATCGGAATCGGCTTCCTGGGCGCCGGCACCATACTCAGGCAGAACAACAAGATATTCGGCCTCACAACCGCAGCGTCGCTCTGGCTCATGGCTTCGATCGGCGTGGCCGTCGCGACCGGATTCTACCTGCTTGCGATCGCCGCGACCGTTATGGGCTTCTTCGTGCTGAGCATAAAGCCGATCGAGCACACGATACACCAGAAAGCAAAACGCGCCAAGCGCTAGGCTATGCTAGTATCCGCCACTCGCGCCCCCGCCTCCGCTTCCGCCGCCTCCGAATCCTCCGCCGCCTCCACCACCACTGCCCCAACCGCTTCCGCCGCCGACGAAAACAAAAAATGGCGCATGCCTCTTTCGCTTTTCGCATTTCTTATATCCGCATTTTTTGCAGACGTAGCAGACTTTGTCTTTCTCATATTCTACTTTCATCCAGCCGCCGCACTTCGGGCATCTTCGTTTCTTTATTGCAAAAGCAGCTGCTATAGCAAAGATAAAAATTAAGACAAGAATAAATGGCGTGAAAAAAATCCACAAAATAGAAAAATCTAACGGAGTCTCTTCGAACTGTCCGCTAAGCGTTGTGTTGCCCGCTATTATGTCGCCGAGCGTCTTTACAGTCAGATACAAACCTTCGCCGTATTTTTCCTCGCGGAAATATTCTGTCATGTATGTGCGCCCGATTCGTCCAGCTTTAGCATCGTTTATGTCGCCTTCCAAGCCATACCCAACTTCTATCTTCCACTGCCTGTCGTCCACTGCAACCACGACGAGCACGCCGTTGTCCTTGCCCTTCTGGCCGATCCCGTTCTTCTCGAACACGCGCACGGCATACTCCTCGATCGACATGGGCTGCGTGCTGCGCACGGTCAGCACCGCCAATTCGGCCGTAGTTGCAGCTTCGAGGTTTGATGCATAGCCGTTTATCGCGTTTCTGTACTGCGGCTCGATCACGCCCGCGAAATCGGTCACGTACGGAGTGAGCGTCGGTATCTCAACGTCCTGCGCGGTTGTACAAACGGCAAAGAAGATTGGAAAACAAATAATCGAAAACGCCAACAAAGAAAAAGTCAGCGTAGCTAAAGTCCTCGCATTAGTCTTGTCCTTGGCATTCATCAGCGGCAACCTCCGCGGCATCGCAGCATCCTACGGGAACACTACCGGCGCGTTCTCCGAGCCCGCAACGGACGCGAAGTAAGCCTTCTGCGCGAAACCGAACGCGTTCGCGAGCAGGTTCGTCGGGAACGTTTTTATCGCGGTGTTGAAGCTCTGCACTGCGGTGTTGTAGCGCATGCGCTCCACCGATACGCGGTTCTCCGTGCCAGCGAGCTCGTCCATGAGATTGCTGACGGCCGTCATGCTCTTCAGCTCCGGATAGTTCTCGTAAACGAGCAGCAGCCGCGAGATTGCAGAGTCGGTGGCGCTTCCGACAGCCACCTTCTCGTCCACTGTCTTCGCAGCCGACCACTGGCTCCGCAGGCTGGTGAGGTTCTGCAGAAGGCCGGCCTCAAACTGCTGGTACTCGATCAACGTGTTCGCGAGGTTCGGTATCAGGTCGTACCTGCGCTGGTACTGCGTCTCGACCTGCGCCCACTGCGCGGCCACGGACTGGTCCAGTCCGACAAGGCCGTTGTATGTGGCCACGGCCCACAGGCCCAGCACGGCCACGATGGCAACCGCTATGAACCAAGGTTGCGTGTAGAACGGTTTTTTTATTGGGTTTTCTTTCGCCATACTAATTCTCTTTATTTTCATGATTTAAAAATAAACAGTATTTGATTGCGTTCACGATTTGTAAACAAATACAAATGTTTATATACCAGCTGCTCTATAAATATAGCATATGCTACAAAATTATAGCAGATATAGAATCTTGCAGGAGTTCTTCGACTTCCCAAGGAAGAGTTTTCAGATGAGAGAGATCTCTAGAAGGGTGAAACTTGCACAACCGTCAGTGGTAAATCACCTAAAAGTACTGCAGAAAGACGGTTTGATAGTTAAGGTGGAAGGTGGCATCTACCCGGCATTCAAGGCGAACAGGGAAAACGAGGACTTCAAACTGTTAAAAGAGCAAAACCTCGTTTGGCGCATTCACAGATGCAAATTGATTTCGCTTTTGGACGAAAAGCTGAAACCCAATTGTATTGTTTTGTTCGGGTCTGCGTCCAGGGGAGAAGACACGGAAACAAGTGATATAGACATGTTTGTACAAGCAGAAGAGGGAGGGGGAGAATTGGATTTGAAGAAGTGCGAAAAGATGTTGAATAGGAAATTAAAACTGTTTTTCGAGCCAAAGTTGGGCACGTTGAGCAAAGAGCTGCTTAACAACATAATCAATGGCGAAGTGTTATACGGGTACCTGAAGATTTTTTGAATCGGTTAGCCATTTGGTGATCTAGTGCGAGAGTGGGACGAATATTCGGAAGACGTGTCACGAATTTCTCCAGACAAAGAAAAAGCAAAATCGCTATTGCAAGTCGTTTCGCTACGGGAGAAAAACATAAACGCTATGAATTCTGACGAATTTGCAACTTTGATTGTTGAGGGTTATTATGAAATGATAAAAGAGTTGATAACAGCGATTATGTCCGTAGACGGTTGGAAAACAACAAGTCACGAGCTTTTGGTAGGTTATCTTGCAAAGTTTTACAAGGAATTTTCATACGCGGAGATGCAAATAATAGACCAGCTGAGAAAAGCAAGAAACGACATTTCATACAGAGGTGTTAGGATAAAACCAGATTATTTAACAAGGAACAGGGACTCTATTTTGAAAATAATAAATAAATTGAAGCAAACGGTTCAAAAAAAATTAAGGGTGTCAACATTAATAAGTTCTGAAAATAAAAGCTGAACTATGACCGCAAATGGCCTTTTCGTTGCATTCGAAGGGCTCGACGGATCGGGCCAGACAACGCAGTCGAAGCTGCTCGCCGGGTTCCTGAAAGGCAAAGGCGCGGACGTGGTGCTGACGAAGGAGCCTACAGACGAGGGCGTGGGCAAAAAGATACGCGACGTGCTGCAGAAGCGCGCGCAGGCCTCGCCGTTCGAGTTGCAGCGGATGTTCGTCGCGGACCGCAAGGAGCATCTGGACAGCTTTGTCGAGCCTGCGCTGGCATCCGGCAAGACGGTAATAACGGACCGCTACTTCTTCTCCACGCTCGCCTACGGCGGAATCGACACCGAGCTCGGAAGGCTGCGCGAGATGAATTCAGCGTTCAGGATTCCTGACCTCACATTTGTTATAGACGTACCTCCGGAGGTCGCCCTCGGCCGCGTGCAGAAGAGGCTGGCGGGCAGCGGAAAATCAAAAAACGAAACCGAACTCTTCGAGGAGCTCGGCAAGCTGGAGCGCGTGCGCGAGAATTATCTGAAGGTCGCGAAGCTCTATCCGAACGTGCACGTCATCGACGGCAACCGTCCGATAGAGGCGGTGGCTGCGGACATACGAGGCATCGTCTCGCGTGCCATGGAAGAATGAAGTTGGAGGTGCAGTGGATTGAGAAAAACATCGATGCTCTTGGTTGGCATTGTGATGCTCTCGCTCTTGTTGGCGATGTGCTTCTATCCGGCGATGCCCGAGACGATGGTGTCTCACTGGAACGCGCTGGGCGAGCCGGACGGATACTCGCCGAAGGCGTTGGCGCTGTTCGTTGTGCCAGCGATGTCCGCGGCCGTGGTCGCGCTGTTCGCTGCCGTGCCGGCCATGGATCCGCTGAAGGCCAACATACGCAAATTCAGGAAGCAGTACGACACGTTCGTGGCGCTTTTCGCGGCGTTCATGCTCGCGTTGCAGGCCGAGCTCATACTTTGGAACATTGGAGTTTTGTTAAGTCCGAACGTCGTGCTGTCGGCCGGCATGGCCGCGCTTTTCTTCTACGTGGGCGTGCTGTCCGAAAGCGCGAAGCGCAACTGGTTCGTCGGCATACGCACGCCGTGGACGATGAGCAGCGAACGCGTTTGGGACAAAACGCACAAGCTGGCGGGCAAGCTGTTCAAGGTCGCGGGCGTGCTCGCGGCCGCTGGCGCGCTGGTGCCCGAGTACGCGGTGCTGCTCGTGCTCGCGCCGGTCATAATCGTTACAATCTACTCCGTCGCGTATTCCTACGTCGAGTACAGCAAGGAAAGGCGGCGAAGCGCTTAGACAGGAATGTTTATATACCGCCTTTGCACTACCAATAAGTGATAAAAATAGAAGTGGTGGAAGTTGTGGGAAACGGACAGAACGCTGCATACAAGGAGTCCACGAAGATGGATATCTTCACTTTTCTCACGCTGTGCGATCTGCTCGATGTCCGCGGCATAAAGCTCAGCGAAATCAGCGAGGCAACGGGACTGGACCCGGGCGATATAGCGAGGTACTATCCAGGCTACGAGTACATAGATGACCGGAAGCCCGCCGAGGCAAGGTATCACGATTATCAGAACATGCCCAGACGCATCATTAGAGCGTTGCGCAACCTTGAGAAGGCGAACGAACATATGCCTCCTGACGGAAAGCTGACCGTGACGGAAGCCGGGACAATGACCTATACCGACCGTAAAGTCATAGCCGAGCATTTTCCTTATTTCATGAACGACGAGTCGAATGCTGCGTGGATAGAGGACGTGACACGGGCCATCCGGGACGGGGTGAGGGAGAAGCTCGGGAGGCCGCCGAGGGTTCCGAAGACCGGGGCACAGAAGTTCAGAGAGGGTTGGCTTGAGCGGAGAGCGGAGAATCTACAGAAGCCGCAGGCCGACTACGATTGCTTCGCGAACGCGCTTCGCGATTACAACGCCGGAGAAAGCGTGGAGAACAGCATAGACCTGTACAACCCGTACTTCAAGGCGCTCTACAAGGTAGCCGTGGACCAAAGGACCGTGAACAGCCTTGCGAGGAACGGCGACGTGGACGCTATACGGCTGTCGAAGTTCCTGCTGCCCGAATATGCGCTTTTCGAGAAGGTCGAAGACAGGAGCAGGAATACGTACAGAATCACGCAGAAAGGCAGGGATTTCCTCTACGCGCTTCATCCGGAATTCAGGAAAGTGCTGGAGAGCGGGCTTGAGCCGTACCTCGGGGAAAGCCGCTACGTTTAAATTTCTAACCGTCCACATTCCTTTCATGGTCAAAGGTTTCAGCAACCACCAGGAGCATAACACCGGAAGACGGGGCAACATCAACCCGATTTATGTGGAAAGGCCTTTGGGGTTGCATGATGTCAGCGGTAAAAACGTACCGTATTTTATGTGCACGGATGGATGCATAAGGCCAGCGGACAAGCAACCGAGCTACAAGTCGCAACTGCCCAGCGAGGCCGATGTGGAATAGCGCGCAATCAGCCGCGGCTTTTATTGTTCGTTCTGCGCGCACACGCTGTCCGTGCATTAAAATTAGATGAACTTAAACTCACATAGCAGGGCTTCTATTTTTTCGTTCAGCCCGGGGTAAGGAAGCACGAAACCATATTCTGACAAAAGCATTTCATTAAAGCGTTTCGCAACAGAACTGGCTCGATAGACTCTGTTAGATGAAATGAGGCTTCCGTAGTTTTCAGACACATTGGCATCTATTTTCCTATCTCGGACTTCGCCTGAAAGATAAAAACGGAACACTGCTCCTTTGCGTTCTACCCCCACTTTCAGGTCTATATCCTTGTCCTTGTATTCGAACTCTTTCTTTTCGGGTATGACCATCGCCAATCCAATCACTAATCCTAACTTCTTGTTGAAGGATTTAAATGTGCCTTCTATGAGCATAGCCCGGCCGATGCGGCGCTATCGCACTCCAGCGGCACGTAGCACCACGGGTAGTAGCCGGCCTGCTCGCAGCACGGCCCGTTCCTGTAGCCGCAGCTGACGCGCGTGATGAAGTCCTGTGTGAAGTAGAAGGAGTTGTTGAACGCATACACGCCCATGCCCGCCTCGCCGAAGCCTTCGTGCAGTATGTTCTCGCGGTGGCCGGTGCTGTTCATCCATCCGACGGTGGCGTTCTGCGCGAGCTGCTCGAAGGTGCAGTACTCCGTCTTCTTGACCATGCCGAGTATGTTGACGAGGTAGTAGCTGACCCCGCTTTCCATCAGTATGTTCTCGCCGCTGGAGTTCCAGTAGTACACGCCGTCCGCCATGAGCCGCGTGCTGACGTTCGAGCCGTCGCTGCCCGTGTGCGAGAAGAACGCGTTCACGGCCATGTCGGCGCTGTGCGCACGCGCGACTTCAGCCACGTCCTCGTTCCACGCAAGCCTCGTCAGGTTTTGCGCCGCGCGCTCGTCGTTCACCAGATCGAACGTTCTCCGCTCGAGCCACTCGATGTTGTCCGCGGACGTGTTCGACGCTTTCATGCTTGCGATCGAGACGCTTCCGGCATAAGGCAGTGTCGTGGTCGTTGTGGTCGTAGTCGTGGTTGAAACAGTCGTGGTCGTCGTATCGACGCCTCCGAGCGTGGTCTCGTAGTTCGCGCCGATGTAGTCAACTATCGAAAACACGGAGAGCAGGAGAAAGAGCCCGAATATGAAGACCGCGAGCTGGTTCATGGAACGATATTGGGATTTTCATTAGAAATCTTTAATCCCGTTTTTAGCCGCGCCGGGGTGCCGGCTCAGCGCCTTCGCGGGTTCAAAATCCCACCCCCAGCATTAAAACTCAACTAATTTCTATCCTTAAACACAACTAATAATTATGGGCATAAAGATGAAAATAAGATAGAGAAGTTGCTAAATAGAATTGCTAGAAACAGAGAAACTGAAAAGGAGACGGAAAAATGGATAGAGAGAGGGTTGTTATGAGAAAAGAATTTGATGAAATAGTCGATAAAAATATTGAAAAATGGTCAAGGTTGAATAGATGGTTGGCCACGGAAAGACTTGGAAGGCAATTGATTAAAAATAGGTCTAGTTAGTATTGATATTTACTTCGTGGGTTCAAA
>Ga0315281_10004322_pt1 | contig 20631 bp, 19 predicted proteins | sample YL17G07_0_MG_FD_204540 | JGI IMG/M metagenome (GOLD analysis project Ga0315281, IMG submission 204540) | Sediment microbial communities from Yellowstone Lake, YNP, Wyoming, USA - YL17G07_0 | ecosystem: Environmental > Aquatic > Freshwater > Lake > Sediment | place: USA: Wyoming | collected...
TCTCGCCGTACACGGCAACGCGCTTGCGCCAGGCTTGCATGTACTCGTCCGCGTTCTCTTCCGCGAAATAGCAGCGCACGCTGTTATGCGTGATCGGATCCTGGACCACGAAATGAACGCCGCCGGCCTCCGTGATAGCCCGCAACCGGCCTTCGATCGTCCCGAGCGATTTGTACTCGGAGCCGATGAGCGCATCCACATGCGCCGCGGTCTTGGCAGTGATGTCGCGCGGGCGGTGATCGGCGGTCACGCTGACATGGTCCAGCGCCCCCGAGGCGGAATCGAGCACTTCGGAGAGCTCTTTTGCTTTGCGCAGCGCGCCATCCGACCAGAAGCGAGGCCGCTCCGCGCGTTTCTCCAGCAGCGCCAGCCCGTCGTTGACGGCCTTGATGGATCGCGGCGCGAAGGACGCTTCGACGCGATGACCTTCTGGCCGGAAGTGAACGATCGCGCTGCCGCTCTCCACCGCGACGAGCCAGCGGAATGCGCTCCGCTCCTGCGTCACCGCCTCGGAGACCTCCTGGATCAGGCCGACGAACGACGACACCGCCTTGAGGAACCGCTCGGCGGTGATGCGCTGCCCGTCGATCTTGAGCGTCAGCTGCTGCGGCCGGTTCTTCGCCATTGCTTTCGCGCCACGCGATGCGGCGCGCCCCTCCATGCGTGTAATTGATTCTAGCGAAATCCGGTCTCGCTGATTCACGATATGTGCCGACCTGTTGGCGTTGGGCAACAAATGGACAACGCTGGAACCGAGCACCCGTTGACGCCGCCGGGGCGGCGCAGCCAGTCAAAGTCCGCGCGCGCGGCCCTTGCAAGCGGGTTAGGCAGGCTTACTCGCGAGAAAAAGATTGCTCACAGTCTTCCGGACCATGAAATTGATCTGCAGTTGGCGGCAGGTGAGCGCACCCTATGTCAACCGCCCCCCGCCCGGGCTCGGGAACAACCCGAGATCGAGCTGAGGGCTGATTTCGCTCCCCGCCGCGCCCGATGGGCTTTCCCCGGGCCTGCGGCTGGCGAGCGACAGCGGCAGGAAGGCGCGCATGATGTGCATGTTTGCCCGATTGTGAGCGGTCGCGGATTTCGTTCCAGCTGATCGGCATGTTTTTTCCGGCTTCTCCCCCGACGCGCACTCTAAGGCGGCTGCTCGCGCGGCGCAATGCGAATCCGGGCCACGCGGGATAGGGTTTCGCGCGTCGAACCCGCTCAGCGTCTCGGCGTCAGCAGGCCGGTAGCCGCTCCCGTGTCGCGCAACCGGGCACATTGTGCCTTCGACAGGCTGCTGTTCTCCGGCGCGGTGTCCTCACGCATCAGGTTGCCCGGTGCCTGCGAATGCTCGCCGCTATCCATGAGCACGTGGGCAAGTTCGTGCGCGAGCACGATGCCGAGGTCGCGCGCGCCTCGCGTTACCCAGACTGTGTCCCCTAGCTCGGGCCGGGTGCGGCTGTTGCCGCGGCCGATGGCTTCCGCGTCGAACGGCGGGCGCTGGCGCGTATCGTTGACGAAGTAGACCGTAGGCTTGCCGAGGTGCAGGGCGCGCGCCATTTCACGCGAAGTGGGCGTATAGAAGTCGCGAAATCGTTCCGGAGCCCTTACCAATACAATTTCCAGTTTCCGCAACGCTACGCCGCACTGCCCGAGGATCTGCGCGCTCTGGCGGATCGCGGCTTGGATCGCGTCCGGCGCCCAGCCGCCGCCTTCCAGGTAGGCGAGCGCCAGGTTCAGACTGTGCGTCGGAGCCGACACGCTCCGCTCGACCGGCAACTCGCGGCGCTCGAGGACGGTGATCGGCCCCGAGCCCTGCGCCCAAGCAGGCAGAGCGATAAGGAGTAGCAGAACGAGTACTCGCATGTGCGAAATGGCTTCGGGAATCGTTTGATTTTAGTCCGGCCTGCCTCTAGGCTTGCGTTGTCCCGGAGGAGGGTGAGATGAGATTGTTTGTTTTGCTGTTTGCCGCATTGCTTGGCACCGCTGCCCTGGCGCAGGAATATCCGAACCGGCCGCTGCGTTTCATCGTGCCGTACCCGCCCGGTGCGCTCACCGATGTGCTCGCGCGCGTTATCGGCGAGCGGCTGGGAACGGCGCTCAAGCAACCCGTGGTGGTGGAGAACCGCGCCGGCGCGGGAACGCTGCTGGGGGCCGACATCGTTGCCAAGGCCCCCGCTGACGGCTACACCCTGCTGATGGCCACCTCGACCACGCTCGGCATCAGCCCGGCGATCTATGCCAAGCCGGCGATCGATCCGGTGAAGGACTTCGCCCCCGTGTCGCTGGTGGGTTCGGTGAACTTCTTTCTCGTCACCTCGCCGTCGTTCCCGGCGAAGAACGTGAAGGAATTCATCGATCAGGTTAAGAAGAACCCCGGCAAGTTCAACTATGCCTCATCGGGCAGCGGCAGCCCGCATCACCTTTTCATGGAGGTGCTGAAGAAGGAGCAGGGGCTCGATATCCAGCACGTACCGTACAGGGGCTCGGCGCTCGCCGTGTTCGACGTCATCGGCGGCAAGCCGGAAGTAATGTTCCTGGATTTCTCCGTCGCCGTGCCCAATATTCGCGGCGGCAAGATCAATGCGCTTGGCACCTCCGCCGGCAAGCAGTCGGTGCTGATGCCCGAGGTGGCGCCGATCTCTGCCACGCTGCCCGGTTTCGACTGGCAGGCCTGGCAGGGCGTGGTGACCACGGGCGGCACGCCGCCCGCCGTGGTCGCGCGCCTGAACACCGAGATGCAGAAATTCCAGCAGACCGACGAGTTCCGCGCCCAGCTGCTCAAATTCGGCATGGAACCCTGGTCGCCGAACACCGCGGCGGAATTTGCGGATGTCGTCAAGACCGACGTCGGCCGCTGGGCCGGAGTGGTGAAGGCCGCGGGATTGAAAGTGGACTGAGTCGCGCCTGGTCCGGCGTTAGTGCGAATGCCGGTGGTGGAGGTCCGGATAGTGGGGGTGGGCGTGGCTTAGCCGCGCGTGCCGGTGCGGATGCACATGCGGCTCACGGCCATCCCATGAAGAGTCGTGTACATGTTTGTGGTGCGCATCATGCATATGCTCGTGGGCGTGTTCCAGGTCTTCGTGCACATGCGCGTGCGCGTGATGTTCCGACAGGTGCAGCCACACGCCGAGCGCCATCAATCCCCCTGCCAGCCAGAACGCAGTCCCCGGGCGTTCGCCCAGCATGGCGAGTGCAAGAGCCGCGCCGAAGAACGGCGCCACCGAGAAATAGGCGCCGGTTCGCGCCGTGCCCAGATGCCTCAGCGCTACGATGAACAGGACGAGACTCACGCCGTAACCGAGGAAGCCCAGGAGACCCGCACCGGCCCAACCTGCGGGCGAGGGTAGTGGTGCTGCGAGTGCAAGCGCGAGCGCCAAGTTAACGAAGCCTGCGGCGAGGCCCTTCAGGCAGGCTAGTGTCGCCGCGTCGCCGCCCGAAACGCGGCGTGTGAGATTGTTGTCGATCGCCCAGGCGAGGCATGCGGCGGCGATGAGGAGCGCGCCGGCCAGTGCCTCGGTGCGTGGCGCAGCGTCGGCGGAGAGCAACACGCCTCCGGCGACGATGGCGGCCATGCCGGCGAATACGCGCCGGTCCACGTTCTCGCGGAAAACCGTCCATGCGATGGCTGCGGTGAGCACTGCCTCGAGATTCAACAGCAGCGAGGCGCTTGAAGCGTCGCTGTGCGCCAATCCCTGCATCAGGAGAATCGGACCGGCGACGCCGCCAGCCGCGATGGCCGCCACGATCCAGTGCCAGTCCGCCCTCGCGATCGGCGCCGTGGATTCGCGCCCGGGCAGGCGCGCGCGCACGGCAATCCATACCCCAAGTCCGAGGCCGCTGCCGAGGTAAAGCGCCGCCGCGAGCACCAGAGGCGATACTTCGCCTAGAAGGAGTTTAGCGAACGGCGTACTCGCGCCGAACAACGCCGCCGCGCCAAGCGCGCTGGCTACTCCGGTGTGCATGCCGCCTCTACCGGAGGGATCAGTCATTGGAAAGCCCGCGAAACATGAAGACCGATACTATGCGCCTTGGGTTAGGCTAGGAACAGAGGAGAAATTCATGTCACCAGTCATCGACGTTCATACCCATATGCTAAACAACGAGTGGCTGAAGCTGCTTGAAAAGCACGGCCGCCCTCGCTACACGCTGAAAGCCGTCACCGGCGGGCTGCGCGCCATTCACCTCGACGGGGCGCCATTCATGACGCCGGTGCCGGAGATGTTCGATTGGGATCTGCGCATCAAGAACATGGACCGCGTCGGCATCGACGTGTCCGTGGTTTCGCTCACCTGCCCGAACGTGTACTGGGGCAGCGAAGCGGTGAGCCTCAAGGCGGCGCAGGTGATGAACGACGAGATGGCGAAAGCGCGCAAGACCTGGCCCGATCGCATCCAGTGGCTCTGCTCGCTGCCGTGGCAGTACGAGAAAGCGGCGCTGGCGGAGCTCAAGCGCTCGCTCAAGATGGGGGCCTGCGGGGTGATGGTGCTCGCCAACATCGGTGGCAAGGCACTCACCGACCCGGCGTTCGCGAAGATCTGGCAGGCAATCGACGCCGCCAAACTGCCGGTGCTTATCCACCCGACCGCGCCGCCCGGGGTGGCAGAGATGGAGATGGCGAATTTCCAGCTTGTCGCTTCGATCGGCTTCACCACCGACACCACGCTCGCGGTGGCGCGCATGATCTACGACGGCTTCTTCGACCGTTTCCAGAAACTGAAAATCATCGCCAGCCACGGCGGCGGCACCCTGCCGTACCTGATCGGCCGCATGGACCAGTGCTACGAGCACATACCGGCTTGCCGCACGAAGACCGCGGAGAAGCCGAGTCTGCACGCGCGCCGCGTCTACGCCGATGCGGTGGTGTTTACCGATGAGGCGCTGGCGATGGCGATAAACGTGTTCGGCTCGGGCAACGTGCTCTACGGCTCGGATTACCCGCATACCATCGGCGACCCGATCGGTTGCCTCGCGCGAGTCGACAGGTTGCCCGATGGCGCGCGCGATCGCGTGCGGGGAGGGAACGCCGGGCGTATATTCGACTTCAAATGACCATTTACCATCAGGGCGCCGCGCGGGTTGCGCGCGAGCTGCCCGTGACCCAGGCCGAGCGCGAGGCGCGCGTGCAGCTTGCCGCCTGCTACCGCATCTTCAATCACCTCGGCTGGATCGAGATGATCTTCAACCACATCACGCTGCGGGTGGCGGGTCCAGAGAGATTTTTTCTCATCAACCCGTTCGGCCTGCACTACAGCGAAATCACTGCCTCGAACCTGGTGCTGATCGACATCGAAGGCAATCCGGTGCGCGAATCGAAGTGGCCGGTGAACAAGGCGGGTTTCGTGATTCACAGCGCGATTCATGCCAACGTCGACCTAGCACACTGCGTGATGCATACGCACACGACAACCGGAATGGCCGTCGCCTGCCAGAAGGACGGGCTCTCGCCCACCAATTTCTACGCCGCGCAGCTGCACGGCGGCGTTGCGTACCACGAGTTCGAGGGCATCACGGTGGAGGAAGGGGAGAAGACCCGCCTCCTCTCCAGCATCGGGCAAAGGAAGGCGGTGATCCTGCGCAACCACGGTCTGCTTGCCTGGGGCTCCTCAGTGCCTGAAGCGTTCATGACGCTGTGGACCCTGCAACGCGCCTGCGATGTGCAGATTGCATCTAGCGCCGCGGGGCCGCTGAATCCGATCCGGCCGGAAGTGTTTGCACAGACGGTGCGCGAATCGGGACCGGGAGAAAAACGCACCTGCGAAGACGTGTTCGCGGCGATGCAGCGCATCGTGGACGCGAAAGACCCTTCCTACCGCGACTGACGCCACTCCGCTATACCAGGAAATGGACTTCACGGCGATCGGCGAGCTCGCGCAGGAACGCTTTGGCTGGAAGCTTTTTACGGTGATGCGCTACCTCCCCGATAGCGGGGAAGTCGAACGCGTGCACAGCAGCGATGCCGCGGCATATCCGCTTTCGAGCCGAAAAATCAAGCGCGGCACCGAGTGGAGCCGCAAAGTGCTCCTGCGCGGCGAGCCGCATTTGGCCGCCGATGCGCAAGGGATACGCGCCGCGTTCGATGACGCGGAAAAGATCCTCGCGCTCGGGGTTGGCGCGCTGATCAATGTGCCGGTGCGCGAAACGGCTGGAGACCGCGTCATCGGCACGCTAAATTTTGGCCGCGAACCCCGCGGCTACACGCTAAAGGACATCGAGCGGGCGTTGGTGCTTGCGCCGCTCGCCGCGCCGCTGCTGGAGGCGTCACGGCCATGAGCATGCCCGCGTTCACCACGCGTCCTGAAATCCGCGGCAGCTTCGGAGTCGCGGCCTCCACGCATTGGATCGCCACCGCCGTGGCGATGGGGATTCTCGAGCGCGGCGGTAACGCCTTCGATGCAGCCGCAGGCTGCGCTTTCACGCTCCAGGTGGTCGAGCCGCACCTGAACGGCCCTGGCGGCGAGGTGCCGATTCTTCTGTTCAGCGAGCGCGAGCGGCGCGCACGCGTGTTGTGCGGTCAGGGCGTGGCGCCGCAGTCGGCGACGCTGGATGCGTTTCGCAAGCTCGACCTCACGCTCATTCCCGGCACCGGTTTGCTGCCGGCGACGGTCCCTGGCGCGCTCGACGCGTGGCTGCAACTGCTGCGCGACTACGGCACTCTTCCGTTGCGCGCAGTGCTCGAACCCGCGATCCACTACGCGGAGCACGGCTATCCGCTGGTGCCGCGCATCTGCCAGGCGATTCTCGCCGTGGAGAGCTTCTTCACCCAGCATTGGCCGAGTTCGGCGGCGGTTTATCTTGGCGGCCCGCTCAAGCCCGGCGCCCTGTTCCGCAATCCGCAGTTGGCCGCGACTTTCCGGCGCCTGCTTGCAGAGGCCGAAAGCGAAGGGGCTGATCGTGAGCGCCAGATCGAGGGGGCGCGAAACACGTGGTATCGCGGCTTCGCCGCCGAAGCGATCGGCCGTTTCTACGAGAGCGCCGAATTGATGGATTGCAGCGGCCGCGCGCACCGGGGTTTGCTGCGCGCCGACGATCTCGCCCGCTGGTCGGCGGCCTATGAAGAACCGCTTTCGCATGACTATCGCGGCTGCAGCGTGCTCAAGTGCGGTCCCTGGACCCAGGGCGTGACTATGCTTGAGCAGCTTGCGGTGCTCGAGCACTGCGACATGGATCGGCTCGATCCGGTGGGCGCCGACTTCGTCCATCGCATCGCGGAGGCGGCGAAGCTCTGCTTTGCCGACCGCGACGCCTGGCTGGGCGATCCGCGCTTCACCGATGTGCCCGTCGAGGCTCTGCTCTCGAAGCAGTATGCAGCGTCGCGGGCGAGCCTGATCGGCGAGCGCGCTTCGAGCGAGATCCGCGCCGGAAAGCCGGGCGGACGCGAGCCTCGCATCCCCGCGTTCGAGGATGAGTCGCTGCGTCTCGCCTCGCGCGCCGACGCGGGCCTTGGCGTGGGCGAGCCAACGTTCGCCGAGCTTCCGGAAGAACTGATCGTCGGCGACACCTGCCATCTCGATGTCATCGACCGCTGGGGCAACATGGTGTCGGCGACACCGTCTGGCGGCTGGCTCTCATCGAGTCCGGTGGTGCCGGGCCTGGGTTTTTCGCTCAGCACGCGGCTGCAAATGGCGTGGCTCGACCCGGCCTTGCCGGGAGCGCTGGCGCCCGGAAAACGACCGACCACCACGTTATCGCCTTCGATGGCGCTGCGCGACGGAGAGCCCTGGCTCGCGTTCGGTACGCCTGGCGGCGATCAGCAGGAACAGTGGCAGGCGATCCTGTTTCTTCGCCTGGTCCATCAGCGCATGAACCTGCAGGAGGCGATCGACGCGCCGTCCTGGCACATCAATCATTTCATCTCGTCGTTCTGGCCGCGCAAGGTCGAGCGCAATCGGCTCGCGCTGGAGGGGCGCTTCGCTGCTGCGACCATCGAGGAACTCAAACGCCGCGGCCACGGCGTCACGGTGGGCGAGGCGTGGTCCGAGGGGCGGCTCTGCGCCTGCTCGCGTGAGCGCTCGCAAGGCGGGCTATACCTGCGGGCGGCCGCGAATCCGCGGGGCATGCAGGGATACGCCGCGGGCCGCTAGGAGGGGGTAACGGGGGAACGTGGGTACCCCTGTACCGGCTAGCTCAGTCGGCCTTGATCCCGGCGTCCTTGATGATCCTGCCCCAGCGCTCGTAATCGCCGCGCAGGAGCGCGCCGACTTCGGCCACCGACATCGAAACATGCTCGGCGCCCATCGTCACCAGGCGTTGCTGGATATCGGTCAGCATCATGATCCGGTTCACCTCGGCATTGAGCCGGGCAACGATATCCGCCGGCGTGCCGGCAGGCGCCCACACCCCGTACCACACGGCGACCTCATAGCCCGCGAGGGTTTCGCCGACCATCGGCACATCGGGCAAGAGTTTCGAGCGCCGGTTTTCGGTGACCGCGAGCAGCTTGAGTTTGCCCGACCTGACGTGGTCCCAGACGTTGCCCAGGCCGGTGAAGAACACGCCGACCTGTCCGCCAAGCAATCCGGCGGTCGCCGGTCCGCCGCCTTTGTAGGGCACGTGCAGCATGTCGGTCGCCGTCATGCGGCGAAACAGTTCCGCGGACAGGTGATTGGTGCTGCCGTTGCCCGCCGATGCGTAGGCGATGGCCCCGGGTTTCGACTTGGCCAGATCGATCAACTCCCTCACGTTCTTCGCCGGCACCGAGGGGTGGGCGACGAGCACGTTGGTCACGTATGCGGCAAGCGCCACGGTCGCGAAGTCGTCCACACCCTTGAACGGCATGTTGGAGAGCAGGAACGGATTCATCGCATGCGTCGAAACCGAGCCCACCAGCAGCGTGTAGCCATCGGCCGGAGCCTTGGCGACGAAATCCGAGCCGATATTGCCCGATGCGCCCGGCTTGTTCTCGACGAGTGCCGGCTGGCCCCAGTTCTCGGTCATCTTCTGTCCGATGAGACGCGCGAGAACGTCGGTCGATCCACCCGGCGCCCAGGGCACCACGATGCGGATGGGCTTGGACGGATACGCCTGCGCCCTGGCGCCAGGGGAGAAAGTCAGGAGCAAAGCGGTGCAGATCGCGGTAGCCGCGAACGCGGAGAGTCGAATCATTTGGCGCCCAGGGTCGAATCGTGCAATGTTAAGCTGACTTCACTCGCTGCGGTTCGCTTCCTTGCCGCGATGGGTAACGCTGTAGCGCTACTGTCGTACAAGGGTCAGTGCGAGACCTTTGCCGAGCCTGCCTTCGAAGGTCTTGTCATCGGTTCGGGTGACCCTCGCGCCGAAGTCTCTGCAACCGAGCAGCGCTTTGGAGCTATGGATTCGGAACACCAAGTCGATGGCGGTTGCGCGCGTAACCGTGACAGGTGCTTCAAGGCCCACGCAAATGTTTTGCTTGATCCTGACCTGATCCTTCCAGGTGCCGGTCGCGTCGTGCAGATTCAGGATCGCCTCTCGCTGGACCCCTTTTTTAGTCGTGAACTTGGCTAGCCACTTGCCGTTGTGTGAATTCGCCTCCTGCGCAACCAAGCCAGTCGTCAGGAGCGCGAGGCCAAGCCCAAGCCCAAGCCCAAGCCCAAGCAAGAAAGCGCGAGTCATTGCCGAAGGCTACAGCAATTCCCCGCTCAAGGGCCGAAGCTCGAGCGTGCCTGGATGCCCCGGCGGCGGTCTTTCAGGGTAAGGAGGTAGAGCGATTCGTAGATGCCGATCGCACTGCCGTCGGTTCGGAAAAAGGTCCATGGGATTGCCGCCGCGTCATTGGCGTTCAATGCGGCCATGAAGCGATCGAGCGTCGCCATGCACTCGGCAAGTTCGACATCGGGTGCGCTCATCGCCCGGTCCCTGCCGCCGATCGCCGGAACGGGCGACACTCTACAATGACGTTCTTATGTGGCACCTGGCGGCGAATATGACACGCTGGATGAGAAAAAGGGAGGGCTGAGCGCTTGGATTTTCACTTTACCGCCGAGCGGGCGCGCTATCTTGGCCTGTAGGAGGCTGCATGGTTGACGTTAACGTAAACGTTAAGTACGCTGACCGACCCTTGGGGAAGGGACGATGACCGATCTGTCTCAATCTAAGAACCTGGTCTACAAGGCAAAGCACAAGATCCGCTTCGTCACCGCGGCGAGCCTGTTCGACGGCCACGACGCCTCGATCAACATCATGCGGCGCATCCTGCAGGCCTCCGGCGCCGAGGTGATCCACCTGGGGCACAACCGCTCCGTGGACGACGTGGTGACCACCGCCCTCGAAGAGGACGTGCAGGGCATCGCCATCTCGTCCTATCAGGGCGGCCACATCGAGTACTTCAAGTACATGGTCGACCAGCTGCGCGCGCGCGGCGGCGGCCATATCCAGGTGTTCGGCGGCGGCGGCGGCGTGATCGTGGCCGCCGAGATCGAGGAACTGCAGGCCTACGGCGTAACGCGCATCTATACGCCGGAAGACGGCCAGAAGATGGGGCTGCAGGGAATGATCAACGACATGCTCGCGCGCTGCGACTTCAATCCGGTCGAACACCCGCCCACCGAACTGAAAGCGGGCGATTTTCGCGCCTTGGCGAGGGTCATCACGGCATTGGAACTTGGGGTTTGCGGTTTAGAACTGAGAAAAAAGATTTTTGAAAAAGCAACAAGGCAAAAAGCTCCGGTCCTTGGCGTCACTGGCACGGGCGGTGCCGGCAAGAGCTCGCTCACCGACGAACTGGTGCGCCGCCTGCGCATCGACCAGGGCGACCGGCTGAAGATCGCCATCGTTTCGGTGGACCCCACGCGGCGCAAGACCGGTGGCGCCTTGCTGGGGGATCGCATCCGGATGAACGCCATTCATGGCCCGAACGTCTTCATGCGTTCGCTCGCCACGCGCGAATCGGGCGCTGAAATCGCGGCCTGCGTGCCGGAGGTGATCGCCGCTGCGCGGGCGGCCGGGTTCGACCTGGTGATCGTGGAGACCTCCGGCATCGGGCAGGGCGACGCGGCCATTGTTCCGCTGGTGGACGCATCGCTCTATGTCATGACGCCCGAGTTCGGCGCCGCCAGCCAGCTCGAGAAAATAGACATGCTGGATTTCGCCGACTTCGTCGCCATCAATAAATTCGACCGCCGGGGCGCGGAGGACGCGTTGCGCGACGTGCGCAAGCAGATGCAAAGGAACCGGCAGGCTTTCAACCAGCCGCCCGATGCGATGCCGGTATTCGGGACCGTCGCCTCGCGCTTCAATGACGACGGGGTCACCGCGCTCTACCAGAGCATCGCCGCGAAACTCAGGGAAAAGGGCCTGAAGCTTTCGCGGGGAACTCTTGCGCTGGTAGAAGGCAAGAGCTCTTCGGACGTTCACGTGGTCGTGCCGGCGAAGCGCGCCCGCTACCTGGCTGAGATCGCCGAGGTGGTGCGCGCCTATCACGGGTTGGGCCTGCAGCAAGCCCGCATCGCACGCGACCGGCAAAGCCTTCTCGCCGCCAGGCGCATGAGCGGCACCACCGTGCTCGACGCGCTGATCGAGGAAAAGGATGCCGCGCTCGGCGCGCAGGCGAAGATGCTGCTCGACTCCTGGCCGCAGACCGTCAAGTCCTATTCGGGCGACGAGTCGGTGACCAGGAGCCGCGAGCGCGAACTGCGCACCAGGCTGACCACCACTTCGCTTTCCGGCACCAAGGTGCCCAAGGTGGCGCTGCCGAAGTTCGAGGACGCGGGGGAGATCCTGCGCTGGCAGTGGCGCGAGAATCTGCCCGGCGCCTTCCCGTTCACCGCGGGCGTGTTTCCCTTCAAGCGAGAGAACGAGGATCCGACGCGCATGTTCGCGGGCGAAGGCGATCCTTTCCGCACCAACCGGCGTTTTCATCTGCTGTCGAAGGACATGCCGGCCAAGCGCCTGTCCACCGCCTTCGACTCGGTGACGCTGTACGGCTTCGATCCCGACGAGCGCCCGGACATCTACGGCAAGGTCGGCAACTCGGGGGTGTCGATTGCCACGCTGGAGGACATGAAGGTCCTCTACTCGGGATTCGACCTTTGCGCGCCGGACAACTCGGTGTCGATGACCATCAACGGTCCGGCGCCGACGATCCTCGCGATGTTCTTCAATACGGCTATGGATCAACAGATCGAGAAGCTGGGGCGAGAGCCTACTGGGAAAGAGCTCTCTGAAATAAAAGCGAAGACCTTGGCCGCGGTGCGCGGCACGGTGCAGGCGGACATCCTGAAGGAAGACCAGGGGCAGAACACCTGCATCTTCTCCACCGAGTTCTCGCTCAAGGTGATGGGCGACATCCAGCAGTACTTCATCGCGCACGAGGTGAAGAATTTCTACTCGGTATCGATTTCCGGCTACCACATCGCGGAAGCCGGCGCGAACCCGGTCAGCCAGCTTGCCTTCACGCTCTCGAACGGCTTCACCTTCGTCGAAGCCTATCTCGCGCGCGGAATGGAGATCGACGATTTCGCGCCCAACCTGTCGTTCTTCTTCAGTTACGGCATGGACCCGGAGTACAGCGTCATCGGCCGCGTGGCGCGGCGCATCTGGGCGGTGGCGATGAAGAACCGCTATGGCGCCAACGAGCGCTCGCAGAAGCTCAAGTTCCATTCGCAGACCAGCGGCCGCAGCCTGCACGCGCAGGAAATCGCTTTCAACGATATTCGCACCACGTTGCAGGCGCTGATCTCTTCCTACGACAATACCAATTCACTGCATACCAACGCCTACGACGAAGCGATCACCACGCCCACCGAGGAGTCCGTGCGCCGCGCGATGGCGATCCAGCTGATCATCAACAAGGAATGGGGGCTGGCGAAGAACGAAAACCCCAACCAGGGCTCGTTCATCATCGAGCAGCTCACCGACCTGGTCGAGGAGGCGGTGCTGAAGGAGTTCGAAGCGATCAGTTTGCGCGGCGGCGTGCTGGGCGCCATGGAAACCGGCTACCAGCGCGGCAAGATCCAGGAAGAGTCGATGCTCTACGAGCACCGCAAGCACGACGGCTCCTACCCGATCGTCGGCGTCAACACCTTCAGGAACACCAACGCCGACGAGGTGCCGCAGAAGATAGAACTGATCCGCTCCAGTGACGAGGAAAAGCGCTCGCAGTTGCGCCGGCTACGCGCTTTTCAGGAAAAGAATTCTTCTCAATCGAAAGCCATGCTTCAGAAACTGCGCGAAGCGGTGATCCGCGACGAGAACGTGTTCGAGGTGCTGATGGACGCGGTGCGTGTCTGCTCGCTGGGCCAGATCACGCACGCGCTATTCGAGGTTGGGGGCGAGTACCGGCGCAACATGTAGCGGAGCGCGCGGTCAGCGCGCCACGCCGCGCAGCACGGCGACGCTTTCCGCAGCCGCCCGGCGCGCCCTCTCCGCCAGGGTCTCGGGCGCCGCACTGCTGATCGGATGATCAATGACGACGAAGGCAAACCGCTCCGCGCCGAGCGCGCGCGCCATGAGCTCGGCCGCGCTGACGAACATCGAGGTCATGATGCCGACCGAGGGGAGCCCCAGTCGTTCGCCGATGATGGCGTCGTGCAAACTGCACGACGAGCAGCTCCCTCAATCGCCGACGCCGGCGACCAGTGCGTGCCAGCGTTCGGCGTCGTTCAAGAGCTCCGCTTCGACTGGCGCACTGTAATTGGACTTCGTGAGCCGCACGACCCGGGCAACGCCATAGCGCCCGGTGAGCTCGCGCTCGAAGGCGGCGAAGAAGGGCTGCGTGCCCTTCTTGCCGTTCGACACGATGGCGACGGTCTTGCCCTCGAGTGAAGCGAGCCGCTTCGCCGGCAAGAATACGCGCGCATCGGATTCATGGGTTGGGTCGAGGATTTCCAAAGTCATGGGCGTCCCTTCGCGTTTATGCCTTGCAATCCACGCAGGCGCCGATCGCCAGCGTAACGGCCCGGCTCTTGTTGCCGTACCAGGGAGGGATCACCGCGCCGAATCCGCCCGCCGGACCGCCGGCCGCGATGACGAGCACGTCCTCGGGGGTCTCGAACGCAGCGTATTCCCGGTCGCCGCGCTCGCCGACGACCGAGCCCTTGCCGCACTCTGCCCAGTCGCGCCGGTGCACGAGCGCGTTTTCGAAGACATAGCGGCGAATATCCGCCTTCGACCAGTTCGCATGCTCGAAATGCGCCCGCAGTTGCGGCGGCAGGACAATCGCGTAGTTGCCGGGCCAGATCGAGTAGTTTCGCATGTTCGCCTTGATCTCGGCGACGGCCGTGTCGAGGATCTGCTCCGGCTGCGTTGTCCATTCGTTCATGAATTGACGCGGCGCTCCGGCAGCCATCACCGTCACCGCGGAAACCAGCGGCGGGACGCCGCGTTCTCCGGCGAGCGGCAGCCACGCGGTGTGTTCCTCGTCCTCGGCGACGCAGTAGCTGAACTTGCCTGGATGGCCGAGGGTCGAGCGGTCAACCTCGCCCGGGCGCGCATCGAGCAGATTGCAAAGGATCAGCCGGATCGCGCGGCCGATGACACTGGTGGCGCGGTCGCTGGAGCCGAGCGCGTTGAACGTGCCGCTCATGCCGAGCTCGTGGCGCACGGGGCCGTTCACCACGATCAGCACCGCGCATCCGCCGGTGCTCGCCGTGGCGCCATGCAGCAGGAACGGCTCCCGCAGCATCGCGGTAAAGGCCGCCACGACGACCGGAAAATGCATCGGCAGGCAGCCCGCCATCACCGCGTTCACCGCCAGTTTTTCCGCCGTGATCGCGCGCTGGCGCACCGGCTCGATGCCGACCAGCTGCCCGGCCGGCATCAGGACCCAGTCAAGGCAGGCCTGCACCGCTTCCTCGGTTGGGGGCACGACCGGCAGGCCGTCGGTCCAGCCGCGCGCATGAAAGAACTCCTGCGCCGCGATCGCGTCGTCTACGGTGTAGCGCTTCGATCGCTGCAGGGGCGTGGATCGTGCGTCGCTGGAAACGATGGTCATGGCTCGCAAAGCATGGGGATGGATCAGTTTATTGTCGCACCCGTTGCACGCACGACTTTGCCCCATTTGTCATACTCGGCCCTCAGGAACGCGGCAAGATCCTGCGGGCCGAGTACCATGGCCTCGACGCCCGCGGCGCGGAAACTGAGTTGCAGTTCCGGATTCTGCAACACCCTGGCAGTCTCGGTGTACAGGCGCTGCACGATGTCCTGGGGCGTGCCGGGAGGCGCGGCGAATGCGAGCCACAGCGCGGCTTCGTAGCCGGGGACTCCCGCCTCGGCAAGCGTCGGTACATCAGGCAGTTCGCCCCACCGCTTGGCGGAGGTGACTGCAAGCGCGCGCAGGCGCCCGGCTTTGAGGTTGGAGAGCACGTTGGGAACGCCGGCGAAGGAGACGGACACCTGCCCGGAAACCAGATCCTGCATGGCCGGGCCGCTGCCTTTGTATGGCACATGGTTCAGTGCGACGCCGGCCATCGAATTGAACAGCGCGCCGACCAAGTGCTGCGCGCTGCCGTTGCCCGAGCTTGCGAAATCGATGGCACCGGGCCGGGCCTTGGCCGCCGCGATCAGATCGTTCACCGAGCCCACGGGCAGTTGCCTGGGATTCACCACCAGCACATAGGGCCCGGCGGCGACCAGAACGATGGGCGTAAAGTCCTTGAGCGCATCGTAGGTCAGGGTCTTGTACAACCAGGGGCTGATGACATGCGGCGTAGCGACGGCGAGCAGCGTGTGGCCGTCCGGCGCGCTGCGGGCGACGAATTCGGCGCCAATCGTACCGCCCGCGCCCGGCCGGTTTTCGACGAACATCGACCCGCCGAGCGCGGCGGCGAGCCGCGGCGCGAGCAACCGGGCCGGAATATCGGCGAAGCCTCCCGGCGAGAGCGGCACCACCATGCGGATCGGGCGGGTGGGATAGGTTTGTGCTTCAGAATTTCCTGATATCCAGATAAATAAAACCAGGGCAAGAACCCGCACGGTCAGCCCCTGTAAGCCGGTTCTGGTTGCGTGAAGAACGCGTGCAGGATGTGGTAGACCATGAGGTAGTTCTTCTGCTGGAAACTCGCATGCGAGATCCCCGGCATGACGCAGAACTGCTTGTCCGGATTTGCGAGGCGTTTGAAGAACTCGATCAGGTCGTCCATTCCGGCGATGCCGTCGTGCTGCCCGCGCATCACGATCGTGGGCACCGTGATGCGCGCCGGGTCCACCAGCGGCAGCTTCGAGCACATGTCCACGTAGGTGCCGGTCGGCACCGAATCATCCAGCGCGAGGATCGCGTCCGCGAACGCGCTCACGGTCGCCTGGTCCGCGGTATCGGGGTGGTCGCGCGCGAAAATACTCTGCACGAAGGCGCGGTCGATCGGGCGGCGGTTCTTCGCCATAAATTCAGGGAGCTTCTTTTTGCGTTCGGCGAGCGTCGCGCTGCCTTCCCCAGTCCAGACGAAAGCGTCCAGCGCAAGGCGCGCAACCCGCTCGGGATGGCGTTCGGCAAAGAGGGCCGCTTTCAGCGCGCCCGAAGAGATGCCGTAGACGAGGAGCTTTCTTTGTTTTGTTTGATTGAAAATGAATTCTGAAGCTGCGGCAAGGTCATCCGCCCCATTGGAAATATCGAAGTTGATCGGGCGTTTCTTGTCCGAGCGGCCGTAGCCCTCGTTGTCCAGGCACCAGGTATCGAAGCCGCGCGCCGCGAACCAGTCCATGACTGACGAATCCGGCCGGCCCGGCACCTGCAGGTCGAAGGTCGGTTGCGAGGCCATTGACGAGCCATGCACGAATAGCACCGTACCGGCCGAAGCGACCGGCAACGCGCTCTTGCGCCAGAGAAATAGCCGTACACCTTCTTTGTCAATCCAGTGCTCTGTGCCGTTCATTCGTCAATTTCTCCATAAGTGCCCGTGCGCATTATAAAATCCAGAACTGCCCTTTAGGAGGGGAATCATGGCGGAGAACCTTTCCAGCCTCGATACGTGCGATACGTTTCCGAAGTTGTTGCTGCACCACGCGAGGACGCGTCCGCAACGCCCGGCGATCCGCGAGAAGGACCTGGGCATCTGGCAGACCTGGAGCTGGCATCGCTTTGCCGACGAGGTACGCTCGCTCGCCTGCGGCCTGGCGGCGCATGATTTCAAGCGCGGCGACCACCTTGCGATCGTCGGCGACAACCGACCGCGCGTCTACGCCGCAATGTGCGCGGCGCAATGCCTTGGCGGCATCGCGGTGCCGCTTTATCAGGACGCGGTCGCGACCGAGATGACCTTCCCGATCCAGAACGCAGCGATCACGCATGCGGTGGTGGAGGACCAGGAGCAGGTGGACAAGCTGCTGGAGATCCTGCCGCAGTGCCCGACGCTCACGCATATCTACTTCGACGAGCCGCGTGGCATGCGCCATTACGCCCAGCCCCAGCTGATGAGCTGCGACAAGCTGGTCGAGCTTGGCGGCGAATCGTTCCGGCGCGATCCGGCCTTCCTCGAGGGCGAGATCGCCAAAGGCGAGGGTTCGGACACCGCGGCCATGTTCTTCACTTCGGGTACGACGGGCGTGGCCAAAGGCGTCGTTCTCACCCATCACAGCCTGATCGACCGCGCGCGCGCCGCTGCGGAAATGGAGGGGCTGAGCGACGCGGATGTGGTGCTCGCCTATCTGCCGCCCGCCTGGATCGGGCAGAACATCTTTTCCTATGCCCAGCCGTTCGTCACCGGCTACTGCATCTGCTGCCCCGAATCGGCCGAGACCGTGATGAGCGACATGCGCGACATCGGGCCGACCTATTATTTCGCGCCGCCGCGCGTGTTCGAAGCCCTGCTCACCCAGGTGTCGATCCGTATGGAGGACGCAAGCGCCCTCAAGCGCTGGCTGTACCGGTACTTCATGGAGATCGCGCGCAGGGTTGGCGGCGAGATCCTGGATGGCAGGAGCGTAGGCGCCTTGGATCGGCTGATGTACCGGCTGGGCGACGCGGTCGTCTACGGGCCGCTCAGGAACGTGCTTGGCATGAGCCGCGTGCGCGTCGCCTACACCGCTGGGGAGGCGATCGGCCCGGATCTTTTCCGCTTCTACCGCTCGCTCGGCATCAATCTCAAGCAGCTCTACGGTTCGACCGAGACCTGCGTCTTCGTCTGCGTCCAGCCCAACGGCCAGGTGAAGGCGGACACCGTCGGACCGGCGGTGAAAGGGGTGGAGCTCTCCTTCACGCCGGAACGCGAACTGCTGATCCGCTCGCCGGGCCTGTTCAAGGAGTACTACCGGAACCCGGAAGCGACCGCCGCTTCGAAGGACGCGCACGGCTGGTTCCACACCGGGGACGCCGGCTACATGGATGCCGACGGGCACCTGAAGATCATCGACCGTGTCAAGGACGTCGGCAAGCTCGCCGACGGGTCGCTCTTCGCGCCGAAGTATCTCGAGAACAAGCTCAAGTTCTTCCCCTTCATCAAGGAAGCGGTGGCGTTCGGGCACGGCCGCGACCGGGTGTGCGCTTTCATCAACATGGACATGGAGGCGGTCGGCAACTGGGCCGAGAAGCGCGGCATGCCTTATTCCGGCTACGTAGACCTGGCATCGCGCGACGAGGTGTACCAGCTGGTGCGCGAGTGCATCGAAAAGGTCAACGCCGATCTGGCTGCCGAGCCCGAGATCGCCAGTTCGCAGATTCACCGTTTCCTGATCCTGCACAAGCAGCTCGAAGCCGACGACGGCGAGCTGACCCGCACCAGCAAAGTTCGCCGCCTTCATGTCGGGGAAAAATACGCGGCGCTGGTGGATGCCCTCTACGATGACAAGCAGGTGGTGCACGTAGAGGCGCAAGTGCGCTACGAAGACGGCCGTACCGGGTCGATTTCGGCGGACCTGAAAATACGCAACACGAAAACCTTCCCGCCGGCGGCGGCGAGGAAAGCGGCCTGATGGGCGGCGAAGCAAACGGCCGCGCGCACCGCATCGGCGAGGTGATCCTCGCCCTCAAGAGCGTTTCGCTCGCCTTCGGCGGGGTCAAGGCGTTGAGCGACGTCTCATTCGACGTGCGCGAGCACGAAATCCGCGCCATCATCGGTCCCAACGGCGCCGGCAAGAGCTCGATGCTCAACGTCATCAACGGCGTCTATCACCCGCAGAAGGGGACCATCCGCTACCTGGACCGCGAGTACCACGACATGGATCCGCATGAGGTGGCGGTGAGCGGCATCTCGCGCACCTTCCAGAACCTGGCGCTGTTCAAGGGCATGTCGGTGCTGGACAACATCATGTCGGGACGCAATCTGAAGATGCACTCCAGCATCCTCATGCAGGCGCTGCGCATCGGCCCGGCGCTGCGCGAGGAGATCGAGCACCGCGAGGTGGTCGAGGGGATCATCGATTTCCTCGAGATCCAGGCTTACCGCAAGACGCAGGTGGGCCGCCTGTCCTACGGCCTGCAAAAGCGCGTGGATCTCGCGCGCGCGCTGGCGATGGAACCGCGCGTGCTGCTGCTCGATGAGCCGATGTCCGGCATGAACATGGAAGAGAAGCAGGACATGTGCCGCTTCATCCTCGACGCGAACGACCATTTCGGCACTACCATCGTGCTGATCGAGCACGACATGAGCGTGGTGATGGACATCTCCGACCGCGTCGTGGTGCTGGATTACGGCAAGAAGATCGGCGATGGCACGCCCGACGAGGTGCGTGCCAACCAGGCGGTGATCGACGCCTATCTCGGCGTGAGCCACTGACGATGCAGAAGAATTGGCCCGTTATCACGCTGGGCCTTGCCCTGCTCGCCGGGCTTGTCGCGCCTTTTGCAGACAAGTCCACGTCGCCTGGCTTCTACGTCGAGGTTCTGCTCGGCGGATTGATGGCCGGGGTTCTCTATTCACTGGTGGCGCTGGGTTTTGCATTGATCTTCAAGGCCTCGGGCGTGTTCAATTTCGCGCAAGGGGCGATGGTGCTGTTCGCGGCGCTCGCGGTGGCGCGCCTGGCCGAACAGATGCCAATGTGGCTGGCAATGCTGCTGGCCATGGTGATCATGGTAGCGCTGGCGTGGTTGATCGAGCGGCTGGTGCTGCGCCCGCTCGTCAACCAGGAGGGCGTCGCGCTGCTGATGGCGACGCTGGGCGTCACCTATTTTCTCGACGGCTTCGGCCAGACGATCTGGGGTAGCGACATCTACAAAATCGACTTGGGCATCGCGAAGGAGCCGGTGATGATCCTTGAGAACCTGTTCCAGGGCGGCATCCTGGTAAACAAGGAGGATTTCGTCGCCGCGATCGCTGCGGCGGCGCTGGTGGGGGGGCTGGCGCTGTTTTTCCAGAAGACCGCAACCGGGCGGGCGCTGCGTGCGGTGGCCGACGATCACCAGGCCGCGCAGTCGATCGGCATTCCGCTCAACCGAATCTGGGTCATCGTCTGGTCGGTCGCCGGCCTCGTTGCCCTGGTCGCGGGGGTAATCTGGGGTTCCAAGCTCGGCGTGCAGTTTTCCATCTCGCAGGTAGCGCTGAAGGCGCTCCCGGTGGTGATCCTGGGAGGGTTCACCTCGGTGACGGGCGCGGTCGTTGGCGGCCTGATCATCGGCGTCGGCGAGAAGATGGCCGAGGTGTTCCTCGGGCCGGTGATGGTCAAGGCCTTCGACTTGGCTGGCGGCGGCATCGAGAACTGGTTCGCGTATATGCTCGCGCTGCTATTTCTGCTGGTGCGGCCGGAAGGCCTCTTCGGCGAAAAACACATCGACCGGGTCTGACCATGTTCTACCGCGAGAAC
>Ga0315281_10004323_pt1 | contig 20626 bp, 20 predicted proteins | sample YL17G07_0_MG_FD_204540 | JGI IMG/M metagenome (GOLD analysis project Ga0315281, IMG submission 204540) | Sediment microbial communities from Yellowstone Lake, YNP, Wyoming, USA - YL17G07_0 | ecosystem: Environmental > Aquatic > Freshwater > Lake > Sediment | place: USA: Wyoming | collected...
GAAAACCTCCTCAATCCCTCCCCCTCACTAGAGCTCTTCTCCTCAATTGAAATACTTGATTACGGATTATGGTAGATTACGTTTGAGTGAACCCTGAAAGTGTTTCCCTGAGGGATCACCGTTTGAAATCGTGAACGAAGGGAGATTCTTCTAGGATTAACAGTGCAGGGGAAAGTTGAGGTCCCTCGTAGTCATCAGAATTACATCGTAAATCATCAAAAAAAAAGGCTGAGATTATCTCAGCCCCTTTCCCATCGCGAATACAGCTGGGGGGAACCCTTTTTTCTTACTCAGGAACAACAGGTTCCGTATAGTCGAAGAAAATTCCGATATCTTCGAGAAGATACTCCGCCGGAGTCCATCCGATCATCATCTGACCAGTGCAGTCCACATCACTCGATAGTACGAGCCAGATTTTTGCGCCTTCGATGCAAGTGGAATTCGCGATACACTCCGCATGAAGCGGATTGGGAGGGTTATTAAGGTCACCCTCCATGGGTAAATCAGTATTGATGAAGGCAGCTTCTTTGATGTGGACGTTGCCTCCTCCATTTGCTATGCCTGTCCCCAAGCAGATCAAACCGTTACCGGGCCATGGGTCCGGGTAATAGATCAGGGTATACTCTTCTCCAGGGATCAACTTCTTACCATTGAAAACGAATTTAAAGGATGGTCCGGACATCCGATACTTCATTTTTCCCCAGGCTCCCTTTTCAAGAATTTGCCAGTCAGTTTCTGACTTTTCGTACAGATAGAGGTGGGCCACATTTGACTTTCCGGCTGGACCGCTGGGACCTTTGGGAGTTTTTGCTGAGGCAAAGGACGTCATCAGAAAAACTACCACGAAACCACACACTAATGATGCCAACACTTTTTTCGACATTGTTCCCTCCTTCATTGATTTGATTCACTCAAAGAGACTACCCATAATAAAGGTTTTTTCACAAATCAATACCGCTTCCTTCACCTCCTCCCATGGTTCTTAGTCTATGGAGACGTCCTCACGAGCAAATATAGTGTCGGCAAATCATTTAACGCGATTTACTGCCCATTTGCACGACGTATCTAAACATAACAGCGCTCTCTTGAGGAGTCGTTGGAGCTTAATTCATAGTACTTCAGGTTCGATATGATTTGCCTAAATCTCTTTTCGTCCATAGAGAATTGCGTGAGTACCTCGGAACTTGCTCATGACTACCGGACAAATTGGATTCAAACGGTGTTTTTTGATTTTTAGCAACAAGGTTTCGTAATTTACGTGAAGCAAACGAGCTGCCCTCTTACGATTCCAACATGTCTCGAGCAAAACCTGTTGAATCAATTCCTTCTCTGCTTTTTCGCCCGCTTCCCTACTTATTTTCTGCAGATCAAAATCGTCTCGTTCATCCATTTTCGTCATCTTTGTGAGACAATGATTCATCGTGCGATTGTCCGAACCGTGGGGTCAGGAAGCCCAGTCCACAGGAGGGAGCTTTGTGCACGTGTACAAGGCACCATGCACCGAGTGTCACAGGCGACTAAGAAAGGGCCTCGATGGTTCGTAAACTCGATTTTGGCAATCTGACGAACTGAACTCCTGCAGTCAAAGATTGCTCGTTCGATAGCAGTCGAACCACTTTACAGTGAGCCCGCCAGTTTTTGATGGGCGGTTCGTTGATTCGAAGAAAAACTCTAAAAGGTTCACAGGGAAGAACACCGCTGCTCAATTGGATCTCCGACAGGAACGCTCCGCCGCCACTGATGTTTTCCAGCATCGCTTCCCCAGGTTCGCGCAGGGATGGTGCCCGCAAGGGGTACACCCAGAGTTTTGCCGGAAGGCGGACGGTCTTCCTGGGCCACTGTCTGTGATGTTCAAAAGATCCGTCTGCTCCTGCACTCTTCCTTTGGATGTTCAGGAGCGAGTACAGGCGTTCTTTCAAAGCATGTTCGTCCATAGGGCCTCTTGGCCAAACGTCATCCGCTCCCCACGTCAACCATCGGTGAACCTTTTGAGGCTCTGCCAAGCAAAGAATCCTTAGAGTTTTCAATTCGTCTATCTCGCGAAGGGCATGAATGATTTCCCTCCAGGGCTGGTCGGAAAGTATTCCATCGATGATCAAAAGATCGGGGCGCTTATCAATACATTCATTCAAAACCCCGTTCTCCAGCGATAGTTTCTCTATAAGAAGGTAAGGATCCTCTTCGAGGATGTGGGAGAGGAGGGAGAAAAGAGCGTCATCACGGGTGCTCAGAAAGATCCTTTTCTTTTCTGAGTCCGAGACCTCCGGTGAAATATTGTAAAGCTTCATCAATGCTTCGATGCTCTCTCGGCTGATGAAGCGATCTCCCGTAATAAGGTTCTTCCTGCCCGATAGGGCCCCTAAGTCAAATTTGCGTGAGATCGTGGAACGTGAGATACCCAACAATTGCGCTGCTTCTCCGGTCGAATAGTATTCTTTCAAGCCCATGATTGTTTTCCTCTTTCGTCATGATTCAACGGAAATCTCCGGTGACTGATCCTGTCCGTCCAGACAGCGGGGCAAGGATTCTTTTGTGTTATGGAACTGCGAAATGTGTGCCAAGTGGATGTCTTGGATCGCGCTTGGGTAACATATGAATTTGAAAGAAGAAAAATAGTCAATGAGCAGATCATGTGATTAGAATTGAACTGTTGATGAATCTGTGTCATAGAGGCAATTCCATACTCTTCAGGGGTACGTCCTATGGGGGATGGATGAGAAGCTTGCCTTGCGAGCCGTCTTGTGGAATTCACGAAGTGGGCTTGTAAGTCCAAGGGGAGATCGCAGGCAGGCAAACCTCCCTTCCCCGTTGGAAACCGGGGAAGGGAGGTTTGAGAAAAGGGGTTCGACTTCAGGTGAAGGCTAATTGTGGAGTGCATTGGTGGCCGTGATGGTGTTTCCCCTGATGGTGCAGATGTCCCAAACTGCTCCGGAGCCTGCAGGAGGAGTGAAGGTTGCTACGAGCTTCGGTTTGGCAAGCGTGGCATCCCACTGGTAGATATAGGCCTTGATACCTGAAGCAGCCCAGTAGCCACTGCCAGATCCGTTTAAAAAGTCGTGGACGTAGAATTGATAGGTTCCGGTGACAAGCTTCTTGATTCTGAAGACCTCGGAGGATTTTCTGAGATTGACCTCCGACTCGCTACCATCGCTGTCCCAGAAAAGTTTGACCCAGGGGGCCATTTGAAGGCTGCCTGCATTGGCCCAAAAGTACGTGCCATATCCCGGAACAGACAGATAGGCATCGTACAAGGCACTGGTATATCCGTAATTCCAGGTCACAGCCAGCCAGTAGTAGGGTTTGATCGGCGGGACGGGAATGTTTCCCGCATAGTTCCCCCCCCCACCGGGGACTGATATATTTGGAAGCTTAACGGATGTAAAGGTGGCTCTGCTCAATGACAATTGGGTCGTTCCAGGATTTGACATCACGCTGAATAGCCCGTAACCGTAATTCGGCGCAGGGCTTATGTCATCTGTATTGATGTAGGTTCGGTATCCGTAATAGGGCACATAGTCTGTACCGGTGACGTTCGTGCCCTGCTTGGCAGTCACCTTTGCTCGAACCAGAGGCTCTCCGTTTTCCGCATTCAAGGCAAACCCATAGATAAACCCCTTGGTGCTCAGACTTTCGTAAAAAGTTGGCTCGATCAGGTGCAACAGATCGAGGCGGTCAAAGACAGAGCCATCGATTGGCCAGCATGATCCATTTCTATTCAGGCCACCGAAACTGTTGCCCTTGGTCATGATCATGTTTCCGATCGTCGAATTCGATGATTCAGGGTACGCAGCCCAGGCGACTGCAGCGGCTCCAGCAACATGGGGGGCTGCCATGGACGTTCCACTCATCAAGATAAAATCTCCATCGTAGCCTTGCAGAGGCGGAACCGTTGAAAGAATATCCACACCCGGGGCTGTGATCGAGACCCAGGTTCCGTAGTTCGAGAAAGAAGCCCTGCAGTGGTCGGCACCGTGGGCAGCTACAGCAAGGACCATGCTCGGGAATAGGGTTGAGTATCCAGCCGGGTAGGACGGACTGGAGGAACTGCTGTTGCCAGCCGAGGCGACCAGGAGTTTCTTTTTTGTGACCACTGCATACGAAACCGCTTCTTGTTCGATCGAAGAGGCGTCTCCTCCCAGGCTCATGTTGATGATCTTGACAGAAGGGGTGTCGGCTGCATAGGTAATTGCTTGGGCGATCTCAAAAACAGAACCATAACCCCGGAAATTGAGCGCCTTTACTGCCAGGATCTTGCCGTTCCAGGAAATGCCTGCCATCCCGTAGGCATTGTTTGTGAGTGCGGCAATGACGCCTGCCACATGGGTTCCATGGCCATGATCATCCATGGGATCTGTATCGTCATTGACGAAATCTTTTCCCTTGATGATCTTGCCTGCTAAGTCCGGATGGGTGTAGTCCACGCCCGTGTCAATGACGGCCACGACCGGGGCTGGAAGGGTTTGGACGTTAATCCAGTTCGCACCAATATCGTAGTAACCCCATTGTTGAGAAAGGAGAGGGTCACTACTTTGAGACAAAATGCCGACGTCTCCCGAAGGTTCCCTGGTTTGATGAGCCTGTCGGATGAGATTGGGTTCGATAGTCTTGATGATTGCCGAAGCGAAAGGGGCTGTCCGGAGGTCGTTTATAGCCGCTTCCATGGCGGATTGGCTTGTTGAGAAGAGTCTGACTTTTCTAATCTTTAGGGTGGGGAGGTCACACGTGCCAATGACCTCTCCTCCAATGCTGGCTACCGCTGCATCGATTTGATCTGGGGTTGCCTCAGGTTTAAATCCGATCAGGATCTCACCCGGGACATAGTCCTCCGGATTTTCCCGCGAAATGTCTTCCGCGGCGAAGAGCATAGAGGTACAGACGAGCATGAGAAATAGAAATAGAACAACGAAGAAGCTTCTTTTAAACATAGGACCCTCCTTTGGGTGACACGGGTATTGTGGATGAACGGGGTTTTCGCGGACATTCTGTGGGAATGAGAGCCGCCTGGATTGAATCCTCCGCACACCTTCTCTCCTCATCAAGCGTGCAAAATGAGGAGGTGATTTGATCGACTACGGTAAAAATTCATATTCTGGTTACCACGGAACCACCCGCTCTCTTTCGTCGTTAGCGCGTACGCATCACCTCCTCTTCAGTCTTATTCGGTGTGTCTTTGAGCACTGAAAAGTGTTTACTCCAATTCTGCATATCCTCCCGTCAACAGCTCGCCATTGCATAGAGAGAATCATTTGCCGAGAGGTTTCCCGAGTGTTTTTCATCTCACGTTCGAGAAAAAGAAGAACACTCAGACTTCAAAGAACCCAGCACGTTAGAGCAAAACCAATGCCAGACTGAGAATGGATCTCTTCAAGTAGCCAAGTCTTGGATTTCAAAGGAAAAGAGGTGGGTGTTGATGGAACTTTGGAATTGAACGAAGGGTACTTTTTGCGTCAGAGCTATAGAGGGGACTCCAGTTTATTATGGAAAAAATTCCTCAATTCACATTTTTGGACGGGCCAGGATTTCCAAGGCTTTATCCGCCGTGTCAGATTGGAAATCATCTTTCATCTTCTCCAGACATGGAGTGCAGTCCGCTACTTCCTGTCAATCCGAAACTTGAATCACACGATTCACTGTTGCTCATCCGAGCTGCCGAATGTTCTTCACCGCAGAAGCCACCACGAAAATTCTGACGTTGTTACTCTTCGGATCAGCGGGCAGAACAAAAAAACCGGGCCGGGTGCGGTCGTATCCCAAGGTAGCTCCGACGACCAATTCTCCGTCGCGAAAGGTTACCTCGAGCTTTCGTCCGGAAGGTGTTTCTCCTTTGATATATTTCTTGCGCTCCACATAGTGTGGATCGCCTGCAAAATCCCGCACAAGGAAGAGCGCTTTTAGGTCTTTCACAAGTACCTCAACACCCAGGGCCTCCGGTTTGTCTGTCGGGAAAAGATGAAAACGATCCTTATTTGGGTAGAAATCCTGAGTATACCCTTTCAATACTCTCCCGTTGGCATACCGCACGACGACTTTGATCCGTTCCGTCTCCATGGAAGATTCTCTCCCTCTTCTGGGTCATCCCATTTGAATTAGAACAAAACTGACAGCGCGGCCTTCGCTTGCTGCTTCTTTTCGAAGGCTTTCTCATGGAAGCCAGGGGTGAGTTCAATGGTCCGATCAAAGGCGTCTATGGCTTCTCGGTATTTTTTATTGGCGAGATAGACGCACCCGAGATGATAATACGCAGAGGCTTCGTCTCCCGACCTCTTGAACGCCTCCAGGGCTTCCGGGTATTTTCCTAACTTACACAGAGCGAGGGCAAGATTATTATAAATTTTGGGATGCGCTTCTCCAACCTCCAAGGCCTCCTGAAAGGCTCGAACGGCCTGTGAGCTTTCTCCGTGCCGCAGAAGGGACATTCCCAAATTGTTATAAAGTAGCGGCTCATTGGGCTTAAGGGAAATGGCTTTCTGAAATTGCTGAATGGCTTCATCCAGGCGATCCTGTCGGTCGTAGAGAATGCCAAGGTAATTGTGTGTCTGCCACGATCCCGTGTTGAGTGTCAGAGACGTCAGGAAGTGCCTCTCAGCCCCTTCAAGGTCCCCGAGATGAAAAGAGACACGGCCCAACCCTTCGTAGGCTGCTGCGTAGCCGGGGTTCGATTTCACAACTTCCTGGAATTCTGCTTGAGCCTCCTTCACCATTCCTCTTTCCAAGAAGAGATATCCCACCTTATATCGCAATCGGACCTGCTTGGGGTCTGCGTGTAAGGCCTTCTGATAGTGAATAAAAGCCATGTCCATGTTTCCCTGAGCAAGATATCGGTCACCGAGTCTTTCACACTCCTCGGCCGTCATCTCTGGAAGCTTTTGAGTTACGACCTGCTCCAGGCTCACCTCTGCCTTTTGTTTTTCCTGCATCCGGCGGTACTCATCGGCCTGAACCATTCCCTGCGTCCGCTGGGAGGCACATCCTCCCAAAGTCACCAGGATCATCAGCACGACAAAAGAAACCTCAAGATAACGTATCGATCTTTTCATAGCCTTTACTCCTTTAGCAACGAAGTCTGATAGGGGACCAGATCTTTTCCGATCAGCAGCTTGATCTTAATGTCGGGTCGGTCGAACCGCTTGGCTTCTTCCATTCCATCTAATGCCGGCAGTTGACCGGCCAGATGACTTGCAGCCTCCTGATACCCTTCTTGGTAATAGATTTTCGAAACACGATGATTGAAGTGATTGGCATTCGTGAACCGGCTGACCTCCAACCCCCTCGTTTTCAGGTAGTCACCCATTTTCCTTGCCATTCCGGGGGTTCCATTGCCATTAGAGACTTCGATCCCGAAACGCTTTGAGGCCGCAGCCTTTTTCCCTTTCAGGTGGAAGTCATGGAGGGAGAAGGTTTCACGGGCAAGTCGGCCGGATGCCCCACCTTCTAGGCGGGAAGGAAAGCCGACCGTGTAATCGTAACTACATTTCCCGGAAGCCCCGCCCTGTGGGCTGGGAGCTTCGCTTTGAAGTTTTGGCTTCTCGATCTGAGATTCTGTCGGAACCATTCGGCCTTGGGGGTCGATGGCTTCTGAACCAGTCTGATCGTTAAGGTCCGCTCCTGTGTCATGGAAGTGCTCTGATACGGGGGGGGTATCGGAAGTCACAAAGGAGACGTAAGACGCGGGACGTTCAGGCTCCATCTGGCCGAAGGCGAATGGTTCCGACAGGTGTTCTTCTTTGGCTTCCATCGTCGGGGCTTCCGGTTTTAGGATTCTCATGAGGGCATTGACCGCCTTTAGGGCGATCCGGGCGTGAGCAAAGGAAGGATCCAGGGTCAGTGCCGTCGAATAATGAAATTGGGCGAGCGCATAGAGACCTTTCTGATGATAGAATTGAGCCACATTAAAATGGGCTTTCGATGCGTCGCCGCCCAGTTTGAACTCCTCCAGAGACTTTTCGAGCTGTCCGTTCATGGCATAGGCCAACCCGAGGTTATTATGGAAACGGTTTTCTTTGGGATTGAGGGCAATGGCCCGCTGGAACGCAGAGATCGCCTCCTCCTGATTTCCCTGGAGAAGATAGGAATAACCGAGATTGTTCTCCACATAGTCCAGATGGGGATCAAATTCAAGAGCGTTTTGATAGCACTCCACTGCATGTGGATGATCTTTCAAGAGGTCATACGAGACACCCATTGCGCTGTAAGCTTTGACATATTTTTGGTCAATGAGTAAAACCTTCTTGAACTCCTCAATTGCTTCCTTGTGTCTCTCTCTATCCTGGTAATAACAGGCGAGCAGGTAATGAGTTTCCGGGTTTCCTCCGGGTGAACGAACGTTCTTGAAAAATTTCGCCATCTCCTTCGGCCCCATCTCCCGCAAGTCGAGGCGGTTCGTTTGAGTCGGCCTTTGGCTTGATGTTGAGCAGCTCAACACGAAGATGAAGAAAGAGACTGCAAGAGCCAGACTGATCAAATTTCGTTTTTTCTTGTGGTTCCTAGTCATTCTTTTTGACCTCCAAATTATTGGCCATAGAGGACCGGCAGGAGCGTTCTGTAAACTCGTAGGATCGCCGGCCCAAGAATGGCCACAAAAAGAGAGGGGAAGATAAAGAAAATCAGAGGGAATAACAGTTTGACGGGCAGTTTGGCAGCAATCTCTTCTGCCCGTTGGAACCGTTTGGTCCTCATGGAGTCCGAATGCACCCTGAGGGCTTGGGCAATGCTCGTTCCGAACCTCTCGGTTTGAACCAACAGAGTGACCAGACTCCTCACGTCGTCTAAATCGGTACGGAGTGCCAAGTTCTTGAGGGCGTCACGGCGCAACTTCCCGGCCCTGAGCTCCAGGTTCAGCAATTTGAACTCTTCACAGAGGGGCTTGTTGGTCAGTTTCATCTCCTCTCCAACCCGGTGAATGGCTGAGTCCAACCCAACCCCGGCTTCCGCACAAACCACCATCAGGTCGAGCGCATCAGGAAGCCCAAGCAGGATTTTCTCCTTCCGCGTGTCCACTTTCAGGCGAAGCCAGAGGTTTGGCACGTAAAAGCCTATCAAGGCCAAGAAGATGGCGACCAGCATGACCGTGAAAGAGGGAAGGGTTCTCAGGAAGGAAAACTTTACCAGAATGAAAATGAAAGGGAGGAGGGCCGTCAAAAAGACCTTGACGCCGAAGAAGACGATCACGCTATGCTCGCTTCGGTAACCTGCTTTCAGAAACATCTTGCGAAGATGTGAGAGATCCTCGTCGTTTTTGGGCTTGATCAGATGGCCCAAAGCCCTGAGGGTCTTCAGAACGCGGGTCTGAATCCTTGGACCTCTTGCCGGCGCCTCCGTTTCGGGATGCGGATCCACTTTTTTGATCCTTTCCTTAAACGTGGAACGCTCGCGTCGTAAATCGATGTAAGAGGAAATCCCCAGGCTGAAGAGGACCACCGCTAAGAAGATAAGAACGGATATCCAAAGAAAAGGATTGGCCATGTTTTCCCCCTAAACTCTGATTTGGATCATGCGTTTCATGACCACGACGCCCAAGATCATCATGATGATGGCGACGACCACCAGGATATTTCCCACGGGATCCGTGATCAAGGTGCCAATATAGTCGGGATTGATGAAGGCAATGACAGAGGCCACCAGGAATGGGAGTCCGATGAGGACTGCCGCAGAAAATTTGCCCTCGGCCGAGAGCACACGAATACGTCCGTGGAGCTTAAAACGCTCCCGGATGAGGTGAGCAATGTTCTCCAGAATCTCCGCCAGATTTCCACCCGTCTCCCGCTGAATGATGACCGAAATGACGAAAAACCTCAGATCCGGGCAATCGACCCGGAGGGAGAGATTTTTCAATGCCTCTGGAACCTCAACGCCAAAATTGATCTCTCCGATCGTTTTATTGAATTCGTCGGCGATGGGCTCATCCATCTCTTCTACGACCATCTTCAGGGCCCCTGAAAAGGCATGCCCAGCCTTCAGGGCCCTCGCCATCAAGTCCATCGCTTCTGGCAATTGGGCCTCAAACTTCTGCATCCTCCGATTCTTCTTGAGACCGAGATAAAAGAAAGGAAGGTAGGCCAGGACCGCCATAAAAGGCAGCAGGATCAAAGGGCTTGAAACAATTCGGGAGCCGATCACGAAACCCGCGCCAGGAAGTACCAGCGACAATAACACGAAGAATCCGAGGGGCCGACGGGTCCCTGATTGAGCCAAGAGAGATTTCATCTGGGGCGTCCATCGAAACGTGCGGAGCCATCGGTTCAGCCACGGAACTTGACTCAGCAAGGTTTGACGAACGAGACCAGGGTTCTCAGGCTCGAATCCAGAGCTGTCCATAGAAAGATGTTGGAGGCGGCGTTTCACTCTCCTTTTTCCCGGATCGTTGATGACCCTAAAGAGAGCATAGCCCCCCTCAATTAGAAGAAGGATCGCTAAAAAGATGCCAATTCCTGTCAGAATATCCATGAGCTCGACCTCTTCTTAAACTTCAAAGACTTTGTCCGGGTTGAAAAGATCCATGGGGATGGGAATTCCCCTGGATTTGAAAATCTCTACGAATCGGGGGCGGATCCCGGTGGCGTGAAACCTGCCCTTGACGTTTCCGTTAGGATCAATGCCTTTCTGTTCGAAAGAGAATATTTCCTGAAGCGTGATGATGTCACCTTCCATCCCTGTGATTTCTTGAAAGCTGATGATCTTCCGGCTTCCATCGAAGAGCCGCGCCACCTGAATGATGACGTTCAAAGCGGAACTGATGTATCGTCGGACCGATCCGGTTGGGAACTGGATACCGCTCATGGCAACCAGTGTCTCGAGCCTCATCAGCGCATCTCGCGGGCTGTTGGCGTGAATCGTTGAGAGAGAACCGTCGTGACCCGTGTTCATGGCTTGAAGCATATCCAAGACTTCCGCTCCTCGCACCTCACCGACGATGATGCGGTCTGGCCGCATTCTCAGACTGTTCCTGACCAGGTCGCGCTGTGTGACCTCTCCTTTGTCTTCGATGTTGGCAGGCCGGGTCTCCAAACGGACGACATGTTCTTGCTTCATTTGAAGCTCGGCCGAGTCTTCGATGGTGACGATGCGTTCGTTTTCTGGAATGAAGCGGGACAAAACGTTCAATAAAGTCGTCTTGCCACTTCCGGTCCCTCCGGAAATGAGGATGTTGAGCCTTGCTTTGACGGTTCCCTTCAGAAGCTCCCCAATCTGAGGGGTCAGCGTCTTCAGCGTGAGCAGGTCTTCCAATTCGAGAGGATCTTTGGCAAATCGACGGATGGAAAGAATCGGCCCGTCGATGGCCAGGGGGGGAATGATCGCATTGACACGGGACCCGTCAGCGAGCCGGGCGTCCACCATGGGACACGACTCGTCAATTCGTCTTCCCACAGCGGAGACGATCTTCTCGATGATCCTGCGCAGATGGTTATCGTCCTTGAATCTGGCCTCCGTGAGCTCGAGCTTCCCAAACCTCTCCACATAAATCTGATGATAGGTATTCACCAGAATGTCGGAGACCGCGGGATCCTGCATGAAGGGTTCCAGGGGACCCAACCCCAAGACTTCATCCTGGATCTCACGGATGAACTTTTCCCGCTCGTTGAAATTGAGGGGAAACCCGTTGCCCTCAGCCAACATCCGTTCTACGAGCTTCTTGATTTCTTGCCGGATGGTCGGCTCCTCGACAGAGTCGATCAGCGTGAGGTCCATCGATTCCACTAACCGGCCATGGATCTTCGTCTTCAGTTCGTGATACTCATTGCTGAACAAGAGGCGCTCTGTCTTTCTTGCCATCGGGATTCTTACCTCCGGGAGTATGGCATCGGTCCGTACCTTTTGGAGACTCATTTGAGTCATGGGGATACCTTCCTTTCCTCAGTTTTCACTTCAACCATTTTCCCCAGAAGCCATTTCTGCTTTCCTTGGGGATGGTTTCATCGATAAAGAGGGTTGAAAATGTTTTGAAATTCTTGCTGATCTCGGAACCGGGAGCAATGGAAAATAGATCTTTCCCCTGGTTGATCGCGGACATGGTCGTCTGGAAATCGTTCGGGATCTGCCAAAAGATTCCCTGGTCGATGCTTTTTTCCGCCTCTTCCAGCGAGATGAGAGATCTCTTGTGATAGCGGTTGATCAGAACTTTGACATTCTCCTTCTGCGGAAATCCCAGTTTTTGAAACGTCCAGAGCAGCCTCTTGACATTGGTGAGGCAGGGAAGGCTCAGGATGGACACCACCAGGACCGCATCGGCCATCTGGAAGATCTTGAGGGAGATTTCGTCAATGGATTGTCCGCCGTCGATGACTACGAAATCGAAGGTTTCTTCCATCACGGTCAGCAGCTTTTCGATGATCTCCGGGGTCGCCGGGGTCATTCCGTCAAGTCCGGTAGGAGAGGGCAGGACGAACATGCCGGAAGGATGTTTGGCCAGGACGCTGGTCAAATAGGTTGCATCCAGGCGGGAGATATTCTTCACTATCTCTCCCCAACTGAAGTCCGATTGGACGTCCAAAAAAGTGGGAATCTCTCCGAACAGAAGGTTCATATCCACGAGCGCGACCAATTGAGAAGGGTTCGCCTGAGCCAGGCTGGTGCTCAGATTGACAGCGACCGTGGTCGTTCCCACACCCCCCTTGCCGCCCATGATGTGGATGATCTTTCCCTTCTTGCGCTTGATCTTACTGCCTGGGAAGCTGGGTTGTCGTTCTTTGAATTTTCGGAGGGCATTCGCCAGTTCTTCCAGCTGAATGGGTTGGGAAAAGAATTCTTTGACGCCCGCCCTCAATGCCTGAACCAGGATCTCCGCTTCGAAGCGTGAGGAGGTCACGAAGATGGCCTCCACTTCACCGGAAGCATGGATGTCGTGGATCAGCTGAAATTCCTTCTCCAGATCTTCTCCGATTTCAAGGATGAGAAGGTTGCAGGGGGTCAAGGCGCCCGGAGGCTGAAGATCGAAGCCATCCATGGATGCAATGACTCCCTCCAGTGCTTCTCGGATGTTTGGGTTCTTGATCTGTAATCTTACAGAGTCTCTTGAATGCGACATGGGAACCTCTACTTGACCAGAACAGGAATTTTAGCTAGGATTCCGAAATTTTCTCCCCCGGTTCGGCCGGCTGGGATATGGGGTGTGCAGTCAGGGTGAAAATACATGGACTTATGCTGAGGGGGACCCACAGGGTTACCACCCCAATCTTGCAGGCCAAAATAAGCCGTGAATTCATTCCAGCATGTAGCCCCGTTCGTAGGCTGCGTACAAGTCCAGCTACCCATCCGAATTGGAAAATTGCCAGGTTGATCCAAACGTACCTGTCCAGTCCCAGATTCGGTTATCCAAAGTACATTAATCTCAACCGCTCCAACAACTGTCATGCAATTGCCTATGCTCATGTCCTCGCCACAATCAATGACTGGCAAAGTAATCTTCCAGGGTTGGTCAGGGATCCCGTCCCCATCGGAATCGACTGGAGTCTCCGGAATGTTATCTCCATCAATATCCGTGAGTCCGTTCAACCAACAATCCCTCAAATTCCTAAGAGTGACATCCTGGACGCCATTGGTTGTCCCCATGGGGTTTCCGAGGGTAATAGGTTCAGGATTTCCCTCCCTGCAGATCAGACTCCTCATTTGGTTACTGTTGGCTGTTTCGCAGGGCTGAGTAAAGTTTGTCCAAGCAGCCGTATTATGGCTTGAGGGATCGTTTCCGCTATTGAGCATCCGACCCGTCACACAGTTAAATCGTCCCTCGTCATCCAGAATGGACTGCTGACAGATCGCGATGGGCTGATCTGCCTCAGCAGGAGTCAGAGTCCCTGCAAATCCGATATAGGCGACAGATTCCGCCGAGAGGATGAAATGGTTATAGCCAAAAATCCTGCCGAAAAAAGAGGTCGCTGGCGTATCCTGCCTTCTGGCCCTGACCCTGACAGCATTGATGAAATCGAGGTTCGTATCGAGTTCCTCTGGTGTGACATTCCAAAGATCGACCGGGTCAGTCGAATCATTCGCTGTGAAGGTGCGGGTCCCGAAACACCAGTGCCCCCGCTCGATGTCGCCGGAATTGCCACCACTCCAATGGACATCGACAGAGGTCTTCTCGCTCATGTTCGCAACCGCCGCATCATAGGCCGTGGCGTTAGCACCCTCGTTGATCTCGGTTCCGTCCTCGTTGTAAAGCACCCGGGCTCCGGCCAAGGCTCCCGCGTCCGATGCGTTCTGCAACTCATTCCGCACCAGGTAGAGGTGGCCGATGTCAACCGCCAGGGCGGCCAGCCCGACAAAAACCACCATCAGCAAACCGACGAGGATGGCAATTGCCCCGGTCTGATTCGTGATTCGCTTGAAATAAGGGGATGTGCTCCGTAACATCAGACTCTCCTTACGCGTGTTATTCCATTCGCATGATGGTTTGAGCGTCCAATTGAATTCCACCTGTGATTCCAGTGACGAATCTCGGGATGGCCAAGAACTGGTACTGATACTGGACTTGGACGGTGAGATCGTCTCCCGTAGCACCTGAACCTTCCCTGACAACGGTCGTCGTCACCTGTGTGGGCGTTCCAAAAGTGAGCAGTCGGTTCTGGCAGTAGCTGCCGACGATACTGGAAAGTTCCCCATCGGTCACCGGGGGATCTCGGAATACAATGCCTGCCCTCGCTCCTTCACGGCTGGCGTTGGTGATCACCGCTTTGTCGTAAAGGGCCACACTGAATTCGACGATCCCGAGAACCAAGACAATCAAGATGGGGAGAACCAGTGCAAACTCGACGGCTGCGCTACCTTTTTGATTCACATGCTTCCGCTTCATGGGCTCCTCGGTTACTTCTTCATTTCGGTTCCGATGCTAAGTGTGTACGCGGGTGCCTCGGCCGGTTTTTCAAAATCCTTCCTGTACTTGTCGAGGCTGGCTTTGGAAGCCTGGCCATCGAGGCCGGTCACCGGTTCAAGGTTCTTCTCTGCCTCTGGATTCGCAATCTGATTAAACTTCATCAGGTTGAAGGACGTGCCGTAATCCATCTCCAGCCGGGTCGGAGGATCCAGGGTCACCTTTTCTTGGTCTAGTCCTGCACAACCGATGGAGAGGAGAGAGAAGCTAAGAAGCAACATTAAAATGCACTGTTTTTTCATGGGATCCTCCTTATTACTCCGGAATGATGTATCCAAATTCGCCCTCCAAGTCTGAACTTCTGTCTGAAGCCAGCGAGGAGGAGGTGGCTTGACTCGAGGACTTCTTTTCTTTTCCTTCCAGTTGTCCCAGGAGATAGAATTCGAGATCATCCGGTTCGATGTACTGGTCTGTTGGAAGGGGCTGCTGGGTCCTGTCGAGGGGCTTGACAAGATGCGGCGTGACGATGACAATCAGTTCTGTTTCGTTCTTTTGAAAATTGCTGCTCCGGAACAGGGCACCAAGGACTGGAACTTCGCCCAGGACAGGAAACTTGGAGGCGACTTCCCGAATGTCGTGGCTGAGAAGGCCGGCGATGGCGAAACTCTGACCGTCTGCCAGTTCAACCACGGTCGAAACCCGTCGAGTGCTGAGAGAGGGAACGAGATACCCTCCCACGGAAACTCCTTTTGAAAAGTCGAGCTGAGACACCTCGGGAGCGACCTGCATGTTGATCTTCTTCTCGCTCAAAACCGTGGGTGTGAAGCTGAGTCCCACGCCAAAGGGCTTATACTCAATGGTGATGGTCGTGCCTGCTCCGGTTCCCTGAGGCACAGGAATGGGGAATTCACCTCCGGCCAAGAAATTGGCGGTTTTTCCACTCATCGTGATGAGGGTAGGCTCTGCCAGGATGTTGAGCAATCCCTCCTCCTTCAGGGCATCGATGAAGAAGGTCCAGGTGGTTCCGCCGGCCAGGAAACGGAGGATCCCATTGACCGTGCTTGATACGTCGATGCCTGCGGACGGAAAGCCGCCGGCGGGCAAGGAGGTGAGACTACCGAGAAGGGACAGCCCCATATTGTTACCACTTCCACTGATGAAGTTAAAATTGACTCCCAGCCTTTTAAGAAGGCTTCGCGAGATTTCCGCAACTCGGACTTCCAGCATCACCTGGTGAATGCCTCCGACTTGAAGCAGGTTCACCACTTTTCCGGGAAAATAGGTTTCTCCCATGGCAAGCGCCTGCGAAAGATTGGCGGCACTGGAGACTGTCCCCGACAGAGCGATGCCTTCCGGGGTCAAGGTGACCTGAATATCCTTTTCAGAAGGCAGCACCTGGTGGAGAATCTCTTTGAAGCGGGTGGGCGATATTTCCACTTTCAGGGCATTGGCCACCTTCTTGGGGAAGTGAGATTCGGCCAGAGCCAACACCTGGGAGAGGTTGTTCTTACTTGAAACCGTCCCGGAGAGCGTCACTCCGTCAGCGGTGGCTGAGACCTGGATGCTTCTTTCTTCAGGAAGAACTTGTTGCACGGCGTCTTTGAAGCGTGACACATCGGCAGGGGCTTGGATCCTCAGCAGATTCACCACTTTCTTGGGAAAGAAAGGTTCGGCGAGTGCCAGAGATTGAGAGAAACCGGCTTGACTTGAGACCGTCCCCGAGAGCGTAATGCTGTCGTGACTCGCCGACACGTGGATGTTCTTTTCTTCAGGGATCAGTTGTTCCAGCATCTCCTTCAGTCGGGAGATATCCGGGGACACTTCCAGATCGATGATCGTCGAGACGGTGTCATCTTTTTTCCAAAAGGTCAGATTGGTAACCCCCGGAGTCTTCCCTGTGACGGAGACCTGCTGGGGAGACAGCACCACAACGTCGGCGATCTCGGGAGAGCCCACGGAAACTCTTTTGATGACCACCTGGCTTTTCAAGATCGTCGATTTGCCGACGGTCAATCCGAGTTTTTGCGGGGAAGAGGTTTCAACCGTAACGGGCGACGAATCCTCGCCCCAGGCACCTAAAGGAACCAGGAGGGAGATGACCGTTACCCAAAGGATCGCAATGAGAGATACTCTTTTTTCCATGGTCCGGATCTTCATGGGTCTATTCACTCCTTTCAAAATGTCACTTCTTGAACTTTGCTTCCTTTGATGAGCTCGACCACCGTGCCCGAATGCCTTGACGAGGATGAGGTGGCCGCAGAGGGAGAGCTTGAGGTTTTCAGCCCTTTTGAGGTTGCCACTGCGTTACGCTCTGTAGACCCTCCTGAATAAGAGGTCAGGAGGTTGGGGATCGTCATCCCCCTGGTAAAAGCATCCTCAGTGTCATTGAAGTTTCTGAGTGCCAACTGGACCTTTCCCTCGGAAGCTGCCAGTGCAAGCTTCTCAGCCTCTACAGGGGTCACTTCTAAGGTGATGACATCGACCGGTTTCGACTCTTTGCCTTTCTTATCCACCTCCACGTCGGGTCCCACGGCCAAAACAAGGATATTTTCGAGAACAATCTTGGTCACTGGATCGGACGATTTTCCTATGGTTGTCAGAGTGACCAGGACGTCGACGCGGTTTCCTGCATGAATGAACCCTGAGACGCCAATGACCTTGTCGACTTTCACGGCCACGGCCCGTTTCTTAGGAGAAATGAGAGCAGCGACGCCTCCAGTCTGGATGGTCTTAGGAGCTAACCGGGATTCGAAGATGGGCTCGTTCATCTTCACGGGGTAAACCAAAACCCTTCCCGCCAATTTCTCTGCGCTGGTGAAGCAGCCTGGCGGGACATACTCCTTAGGGAAAGGGACGACTTTGATCATATCCTTGGTGAGGCTTGTTCCCCAGGAGAGGTCGGCCATGGCGATGGCGATAGGCTGGGTCTCAATCGAGGCCCTTTCTTTGTCAAGGGCTTTCTTTTGAAGAACCCGAACGATCAGCACCGTTGTGACCAGGGCGATCAAGATGGCGCTGCCTAGCAGGATGAAAGACTTATGTTTCCACATAGTGTGCCTCCTTTGCTTCTTCTATAGATTCGGTAACAGGGGTATCCTCACGGTCATAGAAAGAATCGTTCCAATGGCGATCGCGACCCCATAACAGAGAGAAGGCTTTTTGGCTTTCGCAACGGAAGGGGTCAAAACGTCTTCAGAACCCTTGTATGGGTAGGCCGCGGACAGACGCGGCTCGGGTGTCCGTTTCAAATAAACGCAGTAAATCAGTAGGACGATTGCATAAAGGCCTCCGACGAGGGCGGTCCAGAGGAGAGCCAAGACCATTTTTTCCACTCCCAGAAAGGCTCCTACAACTCCGACCAGCTTGACATCGCCTGCTCCCATGCCTCGCATCAAATAAGGGATGATCAGGATGGCCATTCCCGCCGCTGTACCCTGGAGGCTGAACAGAAGGCCCTCAATGCCTCCGGAGATGACGTGATACGAGAGTGCCACGATCATTGAAGGGAAAGTAAGCCAGTTAGGAATTCGTTTGAACCGAACGTCCCATGCTGCGGCAATGAGTAGAATCAATGCAAAATATGAGAATCGAAAAAGGCCTATCATTTCATTCATATCGTTTTCTCTTCGTGTGTCTCCTGATCGTCCACACCGCTTGAAGGAAGAGTCTATCTCACGACGCAACTGGCGACCAATTGATACATCCTCGTCACACCACCGGCCAACTGGATGACAGAAGCAACGATGGCGAGAAAGATCAGACTGGCTACCAGGGCATATTCAATCGATGTCGTTCCCTCTTCTGAGGGGATAAAACATAACATGAGGTTTGCGAACCTTTTCATCTTGGAATCCCTTCCTGATGGCATGGGTCTTGTTCGGGGATACATTGCCTCATCGGTACTGCCGGTAGATGTGAATCTTGGAATGTATCCCCGAAAGAGAGTGAATCTTCTTATGCACCCGTGGTCAGTGCAGTCACGACTCTCTGGAATATGGTATTCAATCCTCCTCCGACCGCGATGAGCGCAGCAATGATCGCAATGGCGATCAAGGCAGCGATCAATCCGTACTCGATAGCGGTCACGCCGTCCTCTTCTCTCAAGAACCCTAATAGTCTCTCCATTAAAACTCACCTCCTTTCCCATTAAATTTACCGACATCCCATCGATCTTCGAGTTGCCTTATGAATGGCGGTTCCTCCTGACATTGGACCGACTAATTGCGAGATCCATGCCAAGTCTGGATGGAGTTTTTCTCTTTAATTCAAGTTGTTGATATTGAAGGGCTATTTGGTTTTTAAGGTGAGAAGGTGCTCACGATATGAATAATTGAAGAGTTGACGCTATGGTTTGTATTCCATAGTTTTGAGGGTTCTGCTCCGCAAGAAAATCCAGATTGGACCATAGAAATGGCTTCCAGAGAATGAAAAATGATGGGCAGAAAAAATACGATTCTTCTTCGTGAGACACATGACCCTGAAGGATTGATCATCGGTTCACTTAAAATATTCGACCGATCAGATTCGTGGATCGTGATCCTCAGGCCCATTTGGTTTCTTCTGTTGTTTCAAGGTGTAACGGTGAGGTCACCTCTTGTGCGATCGTGCCGATGAGGGAATCAAAAGAGGGTCAAGCCAGATTCAAAGATGAGGCAACAAACGTGATTCCGCGGCATCACCAGTATGCCATTCTGGAATCCCACACCAAAGTGGCACAGCACAATTTTCCTTCAGAACCGCTTCGGAATTGATGGAGATCGAATTAAACTTTCAATTAGATTAAGGAATTCACGCAATAGCGAGTCGATAATTTCGAGTGGCATGGTCTATGCACTAAGGTGAGTCCAAGACTGGAGTAAGTTCCATGAGGTCGATGATGAGAATGATGACGATGAATGATGATGCCATTGAGAGAATGAGAGAGCCACTCAGTTCTCAATTTAAGGACCAGTCAGGATTGGCGCTTCTGGTCGCGATGTTTCTCATGGTCGCAGTGTCACTGGCCATCCTCCGTTTTGCTCTCATGAGTTAGTGCTTCAATGATAACGGAGGGCCTTGGATAAGGTGATCCTCTTGTTTTTGAATGAGACCACTAAAGATGAATGAGATGGAGGTTAGAAGAAATGTCTGAGCACCGTCCAGTGATTCTAATCGTAGACGATGATGAAAACCTCGTTGAGCTCCTGACTCGTCTGATGAAGAGAGAAGGGTTTAAAACGCTTGCCGCTCACAGCGGAGACGCGGCACTCACACTCCTTAGTTCAGAGAAACCTGACCTGATGGTCCTGGATATCAAAATGGAGGACAAGGATGGGATGGAAGTTCTTCGCGAAGCTAAGTTGTTGGATCCCAACCTTCCGGTGATTATCCTCACCGGCTACCATGACAGCCAGGGGGCGGTTAGAGCGATCAAGGCAGGGGCGTCCGATTATTTTCCGAAACCCTTTGAGACCAATGATCTCATCCGTGCCATACACCACGCGTTATCCGAAAGAAACCTCAAAGGGAAGCTGAAGGATCTCTCGAACAAACTGCATGAGACCCTGTCTCTGAAGGAGCAGATGGGGCCGAGCGACTCGGTGGTGAGGATCATTTCGGAGGTCAACCGGGTGGCCGAATCGGACTTCACCGTAGTCATCATCGGAGAAACCGGGTCGGGCAAGGAACTCATCGCCCGCGCCATCCACGAAGCCAGCCCCCGGTCCAAAGCCCCGTTCATTCCGGTCGACTGCGGCGCCATCCCCGAAACCCTGCTCGAAAGCGAACTTTTCGGCCACGAGCGAGGAGCCTTTACCGGTGCCGAAGTCCAAAAACCAGGCAAATTCG
>Ga0315281_10004324_pt1 | contig 20625 bp, 19 predicted proteins | sample YL17G07_0_MG_FD_204540 | JGI IMG/M metagenome (GOLD analysis project Ga0315281, IMG submission 204540) | Sediment microbial communities from Yellowstone Lake, YNP, Wyoming, USA - YL17G07_0 | ecosystem: Environmental > Aquatic > Freshwater > Lake > Sediment | place: USA: Wyoming | collected...
CTGCCAGTACCGGATCGCCAGCACGCACCCGAAGACGGCGCTCGGGTTGCCGGAAACCCAGCTCGGCATCATTCCCGGCGCCGGCGGCTGCAACCGCCTCCCGCGGCTCGTCGGCCTGCGGGCCGCTCTGGACATGATCCTGACGGCGAAGAACATCCGCCCCGACAAGGCCCTGCGGATGGGGCTCGTGGACGAGGTCGTCGCGCCGGCGATCCTGCGCGAGGTCGCCGTGCGCGCGGCCGGCGCGGGACGCGTCCCGCAGCGGCGCGGGCGTCCCGCGGGGCTCGCGTCGCGGCTCCTCGACGGCACCGCGCCTGGCCGGAGCTTCGTTCTCTCGCAGGCGCGCACGATGACGCTGAAAAAGTCGGGCGGGCACTACCCGGCGGTCCTCGCGGCGCTCGACGCGGTCCGGTACTCGCTGGCCCACGGCATGTCGCGCGGGCTGGAGCACGAAGCCGACCTGTTCGCGAAGATGGCGATGACCGACGTGTCGCGGCGGCTGGTCGAGATCTTCTTCGCGACCACGGCGCTGAAGAAGGATCCGGGCGTCGCCGCGCCGGCTCCGGAGCCCGTCCCGGTCGCGCGCCTCGGCATCCTCGGGGCGGGGTTCATGGGGTCGGGGATCGCCGTCACGGCTGCCGACCAGGCGCTGATCCCGGTGCGGATGAAGGACGCCGACCTGCCGCGGGTGGGAAAGGGCCTCAAGGCCGTCGCGGACATCATCGGCGAGAACGTCAAGCGCCGGCGCTATCACCGGCGCGAGGGTGCGCGGCGGCTCGCGCTCGTCTCCGGCGGCGTGGACTACAGCGGCTTCCGACGCGCCGACCTGATCATCGAGGCGGTCTTCGAGGACCTCGAGGTGAAGCGCGCGGTGCTGCGCGAGGTCGAGGCCGTCGCCAGGCCCGACTGCATCTTCGCGTCCAACACCTCGACGATCCCCATCACGCGCATCGCCGAGGCCTCGCGGCACCCGGAGACCGTGATCGGGATGCACTTCTTCTCGCCGGTGCACCGCATGCCCCTGCTGGAGGTCATCGTCGCCGAGCGCACGGCGAAGGCGACCGTGGTGACGGCCGTCGCCTTCGGCCGCCGCATCGGCAAGACCGTCATCGTGGTGCAGGACCGGCCCGGGTTCTTCATCAACCGGATCCTGTCGCCGTACATGAACGAGACGGGCCACCTCCTCGTCGAAGGCGCACCGATCGAGGCACTCGATACGGCGATGACCCGGTGGGGGTTCCCGGTCGGCCCGGTGACGCTCATGGACGAGGTCGGGCTCGACGTCGCGGTCAAGGCTGGTGGCGTGATGCGCGAGGCGCTCGGCGAGCGGCTCACGCCGGCGATCCGCATCGAGGCGCTGGTGCAGGCGGGGCGGCTGGGCCGCAAGAACGGGCAGGGGTTCTTCCGCTACGAGCGCGGCAAGAAGCAGGGTGTCGAGGAGAGCGTCTACGGCATCCTGGGCGTGACCCGGGGCGCCGGGCCCGGCGAAGCGGCGATCCGCGAGCGGCTCTCGCTCGCGATGCTGAACGAGGCGGCGCGCGCGCTCGAGGAGGGCGTCATCCGCCAGCCCCGCGACGGCGACATCGGCGCGATCTTCGGCATCGGGTACCCGCCGTTCCGCGGGGGTCCGTTCCGCACGATGGACGCGATCGGATCGGGTGAGATCGTCCAGTCACTCGAGCGCCTCGCGGCGCAGTTCGGCCCGCGGTTCGCGCCCGCCGGGATCCTGAGCGACCTGGCGAAGCGCGGCGCGCGTTTCTACCCGGAGAGCTGACACCGCATGCTGCGAGCAGGACTCCTCTACCTCAGCGAACAGCGCCAGGTCTTCAAGTTCGTCCGCAGCAACCCGATCGCGAAACGCTTCGCGTCGCGGTTCGTGGCCGGCGAGACCCTGGACACCGCGGTGGCCGCGGTGCGCGAGCTCAACGCCGCCGGCGTCACGGCGACCCTCGACCTGCTGGGCGAGAGCGTCCGGACGGCGGACGAAGCCCAGGCGGCGGCCGACACGGCGATCCGCATGCTGGAGCGCATCGCCGCCGACCGCCTCGACGCCAACATCTCCGTGAAGCTCACGCAGTTCGGGCTGGACCTGGATCCTGCGTCCTGCGTGACCAACGCGAAGCGCGTCCTCGAGCGCGTACGGGCACTCGACCTGTTCATGCGCATCGACATGGAGAGCAGCGCCCACACCCAGCGCACGCTGGACCTCGTCGAGCGGGAGCTCTACCCGGCCTACCCGACGCACGTGGGCGTCGTGATCCAGTCGTACCTCTACCGCAGCCGCCAGGACGTGCCGCGCCTGATCGACCTCGGTATGCGGGTGCGGCTGTGCAAGGGCGCATACATGGAGCCGCCGTCGGTCGCGTACCCGGCCAAGTCCGACGTGGATGCGGCCTACGCGGACCTGATGGAGCTGCTGCTGTCGCGCGGCACCTACGCCGCGCTCGCGACGCACGACGAGGCGCTCATCGCCCGGGCGCGTGCCTACGCCGAGGCGAACGGCGTCGCGAAGGACCGGTTCGAGTTCCAGATGCTGTATGGCGTACGGCGGGATCTGCAGGAGGAGCTCGTGAAGGCGGGCTATCGCATGCGGGTCTACGTGCCGTTCGGCACGCAGTGGTACCCGTACCTCATGCGCCGCCTCGCGGAACGCCCGGCGAACATCGCGTTCATCCTGGGGAACGTGGTCAAGGAAATGCTGCCGTGATCGCCGACGATGACACGCTCGCCGGCTACGTCGAAGTCCACGGCCGGCCGCCGGCGTTCGAAGGCTCCGACGGCCGGCCCTACTCGGCCGGCGTCTTCTCGGACGACGATCCCGGGCCCGACGGGCACTTCGGCGCCGCGCTGCTGTTCATCCGCTGGTCGCCGCACCAGGAGCCCGACGGGCACCTCGAGACCGACCACCTCGCGCGCTCGGCCGATCCTTCCGCGGCCGAAGCGGAGGTCGGACGCATGACGCTCGCCCAGGTGAAGGCGGCGCTCGATGCCCTGATCGCCAGGCGCGACGCCGGCGTGCGCGCATGACGAGCGTGAGCGGAGGCTCCGGCCTGCTGTTCGCGCCGTTCCGCGGCGTGCGCTACGCGGACCCGGAATCGCTGGCGCGCCGCCTCGCCCCCCCGTACGACGTCCTGTCCGCCGCGGAGCGCAATGCCCTGGCCGCGCAGGACCACGCGAACATCGTGCACGTGGACCTGCCGATCGCGCCCCGCGGCGGCGACGCGTACCGCGAAGCGGCGGCGCTGCTCCGCGCCTGGCAGGGCAGCAGCATCCTCACGCGCGAGACCGAACCGGCAGCCTACGTCCTGCGTACGACCAGCACGTTCGAGGACGGGCGCACCCGCAGCCGCACCGGGGTGTTCCTGGCGGTCGCGGCGATGCCCTTCGCGCCCGGCGGCCGGATCCGGCCGCACGAGAAGACACACGGCGCGGCGAAGGAGGACCGGCGCCGGCTGATGCTCGCGACGGGCGCCAACACCAGCTCCATCTTCCTCCTCGCCCCGGACTCTCGCGGCGATCTGGCGCGGACGATGGACGGGATCACGAAGCACGAGCCGTGGGCGGCGGTGGAGGCGATCGGCGCCAAGCAGGAGATCTGGATCGTCCAGGGCCAGATGGCCATGCGGTTGTCCTTGCTCGCCTCCGACGAGCAGGCCTACATCGCCGATGGGCACCACCGGTACGAGACCGCCGTCCAGGTGCGCGAGCAAGCGCCCAGCCCGTGGAAGGCGGGGGCGCAGCGCACGCTGGCGCACGTCGTCTCGTGCCGCGACCCGGGGCTCGAGATCCTCCCGACGCACCGGCTGATCGAAGGCCGCCCGCTGGAACGGGCCGCCGTCCTGAAGGCCGCAAGCCCGTTCTTCGGACGCCCGGTCGCCGGGCAGGTCCCGACCTTGACGGCGGTCTTTGCGGACGGCACCGAGGCCCCGATGGTGCTGCGTCCGGATGCGAACCTGGCCGCGGCCGTGGACCTGTCACCGCACCCGGCCGTGCGCTCGCTCGCCGTCGCGGTGGCGGACGCGGTGTTCATCCGGATGGTCGTGGGGTCGGTCACGGGCGCGGCGCCGGCGATGCGCTACACGCCGGTCGAGTCCGAAGCGCGCGAGGCCGCACAGTCGGGCGCCGTGGCCCTCACGGTGCTGCTGCCGCCGCCGACCCTCGACGAGGTCCGCGCGGTCAGTGACGCAGGCCAGTTCATGCCGCCGAAGTCCACGTTCTTCGCGCCGAAGGTGCCGACCGGGGTGGTGGTGCGGTTGTTCGAGGGAGAGCGTTAGGGGCGGCCGCGCACGCTCAGTGGGCCAGTTCCTTGCGGGTCTTGGCCAGCGGCGGGGGCACGGTGAAGCTCCGACCCGTGACGGTCTGCAGCGCCGCCGAGACGTCGTCTTCCAGCAGCAACTCCTTCCCGTCGACGACGCGCATCCAGGCCCGCTCGGCCGCAGTGCCGCCCAGCTCCGCCGCGGCCGTCCGGATCTCCTCCTCCCGGACCACGCGGGAGCGGCGCGTCGCAGCCAGCGCGAGCAGCCGGCGCGACAGGTCGTCCAGGCTCCGGCGACCGCCACTCCCGTGCCGGATCGCCGCGTCGAGCAGCAGCCCCGCCAGCATCCCCTTCCGGTAGACCAGCAACTCGGTGTTGTCTCCGCCGACGTGGCTGCGCTGCTCCTCGGCCATCGTCATTCGCGTGCGTTGCTCGATGCGCTCGTAGTTGCGCATGGACTGCCAGCACAGCTGGGCGAGGTCCTCGGGGCGGCCCTGCCAGGCCGCGTAGAGGCGCGCGGCGACGTAGTCGGTGACGCCCTCGACCCACCATCGCTCGGTCTCCATCGCACCGCCGAACCACAGGTGCAGGGTCTCATGGAAGAGGTCGTGGGCGCGGCCGATCTCGAGGATCTCGCCGGGTTCCCATATCAGCCCGACGCTCGAGCGCCCCTGGAGGCTCCCGCTGGCGCGCCCTTTCCGGCCGACGTCACTGGTGTACACGATGCGGGGCGACGGCACTCGGCCGAGGAGTTCGGCTGCACCGTTCAGGCTTGCGCCGATCACGCCCGCGAGCGCGGAGTCGGCGAAGTAGCGGTGCGCGCGGATCGCCAGCTCCCAGCGGGTGGCCCCGACGGCGCCCTCGTAGAACCGGAAGTCGGGTGCGGCCGCGAGCGTCGCGCCGAGGAGGTCGTCGCCGTCGGCGGGCTGGTAGTCGTCGCCGGCGCCCGACCACCCGGCGACGGTGTGCCACCCGGGCGGCGGCTCGATGTGTACGAACACCAGGGGGTAGTCGCGACCCGTCTTGCGATAGGCGACGGGGTCGGGCGCGACGAAGACGCTGCGGGTCACGGCGTACAGGCGCGTGGAATCCAGCCCGGACGCCGTCGAGCCCTCCGCCACGCGGTGCTGAATCTCGAGATAGTAGCGGAACCGCACCGCGCCGCGCACCGGCACGGTGACCAGCCATGCCGTGCCGGTGTGGCGGGTCTCGAGCCTCACTCCGCGGTCGTCGGTGGCCGCCAGCCCGGCAACGCGCGTGCCCGCAGGCCCGCCCGCCGGGGGCCCTGCGAGCGCCAGCGTGCCGGCGTCGGTCGTAAGCCGTGCCTCGACGCTCAGGTGCCCGCCGGCGGGAACGATCATCACGCTGTAGATGAGCGTGTCGCGCGCTGCCTGGGCGTGAACGGAACGCGTCGGGGCGAGCAGCGCCACCACGAGGATAATCGCGGCGCACCTCGCTGCGCGCGGGTCAGCCAGCGTACTTCATCCCCGTTTCGGCGAGGGTCAGGAACGGCGCGGCGTGCGAGGCGCCGGCTTCGACGACCTCGCCGAGGACGAGCGTGTGGTCGCCTGACGGAAGGGTCGCCACCAGGCGGCACTCCAGCCACCCGGCGGCGGCCGCGAGGAGCGGAGAGCCGGTCTGCGGTCCGGGACTCGTGGGGACGCCGGCGAGCTTGGCGGGATGGCGGGCAGAGGCGCGGCCGAGCCGCGCCGCGAGCCCCTGCTGCTCCGGCCCGAAGGCGCACAGGGCGAAGGCCCGGGCATTGTGGATCATCGCGAGTCCGTTCGAGTCGTTCTCGAGGGCGACCGCGACCATCGGCGGCTCGAAGGAGGCCTGCGTGATCCAGTTCACGGTCAGCGCGTGGTTCTCGCCGTCGCTGGCGACCGTGAGGGCGAAGAGCCCGTACGGGATGCCGCGCAGGACGGTCTTCTTGGCGGTCTCGTCCATGATCCCGGAAACTAGTGTAGTGTCGCCAAAGTCGCTTGCGCTTTGCGGACCTTGGCGAGGATGTGGGTGACCTTGGCCGTCCAGACGAAGGGCGTCGGGGCGGTGTTGCGGCGATCAATGTAGGCGAGGATGGCGGCTTCGAGTTCGGCGACGCTCGTCACGGCGAGGCGGCGGAGTTGGCGCTCGGTGAGCTCCGCGAAGAAGCGCTCGACGAGATTGAGCCACGAGGCCGAGGTGGGCGTGAAGTGGAAGTGCACGCGTGGGTGCTGCGCCAGCCACTGCTCGACCGTCGGGTGCTTGTGGGTCTGGTAGTTGTCGAGGATGACGTGGATGGCGAGGCCGGCCGGCACGCTGCGCTCGACGCGGCGGAGGAACCGGAGAAACTCCTGGTGGCGGTGGCGGGGCATACAGTCGCGGAGGATGCGGCCGCTCGCCACGTTGAGAGCCGCGAAGAGCGTGAGGGTGCCGTGCCGCAGGTAGTCGTGCGTCATCGTGCCGGCGCGGCCCTTCTTGAGCGGCAGCCCCGGCTGCGTGCGGTCGAGCGCTTGGATCTGGCTCTTCTCGTCCACGGAGAACACCACGGCGCGCTTGGGCGGATCGAGGTAGAGGCCCACGACATCGCGGAGCTTGGCCACGAACTGTGGGTCGCAAGAGAGCTTGAAGTGCCGGACCCGGTGGGGCTGCAGCCCGTGCGCCCGCCAGATGCGCGCGATCGTGGCGTGATGGAGACCGGTGGCATCGGCCATCAACCGCGAGCTCCAATGGGTGGCGACGTCCGCCGGAGGCTTGGTGCGCAGCGTCCGGTCGATGATCGCTTGCTCGGCGGCGGGCGTAATGCGCTTCGGGCGGCCAGAGCGCGGTCGATCGGCCAGCAGGGCGGCCAACCCGTCGTGCGCGTAGCGGTCGAGCCAGAGGGTAATGGTGGGCCGCGAGACTCCGAGCGCGGCGGCGATGGCACTCCCCGCCTGGCCATCGGCGGACGCCAACACGATGCGGGCACGCTCGACGACGCGTTGCGGCGTCGTCCGGGCGTGGGCCAAGCGCTCCAGCCGGGCGCGGTCTCCGCGCGCCAGCGCGACGATACGAACGGGTAGCGGCATGACCCCGAAGATACCGCGAGGACCGGCATTATGCAAGACACTTTAGCGACAGACCACTAGATGCTCGGCTACGACTGGGCGCGGCTGCACGCCGCGCTGAACGACCTGCCCGCCGCGCTGCTGCTGTTCGCGGTGCTGTTCGACGCCCTGGGCGCGGTCACGAGACGCGACTCGCTGAAGGCGGCGGGGTTCTGGTGCCTCCTCGCCGGTGTCGCCGGTACCCTGCTGGCGATCGGCGCGGGGCTGATGGCGGAGGACCGGGTCGAGCACAGCGAGCGGGCGCACGACCTGATGGAGACGCACGAGACGCTGGCCTTCGTGGTGCTCGGCATTTTCGGAGTGCTGGCGCTGTGGCGGCTGGTGCGCCGCGTCCTGTCGCGGAAGGAGGAGACGGTCTACCTGACCGTGGGGATCGTCGGGGTCGCGATCCTGGTGGCCACGGCCAAGATCGGAGGGAACCTGGTCTTCGACCATGGGCTCGGCCTGAGCGGCCACACCCTCCAGTCCGTGGTCGAAGAGCGGCGTGGCGGACATCAGCATGAGGCGGAGGAGCGCGAAGGAGCGGCGCCGGCCGCCGGCGCGACACCGGCCGCGCCGGCCAGCGCCGACACCGCCCATCACTAGCCGCTCCGTCCTTCCGCGCGCGGCCGCGCTCGCCCTCGTGGCGGGTGCGGCCGCCTGTGCGTCCAACGGCGGCGTCCGACCGCGGTTCAGCCCCCAGCCGCAGGCGGTCATGCTCATCCTAGACCTGCCGGCGGCCTCGGCGACCACCGACTTGGCGGCGGCAGTCCGGCGGACCGGGCTCGCCGTCCTCGCGGTCGCGCCGCGCGAGGGCTACGTCGAGTCCGGGTGGTTCGATCTCGACACCCGGACCGCCGTCCGCCCGCCGTTCAGCCGACTGGACCGCGTCGTCAAGCTGCGGTTCTTCGCGGATCCGGTCGCAGAGCACACGCGCCTGTTCGCGGAGTGCGTCGTGCGCGAAGCGTGGGACCCGAGCGTGCCACCGCGCGAGCTGGAGCGGATGGTGCCGGCGGAACACCCCGGCCGCGCCCTGCTCGACTCGGTATTGACGGCCGTGCGTGCGCACGTGGTGCGGGATACGATGAAGGCGGCCAGGCCGCCGCTGAGGACAGACGAACACAGATAGAGACAGACGAAGGCAGATAGAAACAGAAGAGGAGTGTCTGCCTTTGTCTGCTTCAGTCTGCCTCTATCTGCCGTCGTCTTCCACGAAGCTCCTCACCCAGCTCTCGAACCTCGCGATGTCGATCACGGCGTCCTTGCACGGCCCGGCGGGGAGACTCATGGTGAGGCCCAGGACCGGGATCTTCCCTGCCACGTCGTGGAGGCCGCTCACCATGTCGCGCTCGCAGGCGACCGCGACCACGGCGCGCGGGCGCCGCTCGCGGATGGCGCGGCGGGCCAGCTGGCCGCGGGTGGCGACGAAGACCGGCACCTCGTAGCGGCCCGCCACATCGAGCACCGCGTCGAGCGTTGCCTTCGAGAGGCAGCGCGGAATGAGGACGAGCAGCTCGCCCTTCCCCACCTTCCGACCCCGGCGCTCGGCGAGCCGGTTGTACACCGCGATCGCCGCGTGCTCGACCCAGTCCCGAACGCCGAACCAGCGCGCCACGATGCTCGTCCACCGCATCAGCGGGAGGAACGGCCCCCGCTCGGCCAGCCGCTCGGGGAGCAGCAGCCAGCGGCTGTAGTGCGAGCCGAGGAGAAGGCCGAACCAGGTCCACGAGACCAGGCTGAACGCGGAGAGCGAGAGCAGGATCGCGGTCGGCAGCACCGGCCACAGCCCACCGAGGCGCGGCGCGAGGGCGTACCAGAGGCCGTACAGCACGCCGTTGCAGCCGGCGATGGTGAGGCTGGCGTACTTGAAGAAGCGGCCGGGAGGGGCGGTGAAGTCGCCCTGGTTGGGCAGCGGCTTCCCGTTCCATTCGTCCCACTCGTGGCCGAGCCGCCGGTCCACCTCGATGTGGATCAGCTCAGCCTTCTTCGCGCGTGCGATAGTGCCCATGAACCGTGGAGCATGACCGGCACCAAAGTGCTTGTCAAGCGCACGAACCGGCCGTTAGCTTGCCCGCGTGCAGATCCCTCCGGGCTTCCGCGGCGCCTTCAGGACGGACCTGATGGCGCGTGCCCTCTACGCCGAGGGCGCCGGGATCTTCCGGATCGTGCCCGCCGCCGTGGCCGCGCCCCTGGACCTCGACGATCTGGTGGCGCTGGTGCGCTGGGCCGCCGGCACCGGAACGGGGCTCGTGCCGCGCGGCGCCGGGAGCGGCATGCCGGGAGGCAACGTCGGCCCCGGCGTCGTGGTGGATCTGCGCCACGCGTTCAAGGACGCCCCGGTCATCGACTCCTCAGGCCGCACCGCGCGCTGCGGCGCCTCCGTCACCTACCGCGACCTGAACGGCGCGGCGGCTGCCTTCGGCCTGCGCCTGCCGCCGGACCCATCGAGCGGCGCGTTCTGCACCGTGGGCGGGATGGTCGCCACCAACGCCGCGGGCGCGCGCACGGTCAGGTACGGTGCGATGCGCGACTGGACGGATGCGGTCGAGTTCGTGACGGCCGACGGCGAGGTCACGCATGCCGCTCGCGCCGACCTGCGCCCGGAGACCGCGCGCACCGCGGCCGAGCGACGGCTTCTGGCCGAGGTCGCCCCGTACCTGCGGTCGGTGCAGCTTCCGCTCGAGCAGGCGCCACCGAAGACCCGCAAGAACTCCAGCGGGTACCAGCTGGTGGGCAACCGGGACGAAGGCTGGGTGCGCCACCTCCTCATCGGCAGCGAAGGCACGCTCGGCATCATCACGGCCGTCGACGTGCGCCTCGCGCCGCTGCCGGATGCCGTCTCGACCTTGCTCGTGACGTTGCGGTCGCTGGATGACGTCGCCCGCGCGGTCATCGCGCTCGCACCCCTGGCGCCGAGCGCCGTCGAGCTGCTCGACCGCACCTACCTGGACTTCGTACGCGCCACCGGCTCGTCGCTGCCGCCCGGAACCGAGGCCGTGCTGCTGGTGGAGTTCGAGGGCGATGCGCGCGGGGGGGCCGACGCGGTGCGCGGCGTGGCCGCGTCCATCGTGACCGCGGACGACCCCTCCGCGGCGGGTAAGCTGTGGGAGCTGCGCCACCTCGCCAGCCCGATCCTGGCGACTCTCCCGGACAACCTGCGCTCGCTCCAGGTGGTCGAGGACGGCTGCGTGCCCCTGCCGCGGCTCGGCGAGTACATCGCCGGCTTGCGGCGCATCGCCGCGGATTGTGGGTTCGAGATCGTCATCTTCGGCCACGCCGGCGACGCGCATGTGCACGCCAACGTCCTCGCGGACACCGGCGCTGCGGACCTCGCCGAGCGACTCACCCGCTGCCTTCATGAGACCTCGTTGCTCCAGATCGGGCTCGGCGGCACGATCGCGGGAGAGCACGGCGACGGGCGGCTGCGGGCTCCGTTCGTCGCCCAGCTCTATGGCGAGCCCTACTACGAGGCCTGCCGGCGCGTGAAGCGCGCGATGGACCCGAAGAACATCCTCAATCCCGGAGTGAAGATCCCGGCACCCGGTGCCACGGGCGCTCTCGCGCCGGATCAACTCAAGATCGGCCGGGACGCGCCGGTGATCCCGCCGGAGGTCGCGCGGGCGCTGCGGGAGATCGAGAAGGGCGCGCAGTGGGGCGCCGACCGCCTCGCCCTTGCCCCCGCGAACCCGGCTTCGCCTGCGTAGTTTTCTACCGTCTATCGTCTCCCGTCTACCGTCTACCAGTCAGGCCTCATGCAGATCATCCGCGCACCGATCGTCACCCTCGTCGCCCGGCCGCAGTTCCTCGAGCCGGCCCACATGCCCGTGCAGTGGATGGGCGAGGCCACCGACGGCGAGCGGCTCGCCGAATTCGCGGGCCGCATCTGCTACATGAGCCAGCGCAATCCGGCGCAGCGCTCCACCGCCGACTACCTCGAGAATATCAAGAAGCAGGGCCACGGCTCGGTCCTGGAGCACGCGGTGTACGTCCTGCTGATCGAAGGGATCTCGCGGTCCTGCTCGCACGAGCTGGTGCGCCACCGCGCCGGGTTCGGCTACAGCCAGCTCAGCCAGCGCTACGTGGACGAGTCCGAAGCGGCGTTCGTGATGCCGCCCGCGATGATCGGTGACGCGGCGCTCGAGCAGGCGTGGGAACGGCAGATGGAAACCGCGCAGGCGGCCTACGTCGCGGCGGTCGAGTCGCTGATCAAGCGCTACGCGTGGGTGGCCGACAAGATCCACCGCCGCAAGATGGCGCGCGAGGCCGCGCGCAGCGTCCTGCCGAACGGGACGGAGACCAAGATCGTGGTCAGCGCCAACGCGCGCGCCTGGCGCACCATGCTGGAGCTGCGGTGCGGCGAAGGGGCCGAGCAGGAGATCCGCCGCATGGCGATCGCATGCCTGCGGGTCCTCCAGACCGAGGCGCCCGCGTTCTTCTCGGACTTCGAGACGTACCAGGCGGAGGACGGGGCCGAGTCCGCCCGGATCGGGTACCACAAGGTCTGATAGACCGGGGCCAGGGATCAGGGTCGGGGGTTGGCGCGGTGAGGCGTTGAGACGTACATTACGGATGTCACTTGTACGTCAGGAGCGAGGCCGTGCACACCAAGCTCACGCTGCGCCTCGACGCGCGGCTCATCCGCCAGGCGAAGTCCTACGCGCGGCGCCAGGGAAAATCGGTCTCCGCGATCGTCGCCGACTACTTTCACCGGCTCGCCGGCCCCGACACCGCCGAGGAGTTGTCTCCGCCCGTGCGGTCCCTGGTCGGCGCTCTGAAGCCGGGCCGGGTCGCGGAGGAGGACTACCGGCGCTATCTGACGGACAAGCACCGGTGAGGGTGCTCTTCGACACGAACGTCGTGCTGGACGTGCTCCTCGCACGCCGGCCGCACGTCACCGTGGCGGTGCAGTTGTTCGAGCGCGCGGCGCGCAAGCAGATCGACGGCCTGCTCGGCGCCACGAGCGTCACGACCCTTTACTACCTCGCCGAGCGGACGGTGGGAGCACGCCAGGCGAGAGGACACGTCGAGACGCTCCTGACGCTGTTCGAGGTGGCGCCGGTCGGGCGGGCAGTTCTGGAAGGCGCCCTGGACCTGGGGTTCGCGGATTTCGAGGACGCGGTGCTGCACGAAGCCGCCCGCCTGGCCGGGGCGATGGGCATCGTGACGCGCGATCCGCGCGGGTTCGCGCGCGCGACGCTGCGCGTCTACGCGCCCCACGAGCTGCTCGGCGTGGTGGACGCGGGACCTTCCCCACCGGACCGGTCGCCCGGCACCTAGTCCGATCGCAGCGCCTCCATCGGATGGACCCGCGTCGCCCGGCGCGCGGGCACGAGGCACGCCAGCACCGCCGCGGACGTCACGACCACCGCGGTCGCCGCGTAGGTCACCGGATCCGTCGCTCGCACACCGTTCAGCAACCCCGCGGCGAGACGCGAGACGCCCGCGGCCGTGACGAGGCCGATGGCGAGGCCGATCCCCGTCAGCACGAGCCCTTCCTTCAGCACCATGCCACGCACCCGGGCCGCGTCCGCCCCGAGCGCGATACGCACGCCGATCTCGCGCGTGCGCCCCGCCACCGACGCCGCGATGACGCCGTACACGCCGACGATCGTGAGACCGAGCGCCAGCAGCGCGAACGTTCCGATGAGCAGCATGTAGAACCGGGGCCGGGCCAGTTCGGCATCCACCCGCTCCTCCATCGTCATGACCCCGCTCGGCCGCATGTCGGGGTCCACGGCGGTGAGCCGTGCCTCGACCACGCGTGCCAGCAGCGCCGGGTCCCCGCTGGTGCGCAGCACGAAGTGGCTCGCCCAGCGCGGCGACTGCGCGAAAGGCCAGTACACCTCGGGACGCACCGCCTCGCCCGGGACGAACGGCGCGACGTCGGCCACCACCCCGACGATCTGGAGCGGCGCATTGTTGTTGCGCTGGCGGATGAGCCGGCCCACGGGGTCGCTTCCCGCGAAATAGCGCCGCGCCATCGCCTCGTTGATCAGCGCCACCGGCGGCGCGCCCGAGCGGTCGGCTTCCGTGAACAGGCGCCCGCGACGCAGCGGGAGCCCCAGCGCACGGAAGTATGTCGGGCTCATGTCGTACCAGCGCGCCGTCATCACGCTGCGCGCATCATCCGCGGCCCCCTCCCGCAGGAACTCCCCGGGCTCCTCGCCGCCGAACAGCGGGCCGCTCGAGGTCATTCCCACATCGCTCACACCGGGCAGCGCGCGCAGCTCCTGCTCGATCCGCTCAAACAGCGCCGTGATCCGCGGATGGTCCGGGTACTTGTCGCTCGAGGCGAAGGTCCAGAAGGTGAGCAGATGGGAGCGGTCGAAGCCGGGTTCCCAACGCAACAGCGACGCGTAGCTGCGGGCTAGCAGGCCACCGCCGACCGCGAGCACGACGGCCAGCGCCACCTGCACCGCCACCAGTCCGCCGCGCAGGCCGAGCGTGCGGCGCCACGCCGCGGGCTGATGGCCGGCCTTCATCACCTCGGCGAGATCGAGCCGCGCGCCGCGCCATGCGGGAGCGAAGCCCGCCACGAGTCCCGCCACCAGGGTCAGTACCGTGGCGCCACCGAGCGTGCGCGCGTCGAACGCGATCCCGTGGATGCGCGGCAGTCCTCCCGGCATCAGCGCGAGCAGCGCGTCCGCCACCCACATCGCGACGAACGCGCCGGCCACGCCTCCGACGATCGCGAGCAAAAGGCTCTCGACCGCGACGAGGCGGAACAACGCCGCCGGCCGCGCGCCCACCGCGGCACGCACGGCCAGCTCGCGCTCCCGCTCGGCGCCGCGCGCCACCAGCAGGTTCGCGACGTTGGTGCACGCGACCAGCAGCAGCAGTGCGACCGCGCCAAGGAAGACCAGGAGGGTGGAGCGAACCGGACCGACGACGTTGTCCAGCAGCGGCTCCACCCGGGCGCTCCAGCCACGGTTCGTCTCCGGATGCCGCTCGGCCAGCCGCTGCTGGAGTGTGCGCAGCTCGCTGCCCGCGGAGGCGACGGAGGCGCCGCCCGCCAGCCGGCCGACCGTCACGAAACCCCGCCAGCGCCGGTTCTCCTCGTCGCGGGGATCGAACGGGAGCGGCACCCAGACCTTCACCGAGCCCAGGTGCGGGACTTCCGTGCCCAGCGCCAGCACGCCGACGACGCGGTAACTCGCACCGTCGAGCACGATCGTCCGGCCCAGCACCTGGCGGTCGGAGCCGAATCGCGTCGTCCACATCTCGTGGCTGAGCACCGCGACGTGCCGGCCCCCCGCGGCGAGGTCGTCGTCCGTCAGCAGCCGGCCGATCAGCGGCTCAACCTGGAGCGTGCGGAACAGTCCAGGAGTGGCGAGTCCGCCGCTGATCCCCTCGCTGCCATCCGGTCGCCGCATCGTGAACGGCCAGCTGCGCCCCAGGCCGATCGACGCGAACGATCGGACCTCGCGGGACCAGTCCTCCACGTCGGGTGGCGAGGCGACACAGAAACCCTCGAGCGACGGATTCGTCTCGCACAGGGCCACGAGGCGGCCCGACGCGGGGAACGGCAGCGGCCGCAGCAGGACGCGATCCACGATCCCGTACATCGCGGCGCTCGCGCCGGTGCCAAGCGCGAGGGTCGCTACGGCGAGCGTCGTGAAACCGGGCCGGCGCAGCAGCCGCCGGAGTGCAAAGCGCAAGTCGGAGACGATGGACAGCACGAAGTTCCCCCGGGGTGCGGTCGGGAAGATCAAACGCAACAGCCGGGCCATCCCCGGTGCACGACGCAACCCGTTGAAGCGGAACGAGTTGATTCCCGCGGATGGCGCGCGCGGCGTCCGTTTGCGCTACAACTCATCCCTGAATCGGACACCATGTCCGTTCCAACCCTCGCGGGGCGTGCAGTGTCGAACGATCAGCAGGCAATCCCAAGAGAAAGGTTCCCCATGAAGCCGTCGTTCGTCCGCGCGTGTGCCGTCGTACTGTGCGCCGCGCTCACTCTCGTCACCGCCCTTCGAGGTCAGGAGACCGTCCGGCCCGGTCCGCGCGTCGAGCTCGCCGAGCACTTGGTCGAGATCTACGATGCCGTCGGCACCGTCACGCTGCGGCACGGCACCGGAAACGCCGTCACGATCACCGCGACCGCGCAGGGGCCGGATGGCGGCCAACTGCAGTTCCAGGTGGACCACTCGGGAGACCGCGGCCGGTTCCGCGTCGTGTTCCCCGAAGTCGAAGCCATCGCGTCCCCCGAGGGCACGTCGGGCGAGACGACCGATCTCGCGCTGCGCCGTGACGGAACGTTCGGCGGCGACCGCGACGACGGCGGCTGGCGGCGCGGGCGTGGCGACCGCGTCAGGGTCGGCGGGAGCCGCGGCTTCCGAGGTTGGGCGAACCTCGAGATCACGGTTCCCGACGGGCGTGAAATGAAGGTGCACGTCGCCGTCGGGCACGCGCGCGCGGACGGTGTGAACGGCGACGTGACGCTGGACACCTGGGGCGCGGACGCCGAGGCGACGAACATCAGCGGCACCTGGCTGCTCGACACCGGCTCCGGCACCGGGACCGTCCGGGGACTACGTAGCGGGTCGCTGAAGATCGATACGGGCTCGGGCAGCGCCACCGCGACCGACATCGCGGGCGATCTGCTGGACCTCGACACCGGTTCCGGTGCGGCCGAGGCGACCAACGTGCGGGTGGAGCGGTTCCGGTTCGACACCGGTTCCGGCCCGGTGCGCGCGCGGGGCCTGACGGCCCGGCGCGGTGTCGTGGACACGGGGAGCGGCAGCGCCGATATCGCCTACGCGGGCGGAGCGATCGAGGACCTGTCGATCGACACCGGCTCCGGTCGCGTGAACCTCGCGTTGCCGGCGAACGTGGATGCGCGCGTGACGATCGACACGGGGAGCGGGCAGGCCGTCGTCGAGCGCACCGGCGCCATCTTCGAGCGCCGCAGCGACGACGGCATGGTCCTGCGGTTCGGCGAGGGGCGGGGGCGGATCCGGATCGATACGGGGAGCGGCGGGGTGACGATTCGCTGACGGCGAGAGGTAAGAAGTGAGGGGTGAGAGGACCCTCTCACTTCTCGCCCTCTCCCTCTCACCTCTCACCCCTCACCTCTTACGCTTCAGTTTCTTCCTTCTTCTCCTTCTGATACTCCTCCACGATCTTCTTTGCGACGTCCGGCGGCACCTCGGCGTACTGCTTGAACGTCATGCGGTACGTGGCACGGCCGTGGGTGATCGAGTGGAGCTGCGTCGCGTACTTGTACATCTCGGCCTCGGGCACCACCGCCCTGAGGCTCGTCAGCCGGCCATCGGCCTCGGAGCCCAGGATCTGGCCGCGCCGCGCGTTGAGGTCGCCCATCACGGCGCCCACGTACTCCTCCGGCGTCTTCACCTCGACGTCGGCCAGCGGCTCGAGGATCACCGGCCTGCAGTTCGGCGCCACGTTCTTGAAGGCCATGATGCCGGCCATCTTGAACGACATTTCGTTGGAATCCACGTCGTGGTACTTGCCGTCGAACAATTCGACCTTGAAGTCCACGACCGGACACCCCGCGAGGATGCCGCGCTGCGAAGCCTCCTGGATTCCGCGGTCCACCGCCGGGATGAACTTGTTCGGGATCGAGCCGCCGACGATCTGGTCCTCGAAGACGTAACCGGTCCCGCGCGGCACCGGCATCATCCGGATCCAGCAGTCGCCGAACTGCCCGCGGCCCCCGCTCTGCTTCTTGTGCTTCCCTTCGCCCTCCGCGCGGCCCTTGATGGTCTCGCGGTAAGGGATCTTGGGCTTCAGCATCGAGGCGTGCACGCCGAACTTCCGCGCCAGCCGGCCGAGGATGATCTCGAGATGCCGTTCACCGAGGCCGCGCACCCAGGTCTGGCGCACGTCGCCGTTGTACTCCCAGTGGAACGTCGGGTCTTCCTCCCGCAGGCGCGTGAGGCCCAGCGAGATCTTGTCTTCCTCGCCCTTCACCTTCGCCTCGATCGCCGTATGGATGATCGGCTCGGGGAACGGCACCCGCGGGAGGACAACCGGCGTCTGCTGGGTGGAGAGGGTGTCGTTGGTGTGGGTCTCCCGCAGTTTCGCCACGACCCCGATGTCGCCCGCGTGCAGGACGCCGACCTCGACCTTCTCCTTCCCCTGCGAGACCGAGAGATGGTTGAGCTTCTCCGGCCCGTTGCGCGGCGCGTTCCACACTTCCTGGCCGGCCCGGACGCTCCCCGAGTAGATGCGGAAGAACGAGACATCCCCCACGTGCGGCTCGGAGATGATCTTGAACACCAGCGCGCTGAAGGGAGCGCCGTCGGTCGGCGCCAGCGCGACCTTCTCCGCACCGCCCCAGCGCTCGGCCTGGACGGGGTCGTTCTCGGTCGGCGGCGGCATCAGCTCGACGATCTCCGCCAGCAGTGCGCGCATGCCGTACGTCAGCTCCGCCGCGCCGCAGAAGATGGGATACAGCTCGCCCGCCTTGAGCGCCTTCCGCATCGCCGGGACCAGCTCGTCGTGGCCGATCGTTTCGCCGCCGAGGTAGCGCTCCATCAGGGCGTCGTCGGTCTCCACGACCTTCTCGATCAGGTCCTTCTCGTACTGGTCGTACTTCGCCCGCAGCTCCGCCGGGATCGCGCCTTCGGTGTACTCACCCGTCTTGGTGCCGCTCTTGAAGAGGAGCGCCTTCTGCGTGATGAGATTGATCACGCCGTGGAACTGCGCTCCCTCGCCGATCGGGATCTCCACGGGGACGGCCTTGGGCGAAAGGTGCTCGCGGATGTCGTCGTAGACCTTCTCGAAGTTCGCGTGCTCCTTGTCCATCATGGAAACGAAGAACACGGCGGGATGATGGAACTGCTGGCTGTATTCCCAGACCTTCTCGGTGCCGACCTCGACCCCGCTCGTGGCCCCGAGCACGATGAGCGAGGCGTCGGCGGCGAAGATCCCCGCCTCCGCGTCGCCCGCGAAATCGAGGTACCCCGGAGTGTCGATGAGATTGACCTTGCACTCCTCCCACTCGGCGTACGCGAGCGAGAGGTTGATGCTGTAGCCTTTTTCGATTTCGTCGGGAGAGTAATCGGTGAGGGCGGTGCCGTCCTTGACGCGGCCGTGCCGCTTACTGGAGCCGGCCACGAAGGCGAGGGCGTCGACCAGGCTGGTCTTGCCGCTGCCTCCGTGGCCGACGACCGCCACGTTTCTGATGGCTGTACTCGCGTAGTCCTTCATGGGCCGGACCCTTCGTGCGGAGTGAGGGAAAGCGGTGTGCCATATGGTTATACCGGGGTCGCGCGGGGGTGTCAATCGCCCGGCCACCGGGTGGCCGGCGGCGGCCCGAAACCCCTCGGACCCGGGACTTGACATAGTTAAATAGTTATGTAACTATTATAATATGACTCCAACGCTCCGCCGTGCCCGGCTCGATGTCCAGGTCCTTGCCGACGCCGCCGCGCTGATCCGCGTGCTGGGGCATCCGATGCGGCTGCGCATCGTCGAATGCCTGGAGGACGGCGAGCGCTGCGTCACGGATCTCCAGCGCGCGCTGGAGGTGCCCCAGGCCATCGTCTCGCAGCAGCTCGCCAAGATGCGGGCGGCCGGGATCGTCCGGTGCCGGCGCGACGGCGCGACCGTGTGGTACGCGGCCGCCGATCCGCGCGTCCTGCGCGTCCTCAACTGTCTCAGACACTGTGATGTGCCGGCACCGACCGGCGCCCGCCGGTCCGCCGGCAGATGGGAGGCATGATGTCGCAGCTGCAGCAGGTCACCGATGCCGATTTCGAGACGGCGGTACTGAAGGCCGAGGGCCCCGTGCTCGTGGACTTCTGGGCCCCGTGGTGCGGGCCCTGTCGGATGGTCGGCCCGGTCCTCGAGAAGGTCGCGGCCGAGTTCGAGGGCCGCGTGCGCGTGGTGAAACTGAATGTGGACGACAGCCCTCGCACTGCGGAGGCCTACGGCATCCGCAGCATCCCGACCGTCGCGCTGTTCGACAAGGGCGAGCCGGTGGATGGCGTGCTCGGGGCGGCGCCGCCGTCGCACTTCACCGCCATGCTCGAGCGGCACTTGGCGGGCGCGGTGGAGGGCGCGTGACGCCCGTCGCGGTGACCTGGGACGGCGGGACGCGGTTCACCGCCGATATCCGCGGCCACAAGGTAGAAGTGGACCAGCCGGTGCGGGCGGGAGGCACCGATGCGGCGCCCACGCCGCTCGAGCTGGTGCCCGCCGCGCTCGGCACGTGCATCGGGTATTTCGTCCAGCAGTTCCTCGCGGCCCGGGGGCTCGACGCGACCGGCATGCGCGTCGAGGTGCTCGCGCACGGCGCGGCCGATCCGCACCGCATCGGCCGTTTCGAGGTGGAAGTGGTCATCCCGGGGGGCGTGCCCGAGCGCTACCTGGCGGCCGTGCGGCGCGCCGCGGAGACTTGCACGGTGCACCATACGCTGTCGCACGCGCCGGAGATCGCCGTGCACGTGGACGCCACGCAGACAGTGCAAGCATAGCCGCTCGCCCAAGGTCGGAGGCAGGAGCTGCGGGCGGCCCGGTCGGCCGCCCGTCGTGCGCCGGGGATCGCTACTGCAGCAGGGCCTGTGCTGCCCGTTCCGCCCAGTCCACGAGCGGCCCCGGGTGGACGCCGAGCACCACCAGCGCCGTGCAAAGCCCGTAGCACATAACCCGGTCGCCGGTCGTCAGGCTGACCGGCGTCTCGGTCTCGGCCGGCAGGAGGTACGCGTGCTTCACGGCCACGAGGTAGTAGTAGACGGAGGCGGTGCTGTTCACGGCCCCGAGCAGGACCAGCCACCACCATCCGCGATCCATCGCCGCCCGGAACAGCAGCCACTTGCCGACGAACCCCGCGGTGGGCGGGACGCCGGCGAGCGCGAACAGGGCGACCAGGAGCGTCGCCGCGAGCAGCGGCGAGCGGCGGTGCAGGCCGCGCAGCGAGTCGAGCGACGGGTTGGTGCCGTCGGCGCCCACGCGGGCCACGACGAGGAACGCCGCGGCGTTCATCAGCAGATAGAGCAGGCCGTACAGCAGCGCGGCGCTGATCCCTTCGGTCGTGAAGGCGACGAACCCCACCGCGATGTAGCCCGCCTGCGCGACGGCGGAGTAGGCGAGCATGCGCTTCACGTCGCGCTGGACCATCGCCACGAGGTTGCCGAGGGTCATCGAGACCGCGGCCGCCAGCGCGAGCGCGCCCGCCATGACCACGGTGCTGGGCCCGAACACCACGAACAGCCGGGCGAGCAGCGCGACGGCGGCGACCTTGGAGGCGGTGGCGACGAACGAGGCCACGCCGTGGCTGGCCCCCTCATAGACGTCGGGCGCCCAGAAGTGGAACGGGAAGAGGGCCAGCTTGAACAG
>Ga0315281_10004325_pt1 | contig 20614 bp, 20 predicted proteins | sample YL17G07_0_MG_FD_204540 | JGI IMG/M metagenome (GOLD analysis project Ga0315281, IMG submission 204540) | Sediment microbial communities from Yellowstone Lake, YNP, Wyoming, USA - YL17G07_0 | ecosystem: Environmental > Aquatic > Freshwater > Lake > Sediment | place: USA: Wyoming | collected...
TAAACAAGGAATTAGATGTGTTATCAAAGTATGTAGGGCTTGAAAGGAAGAAGGAGTTCGTAAACAAAGACATTGAGTCATACAAGGCGAGGCTTGAGGTGCTCCACAAGGGAATAAACGATGTGGATCAAAGGCTTGATGAGCTTTACAGAACATTAAAAAGATTGCTCGGGATTGGCCAGCAGCGCGTTTCAAAGGTTAGGAGAAAGCCCAGCTCGCTCATGCAGGAGATCAATCTGGAAGACGTGGCAATCATAAAGAAAAAGGAGGGAAAACCCCAGCAACAGTAGGTGTTTTATTGGAGATCACTTTTTATGGCTCTGCCGAAGAGGTGGGGCGCAGCTGCATACTAATTAGCGCTAGCAACACAAAAATTCTTCTTGATGCTGGAATAAAGCTCGGGGGCACTACTGATCTGTACCCCACACTGCCCGACAGGCGGCTTGGCGAAATTGACGCGATACTGGTCTCTCACGCACATCTGGACCATATTGGATATCTCCCGCACATATACAGCGCTGGCTACAGAGGGTCAATATACACGCTAAAGCCAACAATAGAGCTCATGCAGGTGCTTATAAGCGACTACATGAAGATATCAAATCCCCAAAACGTTACGAAGCGCGGCTTAGAAGAGATGAATAAGCACAAGGTTATAGTTGAATACAAAAAGGAGTTCAAAATCAAAAATCTCTCAATAACATTTATACCTTCAGGCCATATACTCGGTAGTGCAATGATAAGAGTTAGTGACGGTAGCAAGTCTCTGCTCTACACGGGCGACATAAACCTGTCAAAAACACGGCTTCTAAACGGCGCAGAAATTAAAAACCTGAATGCAACTGCGCTTATAATGGAAAGTACATATGGAGGCAAGGCCGACGTGTTCAAGGATACAAGAGAAATAGTGAACAGAATGGTCGCAAGCATAAAAGAAACCGTTCTTTCGGGAGGCAAAGTCATAATACCCTGCTTTGCAGTCGGCAGGGCGGAAGAAATGCTGCTCCTGCTTGATGACTACATGAACTCCGGAGCGATACCGAAAACACCAATATATGTGGATGGAATGATAAACAAGGCAATGCGCATACACAGGCACAATGTAATATACTGCAGAAAGGAACTCCAGAGCCGAATACTCATGAGCGATTACGATCCGTTCAAAAGCGATAACTTTGTGCCCGTAGAAAAAAAAGGCATGAGAAACAGCATAGTGAACAGCCACGAAGGTTGCATAATAGTGACAACCAGCGGCATGATTACCGGTGGGCCGATAATGTTTTACCTTGCCAAGCTTGCAAAGAACTCGTCGAATAAGCTCATACTCGTCGGCTATCAGGCTGAAGGGACAATAGGCAAGCAAATTCAAGAGGGCGCAAAGGAGGTAATATTAAACGATCGCAAGGTTAGTTTGGGCCTCAGCATAAAGACATATCATATCTCCGCTCACGCAGACAGAAGGCAGCTGGAAGCCCTACCAGACAAGATAACCAACCTTAAAGACATATTCTTGGTACACGGAGAGCATGAAAAGATTCACGAGCTCAAGGAAAAACTTTCGAAGAAGTACAACGTGATCATACCCAAGGACGGGGAAAATTACAAGTTCTAGGGAATTAACAGCCCATCAAATCCTATAGAAAGATTTATATAGAACCCTAAGTAATAAATAAGCACTAATCCATCGGCGTTAAATTGGGACAAAAAAGAAAGAGAGGGAGTTCTTATAACAGGGCGATTTCAGAAAAGTTAAAGAAGCTGAAAGAGCTTCAAACCATATTGCAAAGAAGCGATATTGAGAATGCATATGTGACTAATCCTAGCAGCGAAACGACATCAGAAACGGTCAGCAATGTAATCGCTGAAGACGTGTTGGGCTCTCTCAACAGAGGAAGAGTCAGCATGAAGGATTTCGAGTTTGTTGGCAAGGGTGCTGCAAAAAGGCCCATTGCAAGAAAGCCGAGACGTGCAGTAAAGCCAAGACGTTCAGTAAAAATAAAAACAAGTAAAAGAAAGAGCAGGAAGAGAGTCAAAGTCAGGCACCACCAGGCAAGAAAGGCAAAGGCAAGGAGGCACAGCAAGCGAAGATGATAGAAAACCAGATTTGAATAGCAAACAATAAATAATCTAATTCTGTTAAATTCATCACAATGGGCTCGTGGCTCAGTAGTAGAGCGTCCGCTTTGCAAGCGGAAGGTCGCGGGTGCGATTCCCGCCGAGTCCACCTTACTACTTATGAAGACAAGCACTTTATTGAAGTGTTTCGGTTTCCCTTAATCATTCTGAACCTTTAGATTCGTATCTTTCTAGAGTCTAGATGAGATTTTGCTTTTTGCTGAGAAATATATGATCCCTGCAATGATCAGCGCAAATCCAATAAGAATGCTGTAAAGTGACAGGGAGAAGGCTAGCGCAAGTGTACCAATGATTCCAAGTATGGGGATTAGTGCCGATTTCTTGATTTTTAGCTTGTGCTTTGCTGCAGAAAGATTCACAAAAGCGAAATAAACAAGTATTAGGAAGCTTGCCACCTGAACCAGTCCCTTTAGATCGAAAAACAGTGTAGGGATCGCTATAAGAATGCCTGAAAGTATTATTGCATTTCTTGGTGTGCTTTTAGACTTGCTTATCTGTCCAAGCCATTTAGGGTAGTCACCTTTTCTACCCATTGCAAATATCATTCTTGACAGACCCAGCACATCGCCCAAAAGCACTGAAAATGTTGCAATTATTGCCCCAATGCTCACTATAGCAATGGCATACGGAAATTTGGTTACAGATATTGCCAGGGCAAGCGGAGAACTTGACGAACCCAAAAGGCTGGAACCTACAAGTCCAACAGCCACAAATGTGACTGTTACGTATATTATTGCCGCAATTGCTAGGCCAAGGAATATCCCCCTTGGCACATTCTTCTTCGGCTCCTTTACCTCCTCAACTACATATATCGGCCTAATAAAACCAACATAAGCAAAGAATATTATTGCCGAAGCCTGCAGTATGCCTATCGCACCGTTTGCTGCAAACGGGGTAAAATTAACAGGCTTTATGTAAAATAAGCCAACGAATACGAAGAATAGCAAAATAGCAACCTTTGCAATAACGAGCAAATTAATAAGGTTCCCGGTTGTCCGCACGCCCAGATAGTTTATTACCATGATAATTGCGATTATCAGCAATGCCATCACTTGTATTGGAACATGCAGGAAAAGAGAGGCATATGTTGCAAAGCCAAGGGCTATTACGCTGTCTGTAACAATCTTATTCAAACACCACATCCATCCGGAGAGAAAGCCTAGCGATGGAGAGAGCGTCCTACTACCATACTCATACTGCCCTCCCTCTTTTGGGAATGCTCTTAAAAGATGTGAAACGCTTATGCCTGTCAAAGCAGCTATGATACCTGCGATTACTATGGAAACTATGAGCGAGGGGCCCGCAACCCGCGCCGCAATGCCTATGACGACGAATATGCCTGCTCCTATTATCGCTCCCAAGGAAAGAGATACAGTGTCAAGCAAGCCCAATGTTCTTTTTAGTCCAGCCATATTCTCCCAGTCCTGCGATGCTCCCACCGTTCTTTGAGTCTGGTGCGTTAAACCCCTACTCGGCTTCTTCTCAATAACATTTGTGTTTTATATTACTTGATTCAGATACTATGCTAAACTATAAATTTTTAATTAATCAGCTCAAATTGACTCAAATAACACAAAGAAATATAATGCTGTATAATTCTGTATAATGTGAGAAGTAAAACAAAGGATAGCTGTTCGCCGAGTCCAAAATAAACGCATCCGCACAATTTGATCTAGCTTTATAACTTTTTTACTAATTTGAGTAACTCAATAGCTCTCTCTGGGTTTCCTCTTCCAATTGGAAAGTAGCAAGGTATAACCCTCGCTTTAAAATCACCTACCCGTATGTGATATGTTGTTAGAGTCTTGCTTTTAGTTGCCCTTTCGTAATATCCTGAAAGCCTGATCTTGCTTTTTGTCAAGCTCTCAAACGGTATTAAACCGAAGGCTACAATATATCGCGGTTTAACGATCTCTATCTCCTTGCGCAGCACGGGTAAAAACATCCTTATTTTTTCAGAATTTGGAAGAGCTGCATCATGTCCTGTCCATTTGACTATATTTGTAAGATAAATTTGCTTGTTTCTTAGGAATCGCAGAACCTGATTAGTAAACTCGACTGACCAGTCTGAGCTAGTGTTTATCTTATCGATAAGCTCCTTGTTAAACAATCCCGCTCTATAGAAAACCTTCCAAATCTGTTTTGTTCCGATAAATGGAAATCTCGGGCCTCGCCAGCTTTTGTCAGAGCTTATGTTCCTCGCAGTTGGATTAATGAAAACAAACATGATTTTTGGTTTATTGGTTTTCCCATTACCTAAAATCGGGGCAAACTTGTTATCGGGAAAATGTTTTCTGTTTAATCCTTTGACATATCCCCAAAGTTCTTCCAGATTCGTGCAATTCCGAACCATTATCATCAGCAATACGACACAGAATCCTAAAGTACAATAGACGAGAGCATTATGGCGCCCACAAGCAGCAGCAGAAGCCCAGCTATCAAATGAAGCTTCTTTATGTTTCTCTCCCTGAATTCTGATGCCTTTTCAAGCGATGTGAAGCCGAGGAAAATAATCGTTGTTATAATCAGCATCGGAAGCACGAACACAAAATTGTAAAATACAAGCCACAGAGAGGCGTCAAATACGCTTAGCCCGCTAAGCAGGCTGCCCGCAACTATGTACGGGCCGGTTATGCATGGCAGAAGAAATGCCGTAACAGCAACTCCAGCTATAAATGCGCCAGGTATTGATGCTAGTTTAAGCACTATTGTATCAATGGTGGCGCCCAACTTCGGTTTCCATCGTTTCGGCACCTCCATTGCGAAACCAAGGCTGCCATAGCGGAAGTAATCCTTGAGGTTCAGCACCCCCAACACTATGGAAAAGATTCCAAAGGCAGTGTAAATATATACGTTCCTGAGATTACCAAGAACTGCGACTGCTGATTTTATCCCTAATAGCAAAAGCACCCCAATCATAAAGTAAAATACGAATATACCAAGTGCAAAAGAGAATCCAGCAAGAAGAAGATGGTATCTCTTGTTGGGATTGCGCATGAAGAAAGTAGAAAGCAACAGGATAAGAACGGCAATCGCGCAGGGATTGACCGAATCAACCAAGGCAAGGCCAAAAATCTCCAAGATGCTGAGGTTGCTTAAGGTCCCAGAAATAGCCGGCTGTGGCACGCCAGTTTTTGAGAAGTTTGCAATATTATCTGATAAAAGTGATACGCATGGCGTATCCCCAACGCAGTAATTACTTCCAACAAACAGCTGGGGCACAGAACCCCACTCCTCCCTTGGCACATTGTAATAAGACAGGAATTTCGTCACGAGCGACTGGTTCGCTATTGCATTGATGTAGGTTACCCTTATGTCGTACGTGCTATTAAGCTCCTGTATGAAGTTTGATAGCCTCTCGCAGTACGGGCAACCAGGAGCATAGGTCATCATCATATAAATAGGCATGCCGGTCTTGTTTGTCAAGTTGCTGTGAATTATATTTATTGTAGTAGTCGCGTTTGTGCCGCACGAACCCAAAATTACATTACATGTCGTGTTGTTTGCATATGCGTTTGCAGAGAGAGCTATCAGTGCAAAAGCAAAAACTAAGAATTTCAGATTCATAAAAATTCACGTAACAATATTAATATAAAATAGGTTATTACGTCTAATTACTACCATTAAGATATTAAAGGTTAATTAAATGCAGTCAAAGAACAGCATACGCACAATTGAAGGCGAATATCTCCGCACTAGGAGAAGAACCAAGGCAAAGTATGCGGTGCTTACGGCCCTTGCTCTGAGCGTAGTAATCTTCATGGCCATCTCAGTTCTTGCAGTGCTAAACGAAGGAGTATCGAAGTTCGCAGGCATTATCGCTTCTATAAATCCCCTTTATTATTCACTCGCCCTGCTTTTTGTATTTCTGAGCGACTTAGTAGGATTTCCGAAATGGAGCAGGTTTATCAAGAAGCTTGGAATCAAAATTCAAACAAAAAAGAACCTCGCAATCTACATGTCCATGTTTTCCATGGACATAACACCGGGCAGGCTGGGCAGAGCCATTGTATCGAACTCCCTAAACAAGGTAACAGGAGCAAGGTTTGCAAAAACATTCCCAGCGGTAGTTGCTGACATATTCACGGACTTCCTCGGCTTCATCGCTGTTGTTCTGATCTCGTCTTTTCTGGTGCGCAAGTACCTGCCAATATCAATAGGTATAAGCGTCATCCTCTTACTGCCCTTTATTTTGATATATACCAAAAAACCTTACAAGTATTTGAAGAGAAGGTTTGGTAATAAAAAGGAGTTTGAGCCCATTTTTGAATTCGGCGACATGTACTTCACGAGCCACAAGCTCCTTGATAAGAAAACATATGCCTATGCTATGCTGTTCACCATGCCCGCTGTGATATTCAGCGGGCTATCATTGTATTTTGTAATACTTTCGTTCGGGATAAATCTGAGCATATATTCCTTTCCAACGCTGCTGTTCATCTTCACATCTTCGCTGCTTTTGGGCATGGTGACCGGCGCTCCAGGAACCCTAGGCGTTGCGGATGCCGCTCTGCTTAGCTATCTTGTCGCATTCTTCCCCGGAATGGGAATGAGCTTTGGCGTTGCATCAGCCATAACCATCTTTTTCAGAATCGCAGCAATATGGTTTGATACTGGAGTGGGTACGGTGTTTTTGCTGTATACCTTCAGATACTGGAAATCTCCTAAAAAATAAGACAAGACAAAGCGAAATCCTAAAACTGCACCCAAGAGTTAAAAACATTGACTCACAAATCTCATTATGGAATCTAGTGCTAAGCTCTTTGCATACGCCTTTGCATTGCTCGTAATAAGCATAGTCCTAGCCAGCGCGCTTTACTACCTATACGCTTTTCTTAACCTGCCAACAATCTACAGAACTGCAGCACTGGTAGTTCTGATCATTGTTTTGGGAATGCTCGTAGTAGAGACCTTTTCCAAATCGATATACCTTTACGCGACTTCAAAAAGAGCTGAAAGGGAGGCAAACACATTCAGGAACATAATAAGATTGATCGGCTACTCGATAGTCATAATACTCCTTCTTAGCGCCGTGAACGTCAACGTAACCGGTGTACTGATCGGTGCTGGATTTCTGGGCATAGTTATTGGACTGGCTGCTCAATCGACTCTAAGCAACATCTTTTCAGGATTATCAATTTTTGCTGCAAGGCCATTTGAGATCGGAGACAGAATCACATTTATAACATGGCAGTACAGTAAACAACCCCCATCCTATCCGCACGAAGCATTTCCCCCGGGCTACTCTGGCACTGTAGTAAACGTTGGCCTGATATTCACAGAATTAAAGGGTGCAGATGGGAAACCAATAACCGTTCCAAACAACATAATAAACCAAGCTCTAATAATAAACAACCATAAAGCAAAGGGAGGAAAAACAAACATCTATCTCGAGCTTGACAAATCTGTGCCATTCGACACATTTAGGGAAAGAATTACAAAAGAAATCATGAAAAGGTATAAACTGAAAAGAAGTGCCATAAATGTTATGATATTCAACGTTTCAGCCAACACATACCATGTTACAATAGAGGTATGGCACACCAGAGAAGATGAGGAGAAGATAGAGTCAAATATCCTTAATGGAGCACTTAAAATAATCTCCGTACTTAGCAAAAGGAAACAGCCAAACATTTAATTTGGTTTATGAATAAAACAGCATGGACGTAAACGAAGTGAATGCATGCTACCAAACATGGATCCGAGAACCTTGAAAAATATGATGAACAAGCTCGGAATCAAGTCTTCGGAAGTCACCGCGATAAAAGTGACGATAGAGTGCGATGACAAGATAATAACAATAACAAACCCGAGTATCATAAAAATTGAAGCCCAGGGATCGGAAAGCTTTCAGATATCCGGAATTGTTTCTGAAGAGCAAAAGCAGACAGCCGCAGTAATAACAGAAGATGACATAGCATTGGTAATGCAGAGGTCGGGAATTTATGACAAAGAAAGAGCAAGGGATGCGCTTGAGCAGTCAAAGGGTAACATAGCAGAGGCAATATTAAAGCTTACCGGCCAAACAGGCTAGCGCGATGGTATTCTGTACGCTTGAGCGTATGGAACTCCTTTTACTTTCTTCACATTTTTTTTAGCTATTATGTACCTCTCTACGGCTGCGTTTACGGACTCTTCGCCAACTATGTTTGCGGAATTTATGTCACTGATTGTTACAGAATCAAGGCTCTCAACATTCATGAGCCTGCCCTTGTAGAAGTCGGCATATGTTTTGGTGTCGATTATGACCTCACCCTCTTTCAAAACCTTGTTAAGTGCGGATGCATCGCACATCGCCAGAATTCTGCCTCCCCTGGTGTTGTGGAGCTTTACATATATCAAAGAATCATCCATATATTTGTATATCAGAATCCTTCCAAAGGAAACATTCTAATATCCTCAATAAGCTATAAATAATCTATTGGTTTTATACCGATCTCAATTTAATATTCATATACTTAGCCCTAATTGGTATAGCAGCTATAATTGTAGGGTATCAAAACAGAGAAATTTTTATCACTGTAAGCAATCCTTGTTTGATTTAGGTTATTTATTGTTTCACTAGCGTTCACTCCTACGGAATTAAATATAATTATAGGATATTTATCTGCGGTGCTGTTTTCGTAGAATGGCATATACGCATTTAAGCCAAGGTAACGTAGATACGGCCACGCATTGGAAATTAATCTACAATTTCCATAACCCAAAGCAACGATTTTATTCTGTGCCTTGTAGAAAATAGATTGATTCGAGTTTGGGTTATAAGAGACTAGGTAATTAGCATCATAGTTTAGTATTACTATAAAGTAGATTAGGACCAGTATAGAAGCTACAAATACTATATATTTTACCATATAGAATACTTTCTGTTCCTCACTAAGAACATAAGCAAGCAGTATGAGTGTCATTAAAGCCAGCAAGTAAGCATATCTTGCTTGCGTTATGGTATCATAATGGCCTGCAATAAGCAACCATTGCAGCAGTGATAAAACAAAGAACACCATTATAACCAACTTCGTACCTTTAAAATCTCTCAAAGAGAATGGATTTGGAAGTTTCTTTTTATCAAATCTTATTTTTGCGAGAACGATTAGATATATAATCCCAAGAACAACCGAATAACCAAACACCATTGTCAATGTAGACAAAAATATTGGCTCTGATGATGCACTGCCCAGCACAGTTGCATAGGATTGTATATAGCTAGTAAAAGGATTTCCACTTATAACAAAGTTGAACACAAGCCAAGGCAGTATAACTAGGAATTCCAAAAGAAATCCCTTAATAATTTTTTTTGGCTTATAAAGTAACAATATCGTAGGCAATAATATAATGGTTGGATATTTAGCTAGACTTGCAATCCCCAATGTAACTCCAGCCAAAGGTTTTTCTTTTATAAGCAGACCTAATGACAACATCACAAATATGATCGAAAGTATCTCTTCGCTACTTAAGAAGAAAGTAGTCTTTATTATATAGGGACTGAGCAGAACTGCAAAAGTTATTAGGGTATCAAACTTCACGTCCTTTCTAAACTTGTATACCGCTATCAGAAAAGCCACCCACAGGATAATTAAGTATAAGAATAGTGGTTTCGCGTAAAATAATGTGAGCAGTCCAAATATCACCACGCCTACTGGTGCTCTGTATGCTTCATAGTAAACGCTCTTACCCTGAAGTGTCACCTCTGTCAATATTATATCCTTGCTCGTATACAGTATGGGATTTGTAAGACTTTTTCCATTAAAATAATGCACTATCAGATCCCAGGATGGCCCGGTTATACGGTATAGAAAACAAAAAGCAAAGGTCGCGGTACCTATAAGTACAAGTAAAAGACAAACTAAATAATAAGTGCTCGTATTTTTACCTTTTTTAATAATCGCAATAATATTTTATTTTTCTAAGTCAACCGTATTTGTATATAAATACCGTGGCTAACGAAAACATTACCGCATAGAAACCTATCCAGGTCGCGGCAGAAATATTATACCTCATGTAAGCGATTATTGCAAATATAACCAACACGCCAGAAAAGGTGATCTCTGCTTTCGTATTTGCTATCGATCGCAACAATTCCCTTTTTGATGTCTTGATTTTCAGTCTATCCCATCCAGAACCAGGATCATTCCCACCCAGCAAGGTCGCTAAAGCTGCCCTTGTTCTTACAATAGCAAGCGAGTAGTTTAAGAAGAATACCATTAATCCCTTACTCCAAGACCTAAAGTAAATCCTGGACAGTAATAGGGGAGTAAGCAATGATGCGCTGAACGATAGGAGCCCTAGCATTTCCAAACCAAAGATCGTGCTATTTATGCGCGTGCTGAAGACAGATATATGTACTATAGGTAATGCAGACAATATCACACCCACGGACAGCAGCGTATAGATAACCAATACGATGGATATGTAATTCAGTCCAAAGCCGTGTGTAAGGTAATCCAGATTTGAAAGAGCCGACCTTTTTGTAAACTCGCCTTTTTTCAAGAAGTAACCGAAGAACTGTGTGCCACCATAATTATAACGCCATTGTTGTTTTGCAAATTCTGTAAATGTCTTTAGGGGTTTGCCTAAAGCATACACTTTTGGTACATAGACACTCTTGTAGCCATGCCTTTTGCATTCAAAGCTGAAAAAAGTATCTTCAACTACATATTCTGGAAAATTGCCTACTGCATCCAGTGCGGCCCTTCTTATAATACCGCAAGACCCAGCAAATATTGCAGTATTATTAAGCGCTCTTGCTGCCTGTATAAAGCGATAAAATACTGCATCAAAGACTTTGACCGAATCGGAGAATAAGTTACCTCTCGCATATGTCTTTTCTGTCTGGACATAAGCGACTTGTTTATCTTTGAAGAACGGAAGTAAATCTAACAAGAACCCCTTATTTACTAGTTTTTCATCAGAGTCAAATATAGCCACAAATTCCTCTTTTGAGTACTTCAGGAAGTTGTTAAGTGCGCCGGCCTTGAGACCACGCCGATCACCTCTTAATATAAGGTTTATTTTGTATTTTTTGCACAGCTCTTTCATCTCATTTCTGATCTTCAAGTTTGTAGAATCATCCAATAAGTAAAATTTTAGCTTGCTTTTATCGTAATCAATTTCGAGTAAGCGTTGCAGACTTTTTTCGACCATGTTAGAATCTTCATTGTATACGGGCACAACAACAGCTACTGTAGGCAGCTTTTTCATATCTAATTTCTTTAGGTTTTTATTCATATTTTCAAAGTACTTCTCATAATCATAGGACTTATAATACCATAGTGCTGATGCAATTCCAAATATCATTGAAACGAAGGAAAGTATTGTAAAACCTAAACCTAGAAACTGAAGGTACAACGTGTTGGCTATGTAAAGTATGTATAAAGAGAATGCCAAACCGGACAAAGACATAATTACGAATATGGGTGCAACTATCACCCTGTAATTGAATTCCGATTTTCCTCTCATATTATCATTAATTAGCGGGTATAGACCCAAACCATATAAATTAAGACAGATTAATAATATAAAGATATCAATAAATAAGCCCGCCAAATATATAAAATAAGCCGGGGTGGCGGAAACCGGTAACGCGCCAGAAAACGGCGAAACTCGAGATCTGGTTTCCTTCGGGAAGTTTGGGTTCAAATCCCAACCCCGGCGAATGAGAATCTTTTTATCGAGCGCAACTAACTATTAAGGATGAATTACATAGACTTGCTAAGACACATCATAGGGAAGCCCAACACCCTTCGGGGGTGGGAGGATGTCACAATACGGCTAACCAATAAAAGAAACAGACCTGATATAATCTAATATAAAAAATGATAATATGGACGCAATAGTGTTGTGCGGCGGCTTTGCCACTCGGCTTGAGCCAATAGGCGAGTTCATACCTAAGGCATTGCTTACGCTAAACGGCAGGCCCCTTGTTGATTACATAATAAATGGCTTAGAAAAGATCAGAAAGATGGATAGAATAATAATATCTACAAACAAAAAGTTTGCAGACCAGTTCAACTACTGGGTACGCCTGAAGCAAAAGTCAGGCTTCAAAAAGAGGATACAGCTTGTTGTAGAACCCACAACCAAAAATGAGAAGAAGTTCGGCGCAGTCAAAGGCATCTACTATGCAATAAAAAAGGCACAAATCAGAAGCGATTTGCTGGTTATAGCGGGCGACAACTTCTACACATTCAACCTTGGCGAAATAATGAGCAGGTTTTACTCAAGGCATAAGTCCGGCATGGTCGTGTATGACATAAAATCTTTAGAAAACGCCAAGCGCTTTGGGGTTGTTAAGACGCACAATGGCTTGATAACGGAGCTTGAGGAAAAGCCCGAGAAGCCGAGCTCATCGCTAATCAGCACCGGCATATACTTCTATCCGAAAGAAATGCTTGGCATGTTCGAGAAATACATACGGCAGAGCAGCAACACAGATGAGCCAGGCAGATTTATAAAATGGTTCATAAGCTTCAATGAAATGCATGCTGTTATACCAAAAAGGGGCGAATGGTTCGATATAGGAACCCTTGACGGATACAAACACATATTTTATTCAAATAACGCCAAATAATCAGCCATCACACACATTCGGCTACAGCCCTGATGATAGCTGTATAAAAATGTTTAGAGATTTAATAGTATAGGGTGTTACGAATGGGAAAGAGATACGAACTTCCTAAATTGCCATACGAGTATGGCGCTTTGGAGCCATACATATCCGAACAGATAATGATGCTGCATCACGACAAGCACCACGCAGCATATGTGAACGGCGCCAATGCCGCTTTAGAGAAGCTTGAAAAAGCAAGAAACGGCGAGATTCAAGTAGACATAAAGGCCGTCCTTAGGGATTACAGTTTCAATTTTGGTGGGCATTCGCTACACAGCCTGTTCTGGACAAATATGGCCCCTGCGGGAACAGGCGGCGGCAAAGTGGGTGGGAAGATCGCTGACAGGATAAGCAAGGACTTTGGAAGCTTTGATAAGTTTAGAACACAGTTCAGCGATGCTGCAAAAACAGTAGAAGGCAGCGGATGGGCCCTCCTGTTGTACGACAAAGAAACAGACCAGCTTGTATTAACACAGATAGAGAAGCACAATGCGATGCACCTTGCAGGCCTTCCCGTGCTGCTGGCACTGGATGTCTGGGAGCACGCATACTATCTGCAATACCTGAATGACAGGGCGAGGTACGTAGAAAGTTGGTGGAATGTGGTCAATTGGGGTGATGTAGAAAAAAGATTCAACAAAGCTGTGCGCTGACCAATTTGTGTTTTAGACCCAAGCCCTAAACATGTATCTATGTTGCAGTTACATTGGCTACAGCAATTGCCTCCTCCCCCTGCACACTAATTTTATAAGTAACTCCAGATATCAGTGTAACCCTTATCAGCCCATCACCCAAAGATATTACCCCATTGAAGCTCAGGGTTGCGGACTGCCCAGGCTGTACTATAATTCCTGATGCCTCGAACTCCTCTGTATTTGGGGGTACTACGAGCGTGTCGTTGCTTGCTATTGCAAAGGGCAGCGCTTTGAAATGAACCTGATCGGATTCTATACGTGCACTAACATTGACAAGCGCCTGATCGAGCCTTTGCCTAAAGAGCGACAAGCCCGCCTGGGTGCATATGCTAGTATTTACTCGAACGCTGTTATTTATTCGAAGGCCGAATCCATCGGATTTGCCTATTATTATAGATCCAATCCCGCCCTCGCCTTCGTTCGAGGAGTTTGTCATAGTGTTCGCGCATAATCTCCTGCTCTCCATGTGCGTCAGCGTATTATTCACATATGCTTGGGCCTTTGCATGTATTGTTGCATTGTTAAAGGTTGCAGATATGTTCCCAAATATCCCTGCATGCTTTATGATGATACTAGCATTTGAATTATCCCTAACAGTTATCGATATATGCGTCACATTATCTGGCGATACGCTCAGAAGAGCGCTCGTGATAGTTAGATTCAGCGCCGTCTGCCCCTCTTCTAACCTGGCCCTCTCTTCGGAAGTTAGATCGTTGCGAGCCCCAACATTCAACACAAGCGCACCAGCACCACGAGGTACTATAATCGCCTTTACTGATGGCACCATTACAAAGACTGTCGAGTTAGTGGTGACTATTGCTACGACTGTCGGCGAGAGATCCAAAAGCACGCTTGAAGTGCTGTTCACAGTAGTTTTGCCAGTTACATGGGCTGTTACCTGCCCACTTGGAACTGTCACATTATATGCTGTTCCATTTATTGCTATTGTCGCTTCTGTCACACTAAACCTGATCGTGTTTATAGAGGCGTTTGTAGGAATTGAAGCAATGCCTATAATCTGAGAAACGTTGATAAGCACGGTCAAATCAATGCTTCCACTGCCGCTCGCATTTATCCAACCTGATGAATTTCCAGCATTGCTCAAATGCGCCTGCACTGATGAGTAGCTTATTATCAAAGAACTCGTTCCTGGAGGGACTTGCTGTGGGTCTGTTAATACTATAGGAACCTGCTGGCTACCAGCAACCACTGGCATCTGGCTTGTTAACAAAAGACCAACGGCCAATACGGCCACTATCAAAACGATAATGTATACTAATTTGTTTACCATTTAACCACCCAAATATTAGTTAATGAGAATGACCATTACGTCTTTTTAATAGATCAATTTTATTTTGTGTAATAATCTACAAACTCTTTCAACAAAGTCGTTGCATAGGAGCCAGCGGGAAGTGAAAAGCCCAATTCCAAATTTTTATTGTCATCGTATCTTTGACCAAAATCTTTGAAGGGCGCAAAGAAGACCCTATGCGAGCCCTTGCAATTGAGTTCTGGCACGCTTTTAAGAGAGAACATATCCTTCTCTATGTTCAGCCCCTCAAGTAACCCCTTTTCAACAGAATTGATTTCTGTATCATATCCAATTATATTTCCAACAACAAAAAGAGATGCGCTATCCCACATATCATCAAAACGTCTAACCTTCGCAAGGTCTGGAAAGCCAAAGAAATCGGCATCGCAAACGAGATCCTCTTTCTGCGGTTTGACCAAACCATCATTTACGCGCATTTCAAGCTCCTTGTTGAACATGTAATCCTCTACAGAGTGTACAAACATAAGCGATATTGAGCGCGGAAGCCTGCGCAACGCGTTGGCGTAGTTGCCCGGAAACCTGTGCAGGTATTCTATCACAGCCAGTTCGTATTTTAGATAACTTGGAAAGTATACGAGTGCAGATTTGAAGTCGCGCTCCTTTTCGAGCCTCTGCCTCGCTTCTACTGCATCCTGGTTTGTTTCGTTTGTACAATCTGTCAAAAAGCGCATTGCCGCCGATTCAAAGTCGCCCCTTAAGATATCGCAGCCTATCTGCATGTTGTTTTCCCTGTTGCCAAAACGCTGTTCGCCAAAGTAGTTTGGAAAAACGCCATCCAATTCTCCTAAAATCTCTTCAAGGCCAGAGTTTTCTTCAGTATCTTTTATCTTTATCGTAAATCTGTTGCCCAACAGATCACCAAGTTTTATGCCTGTGCTAGAAGACCACGCTCCGTTTATTGCGATGTCTTTTATATGCACTGAAGTAAGTGGTTCTTGAGTTACTCCAAATATACTGCACATCTGTGTCGATATAGAATTCCTGTCTTTGGTGCCTGCAAAGCCCATCGACCCGATACCATGCCTAAAACGCTTTGCTATCGCTCGTAGCGCCTGCACGGTATTCCAGTTCATTTTCTGCAGTATAAAAACAGAGAATTTTTGCTCTGCCGCCGCATCTGCTTGAATTGAAAAGTTATTTTGCGTGTACATTTTATTGCGTTCTATCAATGTGCCGTTTGGAGCTATCTCCTCAACTACGAAATCCTCTGCAAACCCCTTTATGGTTCCTTGAGCCTTTTTTGCTTTTGAAAGTGGTAACACAAAATCACCTTTGATAATATAATTTAATAGCGCAGTTCCTAAGAACTAATACTGATATATAAACCTCATAGTTTAATAGTTTTTATTAGTATACAATATCATGAAAAATGATGGATTTAAAGTAAAGGTAAGATTGGCAAAACAGAAAGATGTTAATAACATCTATAAAATTGGGACTTCGCATTCGGATTTTGCTGTAAGCAAAAGAATCAGATTTTATGAGAGAAACGAAATTAAAGAGTGGATACGAAATAAATCTCACATCTTTCTTGTCGCAGAGAAAGGTAATAAAATAATTGGGTTTTTATGCTGTATAATAATATCACGCCATTGGGCGATGATTGATAATCTTTTTATTCTGCCAGAGTATAGGCACACGGGAAATGGTAAGAAATTATTAGAGACGTGTATAAAAAAGTTGAAAGAGCGTAAAATAGATTATGCAACTAGATTAATAAAGTTAAAGAAATTTAGTAAGAAGTACCCACTTATGGGATTCAAGCCAGAATCGAAATACATCTGGGTGGATGAATTCATTAGTTAAAAAGAAGATATAAATACAAGAAAACATAAAATAATATTATGAAAATTAGGGAGATAACAGCAAAGCAAATAATAGTAAAGTCTAGATTGCCAGATGCCGATTATGTTGTAAACCCTTACACGGGTTGCGAGTTTGGCTGCCTATACTGCTATGCTAGTTTTATGGGTAGATTTGTAAACGAAACGGTTGATAATTGGGGGAACTACGTTTACGTAAAAACAAATGCGGTAAGGCTTTTTGATAAAGAAATAGGCTCATTGCCAACTAAGAACGCGTCAATATTTCTTAGCTCTGTTACCGATCCATATCAAGGGGTAGAATCGAAGTACAGGCTAACCAGGGGCATTCTAGAAATACTTGCCAAAAAAAGATACAAGGAGCCTGTGGAAATATTAACAAAATCCTCAATGGTTCTTCGTGACATAGATGTTTTGAAACGCATACCAGATGTTAGCGTTGGTATGACGGTCACGACCACCGATGATGAATTAAGCCGCCTCATTGAGGTTCGGGCAACATCACCAAGCATGCGCATAAACACGTTAAAGAAACTAAATGAAGAAGGCATTCGTACCTACGCCTTTGTTGGGCCTTTATTGCCTCACTTTAGGTATAAACCAGAACTGCTTGACAAGCTGTTCGCCAGCTTGGTAGAAGCGGGTATAAGAGAGGTATATGTGGAATACATAAACCTTAGCAATTACATAAGAGAAAGGCTTTTTGAGTCATTAAACGGCCACCCAGAGCTCCAAGAGATCTATAAGGACGCATCTACAGAATCGCACAGAAACGCGCTTGATAAGATTGTAAAAGAGCAATTGAACAGGCACGGCCTTAAACTAAAGCTCAACGACCTAATCTACCACCACGACTGGATGAGAAAATAAATTAAATGCCGAAGCAAGAGTTATTTTTCAAGACCCAAAATTCTTTTTATCTCTTTTGCCATAGAAGGGTTTAATGCAACTTGCAATCCATAGCCAGTTGGATGCGAAAGCACAAGCCCTTCTTTTATGAGCTTATTAGCTACCTCTTTTGCTGCACCACGAAGGTTGCTGGGCAGCCCTTTCTGAAGATTATCGTAAGAGGTATGTTTTGCCCCCCATATATTGTGAATAACTAACTTTCTAAGAATAAACCTTCTTATGTTACTGTAGGCTTCATCTGAAAGCTTCATACTTTCACTCTTTTAGTATTAATCATGCAAATATTTAAATATGTGATTGCAGTAGTATAAGCAGTAGTATAAGTATTAAAGATAGTATTCCCGTGAAAAAATGGAAGAAAACATATTTATAAAACTACTTGGCAACTCTCCAATAGTCAGAGTATTAGACTTTTTGTTAACAGCAAGAGAGTTCGACTATTCGAAGAAAGAGATAGCGGAAAACTCAAACATATCATATAATACTTTAAACAGCCTGTGGTCGCAACTAATAGCAAACGAGATACTTATAAAGACAAGACGCATAGGCAAGCAGGATATGTTCAAACTAAATGCGGGGAACCAGCTCGTAAGCGAGCTTATAAGATTTTTTGATTCACTTCTAAGAAATTCTATAGATCAGAAAATGCAGCTAATAAAGGAAATAGCGTGATAAAATAGCACCTAAATTGAGAAATGTTAGGAAAGGTAGGAAGGTAGTTTATCCAAAAGAGACAGTTTATGAAAGTGGTTTAAAAGGTCCAATAGGTATTGCTTTATCATACTTGAAGGAATCAGAACCACACTATCATAAGAAAACAACAGAATGGTATCTGGTTATGAAAGGAACCGCCACTGCATACATAAATAAGAAAAAAATTGACTTGAAAAAATACGATATAATAATGATTCCTCCCAAGGCCACACACTATGCCAAATCAAGAGGCACTGTAGAGCTATGGGTTGTTAGCTATCCCTTCTGGAGAAAAACTGATCACTATAAAATAGATTAGAATTAGAGTAGTGGCAAAAAGCAAAATCTATTTAAATCTTCATTAACAATACTAAGCTTGGTGCTATTGTGGCAGCTGAGCTTTCATAGGTAGTATTTGAAAGTTCCTTTTACTTGATGAAAATACATATTCTTAGAAGGCACAATCTTTGCTGCTTGCATTGATGAGATCATGAGTTTTCATGATTGATTTGAGGAGAAGTGCTTGCTTAATTTAATTTAAGCCACCTAGGGGATGGCTTGGCTATAGCAACCATGAAGGCCGTGGCAAGCTGCGATAAGCCTCGGGTAGCCGCAAGTCGGGCTTTGAACCGAGGATTGCTGAATTATGCTAGAAATAGCGTGTATACGCAGGGAATTGAAATATCTTAGTACCTGCAGGAAGAGAAAGCACATTGCGATACGGCGAGTAACACGAGTGAAAGCCGATCAGGGCAAACTGAATCGCTCCTTGCAAAAGGAGTTGAGATGTGGGCAGTTAATATCCCAAACGGGAGCTGAACGCTTTGGAAAAAGTGGCCATAGAGAGTGACAGCCTCGTAGGCAAAACGAATGGGAGTTGCTGCAAGATTAGAGTAATTGCGCTCGGGTATGCGCAATGAATACGGGGGCATTAAACCCCAACCCTAAATACTGGCTGTAGACCGATAGCGAACAAGTAGCGCGAGCGAAAGCTGAAAAGAACCTGCACGTGCAGGATTGAAAAGATCTGAAACTAGGTGGTTAAACGAAGGTAGGGCACGAAAGGAATGAAGTGCTATGAAGCTATGTTCCGGGAGGAACATGCGAATGGCAATGACCGGTGTTCTATCATTCTTCTCGAAGCAAGAGCCAGGGAGTGTATCGATGTAGCGAGCCGAAAGGCGCAGCGAAAGCGAGAGCACGCAAATTTTAGGTGCAGGGTATGAAAATGCCTGAGTTACACCGATACGACCCGAAGCCAATGTGAACTACGCGCATCCAGGGCGAAGCTAGGTTAATTCCTGGTGGAGGCCCGCCTCCTGTCATGGCATGTCCTGTTGGGTGAGGTGCGGGTAGCGGCGATATACCTATCGAACTTGGCAATAGCGGGTCCCCTCTGAAGTATCTTTAGGATAGCCCTGGGCGAGCTCGCATATGCGGTAGAGCTACTGATTTGCAGGAATGGAGTCGGAAGGCTCCGCCTGCTTGTCAAACTCCGAATGCATATGCTGCGTAGACCCCAGGAGTCGGAGAGTTTGGGTAAGCTAGACTCTCGAGACTGAAACGCCAGAGACTTGGGTTAAGGTCCCCAAATCCTAGTTAAGTGCATTAAAAGAGAGATCTGCCAGAGACAGCTGGGAGGTAGGCTCAGAAGCTGCCACCCTTTAAAAAACGCGTAATAGCGTACCAGTCAAGGCAAATCTTTCTGAAAATATACGGGGCTAAACTAGGTACCGAGACCCAGGAGTTGAGAAACTGGTAAGAGGGCGTGCCACGTGGCGAGAAGTATGTTCGAAAGGACATATGGACCATATGGCAGTGAATATCCTGGTGACAGTATACATCAAATATGCGTGAGAATCGCATACACCGAAAGCACACGGGTTTCTTCGCAACGCTTGTCAGCGGAGAGTTAGGCGATCCTAAGATGCATGCTAATTACAGTGCATCAAAAGGGAAGCTGGTTAATATCCCAGCCCCTAACGTGTAGGCTTTGGCAACAAAAGGCAGATTTCCGACGCTTGGGGATATGCCCGCAAGAGAGTGCAAATGGCTGTGGAGTCTCGTTATGAGGAGAAGCAGCTAAATGAACATTGGGCTGATTTCCTGAGCCAGTGAAAAAGAAATCTGCAACGATCACGTTAGTCCGTACCTAGAACTGGTACAAGTGCTGCTGGCATAAAATGCCAAGGTGTGACAGAATAACCTATGTTAGGGAAATCGGCAAGTTAGTGGCGTATCTTCTGTATAAGCCATGTCTGCGTATAGGATATGCAGATATCATTAACCAGGGGACGACGACTGTTTATCAAAGACACAACTCACCGCAAAGCAGAAATGCTAAGTACAGTGGGTGACGCCTGCTCACCGCTAGTACGTGAAAACCCGTTTCAACGGGAATAAGCGCTGGCAAAGAGCG
>Ga0315281_10004326_pt1 | contig 20609 bp, 26 predicted proteins | sample YL17G07_0_MG_FD_204540 | JGI IMG/M metagenome (GOLD analysis project Ga0315281, IMG submission 204540) | Sediment microbial communities from Yellowstone Lake, YNP, Wyoming, USA - YL17G07_0 | ecosystem: Environmental > Aquatic > Freshwater > Lake > Sediment | place: USA: Wyoming | collected...
GAGCCAGAAAACGCGCGCCGTTGCGCGCCTTTAGGGCACACGAGGGCCAACGTCGCGTGGTAACTGGTAACTCAGATTTTGCGGCTGGCTGTAGCGAACTTCCGGGCCATTGCCCCCCGCATACCATCTCCGCCAGGGAGGACCCGCGACTCGGCTCTGTTGACCGTTGCGCACGCCTCTCGCGAGCCTGCCGCGAAACTACACCGCGTCGGCCGATTCCGTCTCGCATAAAAATGGCTCACACAAAATTGGCTCACACGGCGATTTCATCTTGACAAGGTGCGAGCGCGCTCCATGAACGCGCGCCTCGATGTCTTCGTGCCGACAAAGCGGCCATTGAGCTTCCAGGCGATGAGGCTCAATGCGTATTGCCAGCGGCGCTTTGCCGTTGCCGGCGCAATGCCAAAGCGCCAGCAAATCGGCTTCCATGGTGTGAATTTGGCACGCGCCCAGGCGAGCTTTGCGTCCTCGGCTTCCAGCCAGCGCAGCCAGCCGAGCGTCTCCTCCATGCGCGTGATGGCGTCGGGCGACGGTGGTGGGCGTTTCAAGCGCTGCGGCTCCTGCCCGACAAGGTCGCTGAACTCGTGGAGAACCTTCGGCCACAGGTTGAAGTAACCCTGCACGCACACGTCGGGCAGACGCTTCATCACGTCGGCCGCTTCGTGCAGTCGCGCTTCCACGCAAGCCGGCGTCCAATCAGCCATGGCACGCCTCCTTGTTCGTCGAGCGTTTGCCGTAGAGTTTTCCCCCGAGTTGCCGGATCAGTTCACGCTCCGGCCAGGTGAGACGCTGATCATCCTCGCTCACCACCAGGATGCCGTGCTCGTGCCAACCCTCACGCTTGACGTGGTCGGGAGGGCGCCGCTCTCCGCCGTATCCTTTTGGTGCCCACCTCATGGCTGCGTCTCGCGGGCGATGAGGTCGGCGAGCGCACCGATGATCGAAGCGGGCGTCTTGCCATCGCCAAGCCGCCCCATGCTCGCAGTGAGCGCGGTGGGCTCGACGCCGTGCTGGAGCAGGAGCGACAGCGCGATACAGGCATCGTCGAGGATGCCATCCATGGCGGAGCCGACCTTGGCGCCGTGCGTGAACACTTCGCCGATGCGGCCGGTGTTCGGATCGAAGCCGACCGTCACCGAATAGGACCGGCAGTCGTGCACGAGCCGGGTCGTGAGGCTGGGCCGGCGATTGGGAAGACGCTGCCGGCTCATGGCGCGCCTCCGTGGACCAGTCCAGCGATGGGGGCGCGCGGCATCACGGCACCCCCTTCAGCCAATCGGGGGAATCTGCGTCTAGGGAATGTGGGGAACGTGGTTGGCGACCTTCCCCGCCATCCTCCCCGGTACAAGCCGCTGAATTGTCAGCGTTTTGGGAATGTGGGGAAGGTGGGGAATGTGTTTGCTCTTCTTTATTATTGTGTACGCGCGCGCACGCGCGGAGGTCGGAAAAACATTCCCCACCTTCCCCACATTCCCCGAGCCCTTCTCGATCAATGGGATAGGCCGGGGAACGTTGGGGGGAATGTTGGGTGACAGACGCCTGACATTCCCCTTTTTCTGCTTCGGAGAAGTCTGGCAAACGTTCCCCACGTTCCCCTTCGAGGGCGAGCTGCCAGCGGCGGGCCTGGTGCGAGACGCCAATCGCGCGGATGCGCGCCTTGAGTCCGCCGATGTCGAATACCCGGTCGCGCATGCGCGCGAGCGCCTTGCCGAGCCGGATTCGCTGCGAACGGTCGCCGCCGGTGCCGAGCGGCAGCGGCGGCTCGCAGTTGACGGCGAGCTCGTAGAGCCCGCTGGTACCGACCTCGGCGGTGCCGAAGCGGTCCCACCATTGTCCGACGAACACGCGCCAGACGGCGCCTTCGCCGTCGGAGGCTTCGAGCATCTCATCGATGTTGCCAAGGAATCCGGGAACGCCGATCGCGTCGAGCATGCCGCCCATCACGGCAGCCCAGGCTTCGAAGCTGCCGATGTGCTTAGCCCCGCGCGGCATGCCGGCCGCGATCCAGGCGCGGCACAGCGTCAGGCAAGCGGCGACGAGGCCTGCCCGGTTGGCATGCACCCAGCCCATGAGATCGGGATGGCGGAAGCCGCTGCGACGCCAGGGCTGGTCGACGCGGGCGTCGAGCCGAATGCGCACCAGCCGGCGCGCCATCTCGCCCGAGAACTCGGCATTGTTGCCGGTGGCAATCCAGATGCAGCGGATCGGCAGCCGCGTCGTTTCCGAGACACCGAGGATGCGGTCTTCCCAGAACGGTGCGGTGAGCGCGGCAGCGAGCGCCGAGGAGTCGAGCGGGCGCCGCAGATTGTCGATCAGAACGACTGACGGGATCTGGCGCAGCTTGGCGGTCAAGCGCTTGCGCCATTCCTCGTCGTCGCTGCCTTCGACCATGACGCTGGCGCGGCAGCCGATCGCGACGACCGACATCATGTCCACCATCAGCGTCGCGCCGGTGCCTTGGGTCGGCTTCTCGACCAGATGCAGTGGAGTCGGCCCATCAATCATGGCGCGCACGAAGCCCACAAGCAGGAGCGCCAGCGCATGCGCGCGCTCGGCTTCGCCGATGAATGGGAAATCTCCCAACAGATCGTCGAGCAGCAAAGACCGCGCCGCGGCGATGTTTGCCGGCGTCGGCTGCATGGCGACGGGTGGCAGGGCGAAGCCCTTGGGCGGGTCGTAGAGCAGGCGCGCAGCCGGATGGTAGCCGGGCTCGGTGATGAGATCGCCCTCGCGGCCGAACACCGGCGTCGTGACGATGCCTGTCAGCACGGGAAGCGCCGGATCGGGCGTGGCGAGGATCGACTTGATCACCGCCAATGGTGGATGGGCCGGGACAAGATCGCCGTTGCGGGAGAGCTTTCGCCAATCGGCGAGTTGAGCGAGCACCGGACGCAGGCGATCCTCGGTCAGGGGCTTCGCCATGGGCAGGCCGTCGTCGTCGCGCACTACCCAAGTCGGGCATCCGGCGGCACGGAACATCCAGGGCGGATCATTGGCGGCGAGCAGAATCTGCCACGCCTGCGACACCGCGCGCGCCAGATCGCCGTTGTCGGCGCGCAACTGAGGTCGTGGGCGATCGGACTGTCCGAAGCCGATCGGCTTGTGCGTGCCACTGTCGATGGCGAGGATCACGCGGTCGTCGTTGCCGTGGGCGCCCCATTCGACCGCCGCCTCAACGATTCTGCGCACGGTTTCGACGCCGTCGCGCAGCAGCAGGTCATTGAAGTCGTCGCCCTCCTGTGGCGGCATGGCGATGAAGACCCGACGTCCCTCGGCATGCAAACGGGCGGCGGCAGTCTCGGCCGCGCGCGCGCCGGCGCCGGAGGGATCGTGGTCGGCAAGGAGCACGACCTTCCGTGCTTCGATGGGCAGAGCCACCTGTTCCAGGTTGGAGGTCGAGAGTGTTGCCCAGACGGGCAGGCGCGCACATGCCACCATCACCGAGAGCGCCGTCTCGATGCCCTCGGCGAGACCGATGACGCCGTCTTTAGTCAGATCGGCAAGCCGCACGGCGCCGCCTGCGATCGAGGCCAGCATTTTTCGCGGGTTATCGACCGGCGCCTTGGCAGTGCCGTCGTCGGCGAGATAGGTGCGGTGGAGCGCGATGCGGTTTCCGGCAACGTCCCGTACCACGGCTGCCAGACCCGGAAAGCCACGCCGGCTTTCCCAATGCGTCAGGTCGGGATGGAACAGGAGGTCGGAGCAGTCGGACGCCGGTACTCCACGCGAGGCGAGATATCGCTCGCCCAACGTGCCTGCGATCGGCACTGCCTTGGAGAGGATGTGTTCGATCTCGCGGGCCTGATCGGCCCGCTTGGACGACGGCTTGGCGGCGGACCGTTTCGGCTGCGTGCTCGTTTTTGTCAGATCGGCCGCGTAGGCAAACAGCTCGCGTCCGCTGAGTCCTGTTGCATTCTCCAATGTGCTGAGCGGTCCACCGCCATGACCATCATCGAAGTCGATCCAGTCGCCCGCATGCTCGCCCGTGAGCGCGATCACGCAAGAGCCGTTCTTGCGCGGCGCGGCGCCCTGGATATTGGCGAGCCGCCATTCATCGCCCATCCGCCGGCCGTTCGGGAACAGCCGCGGAACCCATTGCTCGGCGCTATCGCGCAGACGCAACACGATGGCATCGAGGTCAAACCGCTCGACCGGCCATACAGGTTGCGCGTCGTTGAGGTCGAGCATTGGCGCCTCAATCGAGCAGCACCAGCCCGCGCTCTGCGCGGGTGATGGCGGTGTAGAGCCAGCGTGCACGATCCTGCGGCGTGCGCCCGAGCCCGTCGTCGAACACCACGACGTTCTCGAACTGGGAGCCCTGCGACTTGTGACACGTGATGGCCCAGCCCCAGACGCACTCGATCAGGGTCCGCTTCTTATGATGGTCGCGCCGGTCCCGATCGGGATCGGGCGACAGATGATCGTCGAAGTGGCCGCGATAGATGCGGAAGCGCTCGCGCTTGCCGTTGGTCTCGCCACCGACCTTGTGCCCGTCCTCGGTGGTGATCGCGGCCTTGAAGGCGATCTCGTCGCCATCCTCCTCGATGTCGCCGAGGGTCACGAACATGCCGTTGACCAGGCCGATGTCGTTGCGGTTGCGCAGGCAGATCAGCTTCTCGCCGGCCCCGGTCGGATAGGAAGCAGCAAAGCCTGCGGCCTGCTTCATGGCGAGGTTGAGCTGCATGCGCGTGGCGTTGCGCCCGCAGATCACCTGGCCGGCCCGGAGCAGGCCCGATGCGTCGACATCAGACCGGCGCATTTTCCACACGAATTCATCGTGCTCGCCGTAGGGAATCGGCTTTCCCTCGCGCGCCCAGGTCGCAAGGCGGATGACGGCGCTGTCGCCGGCCTGACGGTGCACTTCGGTCAAGAGCACGTCGGGCTTGTCGGTGTCGAAGGCGCCCTCGCCCTTGACCGGTGGCAACTGGCCGGGATCACCCAGGACGAGAGTCGGCCTGCCGAAGGCGAGGAGATCGCGCGCCATCTCCGCGCCGACCATGGACACCTCGTCGAGCACCAGCAGCTTGGCATCGCGCAGGACGGATTCGGAATTGAGCACGAAGCGCGGCTTGTGCACGTCCTTCAGGCGCAGCTCGAGCGACCGAAGGCGGGATTCCTCGAACAATCGCTCGGCTACTCCGAGGGACGGCAGTTTCGCGTGTAACTCGGCAACCTCGGCCTTGAGCTTCTCGATTTCCTGTGGGCTCGCCTCCGAGACGCGGTAGATGAGGGAATGGATGGTGGACGCGGGTGTGCCCTTGCGCGTCATCACCAGGGCGGCCTTGCCGGTGAATGCGGCATAGAGCACGTCGCCGATCTTCGACTCGGCTCCCGGCGTCGAGAGTCCCAGTTCCTCGATCGCATACTTGACGATCGTGCTCTTCCCGGCGCCGGCATAGCCGAACACGCGGCAGACCTGCTGCTCCTTCGTGCGGTTCTCGTACCAGTCCTTGACCGTGGTGATCGCCGCGCGCTGGCTCTCGGAGAGGGTGATGGTCATGCATTGCCTCCCGGTGCGAGCGCGTGGCAGCGGATGCGGTAAGGACAGAACGCGCAGATGAAGAAGCCGGCGTCGTCGGAGATGCGCGGCAGCAGCTCGCCAGCCTCGACTGAACGGATCACGGCGACGGCCTTGTCGGAGAGCGCCTGCGCTGCCGGCGGGTCGAAGGAGATGAGCTCGTAGCGGAGCGCCTGCGTGTCCTTGTCGAGCGCGACGAACAGCGTGCGCTCAACGGCGAGGTAGGCCATGTAGACCTGAACCTGCGCCCAGTAGATCGGCTTCGAAGCTTTGACCCCCTGCTTGACTACGTCCTGCCAGGAGGAGGACTTGAGTGCCTTGTGCTCGAACAGGGCCGGATACTCGATCCCGACGTCTGGGCCGCCGACGATGACGCCATCGATGTGGCCGCGGAAGCGGCCGGCGGCGGCCAAGAAGCCGAACTGTTCGCCATTGCGCTTGTGCGTTCTCAGATCGAACCCGGCGAGCCGGAGCCAGCGGATGGTCATTTCCTCAAAGCGGTGCCCGGCTTCGAAAATGCGCAGCATGCGGCCGGAAAAATCGGCGCCACCATCGACCGGCACGTGCATCAGCTCATAGCAGAGCCGGCGCGCGCACGGTTCGCCGATGCGGGACGCGCCAAGATAATCGCGCGCAGGCATGACGGCACGCTCTGCCGTGAGCGCGCCGTCAACGAGGGCGTCAATGCGCTCGCCGATCGGCGGCGGCGCGGGGGCGCGGCCGTAAATGAATCCCGAGCCGTGGTTGAGGTCGACGATATCCATGACCGGCCTCAAAATGGAATGTCGTCGTTGAGCGTTTCGCGGCGCATGGCTTCCTGGAAGCCGTCGATGCAGGCCTCGATGATGCGATCGATCTCTTCGGGCGTTCGGTCGTGGAACGGCGCCATCAGTCCGAGCTCAGTCAGCACCTCCGCAAAATTGCGGCGCGCCGCCTTGATCGCCTGTATCTCCAACTCGGTCTTGTCGATCACGCCGTGGATCCTCTTGGCGATGGCGGCGCCGGCATTGAGGCAGCGCAGCGAGCAGAAGGGATAAGTCGGGTAGCGGTCAGGACGGAACTGATGCGTGTAGTAGAAGCCGCGAGCTTCGCGGCTGCAGAGGGTGCAGGCTCTCAACCCAACAGCAGCATCGAGAGCTTCTGCGACCCGGGCTCGTCGGGTGCCTCTGCGATCCGGTGCGACGCCAGCACGATGAAGCGGTTGATTGCGTTCTGCGCCATGGCCTCGAGTTCGGGCATGGTCAAAGAGCGGATTGACTGGTGAAGCCGTCCTCTTCCTTCGAGCCATTCGCCGATCGCCTTGGCCGCTTCACGCGCAACGTGCGCCTGCCACTCGTCGTCGGTCATGGCTCAACCATTGAGCCAAGCCGGACCCGGCGGCTTTGCGGCCGGTGCGCCCGTGCCGGATGACGGTTGCGACCAGGCGGGCGCGCTGGACGCCTGCGGAGATCGAGGTTGCGCAGCAGCCGGCTGTCCGCCCGGTCCCGTGGCTTGGTTCCAGGCTGGTTGCGCGGCAGCGGCTTTGCCGCCGGCCCCGCGCGAGCGGCTTGGGCTTGCCGGCACGTCCTTGCCATCCATGACGAGCTTCCACTCCTTCTCGGTCGGCAGCACCACACGATCGAGGCGGTTCTGGTCGCCGTAGCGGGAGTCCTCGCTGGCCTCGATCCTGATCTTGGCGACGAAGGTGATGCCCGAGAGATCGGCAAGTCCGCGCAGGACGCGTTTCTGCTTCGCCACCTCGCTCATGTCCTGCGGGTCGAGGCCGAGCGCGCTGTCGATCATGGCGCGGAAGCTGCTCTTCGAAATCTTCCAGGCGATCGAGACGCCGTTCTCGTCGACCTTGCCGCCCTGGACGGTGAACATCTGCCAGAACTTGCGTTTGGCGTGCGGTCCCTCCGCCACGGTGAACTCGCAGTCGAGCATCCGCACGTCGCTGGTGGGGTCCTTTGGCGCCTTGAGCAGGGCCTGGTCGATCTCGCTCTGGCCGTCGATCCCGCCCGGGCGGATGATCATGGTCACCTTGGCGAAGGTGCCGTCTGGAATGAGTTCGCCGGTCTTCTGCGGCTCGGCGTCGTTCATGTCGAACATGGTGGTCATCCTCTGCTGGTCTGGTTGATCTTGCGGAGAAGCGCGCCGAGGTCGGGCGACTCGGTGATGTCGAGGCGGCCGGAGCGATCCTTGCCCGGCAGGCCGAACGGATTGGCCGACTGGCAGACGAGGCGGCGCACCTCGCCGCGATCGGGCTCGTGCCGCCAGGTGTCGCCATCGGGCGCGAACCGGCTCATGGAGATCACCTGGTCGACGATGCCGGGGAGTTCGCGGGCGGCCTTGCCGCCTTCCATCTGCGGCTGCCAGGTGACGCGGTTGAACTCGTCGGTGACGCGGTCCAGGATCCCGACGAAAATCACGGTGCGGCCCGGCACGTGTTGCAGGTGCTTCAGGAGCCCGATGGTTTCGCGCGCCAGCAGGCCGTAGGCGCCGCGGGTGTCAGGCTTGCCGGTCCGTTCCGACTGCGCCTCCGGCCGCGTCTTCGCCCAGGCCATCGCCAGGCGCGTGAGGTCGGTGATGGAGTCCACGAAAATGATGCGCTTGCCCGCGATCATGCGGACGAGGTCGGGATAGGTGTCGCCGAGGTGCCGGTAGTGGCTTTCGCAGAAGAAGGTCTTCTCATCGGCCGCCGGATCGACGCCGCCGACGAGGCAGGCGACGTCGAGGGCATCGGCGAAGCTGCGCACGGGGATGCTGTCGCCGGGCCAGTCCTGGACCGACTTCATGCCGGCCTCGAGATCGATGCAGAGCGTCTCCGCCGGCGGCAGGGTCTTGAGCAGAGATGTTTTTCCAACACCCGAGGGCCCGAAGATCGCCATTGTGGTCTTGGTGTGGGCGTCGGCGAGCCGCTGATCGGCCGTGATGATGCGCAGCGCCATTAGCGGTCTCCCTCATTGGAAATCGCCACGACCGCGCGATCGGCGCCGAGCGCACCGGCCTGCCGGGCGAGACCGTAGAGCTTACGGAGCGCGTGCAGCCGGTCGCCGACGGCATTGAATTCCGCTTCCGTCGCGAGCATCGCGAACGCGATGTCGTCGAGCGTGGCATCCTCGATCGCCTTGATGGTGGCCGGCCGCTGCCGTGCTTCGAGCGCCGGAATGGCAATGCTGTCCGGCAGGGCGTCGAGCGCGAAGTGGCGCTTGCACAGCGCGGCGAGCGCAGCAGATTGGGTCATCGGGGGTCCTCTTCGTTGAAGCTGAGGCGAAATATTGGTTTGGCGAGGTGCGGGCCCATCACGCGACCTCCGCCAACAGCAGCGATGAGAGCGAGGCCGGGCAGCTCCTTGGCTTCAGGCGCGCGATTGCGAGATAGCTGTAGTCGTCGGGACCGTGCCGGCGCTGAACGAGGTGGATCAGCTTCTGCTCGCCGGCCCACCAGGCGCGGCGCGCCAGTCGGGTGAGCTCCGCGCGGTCGCGCTCGGGAAGGCGCGTCCCGTGCGAAAACGTGTCCATTGCGAGAAAGCCGCGGTAATATTCCAGGACGTCGCCGGGAGCCGCCTGGCCGATCCAGCCGCACAGGTCGGTTTCGTTGATCCGTAGCCGGACGCTCGGTAGCTTGGTGATGGCGCTGATCATGATTGGCTCCTACTCGCCACGCGGCTAAACCGTCTCACGCGGCCCTCAGGCCAACGGCGAGCAAAGCGAGACGGATGTCCTTCACGCGGCGATAGAGGCTGCTGCGAGCCCCACGGCCACCGCCCGCAAGCCGATCGATGGTCGTCCGGGAAAGCGCGGCGCAGAGGGCGCCGTCGTTCGGATCGAGGGTGCCGAGGCCACGCTCGACGTCGAGTCGGTGCTCGACCTCGGCGAAAGCGTCCACCCGCTGACCGAGGTAGGCCGCGAGACCGTCCTCTTCGGCAACGAGATCGCCGCGCGTGGCGCCGTCGCTATCGGGCAAGGTTGCGTCGAGCGAGGCCGGCACGGCGCCATAAAGCCGGCGGTCGCGTTTCACTTTGTGCGCAATACGGGTCGCTCTGTTCGCCATGACGATGCCCGCGAATGCGCCGATCGAACCGCGTTCCGGATCGAAGGCCGGCAGACGGGCGAACAGGTCGAGAAGGAACTCCTGACGGAGGTCGCCGAGATCGTCGTAGGGAAGACGCAGTTGGCGGATCAGGCGGCGGGCCGCAATGTCGGCTTCATGCTGAATGATCTGCAGGTGGGATCGGGAAATCGACATCGGTCAAAGCCTCGGTCATCGCTGTTGATGACCGCAGGATGCCGACCGCCCCGCCGCGCTTGGTGGGCTTGGCGTGGGGATGTCGTGGGAAAAGTGTGGGAAGGCTCAGGCGTTAGGCCCGGAGGTCGATCTCGTCCGCCGTCAGCGTCAGACGCCAGCCGCGATTGCGCTTGTTCTCGATGAGCTGGCGAAGTGCATCGGGTTCTGAAACGTCCGCTGCGAGCGCATTACGAAGCTCTCGAACGACATCGCGAGCGGCGCGTGAGACTCGATGAATGGAGTCGCCCCAGATCCGGGCTTCGACATCACGAGTTGACGCGAAAGGATTATCGGTCGACGCACGCTCAGCAAGCAGGCAAAGAAGTTCGAACGACTGATCGGAGAGCGTGCTGGAGACACCATCGAGCGTTACGGATTTTGCCGATCGGACGATGACGAGGCGCGGAGCGAATGCCGACGGCGACTCCAGCTTCGCCAAGTCGATCGCGAACGGCATGGTGCCATCGCCTGGACCGATCACATCGTGCACCGTGACCAGGTGGATTTCCGCTTCAGCGAAGCGCAGTTGCTCGGCTAATGATAATGCCGGCGCGATCATCGTGATCGGCGAAGACCGAGCGATCATTCGAAGCGCCCCGACAAGACCCGATTGCAATACCGCTGTAATCGATAGTGCGAGGAAGGCGGCTCGCTTTGATGGCGTCAGGCCCAGATTCCAGATGCCGGCTGCGGTTTCCGAGGGTTCGTTCGAGAAGCCGGAGGCAGACGCAATCTCGCGCACGAGCGCAGGAACGCCGATGCGAAAGCTCCTCAGATCTTCTGCCTCCAAGATGAGGTCGCTCTTTTGATCGAGTGGACAGGCCGCGACATGACGGCCATCGATATGCTGGATCGGGCGGACGTCGAGATCGCACTCGCACGAAGAGCAGACATTCCACTCGGTCGCCGGTGCGTCCTCGACGAGGAGGCCTTGGTCGAGAAGACGCTCGAAATCCCGGCCGAGATAGGGCTTGGCCTGGCGTCCCCAGAGTATTGCGGGTTCGCCAGCCTCACTCAGCCGCAACAGCAGCCTTGCCAGGCGGTCTGTCATTGACGAGTCCGTTGCGGCGCAAAAGCGCCATGATGCGTCCCTCGAAGCGATGGCGTTTGAACATCGCCGTGTCCGGCGGCTTGAGCTTCACCGTCACTCGTGCCGGTTTTGATCCACCGACATCGATGTGTGCACGGATGACCATGTGGTTGAGCCGCCAATCGGCGCCGAAAGTGATGCCGCGCGTCCCCTCGCCCAATCGCGCGAGCGCATTGTCACGGCCATCGCGCGTCACATGGGACCAGAATGTACGCGTCTCGCCGGACCTCGGGTCGGTACCAAGGCGGTCTGCTTGAACCTCGACGATCTGCACACGGCGGAAGCTGGGATCGAATGCGTGATTAAAGGTGAAACCGAAGCCGGCACGCTCGACAGGCACAAGAGTGTAGAGATTCTGGGCGTCGGGAGCCGCAAAGAACCGGGGCCGCTTGAGCATCGAGGCCGCAAAAACCTCGGCAAGCTCTGCGCGGCGCGCTTTGGCGAAGCCGCCAACCTTCAGCCGACCGGTGGCAGCGGCATAGGACAGAACCGCGTGCTCCGCCTCCCGGAAGCTGATCACGCGATCGGCACCAGCCTCGATGATTTCGGTCGTCTTCAGCGGCGCGCCATGGGTGACGACAACATTGATCTCGTCGTCATCGTCGTACCATCCGACCCGGCAATATCGCCCACGAAGGTCGGCCTCGAAGAGACGCTCGGCATCACGCTGAAAGGCTTGTTGAGTCTCGTCGTCGATTTGCGCCTCGATCCCCTCTTCAGCGCCCGCGAATTCGGTGAAGGAGGATAGGGTCGTATAGCTCAGCATGTCGGCCGCGGCGTCAAAGACCGCCGGCTGATCCAGAAACATTCTGAGCGCGACGTGCTTCGGGTCCTGCGTCGCCTCCGCAGTATCATCGCCGTCGTTGGCAGGGGTGATTTGCACGCCACGCCGCCGAGCTTGTTCTAGAAGAAGCTGCAACCCGTTGGCATTGCCGAGTTCGGCGATGCGATGGAGATCAGCGACCAGGCCCTCGGGATAATTGTCCTCGGGGCCCGCGAAGAAGTTCTGAATCGTACGGCGCGCCTCGTCGGGCTGCCGCCCGAATACAGCGAGGTCGAACCCGTGGAGGTCGGCCTGATGGCGCTCCAGGAGCCGGCGGAGAAGACCGAGGTCGGTTGTTCTTGTGAACTTCGGATTGACGAATTTCTTCAGGTTCTTTGCCATCTCAGCCGTCCATATCTACCTCATACGCGTTCACTTTACGTTCTTAAGCTCGATTCGGCCGAGAGTCGATTCAAAACCATCGTTTTGGGACGGATTAAGAGCCCCATGGGTAGAGGCTTGGGGAGGGTGCCCCCAATCCACGGCTTGCGATGCAACTCCCCAATCCCATTGATCCAGAACGCCTTTCCGCCGCCGAGCGGCTCGACGAGATCGCCGAGATTTTGGCGGCCGGCCTCATGCGGTTGAAGGCGCGGAAGTCCACACCTTTATCTGCCCGCTCCGGAGAAAGTTCGCTCGACTGTCCCGCCCACCAACGCGGTCATGCCAACGCCCTCACCGATGATGGAGGCTTGGAGTGACCGATACCGTTTTGGCCCAGTTGGCCGCCCTGAAGATTGCTCCGATCGGCGCGCTCAAGCAGCGATGGCGCGATCTCTTTGAGACCGAACCGCCGCCCTATAACAGGCGCTTCCTCGAACACCGGCTGGCGTACCGAATCCAGGAACTGGCCTTCGGCGGGCTCAACCCCGAAACGCTGAAACGCCTTCGCGATCTCGCCGAGGACCTCGACGGCGGCGATCCGGCGCGGCGCCGGCAGCCGGCGAAGGACCGGCCGATCGCCGGCACGCGGCTCATTCGGGAATATCAGGGCGTCGAGCACTGCGTGACGGTGCGCGATGAAGATTTCGAATATCAGGGCCGGCCGTACAAATCGCTGTCCGCGATTGCGCGCGCGATCACCGGCACGCGCTGGAACGGGCTCCTCTTTTTTGGCCTGAAAAACCGGCGGACACCGACATGAAAAAGCCGATCGTCCGCAAGCTCCGCTGCGCGGTGTACACCCGCAAGTCCAGTGAAGAGGGACTGGAGCAGGAGTTCAACTCGCTCGACGCGCAACGGGAAGCCTGTGAGGCCTATATCGCCAGCCAAAAGGCTGAGGGCTGGTTGCTAGTGCCGGACCGCTATGATGATGGCGGAATTTCCGGCGCAACGCTCGAACGTCCGGCGCTGCAGCGCCTGCTGGCCGACATCGAGGCCCGCCGGGTCGACGTGATCGTGGTTTACAAAATCGATCGGCTCAGCCGCGCACTGATGGATTTCGCCAAGCTGGTCGAGGTGTTCGACCGCAACAGTGTCACCTTCGTCAGCGTCACGCAGTCGTTCAATACCACCACCTCGATGGGACGGCTGACGCTCAATATCCTGCTTTCCTTCGCGCAGTTTGAGCGCGAGGTCATCGGCGAGCGCATTCGCGACAAGTTCGCTGCCTCGCGCAAGAAGGGCATGTGGATGGGTGGCTTCGTTCCGCTCGGCTACGACGTCAAGGACCGCAAGCTGGTCGTGAACAAGGCCGAGGCTGCGACCGTTCGGAAGATCTTCGAACGGTTCATAAAGATTGGCTCAGCAACCGCGCTGGTGCGCGCGCTCAGGACCGAAGGCGTTGCCGGCAAGCGGGGCAAGCTGGTCGACAAGGGCTATGTTTACAAGCTGCTCAATAACCGGGTCTACGTGGGCGAGGCCGTTCACAAGGGCACGGCCTATCCCGGCGAGCACGAAGCCATTATCGAACGCGCCCTCTGGGATCGGGTGCACGCCATTCTCCGCGAGAGCCCGCGGAAGCGCGCTGCACACACGCGAGCCCAAACGCCGTCCCTGCTCAAGGGCCTGATCTTCGGGCCGACCGGCAGGGCCATGACGCCGGCCCACACCCGCAAGGACGGCAAGCTCTATCGCTACTACGTTTCGACCGATGTGCTCAAGCGTGATGCCGATTCCTGTACGGTGCGGCGCGTTCCGGCCGCCGAGATCGAGAGCGCGGTGGTCGACCAATTGCGCGGCTTGCTGCGCGCCCCTGAGATTATCGTGCGCACATGGCGCGCAGCGAAATCGATGGGCGACATCTCGGAGGCCGACGTGCGCGACGCACTGGAGCGGCTCGATCCGCTCTGGAATGAACTCTTCCCCGCCGAGCAGGCGCGCATCGTGCATCTGCTTGTGGAGCGGGTTGATGTCAGTCCAGACGGTGTCGACATCCGCTTGCGGACCGAGGGACTAGCAAATCTGGTCACGGACCTCCGCGCCATCAAACCAGAGCCCCGGAGGGCGGCGTAATGACCGTGCCCAATCCCACCGTCGATGGCCGAACCGTCACCGTGCGCATCCCGATTTCGATCCGCAGGCGCGGTGGCCGGAAACTTGTCCTCGCACCCGACGGCACACCCGATACAGGGCCAGCGATCTGTCGACGCATCGACAACGCCATGGTCAAGGCGGTCGCCCGAGCATTCCGCTGGCGCGAAATGCTGGAGAACGGCACCCACGCGACCATCGCGGAGATCGCCGCCGCCGAGAAGATCAACGAGTCGTACGTCGGACGCGTGCTCCGGCTGACCCTACTAGCGCCGGACATCGTCGAGGCGATCCTGGGTGGACGGCAACCGGCGGGGCTGCAGCTCGAGGATCTGCTGAGGCGGTTTCCCGTGGGGTGGCAGGAACAGCGGGCAGAGATGTTGGGTAGGTCATAACACCAAGGCTGAGCGCGAAAGCGCTAATGCGGCTGAAAGCGCGGCCTCACATATCGTAGCTCAACCGAGATTCAAAAGGAAACCCGGCGCCGCCGATGAATATCGGCTTCTGGGGGCGAACCGGCACTCTATTGATCGTTCTGACCTTTACAGCTCTTGGACCCTTACGCGACACTCTCTTAGAGCCTGACTCAAAACGACGCGTTTGATTTCAATGTTTTGCGAGCCTTCTGGTGAGGGTTCGGATATGGGCGACGAGAACCCATGCGACGGCGCTGGCGATCGTTGCCTCGAAGTCTTTGGCGAGGCGTCGGCATCGACCGAGCCATGCGAATGTGCGTTCGACCACCCACCTGCGGGGGAGCACTTCGAATCCCTTGGCGGTGTCTGAGCGTTTGACGATCTCGATTGTCCATTGCCCGCAAGCCGTCAGCGCGCTACGCAGCTTCTCCCCGGCGTAGCCGCCGTCTGCAAAGACGTGACGCAGCCAAGGTGTGAGCCAACGGATCGAGGCGAGCACGCCGACCGCGCCGTCGCGATCTTGGATGTCGGCAGGATGAACTTGCAGCCCGATTAGGTGGCCGGCCGTGTCGGTCACGATATGGCGCTTGCGGCCTTTGATCTTCTTGCCCGCATCATATCCGCGTGGGCCAGCGCTTTCCGTGGTCTTCACCGATTGGCTGTCGATCACACCGGCGGTGGGGCTCGCTTCGCGTCCGGCCTTCTCGCGCGCCGCCATGACGAGCGTGTGGTTGATGGCGGCGAAAGTGCCGTCGCGCGACCAGCCGTAGAAATAACCCTGCACGGTCGAGTACGGCGGAAACTCTTTCGGTAGTTGCCGCCACTGGCAGCCCGTCGAGGCGATGTACAGAATTGCGTCGACGACCAAACGCAAGCTCGTCACGCGCGGACGCCCCACCGCCAATCGAGCCGGCATGAAAGGCTCGATCAAACACCACTCCGCATCCGTCAGATCGCTTGCATAACGCAAGCCCTCGCGCCGATACTCGCGTCGAGTGATTTCAGTCCAGGTCATCGTGCTCTCCATCGAATCTCGCAAATCCGACGGAATCACAACCTCCTGAAATCACTCAACTCTTTTTCGGTCAGGCTCTTACATCAGGCTCCATGTTTTCCCGGAGACCAGCCGTGCGGGGCGAGATACTTTTCGCCGACAGCAATGGGCTCGTCTTCCAGAGGCGTGGCCATCGTGTCGTTCCAGCGATTGAGAAAGCCGAACAGAGATATCACACCGACAATTTCGACAATCTGCTCTTCCGTCCAGTGCTTACGCAATTCGGTAAACATTACATCGGTGACGGCATTGGGCACGGAAGCTGCCGCGAGCGCAAAATCAAGAGTGACCCGCTCGCCGACGCTGTAAAGCGGACTCGTCTGATACTCCCACACCGCTGCAAGTTTCCTGTCTTCCACTCCAAAGTGGAGGGCGCCCCCGGCGGTGTGAGCCATGCAGTATTGGCATCCAGCGGCACGGCTCGCGAGGTGCGCGATGATCCGCTTGAAACCGCGATCGACTTTGCCGTCCGGGTCCCACACCGCGGCGGTCATCTGGGCTAGCGCCTTCGCCAACTTGGGCTTCCGCTGCATGATGAGAATGCTGTTCGGAATAAACCCGAGATTCTTTCGCATCGCCTCGAATTGCTCCTTCAATTCCGGAGAATGCTCCGGAGGAAGCGGCTTGATCCGAGGTGACGGGGTCGTACGTTGATCCATCGGTCGCTCCTACCAATTTGTCCATTGTTGTTTCGCGAAGGCTATTCCTGCTACGCGTGCGTCCGCACCCACACTATTCAAGCCATGTCACGAATGAGCGACAGACCGCGTCGGAGTTGGCATGAGGCGTGAGGCAATCCACGTGAACATCGCTCGTCCGAAAAGACTGCTGAGCCCGGCAATCATAGCCGCTGAGCCGAGGTTCCAGACTAGGATCATCACAGTCGCATCGAGATCATGAACGAGCGACAATGCGAACGAAGTCATCGCTGCGACGGCCAAGCCACCCATTATGCTCACCGCTGTCGGGTGCAGCAACGCGGCATACCGCAGCATCACCAGCATCGCGATCGACAACGGCACGCTCGTTAGCAAGAGCGTCGCGAAGCATCGGACTGCCTCACCCATGCGAATGCCATTCGGCCCCATGCTCACCCAGTCTGTGAAACATCCATAGCCGATTGTTGACACCCATAGCGCAAGTGCCGGCGCGGGAAGCAACAGCCACAATCGCGAGCCATCAGGAAGGCTTATTCTGAACGACGCGATTGCGGCCAAGATACCAGTGGTGAGTGCGCCGAACATACCGATGACGAACACCGGCTGCTGCAACCGTTCCGAAATGTCTGGCCGCACACCATGAGCGACGGCGATGAGCCCAAGAACGAGTGTCGCGAACAGAAGCCATAGCCCTGCGCGCACAAGCGGCGGACGCAAGCGGCGAACCGGTGTCGCGCAGTCGACCAACGTGTCGATGAGGTCTGGTGTCTTCGTCACGGACGTTCGCTCTGTTGCCTCAACATCTTGCGCAAACCTTTGATGGCGCGATGCGTCGCTACCTTCAGGGCCACAATCGATCGCCCACTGGCGGTTGCCGCTTCTTTCAATGACATTTCGTTCAGTTTCAACATCTGGATCGCTTGGCGCTGCTCGGGAGGCAGCCTTTCAATCGCATCACGCAGGGCAGCCTCATCCGAGATCACCTCATTGAGGTTCGTCGGAGGGGTGGCAAAGGTTTCATGCTCGGCCGTAAGCACAATCTCCCGCGCCTTCTGACGCGTCTCGCGTCGCAGCCGATCGATAATACGCCGATTGGCAATCGCCAGAAGCCATGGCCCAAAAGGACGGCTTGGGTCGTATGCATGGCGGACCATGTGGACTGTCAACAGAACGTCTTGTACCGCGTCTTCTACGTCACTCGGCTGTTTGAAGCATCGCACCGCAATCGAACGAATGTACGGAGCGACGTCTTCAAGCAGCGTCCGATAGGCCTGCCGGTCGCCGTCCTGCGCACGCGCCATCAGCTTCGACCAGTCGAGCCCGCCGCCCTCCCTTCGCGCCTGGTCAGCAGCGGAAGCGGCGACAAGCGTCAACATGGTGCGGTTATGCCGGCCTGCCGACATCGTAAGTGCCTTTCACCAGCGCAACGACTTGGAATCCAGTCTTGGCCCTGTCGTAACGAGGGATGCCCGCAAGAAATACACCGGCCAGGGACAGCACGGTAGAAAAGAATTTTTCCGAAGCCCGCTAACCTTTCGCGGTAGCCGTCGAACCTTTTGTTGTTGGTCTCGCATCGAGACGCAAGAGGAGAGGTAAACATCATGAATCGCCGTCTATTCGCCGCTTCCACACTGACGGCCGCCGTCGGGCTCGCACTTGCCATGCAGGCACCGACAGTGCGGGCGCAAGGTATGGCCAATCCGCCGCAAATCGTGAAGGACAACATGGCGCGGATGGGTAAGGACAAGCTCCAGAAATGCTACGGCATCAACACTGTTGCCAAAAACGACTGCGCCGAGGGCGCGCATTCCTGCGCTGGCCAGGCGACGCAGGCGCGTGATGGCAAGTCGTTCGTTCTTCTACCCGCCGGTGATTGCGCCAAGATTCAGGGCGGCAAGCTGACCCCCGCGTGATGACGAGGCGGGTTGTGCCCCCGACAACCGCCATGCACGCCAGCCTGATTCCGGCGAAAGCCGGGATCGGGCTGCGCTTTCAGCACCATCAGACGGTGCTCGATACGCGGCCCGACGTGGCATGGATGGAGGTCCACACTGAGAACTACATGGGCGGCGGAACACCGCTACGTTATCTCGACGCCATTCGTCGGGATGTTCCGATATCGCTCCACGGTGTAGGACTCTCGCTCGGCAGCGCCGACGGACTTGATCAAGCCCATCTCGAACGCATCCGGCAGGTCGCCGAGCGGATCGAGCCTGGCCTGATGTCGGAACACATCGCATGGAGCGTCGTTGGCGGCACGTACCTTGCCGACCTGTTGCCGCTTCCGATGACTGAGGAAGCGCTCGCTATCGTGTGCCGGCACGTCGACCAGACCCAGACCCATTTGAAGCGACGTATTCTTGTTGAGAACCCGTCGACCTATGTGACGTTTTGCCATTCAACGATCCCGGAATGGGAGTTCATCACCGCCGTGGCCGAGCGCACCGGCTGCGGCATCCTTTGCGACGTCAACAACATCTACGTCAGTGCTCACAATCACGGCTGGGACGCTTCGGTCTATCTTGCGGCGCTGCCGCCCGCTGCGATCGGAGAGATACATCTCGCGGGGCACAGTGTCAGGCCGCTGGCCGATGGCAGGACTTTGCGCATCGACGATCATGGATCGCGCGTCATTGCGGACGTGTGGACGCTCTATGAGGAAGCGTTGGCCCGATTCGGCCATGTCCCAACCCTGATCGAGTGGGACAACGACGTGCCTCCGCTGGAGGTTCTGGTTGAGGAAGCCAGACACGCCGGCAAGCTAATGACGAGTGCCGCAATCGAGGCCGAGCATGCCGACGCTGCTTGAGTTGCAACAGGACATGCGCCGCAGCTTGGTTCAGCGCGACGACGCTGCGGCTGCAGCATGGCTCTCCGACCCGTCGTTGCGCGAACGTCTCGATATCTACCGCAACACGTTTTTGGCTGGCCTCAACAAGGCGCTGCGGCTCTCTTATCCGGCCGTTGGGCGTTTGGTCGGCACCGAATTTTTCGATGGCGCAGCCCAAATCTTTATCACCGAGCATCCCCCGCGTGCCGCTTATCTCGACCGGTACGGCGGTGAATTTCCCGACTTTCTCCAGCGCTTTTCGCCAGCGGCATCGCTCGCCTATCTCGCCGACGTTGCGCGGCTGGAATGGGCAGTCAATTGCGCGATGCACGCCCCAGACTTGGAGCCGCTCGACCTCAAGAAGCTTGCAGCGATCGAACCCAACGATCAAAGCCGCTTGCGCTTCGTCGCGCATCCATCGGTCCGCCTGATGCGGTCCGACTATCCGGTCGATCGCATCTGGCAGGCGGTGCTCGCCCGCGACGATGCGGAGTTGACAACCCTCGATCTCAACGCCGGGCCCGTCAACCTCTTGGTCGAGCGCCGCACCGGCGGCGTCGAGGTCATTTGCCTTGATCAATCGGCGTGGCTCCTTCTAGCGGCCCTTTGTAGTGGCGAGCCTTGGCATTCAGCGATCGAGAGAGCTGCGAACCTTGATGCCTCGACCGCTCTAGCTGAGCACTTCGCCGCTGGCCGTTTTGTCGCATTCGAGCTGACAACGAAACATTGAAACAATCGCATGACGCAACTGCTGAAGGTCAAGTGCATGAGTAACACCACCGCTTCGATGGCATCCCGCTCTGCGGCCTGCGCGATCGTCGGGCGTACGCTCCAATGGTTCGATCGCATTCCCTACGCGTTGCTTGCGTTTCCGCTGCGGATCGCCGTTGCTACGGTGTTCTGGAACTCCGCCATGGCGAAGCTTGCGAATTGGGATACGACGATCTCGCTCTTCACCGACGACTACAAGGTGCCACTCCTTTCCCCCGAGGTCGCCGCCTACATGGCGACGACAATCGAGCTGACAACACCAGTACTGCTCCTGCTCGGCCTGTTTACCAGGCCCGCCGCCCTCGTTCTCCTCGGCATGACGTCCGTGATCGAAATTTTCGTCTATCCGCAAGCATGGCCGACGCACATCCAGTGGGCCGCAATGCTGCTGGTCCTGCTCAGCCGCGGAGCCGGGACATGGTCGATAGACCACCTGCTATGGCGTCGGTTCGGCCACTTGTTCAACCGCCAAAGGCGCTTTGAAATCGGGGGCTCTGGATAAACGAGATGTGAATTCGCCGGGTCAAGTTGTGACGTGCGCTCGATAACCCACAGACCTAAGAAGTAACCTTCCACAAACCCACTAGGAGTTCCGCATGCTGTCACGCCGTTCGATCCTGATTGCCGCAGTGGCCGCGAGTGCTGCTGCGCTGACACCGGCATTTGCCGCGAACCCGCAGCCCTTCGATGCCAAAGCCTTCGCCGACGCG
>Ga0315281_10004327_pt1 | contig 20609 bp, 44 predicted proteins | sample YL17G07_0_MG_FD_204540 | JGI IMG/M metagenome (GOLD analysis project Ga0315281, IMG submission 204540) | Sediment microbial communities from Yellowstone Lake, YNP, Wyoming, USA - YL17G07_0 | ecosystem: Environmental > Aquatic > Freshwater > Lake > Sediment | place: USA: Wyoming | collected...
CGATCCGTGCCGTTGTCGACAGTCCACACCATGCCTTCTTGTTCCGCAGCGGGCAGTCCTTCGCGCCGGAACTGGAGTTCGACGACGATCTCGTCCGCGTCTGGGCACGCGACGACGCGCACGACAACGAGAAGTCCCTGCGCCGCGCCCGCCGCAAACTCAAAGCCCGAGGAGGAACCCGATGAACGCCCCGTCACGCGCCGCCCTGTCCGCGAGCATCGCCGCCATGGCCAAGAAGCTGCCCGCCGTTGCCCCAGCCGCCGTCGTCCTGGCGGCCATGACCGACGCCGAGTATCACCGCGTCCTGCGCCGCGCGGGACTCATCGCCCTCGACGAGCCGCCGCAGGACGACGCGGAGGAGCCCGATAATCCCGATTTCGTGATCCTCCGCACCGCCATCCTCCGCGCCGCCGACGACGCCTGCAACCACATCGAGGTGAACCCCGATGGCAAGGAGTGCCCCGAGGCGAATCCGCTGCCAGCGACCGAGGAGGAGCGGCGCCTGTACGACCCGCGGGATGGCTCGTGGTGCCCCAGGTGCATCGCCGTCCAGGCGTGCCGCGTCATCGCGACCCTGCGGGGCGAGATCCGCGAGCCCAAGCCGGTCATCTCCCGTGTCGGCGGTCGCGTCACCGTCGCGAGACTCCGCTGAATGGAGATCTTGCCCCGGTCTCAGTTCGGCTCGTGCGACTGCTGCGGCATGCGCTCGGGGGATAGCACGTCGTCCTGGTGCTGCCGGTGCTACAGCCGCACCGTGTGTGCGTCATGCGGCGCCATCCTGCGGTGCTCATGTGGCCACACTGCGCGGCACGAGCACTGTCCGAACATGGTCGTGTACGGCCCGTCGGATGCCGCATGATCGGGTTCGGCATGGTCGGCTGTGTCTGCCTCCGCTGCCACGCGCCCTTGGCGGCGGTGAAGACTGCTTGCTGTCCGTGCTGCTGCGCGCTTCTGGGCTGGCGGGAATGGGAGGAGGGACCCCCTTTCGCCATGTCCGCGACCTCGTGGCTCCACGGCCCCCCGGTCAGGGACTTTCGCTCCCGGTCGGTGGCGCTGTCGCGGGCCGACGCCCGGGCGTTCGCCCGGCGGGCCTTCGGGAAAGCCGGACGCGCGGTAGCCGACGGGCCGTTCCGCAAGATCGGCCGGACGGTGGGCGGTGAGTTCGTTGAGGAGGGGCGCGGCCTGACGTGGGGTGACGCGATCTACGATGCCAAGCCTTTGAGCAGACACGAACCCCAGGAGCACGCAGCATGAGCACGTTATCCCAGCCGAAGCGCGCCTACCAGATCGCTTCCGACGCCGGTATCTCAGTCGATGATCTGGTGATCAAGGCCAAGGGGCTCGGCATCGAGGTCAAGAATAAGATGTCGCTTCTGGACGCGGTGTCCGCTGCCCGCGTGATTGCGGCCCTGCGGGAGCAGCCGAAGCGGGCGAGGCCCATCGAGGTGGACATGGCGCCTCCAAGCGCGCCGCGAGCACCGAAGCGGGCGAAACCGGCTCCCGCCGCCGTCGCCGCCTCCTCCTCCACGAAAGCCGCTGCCCCTGCTACGTCTCGTCCTGTCGCCGCCGCGTCAGCGCCCGCGCCTGCCCCACCCGTTGCACCTGCCGCCAGCGATGTGGTCACCATCCGGCTTGGGCCGCGTTTGGCCGAGATGATCAAGGCTGAGGCCGCGTTTAGCGCCGTGCCCGAGCATGTGGCCATCGGGATGCTGCTGCATGCCGAGGCATCGCGTAGGAAGCAAAAGCGAGAGGATGCGCCCAAGCTGCCGCCCGAGGCGTATCCGCAGGGACCGAAGAAGAACAGCTCCAGCCGCGAGGATCTGTACCGCTGGCGGCTGATCGCGCCTGACGTGCGGGTGCAGATCATCGATAGGCTTCGCGTGATGCCGTTCCCGTGGATCGGTGGGCATCTGGCGCTGGCCGAGGAGTTCGGCATCAGGCGGAGCGTGATCTGCAGCTTGATCATGTGCGTTGCGCTGTACGGCTACGACGATCCCTACCTCACGGATCGCCGCGAGTTTTCCGAACCCGCCTCGGCGGAGGCCATTGGGGCGTGATGTACGATCTCGTCGACATCGGCGCCAACCTTGCGCATCGGCGCTTCTATGCGGACCGCGACCGCGTTATTGAGGCAGCCGGCGCGGCGGGGGTGCGCCGCATCGTGATCACGGGCGCGCACCTCGGTTCCAGCAAGGCGGCGGTGGCCTTGGCGCGTACGCGGCCGGGCATGCTGTACGCCACGGCGGGGATTCATCCGCACGAGGCGAGGAGTTGGTCGCGTGAGGCTCTCGCGCAGATCCGGGAGTTGGCGCAGGAGCCCGCGTCCGTCGTGCGTGCGATCGGGGAGTGCGGCCTCGACTTCGACCGCGACTTCTCGCCGCGCCCGGCGCAGGAGGCGGCCTTTGAGGAGCAGCTGGCGCTGGCGGCCGAGATCGGGCTGCCCGTGTTCCTGCACGAGCGCGCCGCGCACGGCCGCTTCCTCGCCATCCTGAAGAACGCCCGGCCGCGCTTGCGCGCCGCAGTGGTGCACTGCTTCACCGGGACGGGCGCCGAGCTCGACGCCTATCTCGCGCTGGATCTGCACATCGGCATCACGGGCTGGATCAACGACGATCGCCGCGGCGTCGGCCTGCGTGATCTCGTCCCGCGCATCCCGGCAGGCCGCCTCATGGTGGAGACGGATGCTCCGTTCCTGCGGCCACGCGACGCGCCGATGCCGGAGCGTCGCAACGAGCCTGCGCTGCTGCCGCTGGTGCTGGCGGCGGTCGCGCGAGCGGCGGGGCGTCCTGCGGCCCAGGTGGCGGTCGAGACCACGGCTACCGCCGAGGCATTCTTCGGGCTGGCGCCGCCCGCGCAGGCGCTCTGATGGCGATCAGCGAACCAGGCTGGAAGGATGGCGTCCCTTCGCGCGCCGGCCACCCCTGCCGGCACGGCCTCGTCGACCGCATCCTGTGCCGCATCTTCCCGCGCCGCGACATCTGGAAGGGCGACGAACTCTACATGAGACGGTTCTACCTCGTCCCGCCGGGCGGACGGACGCAGGTGTTTCTGCACCACATCCTGCGCGACGACGACGATCGGGCATTGCATGATCACCCTTGGGCCTTTGTCTCGATCATCCTCTGGGGCTCGTACACCGAGATCCTTCAGGAGGGGCTGCGCCGGGTTGCCTCGTTTGGGGATGTGCTGCGCAACCCAGCCACGCACGCGCACCGCGTGATCGTCAACCGGCCCGTGTGGAGCCTCGTCGTCGCCGGATCGGCGGTGCGCGTCTGGGGCTTCCATGATTCCCACAAGGGCTGGACCGACTGGCGCACTTATCTCGGCATCCCCGACGCGCTCGACTGGCCGGAGGATGTGGCGCGATGAACCAGGAGGAGATCGAGGTGCGCAGCGAATGGGTGATCGTCTCGCGCATTGCGAAGGACACCCGCAGGCGCGCGAAGCATGAGCTGGATTTGGTGGGCAATCTACTTGAGCTACCGGACTGGAAGCTAGCCGACGAGATCCGGAACGCCACGGTACGCCGTTCGGCGTCCGGGCGGTTCACGGCTTGGTTCTACCGGCTGGTTGGATGGGAGCCGCACTGGGTGCGCATGGCCGCCACGCTACGGCGAGAACTTGCCGGGGATGTCAGCGTCCCCTCGGTGGCGCCGTGAGCCTTCCATACTTTCCCGACTTTGAGACGTGGGTCGCCAAAGCCCCGACGTGGATGCGGCCGGGCGACGAGTGCTACGACGCGAGGGGGCGCCGCTGCCGCAACGGCGGCGACTTCATGCGCGCGCGCGACGAGGGTGCGTTCCCCGTCAGGATCTTTCGCGATGGCAAGCTGATCGTGTTACAGGAAATTCCCCGGCGAAGGAGCACCCCAAATGGCTGAAGTCGTCCCGTCGAGGCCTCTGAAGTACGGTCGTCCGTCGCGTCGGCCGGCGCCGGGCGAGATCGTCGTTTTCTTCGAGTTGGGCGACGAGGCCGTGGCCGAGAGGCATGCCCTTGGGACGGGTTCCCTGCCGCGCGTGGGCGACCACGTTGGGCTGACGGACGGGATCCCGCATGTTGTGGGCATGACGAAGTTCGCCGTCACCGAGGTGATGCTCGCCAACGAACTGTGCTCGGACGCCGAGGGGGACTGGCGCCCGTTCGCCTTCGTCAGGATTCAAGCGCCTCAGCCGACGACAGAGGATCCTTCATGAAGGCCAAGGACGTGAGGTATCCAGATGCCGCCTTGGCGAGAGGTGTGGCCGCGCGCCGAGAGCGGCAGGAGCGCGCCAGCGAGTCGGGGCCCGAAGCCGCGCTTCGCGAGCACGAGCGATCCTGCGAACGCTGCCGCCCGCGGCCTGGCGGGGGAAGACGCTCGGCGGGCCGGTGTGAGGACGGCAAGCGCCTCAAGCGGCATGTACGCGACGTACGCCTCGGAAGGACCACATGATCGCCTACGGCCGTAGCGAGGAGAAGAGGAACCGAAGGCGTGACGCAGCGCCGTCGCCGCTGCGGAGCATGCTTATCCGGTTCACACACTTGACGCCAAACAAGTAGGGGTAAAATTCTAAATGGGCTACGTCCACATCGATCCCAAGGCGAAGCATTGTATCCACGACGGCGATTCCTTTGTCTGTTGCGATGGCAAAGGAAACCACCTGTCTGTGTGCGAGGTGTGCAATTACGTGACACAAGGCCCCTGCAAAGCCAAAGTCTGCCCGGACTTGCCGCGCGCTGACGGGCGGTGCATGTGGTACAGGGGCGAAATTACTCTCAAGAAGAGGAAGGGTTACAGTGCCAAGGCTACTATTGAATGGCGACGAGATCGTCCTGCATGATGTGTCCGAGCCGCAGTACGAGACCGCCTGAATGACAGGGCTTTCGTCGTGAAGCTATCCGACTTCGTTGTGGGCGCGGTTTTCTGGACCCCGAGCGGTAGCCGATGGCGCTGCACCGATGTTGGCGCGGGCGCCGTGGTGGCGGTCAAGGAAGACGAGGCTGGGCAGTCCCTCGCGGAGGCGGTGTTCGACGAGGAGCATCTGCCCGGCTGCAGCTTGGAGCCCCCGGTCGAGCCCGTGCCGCGCCGTGCCAGCCAGGCGGCCATTGATGCCATGCGCCAGTGGGAGTCATCCGCGCGCCTCGTCCATCCCCTGCACGAGCACGCGGCGCTTTCGTTGGCGCTGGCGTTCGACGATTACTCCGAGCGTGCATCCTTGCGCCGCCTCGCCGATCCGACGCCGCCATCGTGGGGAGCGTGGCTCCTGTGCGAGCATGCCAACGAGTTCACGAAGGCTCCGAAGGTGTGCTCCTGCCGCCTGAACTGCTACTGCCGCCGGCCCGGGCACACCTGCGGAGGATCCGATGGATGTCGCTGACTTTGCGCTGCGGTCGATGGCCTCGTCGCTTTCGGGTCGGCGCCCAAGGGAGTTACATGAAAGGAGTCACATGAAGAAAGAGCAGGATCCTTCGCTGCGTCGGGTGGACGACGTCTTCCGCGTTCTCAAGGCGCGCAAGGATCGCAGCGATTGCTGGGTGCTCATTTTTCGGATGGAACCGATGCTGTCGGGGAACATCAAGATCGGCGGCTTCAAGGAGCGGTGGCCGATCTCCGATTTCGATGACGCGTCCGGGATCGTCGCGCGGATTACGAAGAAGTACGGGGGCAGGCGGTGGGATCTCAGGTTCACCGTCCCGGAAAGCCGAGGCTCCGGCACGCAGCACTACTACAAGTCGGTCCGGGTGCAGATCGATGAGACGCCGCTCGATGCCTTGATGCCGCTCGATGCACCTCCGTCACAGTTCGGCCCGCTCGACGACTTTATGCGCTCGTTTGAGGGACGACGAGTCGAGACTCCTCTCGCCGCTGCGGCCCCCCTCGTGCGCGTTCCCGACGAGGGGCACTATGCGTTTGCGCGGATCCTCCTGTCGCGGCTGGAGCACCTGGAGGTGGAACTCGCCAGGGCGCGCGAGCGGATGGCGGAGTTTGAGATCGTCGCTCTCCGCCGGGCGGAGGAGGAGCGTACGCGATCTGCGATGGCGCTGGACGCGCTTCGGGTCTCATACGAGGCGCGCATCACGAAGTTGATGCGCAGCCATAGGGGATGATCCCCGGCTAGGCCGCGCGTTGCCCGAGGCGCACGTAGTATCTGCGGCGCCGCCGTTCCGCCAGCAGCGCCCCCTCGGCCGCGTCCCCGGTCAGGGCCGTCGCTACGCGCGTGCGGATGTTCTTCTCGACGCTCTGGACGCCACGCTTGATGCTCCACCTCCCGATGAGCAGGAAGGCGGCGAGCATGCCAGCACCAGCTGCGAACCCGCGCACGAAGGCCATGCCCGCATCGCGGGCCACGCTGGGCTCCGGCGCGGCCTGCCCGAGCGCGGGCGTTGGCCCGTGTGGGAGCGTGGTCAAGCGGCGCAGCATGCCCGCTACGGTATCACACGGGCTCCGAGTTCCAGGATAGCCACTCTGAGATCTCGCCGATCGACCGTGATTCGCCCGAGGCGAGGTCTGTGACCTTCTGCACGGTCTCGTCCTGCCGGGGTTTTGTTCTGTATCCGTTCAGGCGAAGGAAGGCGCGTGCGGCCAGCCAAGCTGTGCGTTTGTTCCCGTCGACGAACGGATGGTTCAGGACGAGGTGGACGAGGTAGGCGGCGGCCTTCGTGAACAGATCTTGGTACATCCACTCGCCGCCGTAGGTGGCTTGCGGAACATGCACGGCGGAGTCCAGCATCCCCGCATCCCGGATGCCGAGGCTACCGCCGAACCTGTTGATGGCCGCTTCGTGCAGATCGACAACCTCGTCGACCGTCAGGAAGCGCGGATGCGCGCCCATCTACTTCGCGAGCTCGCGGAGGATCCCCTCGTCCTCGGAAATGATCTCTTCCATCGCAGCGATGAACGAGTTCCGGTCGTGCGCTCCAGAAGGGACGATCATGAGACGGTCGGCGTCTGTGATGATGTCGACCGCATCGCCTTCGGAAAGGCCAATGGCCCCCATTGCCTCGGCGGGGATGATGATGCCCCGGCTGTTGCCGATCTTCCTGATGCTGCTGCGTGCCCTCATGATGATGAGGTTATAACCCAAGCGTCGTACTGTGTCAACGCTCTGTGGATTTGTGTGTTATGCTTGAGCGATGCAGAGGAAGTCGAAGTCGAGGATGGCTCTCCTTGGGAGGAGAGGCGGGCTGGTCGGCGGCCCAGCGCGCGCAGCGGCGCTGCGTCCTGGACGGCGATCCGAGATTGCCATGGCCGCTGCCCGGGCGCGCTGGGATTCGCCGACGCTGGTGCTGGATCGCCGGCCGCGTGACCACGCGGAACTGCTGTCGTTTGTCGCCCACTATGGGGCGCTGGTATGCAGAGGCAACCCAAGGTGCGCTTTGGAGGATGTCGTGTTCAGGGCGGTTCGGGCCTCCCGCATGGATCCGTCGCTTGCCCGGATGCTGCCGGTGTTCCTGTGGCGCATGCGGGACAAGCTGGATCTCGATCGGCTCGTTACGAAGTCCCTGGGGCGCCCTTGGAGCGCCTCGCTTGGCTACTTCCTTGAACTCGCGGGAACCCTCGGGACGTTTGATGGCTTCGGCGGCGCGGTGGCGCGGCTCCGCGCCGATCTGCGGCCAGGCCGCCGCGAGTACTTCTTCCGCAACGCCCGCCGAAACCCCTTTGAGGCGATGGTGGCCGATGAGCGGACTCCCCCGCAGGCCGTAGGCTGGGGGCTGCTCACGGGGATGCCGACGGAGGCATTTGAGTCCTACTTCACGAAGGTCGCACACCTGTGATCCAGTTCGACCGTGCCCAACTCGTAGCCTTCGTTCGGGCGATGGACCGCAACCTGGATGCCCCGGCGACCCTGATGCTGGTCGGCGGCGCCGCAGCGTCGCTGGGCTATGGCGCCGGCGTCAGGACGGCGGACATCGACGTGTTCAACGTGCTGCACGGTTCGTCGGAGCAGATCATCCAGGCGGCTTCCGCCGCCCGGGAGCAGACCGGCCTTCCCGTGGGCGTGGGGGCCGCGACGGTCGCTGATCTACCCTACAATTACGAGGATCGCATCAGGCAGGTGCGTGGGCTGCGCATGAAGAATCTCACGCTGCTCGTGCCCGACAAGTACGATTTGGCTCTCTCGAAGGCGCTGCGTGGCTATCCACACGACATCGACGCCATTCAGGGCATCGACGAGAAGCACCCGCTGTCGCAGGAGACGTTGGTGGCTAGATTCGAGGACGAACTGATGAACGAGGCTGTTGCCGAGCGCAGGAAGATCCAGCTCAACGTGGCGATGGTCGTCGCGCGCCTATATGGCATCGAGGAGGGACGCAAGCTAGCCGAGCGATGGGGCGTCCCGAGCCCGCAGATCGGACGCCGCTAGGGCACCACGACCAGGGGGCGCGGCGGAGGTTCCGGTGGCGGATCCGGGTCGACCTGGCTGAGACGCATCTCCCACTTCTGCATGACGCGCACCAACTCTGCTTCGCGCGCGGCGGGGGACTTCTCGCGCAGGATCGCCTCGGCTCGGTGGATTGCGGCGTCGTCGTGCTCCTCGTGGAAGGACTCCGAGTCCCACTCCTCCGCGCCTTCCAGGATCATGCTCAAGTTGTAGAGTGCCATCGTGATCCTCGTCAGCGCGCGCGCCGCCGCTGCTCTTCGGCCCAGCGCACCAGCTCGTTGGCAACGTGGTGGATGAACTCCTGCGGCGGACGCACGGAGTGCGCATCCAGGTAGTGCGCATAGCCCTCGGGCCACATCCAGACGCCATCCGTGTAGTCGGCGGTGCCGTTGTTGTTCTTGTCGCAGAGCCGACACGATGAGTAGCCCATGTACTGCTGACTGTGGAAGCCATCGTGCTTCGTGTAGGCGATCACCGCGCGCCGCTGTGCCGGATCCCAGGCGGGATCGACGAAGTCGCCCGGCCAGGGGAGGCCGATGTTCAGGATGGAGCCCAGCGACTGGGCGAAGCTCTGCACGGGAGCCTTACCGTGTGCGACGCCGATCGCGTCCGACAGCAGCGTCTCCAGGGAGGGCGGCCGTGGGCGCCAGAAGCCGACCGTCTTCGCCACGCCGCTGGCCGCGCTCATACCGCGCCGCCCCGCTCGCGCTCAAAGGCCGCCAGCGCCGCGCGTGCCGCCTCTCGGCGGGGGAGGGATGAGTCGTCGCATGCGGCGTCGCAGGGCTCGTGGCCGAGGTGGCTGCCCTTCGCTTGGTGGACGGCCGAGCCGAAGACCGACAGGACGAAGCACTCGCGGTGCATGGGCTGGTCGGTCGTCCGGTGCGCCTCGACCTCGACGTGCGGCATGACCACCCCGAGGTCATCGGCCGCGACCGGCTCGTCGCAGATCATGCACGGCTCTCCGGTCGGTGCAGCGCATCGCGGCATGTCCGCCGGGCCCCAGGCGCCGAAGTACCGCATCGCCCGAAGGCTATCGTCGCGGGCGCCGGGCGGTCAAGGAAAGCGGGCGTTGCGGCACGCCGCATCCAGCCTTATGCTGGCGTTCCATGAACCGCCGCGGAAACAGTCGGTCTCCGATGGTGGCCTGCTGCAAGAAGGCAGCAGGAGCGCCCGCTTGCGAGGCCCCAGTTGTGCTGGCCCAGAGCCCGTTCCCTGGCGAGACTGGCCTCACCGTCATCCGGGGCGTTTCGATCCAGTTCGACCGCGACATCGTCCTCGTGAGCTTCATCGTGGGGAAGGTGACAGGGCCCAGTACGATCTCTCCGCTGCCGGGGGTCGTCTCCTACGACTCCGGGACGCACACGGCGACCTTCTCGGCCATCCCAGGGGCGACCGCAGGAGGCCTGTACAAGGCCATTTGCATCGTCCAAGGCTGCAAAGAGGATACGTTCATCTGGTTGTTTCAGATCAACCCTTGAACCCGTTGCGGCTCGCGGCGAGGAACGCATCTTCCCACGACGCGCCGCGCCCGAACCATCCCGGCCCGTAGCCGACGTTGCAGTCGTTGCAGTCACGGTCCCCCACCCAGTAGCGGTGCTCGGAATTCTTGGCGCCGGGGTTCGGCATGATCTGTCCGCCCGGCCCCCATCGGCGCTTGGCCTCGGCCAGAGCGGCCTGCAGATCCATCGGCCCTTTCGGCTCGGGCGCTGCGCGCTGTCTCCTCCGCTTCGGCGGCTCCTCGTCCTCCGGCGCGATGAGTTCGGCCTCAATGACAGGCACAGTGGTCGTGGCCAGCGCCGTCGTTCCCGGCGCGTCGGGCAGAGCGAGGGGTTCCGGCTTGGCACCGATGGTCGCCGCAGCCGCGCGATTCGCGCGGGCGCGGGGCGAGGCCCTGGCGGAGATGAGATCGCTCCAGTTGGCCAGCGTGTTGCTTCCCGGCGTCGATGGCTCCTCGTCTCCCGGATTGTCGCGGCCACCCGCGTCCAGCGCCGCCACGCCTTCGCGGTAGACCTCGTCGTAGCGGGGCGGCGGATCGGGCGGCGCCATCCCGGAGGGGCGCCCGAAGGCCTCCCGGATCGTCGCCCGCACGGCGTCCCGGCGCTGCGCCGGATCGCCCTCCGCGGCCTGCACCCGGAAGGTCAGTTCCGGCCCGCTGGCCGCGACGACGCGGCCGCCGAAGGCCCTCTGGCCGATGGCCTTGCCGAGAATGCCCTCCCCGCCGCCGACCAGCCAACCATCGCCGATCTCGACGCAGGTGAGATGGGCGTCGGCCGCCTTCTTGGCGGCGTCCAGCGCCGCTTGGGCGTCTTCAGCCTCGACCTCGACGCCGAGGAGGAACGAGCCACCGACCAGGACGCGGAATTTCAAGGAGCGCCCGGGTCGTAGTCGTAGCCGGCGAGTTCGGTGATCTGTCGGGCGTTGCGGACCGGCCAGCGGTGCTTGCAGCCCCCGCACTGCCCCGTGAGGCCGACAATGTTTCCGTGGCTGTGGATGCCTTCCGGGTCGATATGCCCGTGCTCATCCTGGTCGAACGTCGTGTAGGCGTGCGATGCCTCGACGATGCTCATCCGCCGCGAGCGGCACTTCGGGCAGCGGAGCGCCTTGCGCGGCGGCGGCGGCGTACGCGGCGGCTTCCTTGCGGTCACTTGGCGACGTACTCCCCGTGCTCCGCGCGCACGAAGTCGGCGGCGAACATGTCGCCGCACCAGCAGCAGACCTTCGCGGGCGCGCCGTTGTGCTTGCAATCGTGGATGCAGCAGTGGTCGTCCCCGTCGCTCTCGCCGGTCTCGGCCTCGATCCTCTGCAGTTCCTTGCAGATCGGATTGTCGACGCCGCTCATGGCCGTGGCGCCTGCCTCGACAGCCGCCGCCACCCGGCGCCGCACGCCAGCGCCACGGCGCCCGTCGCCCCCGCCGTTTGCGCACGTAACTTCGGCGGGGCGTCGTGCGCCAGCACCGCCGCCCAGACGCAGGCCGCGAGCGCCAGCAGCCCCATGCCCTCACAAAAGTCTTTCACCGCGTCGCCTCCGCGAAGGCAGAGAAGGCCGCCGCTAGCCGGGTCACGATCTCGTCGAATCGGAGCCCACCCGGGCACTCGCTGAGGGAGGCCAGTACGCGGGAGGCCATTGCCGTCGCCTCAAGGGATGGCTCGCCATCATCCGACGCGCCGCGAATGATCCCTGCGTAGTTGTCGAGGGCAACCGCCAGGAGGCGCACGCGATCTGCGGGCAGCGCGCCGTTCAGGAACGCCTCGGCGGCGGCATGCGGGCTGGCTCTCATCCAGCGGCTTCCTGTGGCAGCAGGCGCGACTCTTCGCGCTCGTACCAGCCGGCGCACAGGCCCAGCAGCATGCCCAGCCACGCCGTCCAGGGAAGCCAGTACGGTGCCTCGATGGCCGCGTAACAGGCGACCATGCCGGTCCCCGTCAGGGAGATCCCGGATGTTGCGATCGCAAGGAGCGATGAGCGCGGCAACTCCCGTCGGCGCGCGTAACCGAACACGATGCCGAGCGCGCAGGCGGAGATCGCCGTCGCCAGTGGCCACTGCGGCGCCAGCGGCCACATGAGCGCGCCCGCCATGATGGCGACGAGATCACCGATCTTCCCCTTCGTCCCGCTCGACGCGCTCATCGCGGCCGCCTTGTTCGGCGGAGCGGCCGCTGCCACGCCTGCCACTCTGGGAGCACCGGCAGGACCGCAGCGGCCATCTCCAGTGGGATGGTCGCGTCCTTGCCTACCGCGCGCTCCAGGATCTCGATCGCCTGCCGCTTCTCGCGCTGGTAGCGCGCGTGCTGCTCATCGTTCGTCATGTCGGCCCTCTCTTGACAGCCACCGCGACCGTCGTGGGAACAGCATACCTCACTCGTCTCACTGTGGTCAAGTGGGCCGTGGGGGCGTGGAATGTGGCGCGCCGCGCGGCGCCGGGCAGTTCTTACTGGGGAGCCGCCGCGAGACCGGCCTTCGAGCACTTCTCGCACACGTCCTCGTTAGCGATTCGGCTCCGGTGCTGTGTTGGCTACCGTGACGAACTCCGGGGGCGCGTCCGTCGGCGGCAGGCGCTCCTTCCTTTCGAACTCCTCGTCCTCCTTCTTCGCCTCCGCCTCCAACTCGTCCGTCCATCCGGCGATGATCTCCGCCGCGTCGCGGAGCGCGTTGGCGCGCGCCGTCTCTGCGAGCCACTCGGCTTCTTCGCCGTCGTAGCCGTGGCCCGGGCGCACCCGTTCGGCGCGTTCGCGAAAGAGGTCGCTGAGCCTCCGAAACATCTTCTCGGCGTCCATGGTTTCCCTCCCCCTACGGGGCTTCGTGCCCGTCCAGCAGCGTCTTCGTCGGTAGATCGTCCCAATTCTCCCCGCAGCGGCGACACGTCGCCAGCACGCCGGCCAGCCCGGAGAGGTGGCCGAGCGCCGCCGCCCGGGACGTATCTTCGGCAAGCGCTGCCCAGTCGTGTCCAGTGAAGGAGCAGGCGATGCGCGCCAGCATGTTGCGGGTCATGGCGCGCGCTTGAAGAACGATGGCGGCAGATCCTCGGCGTAGAGCGAGAGCAGCATGGAGCGCGCGTCGTCGCCGAGATCGGCCCACGTCAACTCGACCAGGACCTGCCACTCCTTGTGCGTGGCGTTGCCGCCGGGGCGCCCCGGAGCTCCGTAGGCGGCTTCGTGCATGGCCTTCTCGCGGAAATTGCGCAGCGCCGGGATCATGGACTTGAGGGCTACATGCCCCAGTTTCGTGGCGACGTAGTAGTTCTTGAGGCGTTGGTTTGAGTTCTTGACGAACCTCCGCGCCGCGCGCCACTGTGCCGGCTCCGCCACGACCGTCTTCTCGATGACGTTGAATTCCAGGGCGACGTTCTTGCCCAGCCGGCTGCGGCGGCGCGTCGTGTGCCGCCCGGATCGCTTGCGCTCGCCTTCGGCGCGCACGCCACCCATGACGAAGATCACCGGCTTGAGGAGTAGACCGCCCACACGGAGCATCCTGCCCAGCTTTTCTTGACCGTGCAAGAAAATGGCGTGATCCTCTCGGCATGGCGAAGAGGCTCGATCCGAAGGCGAAGAAGAAGGGCGATGGCATCACGGACGAAGATCGGCGTCTGCTTGAAGCCGCCGATGGGGATCCGCTGATCGCGGCAGGGTTGGCGGAGGCCGAGGCGGAGATCGCCAGCTCGCCGAGGGAGATCGCGCGTTGGCATCAGACGTCGTCCCGTCTGCAGGCGCTGGCGGACGTGGCGACGGCGATGCCCTTCATGGCAGGCGGGCCATCCGCCGCGCGCGTGCAGCAGGCATCGGCGCTGACCGAGGTGATGACCTCGCAGCAGGGGCGCAATCATCTGGAGAAGGAGAAGATTGTCATGGACGCCTACCGTGGCGCCCAAGCGAAGGCGCGCGCGGCCGAGATCGCGTCCGTGAAGGAGCGCATGGAGGCGCTGCCGACGGAGTTTCGGCAGCGGCTGGGTCTGCTGGCCAGGATCGACGGGCGCGCCGCCACCGGGATCAGCGACTCGGGCATGGCGATCGCAGGCGGGGGAGCCGGCCTTGTTGAGCAGGAACTGCCGATCTGCCAGATGGCCGTAGACGTGGCAAAGATCTGCGCCACGGCCGAGGTGGTCGACGCCCTCGTGGCGGCGCTACGCGACGTGCCGTCCGACTTCAAGATGGAGATCATCGTCGAGAAGGCGGGCGAGGGAGCGTCGTCGTGGAAGGACATGGTCGAGCGCAAGCCGACCCACTTTGCCAAGGCATGCCGCCTCGCTGTGGCGTGGCTACGCAAGCCCGAGTCGGTGCTTCTCCTGGAGAACCCAGCGCGCGTGGCGCCGTCCGTGGCAGCGCGCGTGGCCGACAAGGGGCTGGTGTCCTTCGGCATGCTGACTCCCGCGCTCGCCGCCGCCGAGGACGGCGAGACGCCGATGGATCGCCGCCTTGCTGGGGCGCTCCCGATCGTGCCGCTGCTCGCGGCGCCCGAAGCGCCCGAGGTGAAGGCGCTCAAGAAGGGGAAGGGGGACGACGAGGACGAGGGAAGCATCCTCGGAGGATTAAGCATCCTCGGAGGATTTGTACGTGGCGCCATGAGGAATCATGGGCTTCCCGTCGGTGGAAAATGATCTTCTACGAGTGCGACGGCAAGGGCTGTTCAGCAAAAGTCGAAGGCATCGCGCAGCCTTCGTACGGTATCGGTGGCCTCGACGCTGCGCCGCCGCTGCCGCCTGGGTGGGCCAGGATCGAGTGGATCGAGCCGCCACTGCCGGTCGAGATCTTTGATGTGCCCGATCCGATGGCGGTCATGGTGGCTGCGGTATTGCCGCCCATCGCCGTGGAGAAGATGAAGAAGGCGGTGCAGGCGCAGCGCATCGCCCACGAGCTTCGGCAGACGGAGCGGTTCGAGCAGGCTGAACGGCGCGCAGCGACGCTGTGCCCGGCCTGCTTTGTCGCAGTGCGTAGCCTCATGGGCCGCTCGGCCCGGATGGGTACGGTCTCCGTCTCGGCGTCGTCCATGCCTCGGCTTTCGGGGACGGACGTTCCTCCGCTGGGGCCGCTGCCACCCCTGCGATCGGGGGGAGGGGAGGGACATTGAGCCCGCCCGTATCGCCTGCGGGCAACGAGGAGCGTGATCGCCCGGTCGGCGCGCGCGGCGACATCGTCTCCAATGCCCTTCGGGGGAGGGAGTCCGCGCTGGAGAAGCTGGACGAGATGGAGGCGTGGGCCGACGACAACATCGCCTACTGGCGCGACCGCGCGCTGTCGGCCGAGTCGCGGCTGGTCACGCTCCAGCTGTCCGGCCAACGAACCCCGGCGGACGCCTTGGTGCCTCGCTCAGCGCATCCGCAGGGCGGTGGAGCCATGAGCGTGACCTTCTCAACCGATGAACAACTCGCGTTGCGCCAGCTGTTTCGCGCCGTGTTTGCCTTTGCGCATAGCGAGGAGAACAGCGACGACGATGGCGGCGGTGAATTTGCCGACTTCATGGCTCTTGTCGGTCAGATGCCGGAGGCGCAGCGTGAAGCGTTCCTGGAGAAGATCAAGCCCGATGCGGTGGAGCCATGAAGCTCAAGGACAAGGTGAAAGCACTCGTCGATCTGCACGCCCGGTTCATGCCGCTGCAGGTGCAGTTTCACCGAGATCAGCAGGCCCTGGACGAGGACCTCGAAAAGTACGTCAAGGGGGCCTGGCGCAAGGCATTCCCGGGTGTGCAGGCTCGGATCTTCGCCAGCTTGGGCGCTGGTTGGATGACCGACAAGTGGGAGCGGGAGATCACGATCTACAACGTCGATGGCCACGTCAGCACGGCTCGCGGCTGGGTCAAGCTGGAGCCGCCCTCCTACGATGTCTTCACGCACAGCAAGTTCAAGAAGACTCCGGTCGGCGCGAAGAAGCTCGATGCCTTCATGAAGACGATCGCAGAGGAGACGGGGATCAAGTGCGTGATCCATGACCAGACCATTCAGGACTCGGAGAACGTCCAGCTCAACAGCTTTGAGGCACTGAAGGTCGTCCACGGGAAGGGCATCAAGGAGGTGCTCTCAGGAAGGATCTCCTACCTTGGCTGGGAGGGCACCGATAGGTGGTGCGTCTTCGCGGATGCCAAGGGCCACTATCACGTCCGCTACGATTCCAGCGCCCACGGTTACGGGATGACACACCACATCGAGCCGGGCGAGAGCCACCGTCTCGACGCTTTTGCCACGATGGGAGAGGGCCAGAGCGATGACGCGGTGAAGCTGGTCAGGGCCAACTGGGAGAAGATGGCCCGATGAGTTGGGAGGACTGCGGCTACCGGCCGGGAACGGTGCACGGGCCCGAGAAGTGTCCGCTGCGGTGCGGGGATTGTGATGGCCTACACCACTTCTACGTCGACGATGAATCCGACTCGCGGGCGCGCCGCCTCCACTCCGATAGGTTCGTGTGCGCCCACTGCCCGGCCACGGCGGATCTCGTCGACGAGGACAACCCCGCGCAGGCGGCGCCGCAGCCCCCGCCGTCCGAGAACGACGTGGTCGCCGCCTACCTCCTCGACCGCGCCGACCAGTACCCCACGGACTCGCCTCTCTGGCAGCCGCTCGCGAAGGCGGCAGAGGCCATCGCCAGCGGCGAGCACGCGACCGCGATGGCCCACGGGGAACTCGAAGCGTCCCTGTTTGAGCGCGTGGCGCGCATGAAGCGGAGCGAGTGATGGAACCCATGCCCTCGCCCGCCGTCGTCCTGCGCGATGTGGCGTCTCGCTTCAGCGAAGGCGGGTGTTGTGGGCGCACCAGCAAAGTGTCCTACGACGACATCGACGCGCTGGGGCTCCTGCCCATCCCGCAGACGTTCGCGTCCAGCTTGGGAACGATCATGCCGCTCTTCGGCTGGAAGGAAATGTGCGTCTGGGTGCATGAGGCGCTCGCCGGGCCGTTCCCGGCGGCGGTGCGCCCGGCGCCGGGCGAGGATGCGCCCGATCCCGGGCTCGCCGTCGCCGAGGCCCTGCGCAGGCTAGCCGACGAGGTTGAGCGGGCGCCCGCGCCCGTCGCCAGCGTACCGAGTGGGCGATAGGCGCCCACCATGAGCACGAGGCCGAAGGCCATCGTCGATGAGCGCATGGCTGACCACGAGTACCGGGCGTGCTTGCGCAAGCGCAAGTACGCGACCGAGGATCTGGCGCTGACCGTCGGCGAGCACAGTACGGCGATGACGAAGAAGAAGATGAAGCGCACGGTCGTGATACGCGCCTACCAATGCAGCTTCTGTCGGTGTTGGCACCTCACCCATGATCGTCGGCACGGATGAAGGCCAAGCGACCGCGATCAGCCCTTGTGGCTGCCGTCGCAGAACGGCTTGTTGGCGGACTTGCCGCAGGCGCACAGGGCCACGGGCTTCGTGGGATCTTGCTCGACGACGGTGCCGTCGGCCTTCACAACCTTCTTGCATCCGTAGACGAGGTTGGGGCCTTGGGCGAGGCAGGTGATCTGGTTCTCGGTGTCGTTGGACATTCGGCTACCCTACCACGGCGGGTAGCGAAGCCCGATCCACCATCCGTCGGCGCAACTTGAGATCATCCCTGATGAAGGCCAAGCGATCGCTCCAGACCAAGGATCGGCCGATCACGGCGTTGGCGCCGCGCCCGCGCCCGCGTTCAGACTGGGGCGATGGCCCGACCGGGGCACAGTGCTCCGCCGCCCTGGCCGAGGCCGTGCGCCGCTACGGCGAGGGCGCCATCGTCGGGCGCAACTTTCACGACGGCACGCTCCACGTCGGGAAACGCCTGCGGGCAGAGTGGCTGGTCAAGGGCGAGGGGGCCACCTTCGACGAGGCGTTCTCCGCTGCGAAGGTGATCAAACCGAAAGGGCGCCGCGAGGCGATCTGATGGGCTGGGCGACTGCGCACATCGCCGCGCTCGGCCGCGGGGAGACGGTGAGCTTTCGGCCCAGGGGCAACTCGATGACTGGGCGGGTCGACTCCGGCGCGCTCTGCACCGTCGAGCCATCCGACGCCTCTGCGGTGCGCCCCGGCGATGTCGTGCTCTGCCGGGTTGGCGCCGCGGAGTACCTCCACATCGTCAAGGCCATCGACGCGCAGGGCCGCTGCCAGATCGGCAACAACAAGGGCCGGATCAACGGCTGGACATCGAAGGTGTTCGGCAGGCTCGTCAGCGTCGATCCGTAGGGATGGACTACCACTCGCCTTTCAGGTATCGCGACAACTCCCACTTCCGGCCGGTCACGTGGTCGACGACCGTGCCGCGCTGGCAGGCGATTGTCCTTCGCTTGTCCGCGCGCGCGCCGCACCCCAACTGCCGCCGTCGGTTTTCCGTGACCGCGCTTTGTTCCGCTGCCCGCTGTTGCCCCCACAGCCGCGCCCGCAGTAGCGACATGGCCGTCTGCCGGTTCTGCCACTGCGACCGTTCGCCCTCGCAGCGCACCATGGTACCCGTCGGCAGATGCGTCAGCTGCACGGCGGAATTTGTTTTATTTCTCGCTTGGCCGCCCGCGCCCGAGCCGCGGCACGCCGTCCAGTCGAGGTCGCGCTCCGCGATCCTGAACTCCGTCTCCGCTGGCTCGTCGAGGATCGCGATCGTCACCGTGCTGGTCTGCACCTTGTCGCTGCCGTGCGACGAGCGCGTCTCCTGCCAGCGGTGCCCACCGCCCTCGTCGGCGAACGTGGCCGCCGCGCCCGCGCCGGAGACGCGGAGCACGAGCATCCCCGGCCGCCTGTCGACGATCTCTACCGTGAGCGCCCTCCTGGCGCACACCTTGAGGTAGACGCCGGCCTGCTTCTCGACGAGCTCCTTACTATGCTCACCTCCTTCGGCCGCACGAACTTCGACCATGACTGCGCGTAGATCGGACACGGGGCACCTCCTGGAGAACGGACTGGGACGACGGGACGGGAGACGGTCGCGCTGGGCGACGTCAGAGCCGACGGGTCATCGCTAGAGTTCGTTCCGCAGGCAGGAGGCGTGCACGGGAGAAGCGTAGCCCGGTCGGCGGAAGCGGTCAACTTCTTTGCGTCCGGGCCGGCTGCGGCGTTACGCTTGCGGACGATGCAGAAGCCGATCGTGGACATCGAATCCCTCATCAAGATCCTGCGCAGGCGTGGACTCACCGCTGTTCCGCCTGCACCGGAGCCGGACGGGCGCCCGGAGCCTCGCGTCGGTGGCTGCGTCGTCTGCGGCGGCAAGGTGACCGAGGAGTTCGTCATGTCGTCGGACACGCCGTCGGAGTTGATCCCCATCGGCTCGGCGTCGAGGCGCTACTACTCCTGGCAGTCGACGGGCCTGTCCTGCCAGCGCTGTGGGATCGCATACGCGAAGCTGCCGAGCGCGGGCATGGCGAAGCCGTGGATCTCCCTCGCGCCGGCCATAGTTCCCGCACGCCGATCTCGGGCCAGGACGAAGAAGCGGCGCCCATGATGGCCTCGGCCTGGCACGTCGTGAACCGGCCGCACGCCCTGCGGCTCGGAGCCGTGCGTCTGGCTGCGGATCTGCCGCGCCCCGGCGTCAATCCCGAGCACCGCCTCGCTGCTGTGTCCCGCCGCCGGGCCGAGCAGTCCGCCGCCGCGCTGCGGGACGCGCTCAAGCGGCATCAGGCGGGATTGGCCGCGATCCGGCAGTCCATGAGGGGCTGCGCCCGCCCTTGGTTCCAGCAGGCGCCGGCCACGATGCCGTTTCCCCGCCAGACGGTGCCCACGGCGACGTGGCCGTCGGATGGCAACGTCGCTTGGCGGTGGCCGCCAATCGAGAACAACGGATCCACCGGGTACAGCAACGGCCCGACGATCACCGTCTTTTCTTGGTGATCAAAGGAAATCTTGCGCCCACGCCGCCCCCGCGCTACCTTGCGGTCATGGCGAACCGAGCAGTGTCTCCCCACGAGAAGGCGTTCCTCCAGCGGCAGTCGCAGGGGCGTTTCAACGTCGATGCGACAACCCTGCCGAAGAAGAGCAAGAAGGCGCCGCTGGGCTACAAGCCCATGATGGCCCGGATGATGGAGTCCAGCGGGCGCCGCTCGCTGGTCCCGGGTCAGAAGCCGCCTGCCGCGTCGCGCGCCTCGCGTTAAGCGCGGCGTCCACAACCTCTTCAAGAAGGACCGAAGAATGAGGCCGCGCCGCGCGCGCGATCGTACGTGCCCGGCGCACCCAATTTCTGTCGGTGAGGTAGACGCGACAGAGATGATGCAGGGGCTCTGGCAGGGCGGACTCGGTGAGAGGGCGGGCTGCACGCTGGATTTCAGTGATCTCGACATGGTCGTCGTGCTCTGCCCGACCGACCAGGATGAAGGTCGACGGGTGAAGGTGGCGCGGCCTTACCCGGTGATCGAGATCCCGTTGACCGATTCCAGGCGCGACATGGCCTACATCGATGAGCTTCATGGGCTCTCGAAGAAGGTGGCCGATGTCGTGGCGAACGAGGGTCGCTGCGGCGTGTTCTGCTGGCAGGGCCGCAACCGCTCGGGACTCCTCACCGCCCTCGTCCTGCGGCGTCTGCAAGGCTGGTCTGGACGACAGGCGATGGAGCACATCCGCTCGTACCGGCCGGAGGCCCTGGACACGGCCAGTGGCGTGTTCGAGGAGTACTTGGCCGGGCTGCCGGCGTACCGCCCCCGTACCTGATTTCGCCGCCCGCGCCTGCCACCGCCGCCCGCGCCTGCCACCGCCGCCCGCGCCTGCCCGCGCCGCGCCCGCCCGCCCGCGCCGCCCGCGCCCGCCCGCCCGCCCGCGCCGACTGCGCCCGCCCGCGCCCGCCCGCGCCGCCCGCGCCGCCCGCGCCTGCCACCGCCGCCCGCGCCT
>Ga0315281_10004329_pt1 | contig 20604 bp, 17 predicted proteins | sample YL17G07_0_MG_FD_204540 | JGI IMG/M metagenome (GOLD analysis project Ga0315281, IMG submission 204540) | Sediment microbial communities from Yellowstone Lake, YNP, Wyoming, USA - YL17G07_0 | ecosystem: Environmental > Aquatic > Freshwater > Lake > Sediment | place: USA: Wyoming | collected...
CCCGCGCGGGCGGTGGCTGGCCGCGACCGCGTGCGCCTGGGCGGCCGCGGAACTGTTCGCGCGCGGGGCCTGCTGGCCGGCCCTCATCGCGGTCGCCGGCGGCTGGGCCGCGTTCCACCTCGGCGGTACGGCCTCCCCGATTCCGCCCGCCGCGCGCGGGTGGCGGGCGCCTCTCTGGGGCGCGGCCGCCGTGTTCGCGGCGGCCCTGGCCGTGCGGCTGTGGAGGCTGAACGCGTTCCCGCCGTTGTGGTGGGACGAGGCGGTCGAGGCCTACGACGTGCGGTGCCTCTTGAACGGCCTGCCGCTCGAGCCGCTGACGGGCATCGAGTACCATCGCGGGCCCGCGTGGCTCGCGCTCCTCGCGGTGGTGGGGAAGCTCGCGGGGCCGTCGGTTCTGGCGTGGCGGGCGACGGCGGCCGTGGCGGGGGCGGCCGCCTGCGGGCTCACGTGCGCGGTCGGCTGGCGGCTCTTCGGGCCGGCCACGGGACTGCTGGCCGGCGCGTGGATGGCGTGCCATCCCTGGAGCCTCCATGTCTCAAGGTTCATGATGGGGAACGTGCTGGTGCCGGCAGGCGGGGCCGCCGTGGTGCTGGCCGCTCTCCGGGGCTCGCGTCTCGTGCGGGCGGCGGTCGCGGGTGCCGTGGCCGGCGTCAGCGTCTTCGGGTACGCGGCCGCTCTGCACCTCCCGCTCGTCGCGAGCGCCGCGGTCTGGTGGTTCCCTCCCTGGCCCGCGTCCATTCGCCGCCGGGCCCTGGCGGCGTCAGTCGCGCTGGCGGTGTCGGCTGCCTGTGTGCTCGCGGCGGCCGTCGGGTTCCCCGGTTTCCTCCACAAGAGCGCGAGCCTGTCGCTCCTCACCCGGCCCGCCGTCGTGCTCGGGAACGCGCGCCGGACGGCGCTCATGTTTCTCCGGCAAGGTGACGAAGACATGCGGCACCAGTACCCGGCCGGCGCCCCCGTGTTCAGCCGGCTCACCGGCCCGTGTTTCGTCCTGGGGACAATCGTCTCGCTCGGTCCGGCCGCCCCGGCCGGCGCCGGGTTCCTGCCCGTGTGGGCGGCGCTCGCGCTCGCGCCCGGCGTCGTGTCGGACGGGGGAGCCGCCAACGAGTTCCGGATGGTCGGCGCGCCGCCGGCGCTGGGCCTGCTGGCGGCGACGGGGGCGGTCACGGTCGCGCGCTCGTTCGGCGCGCGGCTCGGGGCCGGCCTAGTCGCCGTCTGCTGGGCCGTCTCGGCGGCTGGCGACTTGCGCGTCTACTTCCGGGACTACCCGGCGGACCGGATGACGGGATCGTGGTACCGGACGTTCGACCGGGAGGCGGCCGACCGGCTCAGAGCCCTGGCGGCGGCGCGGCCCCTCGCGCTCTGCTGGCCCCTGCACCTGAGCCAGCATCCCGTCGAGAAGTTCCTGCTGTTCGACGAGCTCCGGGCGGGGCGTGTGCGGCCCGCAGACCGCCCGTGCCGCGATCTTGCGCCGTGCGAGGTCTATCGCGACCCCTTCGGGTTGCCCCAGGCTGTCCTGCTCGTCGAGGGCGGATGCCCGGACGGCAAGGCTCCCCGGGGGTCCGGGCCCCTGCGCGTCGAGTACCGGACCCTGCTCGAGCTCGGCCGGACGGGCGACGGCCTCATGCTTGGGGGCCGGGTACGCGAGTCGCTCGAGCACTACCGGCGGGCGGTGCGCTGGCTGCCGGATTCGCCCCACCTCCGCGAGCGGCTCGGGTACGCCGCGCTTCGGGCGGGGAATCTCGCGGAGGCGGAGCGGGCTTTCCGCCGGGCCGTCGATCTGGGGGCGCGGCTGGCCTCGACGTGGGACGGACTGGCCGCCGCACTCTTCCGGCAGGGCCGCTACGCCGAGGCCGAGAAGGCGGTGGACGAGGCCCTGCGTCTTGCCCCGCTCGATCCGGAAATACAGGCGGATCTTGCGCGGATCAGGGCGGTCCGGACGGACCGCTCGGCCCGGACGGACCGCTCGATCCGGACGGACCGCTCGATCCGGACGGACCGCTCGGCCCGGACGGGCCGGGCCGCCCGTTCCGGGCACAGACCTGCTAGCATGGAACCATGAAGAAGCACCGGCCGTCCATGCTCCTCGTAGGGCGCGTGTGCCTCGTCTCCATCCTGTTCCTGAGCGCGATGCAGAAGCTCCGGTATTCGGCCGGGACGGCGCAGTACATGGAGCGGATGGGAATGCCGGGAGCCAGCGAGGCGCTGGCCTGGGCCTTCGGCATCTTCGAGTTCGTCGCCGGACTCGCGATCCTCGTCGGATGGCGCACGCGGGCGGCCGCGCTCGCGGTCGTCGTTTACCTCCTGCCCGTGACCTGGTATACGCACCTCGCGGTCGCCTACGGGACTGCCGACGCGGTCGTGCGCGACCAGGAGACCTACCAGGTGCTCAAGAACATCTCCATGATCGGCGGCCTGCTCATCCTCGCGGCTTCCGGCCCGGGCGAGCATTCGCTGGAGAAGAAATGACGCGGCCCACATTGTTTTTCGCGTTGCTGGTAGCGCCTACGGTGTGCACCGCGGCGACGGTCACGAAATACGGCAACCAGCCGCAGTTCTCCGACACGCCGCGGCCGCTGGCCACGGTCCATGTGCCGTGGCGCGCGTCGAAGCCGCTCACGCGCGGACTGGAACTCTGGGCGAGCGGGCGGCGCGACCTCGCGACGAAATGGTTCGAAGCGGCGGTGCACGGACTGCCGGGCGACCCGGTGGCGTGGCACGACCTCGGCGTCGCGTACTTCTGCGCGAGCCGGTTTACCGAGTCCCACATGTGCTTCCAGCACGAGCGGTTCCTCTACGCGATCTGCCCATCGGCGCTCTACGGGATGGCCGTGTGCCAGCTCGCGATGGGGAACCCCAAGCTCGCGGAGGATGACCTCGCGATGGCGCTCGCCGAGGCGCCGCGCGAGTGGGAGTACTGGCACCGGTTCGCGCAGGCGCTGGCGGCGCAGGGCAAGCACGAGGCCGCGGCCGCCGCCGCCCGCAACGCGGCGGCCCTGAAGCCCCGAATCCGAAGGCCCGTCTGGGGATTGGGGGGGGTGGCAACGGCTATCGCCACCTTGAGGTTCCCCCATATGCCCACAGCTAGGTAGGGTGGACCTCCGTACCACAACATGATGTGGCCTTTCAGGGGGGGCTGTTTTCCGGCTGAACGGAGCTAAAGTGCCTTAATTTAGTTGCATAGTGGATTCGAGTGGGTGTAGGATGGGGTCCGCAGGATCAAAGTGGACCAAGACACCGCCGAATCGATGCAGTTCGACTTCACGGGGAACTACAACCACACCCTGGACCCCAAGGGGCGGCTCACGCTCCCCGTCGTGTTCCGCGAACAGCTGGAGCAGGCGGCGCCCGCCAAGTACGCCCTCGCGCTCGACACCCGCTGCCTCGTCATCTACCCGCTGCCCGTCTGGCGCGAGTTGCGCGCGAAGCTCGACGCCCTGCCCTGGAACGATCCGAAGGCCGAATCGGTGAAGCGACTGCTGATGTCGTCCGCGTTCAACTGCGAGGTCGACGCGCAGGGACGCACGCTTCTGCCCGCGCACCTGCGGGAGCTCGCGAAGATCGACCGCGAGGTCTCGCTGGTGGGCAAGGGCAAGTACGTGGAGGTCTGGGACCGGACGCGCTGGAAGGAGTACTCCACGCGCGGCCAGGAGAATCTCGAAGATGACGCCAGCCGCCTGCCGCTGTGAGGATGAACCCCTGTTACCCGGTGACGGGATGGAACCAACTGGACGCATGGAGCCTGCCGGAAGTTCGTAACTCGTGTAAGGAGGGCCGATGATCGCAGTCCGCGAAACGGGAGGGGCGGTTGTGGTCGAGGTGGACGGCGAGTTCGCGGAGCGGACCGCCGAGGAGTTCAACGGGGTGATTACATCCCTGCTCGATGACGGGAGGACGCAGGTAGTGCTCAACCTGAGGCGAGCGCAGTGGACCAGTCTCAAGGCGCTCAAGTGGCTGGTCGCTCACGTGCGCAGGTTCCGTGCGCGCAACGGCGACCTCAAGCTCACGGGGCTGAATCCGTACCTCGCGAACCTGCTTGAGCTGACCGGAACGCTGACGCTGTTCGACGTGTATCCGACCGTCGAGGATGCCGTCGCCAGCTTCGATCTGGTGGTCGCGTCGGCCGCGAAGTAACCGGTCCGGTTTTGGAGAGATTCGTCATCGTCTGGGAGGAACGCCCCTCATTGGGGGAAGGCCGTGCGCCCCACGAACCAGTCCTGCTTGCCGAGGTCGTTCGCTGGCTGGCTCCATGCCTTTCCGGCCCCGACGCGTGGTTCGTGGACGCCACCGTCGGCCCCGGCGGCCACGCGGAAGCCCTCCTCTCCTCGTTTCCCGGCGCCCGGTGCCTGGGGTTCGACCGTGACCCCGAGGCGGTGGCCTGGGCGGGCAACAGGCTCTCCCGGTTCGGCGACCGGGTCCGCGTCCGGCAGGCGAACTTCCACGACCTCGCCGCGGTGCTCGGCGACGAGGGGATAAGGAACGTCTCTGCTGTCCTATTCGACCTCGGAGTTTCGAGCCTCCAGCTCGCCAACCCTGAGCGGGGATTCAGCTTCCGCGCCGAGGGCCCGCTCGACATGCGGATGGGACCCGATGCGCCCCGCTCCGCCGAGGACGTCCTGCGCTCGCTGACGGAGCGCGAGCTGGAGGACCTGATCAGCGACTACGGCGAGGACCGGTATGCGCGCCGGATCGCGCGCGGGATCGCAATGCGGCTGGCGCGGGGCGAGTTGAGGACCACGCTCGAGCTTGCCCGCGTGATCGCGGGGGCGGTGCCCCCGGCTCGGACGGGCCGCGCGGCCCGGACGGGCCGCGAGCACATTCACCCGGCGACCCGGGCGTTCCAGGCCATCCGGATCGCGGTGAACGAGGAACTGGAGTCGTTGGAGACGGCGTTGCCCCAGGCGCTCGCCGCTCTGCGGCCGGGCGGGCGGATGGCGGCGATCTCGTTCCATAGTCTTGAGGACCGGCGCGTGAAGCAGTTCCTTGCCACCGAGGCCAGGGACTGCATCTGTCCCCCCGAAATGCCGGTATGCCGGTGCGGGCACGTGCGGACGGTCAGAGTACTCACGCGCAAGCCGGTGGAGCCGGGTTCGGACGAGGTGCGGGACAATCCCCGGGCGCGCAGCGCGAAGCTCCGGGTGGGGGAGCGTCTCTAGGTGGGCCGGAGCGGCTGGTGGATCTGGGTGACCGCCGGGGTGGCCTGGGGACTGCTGTGCGTGGGCGTCCGGCACGCCGCCCTCCTGGCCGGTATCGAGATGGAACAGCTCGTGGTCCAGCGCTCCGAGGAGGTCGCCCGGGTCCAGGCTCTGGAACGGGCCTCGGCGGAGGCGCAGCGGCTGGAGTCCATCGAGCGGCTGGCCGCGGGGCAGGGATTCATGAAGGCCCCGGCTTCGCGCGTCGTCATCATCGCGCCCGAGAAGAGCGAGGGACTGCTGGCCCGCTGGTTCGGCGGCGGAAGCGCGGCGGGAAACGCCACGCTCGCGGACGGCGAGCCCCGGGTGAACGTGCGGCCGCGCGAAGAGGTCATGACGGCGAAGAAGTCGGTGAAGAAGCCGGCGAAGAAGACCCCGGCCGGGCCGCACAAGCGGAACACGAAGAAGAGATGAAGTTCACGATGCTCGCCCCGCACGCGCCGCCCCCGCGGCGCCGCGCCATGGAGAGGCTGGCCGGGCTGGCTTCCCTCTTTCGGCGGCGGCGGCCGGCCCGGCCGGCCTTCCGGCCGACCGCGGGTTCCCCGCGGCCGCTTCCGTTCATGCCCCCCATGCCGATGGCGCCGAACCGGGTGTCCTTCATGCCCACCCCCCCGGCGGCCCCGCTGCGGGGCTGGAGGATCGACTGGCCTTCCTGGGCGTCCCGGACGGCGGTCGCGACCTGGCTCGTCCGCTGGGCTCCGGGCCCCGAGATCCTGTCGCGCCTCGAGGGCCTGATCGCGGCGCTCCTGCCTCCGCCGCCGGCCCGGCCGTCCGTGGCCTCGGGGATCGTCGAGGCGGAAGGGGAACGGGACCGGGTGAGGCTCCTCTGGCGTTTCTCGCTGGTCGGCATCGCGCTCGTCGTGCTGCGACTGGCCACGATCCAGGTGATCTGGTACCCGCGGTACTCGGCCATCGCCAGGCGCCAGCAAACCGCCTCGTACAAGCTTCCGGCGTCGCGCGGGGCCATCCTCGACCGCAACGGCCACCTGCTGGCGGTCAGCCAGGAGGGCGCCGCGATCCACCTGATCCCGAGGTACTTCTTCTCCGGGCGGGGATCCTCGTCGGCGAAGCTGTCCCGCCTCTGCGCGCTCCTGGGCCGCTCTGTCGCGGCGGTCCGGGCTGAGGCCGCTCGCCGGCCGTTCGTCTGGCTCAAGCGCCCCGCCACGCCCGCCGAGGTGGAACGGGTCCGGGTGCTCTGCCAGGCGGAACGCATCCAGGGGGTGGGTTGGGAGCCGCTGTGTCTCCGGATGTACCCCGAGGGGAGGACGGCCTGCCAGCTTCTCGGGTGCACGAACGACGAGGGGCGGGGGCTCGAGGGCATCGAGTACGGCTACGACCGCTACCTGTACCGGGGAGGCGGTTCGATGCCGGTCCAGCGCGACAGCCGGGGCCGGCTGATCTTCACGGGCGGCAGTCCGGACGGAGAGGTCAAGGGCGTCGCCTCGCTCGCCCTCACCGTGGATATCGGCATCCAGCACGCCGCGGAGCGGGAGCTCGAGCAGGGCATAGCCAAGGCGGGCGCGAAGTGGGGGTGTGCGATCGTCATGGTGCCCTCCACGGGCGAGATACTCGCGCTCGCGAACGTGCCCCGGTACTTCCCCGACGCCTTCCAGAACGTTCCGCAGGACGTGCGCGCGAACCACGCGGTCTCCCACGTGTTCGAGCCCGGCTCGACCTTCAAGCTGGTGGCCCTCGCGGGCGCGCTCCAGGAGCACCTGGTCAGGGAGGAGGACGTATTCGACTGCGAGCGGGGGGCGTTCCTCCTGGGCGACCAGGTCATCCATGACGTGGAGCCCTACGGGAAGCTCACGGTCGCGGAGATGGTGGCGTACTCGAGCAACATCGGCTTTGCCAAGCTCGGCATGAAGGTCGGGGCGTCGCGGCTCCTGGCGAAGGCGCGCGAGTTCGGATTCGGGGAGGTCACGCACATCGGGCTTCCGGGCGAGGAGCGCGGGGTGCTGCGCAAACCGGCGGAGCTCTTCGACGTCGCGGCGATGACCTTCGGGCAGGGGCTGGGCGTCACGCCCATCCAGATCGCGGCCGCCTACGGGGCGGTGGCGAACGGCGGCGTGCTCATGCGGCCGTTCGTGGTCCGCGAAGTCCGGGACACGAACGGGCGTGTCCGGCTCGTGGGGCGTCCCGACCGCGTCCGGCAGGTCGTCTCGGCGACGGTCGCGCGCCGGCTGACCGCCCTTCTCACCGGCGTCGTGGACTACGGGACGGGGCAGGCGGCGGCGATCCGCGGGGTCCGGGTCGCGGGCAAGACGGGCACCGCGCAGAAGAGCAACTCGAAGGGTTACCTGCCCGAGGGCGAGAAGCTCGTGACCTTCGTTGGGTTCCTTCCGGCCGAGGCCCCGCGGTTCGTCGTGCTCGTCACCATGGACCGGCCGCGCTGGGGGACGGCGGGCGGGGTCGCGGGTCCGGTGTTCCGCGAGATAGCGCTCGCGGCACTCAGGCAGTTCAGCGTGCCGGCGGCGCCCGGGGCGCTGGCGTCCGCTTGGGATCGCGGGTTAGCGCGCGCGACGCCGTGAGGGCGCGCGCCCGCGAGCTCGGCGACATGCGCGCGGCGCTTCCGGCGGCGCGTGTCGCGGGACCGGTCCGGACAACGGGAGTTCGCGGGATCACGGCGGACTCGCGGGCCGTGCGGCCCGGATGGGTGTTCGTGTGTCTGAAAGGGGCTCGGTACGACGGGCATGCGTTTGTTCCGAAGGCGGTGCGGGACGGCGCGGTCGCGGTTGTTGCCGAGCACCCTTTGAGATGCGCGGCACCCCTGTTCGTGGTCGGCGACACGCGGCGGGCCCTCGCCCAGCTCGCCGCTTGGTTCCATGACTATCCCTCCCGCGGCCTGGACGTCGTCGGCATCACGGGAACGAGCGGCAAGACGACGACCGCGTACATGCTTGAAGCCATCCTTCGGACCGCCGGACGGCGGGCCGCGCTCTTCGGCACGATCGAGTACCGCTTCGGCGGCCGGCGGTTCCCGTCGGACCATACGACCGCCGGGGCCCCAGAGCTTCAGTCGCTCTTCGGGCGCGTCCGCCGGGCGGGGGCCGACTCGGTCGTGATGGAGGCGTCCTCGCACGCACTCGACCAGCGCCGGGTGGAGGGCGTCGGGTTCCGCGTCGGGGCGTTCACGAACCTTTCCCGCGAGCATCTGGACTATCACCGGACGATGCGCGCCTACTTCGAGGCCAAGGCGGGTCTATTCGAGCGCCTGCCGGGTGCCGCGCTCGGCGGCGTCGCGGTCCTGAATCTCGATGACCCCGCCGGGCGGGCCATGGTCGCACGGACCGGCGCGCGCGTCCTCGGCGTCTCGTCGGCCCGGCGGCCGGGGGCCTTCCTCGCATCGGAGAACATCCGGGCGACCGCGCGGGGGACGGTCTTCGTCCTGCGCGAGGGGACGCGCCGCATGCCCGTGCGCCTCCGCCTCCTCGGCGACTACAACGTTTCGAACGCGCTCGTGGCCGCGGGCGCCGCCCGCGGGCTCGGGATCGGGCTTGACGCCGTGCGGAAGGGGCTGCAGCGGTTGGCGCGGGTGCCCGGCCATTTCGAGCCGGTGCCGCTCCGGGCGCCCTTCACCGTCGTTGTCGACTACGCGCACAAGCCCGGCGCGCTTGACAGCGTCCTGGCCGCCGCGCGCGGCCTCGCGGCCCGGCGGGTGCTCTGCGTCTTCGGATGCGGGGGCAACCGTGACCGGGGAAAGCGGCCGCTGATGGGCCGGATCGCGACCGAGAGGGCGGACTTCACGTGGATTACGTCGGACAACCCCCGGGACGAGGAGCCGGCGGCGATCATCCGCGGCATCGTCGGGGGAGTGCGTAGGTCCGGCCGGCATGCCGTCGAACCCGACCGCCGCCGCGCGATCGCGGCCGCGTTGGGCCGCGCGCGGCCGGGAGACCTGGTCGTGATCGCGGGGAAGGGCCACGAGCGGTACCAGATCGTGCGCGGCGTCCGCCACCCGTTCGACGACGCCCGGGTGGCGCGGGAGGCGTGGACGCGTGCGCGGGGCCGGGGCGCGTCCGGATGAGCTTCGCCGTCGCCGACCTCGTTGCGGCCACGGGGGGACGACTCCTCCAGGGCGATCCGCTCGCGCCGGTCGGGGGCGGGAGCCTGGACTCGCGCTCGTTGCGCTCCGGCGACATCTTCTTCGCGGTCCGGGGCGCGCGGACGGACGGGCACCGGTTCGTCCGCGCGGCCCGCGCCGCGGGCGCGAGCGCGGCCGTGGTCGAGAAGGGCACGCCGCGTGCCCTCGGCGTGCCGGCTTCCTTCCCGCTCGTCCGCGTTCCTTCCGGTCCCCAAGCCCTCCGGCGGGCCGCCTCCGCCCGGCGGGCGAGGTTCCGCCTGCCCGTGGTGGCGATCACGGGGAGCAACGGCAAGACCTCGGTCAAGGACCTGGCCGCGTCACTCCTTTCCGCCGAACTCGGCGATGCGGCGGTGCTCGCGACCCGGGGGAACCTCAACAATCACCTGGGCGTTCCGCTCATGCTCCTTGACCTTAAGGGCGAGCACCGCGTTGCCGTGCTCGAGCTGGCCATGAACCATCCGGGCGAGATCGGCCGGTTGAGCCGTCTTGCGGCCCCGACGACGGGCGCGATTCTGAACGCGGGGCAAGCGCACCTGGGCGCGTTCCGGGGCGTCGCGGGAGTGGCGCGGGCCAAGGCGGAGCTGCTCGCCGTCCTGCCGGCCGGCGGCTGGGCGGTCCTGAACGCGGACGACCAGGCGGTTTGGGCCCGGCGCTCCGGTACGGCGGCCCGCGTTGCGGGGTTCGGGGTCCGGCGGGGAGAGGTCCGCGCCGAGAACCCGTCCCTGGACCGGGATGGCCGGGTGCGGTTCCGCCTGTGCACGCCCGGAGGGTCGGTCCGGGTCCGGACGCGCCTGCCCGGCCGTCACGGCGCGCTCAACGCGGCCGCGGCGGCGGCGGTGGCGTGGACGCACGGCGCGGACGCGCGGGCCATCGGCCACGGCTTGGAGGCTTTCCGGCCCCGGTCGCGGATGCGGCTCGAGCGCGTGCGGCTGAAGGGGGGGGCGCTGGCGGTCGTCGACTGCTACAACGCGAATCCCGACTCGTACGCGGCCGCGTTCGCGTATCTCAGGGGAATCCGGGCGCGCCGTCCCGTGCTCGTCGCGGGCGAGATGCGGGAGCTGGGCCGGCACAGCGCGGCGGCGCACCGGACGGTGGGACGGGCGGCGGCCGCGCTGCAGCCCGCCCTCCTGGTCGGAGTGGGACCCCTTGCGGTCCCCCTGGTCGCGGGGGCCCGCGGCGCGGGCGTCCGCCGGGCGATGTGGTTCGGGGATGCGCTGGCGGCCGAGGGCGCGGTCGCGGGATCGATCGGGCGGGGCTCCGTCGTGCTCTTCAAGGCATCACGCAAGGTGGCGATGGAGCGGCTCGTGGACCGGCTGGCGGCCGGGAGGGACGGGGCCCATGCTGTCTGACCTCCTCTACGGCTTCCGTGGCTCCTTCGGCGGCTTCAACGTGTTCCACTACATCACCTTCCGTTCCGCGCTCGGCGCGCTCTCGGCGTTCCTGCTCTGCTTCCTTGTTCTGCCGGTCTGGATCGCGCACTTCCGGAAGCGGGGCGTGGGGCAGATCATCCGGAGCGACGGCCCCAAGTCGCATGGCTCCAAGGCGGGGACTCCGACGATGGGGGGGATCGTCGTGGTCGCCGCGATCGTGATATGCATCGTCCTGTGGGCGCGGCCCGCCAGCCCGCTGGTCTGGCTCTCGCTTCTCTCCCTGCTCTGGTTCGGCTCAGTAGGCGCCGTCGACGACTGGCTCAAGCTCCGGGAACGGCACTCGCGGGGGCTTCCGGCCATGTGGAAGCTGTTCTGGCAGTTCCTCGGGGCGTTCACGATCGCGATGGCCTACCTCCTTCTCACGCCGGGGGGCATCGAGAACGGGAGCACGCTCTCCCTTCCGTTCTGGAAGCATCCGCTCGTCATCCCGATGTCCGTCTACCTCTTCATGGTCTCCGTGGTCATGGTGGGGACGACGAACGCGGTGAACCTGACCGACGGGCTCGACGGGCTGGCCGCGGGGCTGATCGCGTTCTCGGCGGTCGGGCTGGCCGTGGTCGCGTACCTCGCCGGGAACCTCAAGTTCAGCGGCTACCTGCGCATCCCGTACGTGCCGGCGGCCGGCGAGCTCGCGGTCGTGGCCGCGATCCTGATCGGCGCATGCATGGGATTCCTGTGGTACAACGCGCCGCCGGCCCAGGTCTTCATGGGGGACACGGGAGCGCTCGGCATGGGCGGGCTCCTGGGGTCGGTCGCCGTGTTCTGCCGCGCCGAGGTCCTCCTGCTCATTTTCGGCGGCGTCTTCGTGCTGGAGGCGCTCTCGGTCCTGGCCCAGGTCGGTTCCTACAAGCTCCTGGGCAGGCGGGTCCTGCTCATGGCGCCGCTCCACCACCACTTCGAGCTGTCGGGCGTTCCGGAGTCCAAGGTCATCATCCGGTTCTGGATCTTCTCCCTGCTGCTGGTCATGAGCATGCTCGTGACGCTGAAGCTGAGGTAACGGTGCCCCCGATGGAGCCGAACGAGAGTGAGGCGACCGCGGAGCCGCGGCTGTGCCGCGGCGGAGCGGCAGTGCTTGCGAAGGAGAGGCGATGAACTTGGAAGGAAAGAGGGTGACGGTCGTGGGACTGGGGCTTTCGGGATCCGCGCTGGTCAAACTCCTGGCCGCCCGCGGCGCGCTGGTCGGGGTCTCCGAAGCCCGGCCCCAAACCGGGTTTGAGCATTGGCTCAAGATCAACGCGTCCCTGCTCGAGCGGACCGAGTTCGGGGGTCACACGGAGGCGTTCCTCGTCTCCTCCGACCTCGTCGTGCTCTCCCCGGGCGTGCGGCCGGACCTCGCCCCGGTTGCGGCCGCCGCCCAGCGGGGCGTTTCCATCGTGGGAGAGCTCGAGGTGGCCCTCGACGGGTGTCCGGCGCGGGTGGCCGCGGTAACGGGGACGAACGGGAAGACGACCACGACGGCGCTCCTGGGCCATCTCCTGGCGACCGCGGGCGTGCCGTCCACGGTGGCCGGCAACATCGGGATTCCGGTCAGCGGGGTCGTGGACGACGTCGGCGCCGGGCACGTGCTCGTCCTCGAGGTCAGCAGTTTCCAGCTCGACACGGCGCACTCTTTCCGGCCCTCGGTCGCGGTCCTGCTCAACGTGACGCCGGACCACCAGGACCGCTACCCGTCGCTCGACACCTACGCGGCGTCGAAGGCCCGCATATTCGCCAACCAGGGCCCGGCGGACTACGCGATCCTGAACCGCGGGGACGAGAGGTGCGCCGCGCTCGCCCCGTCCCTGAAGGCGCGCGTCAGGTGGTTCGACGCGGCTTCCGGCTCGATCGAGGGGGCCGGGGTGGAGGACGGCTGGCTGTCTCTCTGTGAGGGCGGTCGCATCACGCGGGTCCTGCCGGCCGGGGACCTGCCGATTCCCGGCCGCCACAACCTGGAGAACGCGCTTGCCGCCGCCGCTGCTGCGGCGGCGTTAGGCGTGGCGCCGGGCGCGCTGGCGGCGGGTCTTCGCACCTTCCGCGGGGTGGAGCACCGGCTTGAGCCCGTGGGCGAGGTGGGGGACGTGCGGTTCGTGAACGACTCCAAGGCCACCAACACCGACGCGATGGAGAAGGCCCTGCTCGCCTTCCCCGAGCCGGTCGTCCTCATCGCGGGGGGGCGGGACAAGAACCTGGACTTCACGAAGCTCGCGGACCTGGTGGCGAAGCGGGTCCGGACGGCGATCCTGATCGGCGAGGCCGCGGGCAAAATCGAGGCCGCGTGGCGGGGCGCCGTGCCGATCCGGATGGCCGGATCGCTCGAGGAGGCCGTCGAGACGGGCTACGAGCTCGCGCGCCCCAAGGGCGTCGTGCTCCTGTCGCCCGGATGTGCGAGCTACGACATGTTCAAGAACTTCGAGGACCGCGGGAGGCGGTTCCGGGAGGCCGTGAAGCGTCTGGCCTCGCGGGGTGGCTCGCGGGCGCGCGCATGAAGCTGCTGGACTTGAAGCGCGGGATCTCCCTCCTTCTTACGATGGGATGCTTGATCGGGCTGGGGTGGGTCATGGTCTTCTCGACCGCGGCGGTCATCGGGGTCGAGTCCGGTCAGGTCGCCGTCTTCGCGCACCTGAGGCGTCAGGCGCTGGCCACCGGGATAGGCGCCCTGTGCATCCTCGTGGCCCTGCGTGTTCCGGTTGAGACGCTCAGAGTCCTCGTGCCCCGGTTCCTCGCGGGCGCCGCGGTCCTCATGCTCGCCGTCTTCCTGCCCGGGGTGGGGCGCAGCGTGGCCCGGGCGACCCGGTGGATCAACCTGGGGGTCGTCTCCTTCCAGCCCGTCGAGGCGTTCAAGCTCGCGATCGTCGCCGCGTACTCGGCGCTCCTGTTCCGTGAGCGCCCCCGGGAGACATGGTCCCTGCGCACGTGGGGCTTGGTGGTTTCCCTGGCGGGCCTCTCCCTGCTGCTGCCGATCCTCCAGCGCGACTTCGGCTCGGCCGCCCTCATGCTCGGCCTGGCGATCGTCATGCTCTGGCTCGCGGGGGTGCGCACGGCCGCCCTGGCGGCGTTCGGGGGGAGCGCTCTCTTGAGCGCCGGCGTCGCCCTCGCCGCGGCTCCCTATCGCCTGCACCGGCTTCACCTCTACCTCTCCGGGTTCGGGAACGGCGAGCCGGCGGGGTACCAGACCCAGCAGTCGCTCATCGCGCTGGGTTCCGGCGGGCTGTGGGGCGTGGGGCTGGGCGAGAGCAGGCAGAAGCTCATGTTCCTGCCCTCGGCCCACGCGGACTTCATCTTTTCGATAATCGGCGAGGAGCTCGGCCTGATCGGAGCGGGGCTCACGATCTGCCTGTGCGTGCTCCTTTTCCGCGAGGGGCTCGCGATCGCCCGGGGCACGTCCTCGCGGTTCGCGCGCCTGCTTGCGTCCGGGCTGGCGCTCCTGCTCTTCCTGCAGGCCGTCTGGCACATAGCAGTGGCGCTGGTGCTGGTGCCGACGAAGGGGCTGGCGTTGCCTTTCGTGTCGTACGGGGGCAGTTCGCTGATCGCGTCCATGACGGCGGTCGGGCTCATCCTGCGGTGCGCCGCGGAGTCCTCGACGGCGCCGGCCCCCGTGACCTGGGTGCCTGTCAGTCAGCCGGGGGGCCGCGCATGGACGCCGTCGTGATCGCCGCGGGCGGGACCGGCGGGCACCTGTATCCCGCGCTGGCGGTGGCGGCGGAGCTGAAAGGCCTGGCGCCCGGGCTGGGGGTCAGGTTCACGGGGAGTGCCGCCGGTCTCGAGGCCCGCGTGGTGCCGGCCGAGGGATGGGCCTTCACGCCCTTGAAGTCGTCGGCCTGGCACCGGGGCCGTCCGCTCACGATGATAACCGGAGGCGCGCGCGCTCTCGCGGGATCCTGGCGGGGGTTCCGCCTCTTCCGGGCGACGGGGACCCGCGTCGTGTTCTCCACGGGAGGGTTCACGAGCGCCCCGGCCCTGCTCGCCGCCACGCTCGCCCGGGTGCCCATCGTGCTTCACGAGCCGAACCGCCAGCCGGGGGTCGTGAACCGGATCTTCGGGAAGGTCGCCTCCCGGGTCACGGTCGGGGACGGGGAGGCGGGCCGCTTCTTCCCCCGCGGCCGCGTTCGCGTCACGGGGGTGCCCGTCAGGCGCTCCGTCCTCGAGGGCGACCGCGTGCGCGGCCGGTTGAGTCTCGGGATCGAGAACGGGGCGTTCATGGTCCTGGTCCTGGGCGGCAGCCAGGGCGCCGGCGCGATCAACCGCGCCCTGATCGACGCCCTGCCCGCGCTGTGGGCGGCCGCACCCGCGTCGTCGGTCGTCTGGCTCTGCGGCCGGGCGGCCGAGACCGCGCTCGCGTCGGTGGCGCGCTCGGCCGCGGTGCCGGTGCGGCTGATCGGGTACCTCGACGACATGGCCTCCGCCCTCGCGGCGGCCGACCTCGTGGTCGCGCGCGCGGGGGCGAGCACGGTCGCCGAGCTCACGGCGACGGGCCGTCCGTCCATTCTCGTGCCCTATCCCCACGCGGCGGCGGACCACCAGACGCGAAACGCGGAGGCGCTGGTGGCGGCGGGGGCGGCGATCATGATCCCGGAGCCGGAGCTGGACGGGCTCCGGCTGGCGCGCGCGATCGCGTCCCTGGCCGGGAACGAGGCGCGCCGCGCGTTGATGGGCCGCCGGGCCGCGGAGCTCGGCCGTCCGGACGCGGCCCGCGCGGTCGCCCGCGAGATCCTGGAGACGATCGGGGAGGTCCCCGCGTGAGGAGCCGAGCGCGGGCGTCGAAGCGACGCCTTCGTCGCGTTCCGCGCCGCGCTCGGCGACCGCGGAGCCACGGCTGTGCCGTGGCGGAGCGGCCGTGCTTGCGGCGGGGGCCAATATGAAAAAGATCCAGAGGGTACATATGATCGGGATCGGGGGGTCCGGGATGTGCGGGATCGCCGAGATCCTGCTCACGCTCGGGTACAAGGTCAGCGGATCGGATCTCAAGTTGACCGAGGTCACCGAGCGGCTGAAGGCGCGCGGGGCCCGGGTCACCGAGGGCCAGCGCGCCGACCATGTGGGCGACGCCCAGGTCGTCGTCTACTCCTCGGCCGTGGACTCCGCCAACCCCGAGGTCGTCGAGGCCCGCAAGCGCGGGATCCCCCTGATCCGGCGCGCGGAAATGCTCGCCGAGCTCATGCGGCTCAAGTACGGGGTCGCGGTCGCCGGGACGCACGGGAAGACTACGACGACGTCGATGGCGGGGCTCGTCCTGACCGAGGCGGGGCTGGACCCGACCGTCATCATCGGCGGGAGGCTCAACAACCTCGGCAGTCACGCGCGACCGGGCGAGGGCGAATACCTGGTCGCGGAGGCGGACGAGAGCGACGCGTCATTCCTGTGCCTCAATCCCGTCGTCGCGGTCATCACGAACATCGACGACGACCACATGGACCACTACCGGTCGATCCAGCGCCTGCAGGCGGCCTTCGTCGAGTTCGCGCACAAGGTGCCCTTCTGGGGCTCCGTGATCGCGTGCGCGGACGACCCCGGGGTCCGGCAGGTCCTTCCCGAGATCCGGCGCCGTGTCGTCACTTACGGCATCGGGAGCGGGGCGGCCCTGCGCGCGGAGCGGTTGAGCCTCTCGGGGGCGGGCTCGACCTTCGGGGTGTCGCTCGAGGGCGTCCCCAAGGGCGAGATCACCCTCCCGGTGCCCGGACGGCACAATGTCCTGAACGCGCTTGCGGCAATCGGCGTCGGGCTCGAGCTCGAGGTGCCGTTCGACCGCGCGGCCCGGGCGCTCTCCTCGTTCACCGGCGTCGCCCGCCGGCTCCAGCTCAAGGGGGAGGCGGCGGGAGTCCGCGTCTACGACGACTACGGCCATCACCCGACCGAGATCCGGGTCACGATCGAGGCGGCCCGGCTGGTGGCGGACCGCGGCCGGCTCTGGGTGCTGTTCCAGCCCCACCGGTACACGCGGACGAACCTGCTCCGGGACGCCTTCGGCCCGGCGTTCGAGCCGGCGGACGGGGTCGTCCTGACCGAGATCTACCCCGCGGGCGAGCAGCCGATCCCGGGCGTGACCGGGCGGCTCGTCCTGGAAGCCGTCCGCGCGCACGGCCGCCCGGAGGCGGAGTTCGCGCCGGACCTCAAGGCGGGGTGCGCGGCGGTCGCGCGGAAGGCGAAGCCCGGGGACATGATCGTGACGCTCGGGGCGGGGGACGTGGGGAGAGCCGGGGAGGCCATCCTGCGCATCCTGGAGGGAGGGTCGGCGTGAGCGCCCTGCCGGAATCAGTCCTCGCCGGGCTCCGCCAGGTCCTCGGCGGCAAGGTGCGGTTCGACGAGCCGCTCGGACGGCTGACCTCCATGGGGATCGGGGGGCCGGCGGACGCCTACTGCCTGGCCGGCGATCTCGCGCGCCTCAAGGCCGTTCTCGACGTTCTGGCCCTCCACCACGTGCGCTGGCTGATCCTGGGCCGGGGTTCGAACCTCCTTCCGGCCGACTCCGGATTCCGCGGGGCGGTGATCCGCCTCGAGGGCGAGTTCAACCAGGTCGAGGTACAGGGGACTTCCGTCGAGGCGGGGGCGGCCGTCTGGCTCGCGACCCTCGTCGAGCGGGCGATGGCGAAGGACCTCGGGGGCCTCGAGTTCACGACCGGAATCCCGGGATGCGTGGGCGGCTCCCTGATCGGGAATGCCGGGACCGCCACCGAGGCGATCGGGGACCTGGTCGAGCGCGTGGACGTCCTCGTTCCCGGCGGCGCGGTGCGCGCGCTGGCGAAGCAGGATCTTGCCTTTTCGTACCGGACGAGCGTCCTCAAGGGCATGGGCGCCGTGGTCCTGCGCGCCCGGTTCGCGCTCGAGCCGCGCCCCCGGGCGTTGGTGGCGGAGAGGCTGAAGGCCTACGCGTTGAAGCGCCGCGGCCAGCCGCACGCGATGCCGAACGTCGGGTGCATCTTCAGGAACCCGCCCGGCGACTCGGCCGGCAGGCTGATCGACGCCGCGGGGCTCAAGGGGGAGCGGGTGGGGCGGATCGAGGTTTCGCGCGTGCACGCGAACTTCATGGTGAACGTCGGCGGGGGGACGGCGGCCGACGTGCGCGGGTTGATCCTGCGCGTGCGGGAGCGGGTGCGCGCCGCGAGCGGCGTCACGCTCCAGCCCGAAGTCGTGCTCCTGGACGAGACCGGCCGGCCGGCGGCTCTCGAGGCGGGGGCGGCGTGCTGAGCCCGGACGCGCGCATCGTCGTGGTCATGGGCGGCTGGTCCGCCGAGCGCGAGGTCGCCCTGCAGAGCGGCGCGGCGGTGATCGAGTGCCTCCGGCGCGCCGGCCAGCCCGTTCTCGGCTTCGACCTCTCGCCGGACGAGCCCCGGTCCGACGCGATCCGGCGCCTGCTCGACTCGATCCGGGAGTTCCGCGCGGACGCCGTGTACCTCGCCCTCCACGGGCCGCTGGGCGAGGACGGGACCATGCAGGGCCTGCTGGAGCTGGCCGGGGTCCCGTTCAACGGGTCAGGCGTGTCCGCCTCGGCGCTGGGGCTGGACAAGGTCCTCGCCAAGCAGGTCTTCGTCGCGAACAAGATAACGACTCCCCGGTACGTGCTGGTGCCCCGGGGGACGCTCCCCAAGAATCCGCCCCTTCCCCTGGCTATCGTGGTCAAGCCCCGGTCGCTGGGCTCGTCCATAGGCGTCTCGCTGGTGGAGAAGGCCGAGGAGTTCGCCCCCGCGTTTGCGGGGGCGGCGGCGTGCGGCCAGGACGTCATCGTGGAGCAGTACATCTCGGGCCGGGAACTCCAGGCGTGCGTGATCGACGGCGAAGCCCTGCCCCTGATCGAGGTGGTGACGGCGAACCGGTTCTACGACTACGAGGCCAAGTACACGGCCGGCAAGTCGGAGCACAAGGTGCCGGCGCCCCTGCCCAGGAAGCAGTACGAGGCCGCCCAGCGGCTGGCGGTTGCGGCCTATGCGGCGCTCGGCTGCGAGGGGGCGGCGCGCGTGGAACTGATCGCGGAGGCGACGGGGACGCTGTACGTGATCGAGGTCAACACCCTGCCCGGCATGACGGTCACGAGCCTCCTGCCGGAGGCGGCGCGCGAGGCGGGATTGAGTTTCCTGGACCTGGTCCGCCGGGAACTCGAGAGGGCGATCACGCGGCGCGGAGGCCGCAGGGCGCCAGGTCCGGCGGAGGCGGGCACGCCGCCAAAGGCGGCGACGGCGCCGGAGGCGACGGGGGCGCCAAAGGCGACCCCATGACAGGCGGTCGCCGGCTCCCCTGGGGATTGATCGCGGCGGGCGTGGGAGCCGCGGCGCTCATCGCCGCCTTGTGGCTGACGCCGGTCGCGGTCCGGCGGGTGGACGTGACCGGAACCCGGCGGCTGGCCCGCGCCGAGGTCGCCAGGTGGACGGGCGTGACGCCGGGCGCGCGGCTCACCTTTGCGGGGGCGCGCCGGATCGAGGCGGCGATGGAGCGGCTTCCGGCGCTGACAAAAGTCACCGTGATGCGCGGCATTACAGGAACTCTGCACGTGCGCGTGACCGAGCGCCCTCCCGCGGCCTGGCTGCCGCGGTACGGCTGCGCGGTGGCCGCCGACGGCACGCTCCTGCCGCATCTCAACCGCCGCGAGCCGGAGTGGGTGGGGCTTGACGGGTTCACGGCGGTGCGCGGAGCCCTGACGGATAGTGCCCTTTTCGCGGAAGCCCTCATGCTCGCCAAGCTGGTCGCCGTGGTGGGGGTCGGGGACGCCGGGGTGATCCGGCGCGTTCCGGGTGAGTGCTGGGAGTGGTTGACCGCGGGGAAACGGGTGCGCCTGTCGAGCCCGCCGGCGCCGCAGGAGGCCGAACGCCTGCGGCGGTTCCGGGAGGCCTGCCCGGCTGCCTGGGCTCTCGCCGGGCGGATGGACGTGCGGTTCCGGGAGCGCGTGGTGGTGAAGCCATGAGGGAGGAAGACCATGAGCCAGGGGAAAACATGATCGGGGGCGAGTCATGATCGCCGCGGAGGCGGAGCGCACGGAGGTACCGGAGGAAGTCCTCACGGCCGTCGACCTGGGGACCACGAAGGTGTCGGTGCTGCTGGGTCTGGCGCGCGAAGGGGCGGTTTCCGTGATCGGATTCGGCAACGCGCCGTCACACGGCCTCATGAAGGGGACCGTCGTCGACATCGAGACGACGGTCGAGGCCATCGTCCGGGCCGTGCGCGAGGCGGAACAGCAGGCCGGAGTCCAGGCCGGCCTCGCGTTCGCGACCATCGGCGGAAACCACATCCATACCGCCAGCAGCCAGGCGATGGCGACGATCGCGAACCGGGAGCACGGGATCACGGAGGAGGACTTCCAGCGCGTGCTGGAGCAGGCCCAGAACATCTCCCTTCCCTCGGACCACGAGATCCTGCACGCGATCGTGCAGGAGTTCTCGGTGGACAACCAGGACGGGATCCGGAACCCGGTCGGCATGTACGGGAACAAGCTGGAGGCGCGCGTGCGCATCGTGACCGGGGCCATCACGTGCATCCAGAACGTCATCAGGTCGCTCCAGCGCGCGGGGCTGGCGTGCGGCGGGGTGATTCTGCAGGCTCTGGCGGCCGAGCGCGCGATCCTGACCCCCGAGGAGCGCGAACTCGGGGCGGTGAGCCTCGACCTCGGCGGGGGCACCACGGACATGGCCGTGATCACGGGCAAGGCCCTGCGTCACACGGCCGTCGTGACGCTCGGGGGGAACCAGATAACGAAGGACATTGCCTTCGGCCTGCGCATACCGTTCGGGAGCGCGGAGGAGCTCAAGCGGGCCGCCGGGTGCTGTCTGGTGTCCGAGGTCCGGGACGACGAGTCGGCCCAGATCCCGGCCGTGGGCGGGCGCCAGTCGAGGACGGTGCCGCGCCGCGCGATCGCGAGGATCATCGTGCCGCGCATCGAGGAGATGCTCGGCATGGTCCGTGACGAACTCCGCACCTCGGGTTGTCCCGAGGAGTCGCT
>Ga0315281_10004330_pt1 | contig 20601 bp, 18 predicted proteins | sample YL17G07_0_MG_FD_204540 | JGI IMG/M metagenome (GOLD analysis project Ga0315281, IMG submission 204540) | Sediment microbial communities from Yellowstone Lake, YNP, Wyoming, USA - YL17G07_0 | ecosystem: Environmental > Aquatic > Freshwater > Lake > Sediment | place: USA: Wyoming | collected...
CCAGCACCTCGGCCTTTGCCTTGTCGTTGGCGTTGATCAGGCGCTCCGCGATCGCCACCTTGTCGGCGGTGTCTCGGATGACCACCGAGTTGAGCTGCTCGTTGGTCGCGATGCGCCGGGCGTCGATTAGGGCGCGCAGCATGTTGTTGACGTCCTTGACGTCGGCGTTGGAGAGGAAGAAGGTCTTCACCACCAGATCCTCGTAGTCGCGGCGGTTCTGCGGTGTGTCCTCGACCACGATCACGGTCTTCTCGTCGAGCACCTTGTAGAAGTGCCCCGAGGCCTGCATCACGGACTCGAGCGCCTGCCGGGCGGTCACGTTCTTGAGCTCGATGCTCATCTTGGCGTCGCGCAGCTTGGGGTCGAACAAGATGTTGATGCCGAAAGCCTGCCCGATGGCCCTGTAGATGTCGCGGGTGTTTGTCTGATTGGGGAAGGAGAGGCTCATCGGCTCGTTGGAGGCCGGGTTGAGCGCCGGGGGCTTCACCTTCATCTCGGCGGCAGCCTTCTTCATCTTTGCCAGTTTCGCGGAGCCCCCTTCCTGCATCAGCACGGCGAGGTCCTTGCGGACCTTCCCCAGCTCCACCTCGGCGTACTGGTTGCCTGGGTCGAGTTGCACCGCCAGCTGGAGTTCGCTCTCCGCTCGCAGCAGCCCCCCGGCTTGCTTGAAGCCCATCCCGCGCTCGAAGTGCTGTCCCGAGGCCTTCACGCGGGCGCGCTGGAGTTCCATCTTGAACTTCAGGTTCCCGGGGTCCTGCGCGAGCGCCTCCAGGTAGTAGTAGACCGCCGCGTCCCAGTTCTCGGTGCGTATCGCCTCGCTCGCACGCCGGTTGTACTTGTACGTGGAGCAGGACGACAGCAGGCCCACGACGGCAAGGAGCAAACTCGCGACTCGCAGTAGCTTCTTAGTCACACTCACCTCGCAAGCGGAACCTTGCTGGTCACGTCATTCGGGTACCCGACGAACCCGACCGTGACCGCGGTCGGGCCGATCTCGCGCACGATGAACCTCTGCTTGACCGTCTCTCCTACGGGCACGGCCAGCACATCGTCGCCATCGCGAAAGACGGCGACCGGGTAGCGGTCCGGGCCCAGCCAGCCCAGGTACCTCATGGTGAACGCCGGGGGCGGGGGAAGCACCCACTTCCCGTCCACGTAGATTCCCTCCGGCGTCGGAGTCGGTGGCGGAGGTGGCGGTGGAGGTGGTGGGACCGTCGGGCGTCGATCCGGGGTCGGTGTCGGGGGTGCGCTGAACGTGAAGAGGTTTCGCCCCGCGTGCGGCGTGGGCACCTCCCGCGGTTTCCCGCGGTCCCAGCCCAGCACCGGCACCGTGTAGCTTCCCACCTGGGCCACCTTGCCGCCGCCCGCGGCCACCGCTTGCACGAGGGCCGGCCGCAGCCGGTAGACCACCACCGCGGCGAGCACCACCAGCAGCAGCGCCAAGGTCGCGATCTTCTTGGGATCGGCGCTACGCGCCACTTGCCACCTCGCTGACACCGAGCTGCTTGAGCAGGCGCTCGTCGATTTCGGAAAAATACGTCCCCACTGTCAGCTGGACCTCGACATCCAGGGAGGATGCGCTCTCGTCACCGCGGATCCCGAGCCCGTCCAGCAACACGAACTCCGGCGAGCTCTCGAGCAGGAACACACCGCGCCGGATCTGATCGTAGCTTCCCCTCACGCTGTAGGTGGCGGTGAAGTACACCAGGCCCGTCTTCGCCTCGCGGTGCGCCGCATATGACACACGCTCGGGCTGGAGCCCTGCCTCCTGCGTGCGCTTCACCACATCCTGGAGAAACGGCACCAGCCGCTCGCGCATGGGCCCGAGCCGCCGTTCGCGGAGCTCCCCGAGGTTCGCCTGGAGCTCATCGAGCGCCTGGGCCGTGCGCTCGAGCTGGCGCAGCTGGGCCTCCAGCTTTTTCACCTCTGCCTCCGACTCGGTCACCTGTTTGGCGAGCAGCGAGCCGCGCCCGACAAGCGCCCCGCGAAGACCGGTCAGCCAGATGACGTTGACCAGCACCAGAACGCCGGCCGGGAGCCACATGTACCAGAGCTTCAGCCAAGCCCCGCGCCCGTTCACGGTCGCCCCTCCGGCCAGTAGCGCACGGCAAGCGAGAACCTGTGCCCCTGGCCGTTGGTTGCAGAGGGGGACTCCTCGGCCTTCGGGAGCGGGTTCGAGAACGTGGAGTCGACGAAGAGCAACGCCACGAGCTTGAGCCAGGCCTCCCGACTGGTGGACACGCCCAGGAGGTTGATCTCGACGCTGCCGTCCTTTTCGATCGTGGGAGCGATGCTCACCAGCCGGATGTCCCAGGGGACCACCCGTTCGAGCTCGGCGAGCAGCTGGCTCCAGACGAGCTTTCGCCGTGCCACCACGTCCTGCATGGCGGTCGTCTCGACCTGGAGCGTCTTCCAGCTCACCCCCGCGAGCTTTCGGTTGGTGGCCCCGACCTTGGTGGCAAGCTCGGCGCGCCTCGTCTGGAGACCTGCCAGCGCGCTGGCCGCTGCCTTCTCCTTGCCACGGGCCCGTATGAACTCGGCCAGGGTGATCCCCGTGAGCACGAGCGCCACGAGCGCCAGCCCCCCACCCACCACGAGGACCGGACGGATGTCGAGCAATGGGCTCGACGCGAGGTTTGGCCGCCGTCTCAAGCCTGACCTCCCCACGCGGTCCCCAGCAGTGACCAGAGCCGCACGTCCGGCACGCCTGTGAACTCTGGAACCCGGCCCGCCCCGACCCCGAGCCGTCTCACCAGCACGCCGCTTTCGGCGGCCGCCCAACGCTCCACCCGTTCGCTCCCCTCGCCGGCGCCCGCGGAAGCCAGCCAGACGGTCACCGGCCCACTGAGCTTGTCCTGCTCGCGGGCGTGAGCGAGCGTGCGCGAGAGTTCCCTGCCGATGAAGGCCTCGGCGCGTGCCGCATCGCCCGGGAGCGGCTTGTGGCGCACGAGAACCGGCTTGCCTCCGGCCAGGACGACGAGCGCCAGGGCCCGCTCCTCGACGGCCGCAAGCAGTACCGGCGTGGGGACGGCTGGAAGCAGAGCCGTGAGGGCCAGCACCGCGGGCTCGATGCGGCCCAGCTCCACACCCGCCGCGTTGAAGATCTCTTCGACGACCGCCAGCGGGCGGTCCAGCGCCAAGATCACCAGGACGCGCCCGCTCTCCCCGCCGGGGATGAAGTCCAGGCGTACCTCCTCAGGGCGGCACGGGAGGAGCTTCTTGAGCCGCCAGCGCACCACGTCCTCAGCCTCCTGGCGATGGCGCGGCAGCACGCCCGCGTCGATCACCACGCTGCGCACCCAGGAGTTGGGGGCGACAAGGCTGGCCTGCTTCGGCGCCTTCTCGAGCCGCCGGGCCACCGTCGCCAGACCGCCAGCGAGCGCCTGACGGTCAACCTGCAGCAGACCGACCGGCCCGAGGTGGAACCACTCGGGGGGGAGCGCCGTGTGCTCCACGCGCATGAGGGCGTCGCGGCGCCGGCTCAGCCGGCCGTAGACGAGCTGATCCCCACCGGCCGCGAACGCGTGCACGGGAGCGGGCGTGCGGAGCAGCGCCTGGATGTTCATTCTACGAACGTCACCTTGTTGATCTCCTTCAGGGTTGTAATCCCCGCAAACACCCGCTCCAAGGCCGACTCTCGCAGGAAGATCATGCCCTCGGCCTTGGCCGCCCGCTTGATCTCCGCGGCTGGCCGCTTCTCGAGGATCAGCGCACGGATGTTGTCGGACAGGTCCAGCAGCTCGGAGATCGCGCTCCGGCCCAGGAAGCCGGTGCCGTTGCACTCGATGCAGCCCACGCCCTCGTAGAACGTCGTGCCGCGCACCGCGTCCGCTATGAGGCCCGACTCCTCGAGAAGCTGTGCCGAGGTGCTCGCGGCCCGCCTGCAGTACGGGCAGATCCGGCGCACCAGGCGCTGTGCCAGCACGCAGTTCAGCGCCGAGACGAAGTTGTACAGGTCCACGTTCATGTTGAGGAAGCGGCCCAGAACGTCCACGACGTTGTTGGCGTGCACGGTGGTGAACACGAGGTGTCCGGTCAGCGCCGACTGCACTGCGATCTGCGCCGTCTCCTCGTCGCGGATCTCACCCACCATGATCTTGTCGGGGTCGTGCCGCAGTATTGACCGCAGGCCTCGGGCGAAGGTGAGGCCCTTCTTCTCGTTGACCGGGATCTGCGTGATCCCTGGAAGCTGGTACTCCACCGGGTCCTCGATCGTGATGATCTTGTCCTCGACGCTGACGATCTCGGAAAGGCACGCGTAGAGGGTCGTCGTCTTTCCCGAGCCCGTTGGCCCGGTTACGAGCACCATACCGTACGGCTCGCGGATGAACTTGCGCAGCTTGCGCTTCGTCTCCTCGTCGAACCCCAGCACGTCGAGGTTTAGCGTACGGAACTCCTTGTTGGCCGACTCCTTGTCGAGGATTCTGATGACGCAGTCCTCTCCGTGCACGGTCGGCATGATCGAGACGCGGAAGTCGATGGTGCGCCCCTTCAAGCGCAGCTTGAACCGACCGTCCTGCGGGATGCGCTTCTCGGCGATGTCGAGCTCCGACATGACCTTGATTCGGGAGATGATCGTCGAGTGGTAGCGCTTGTCGATCGGCTCCATCGCCTGGTAGAGCACGCCGTCCACGCGGTACTTCACGATCACCTCGTTCTCCCGCGTTTCCACGTGGACGTCCGAGGCCCGGCGCTGGATGGCGTTGAAGACGACCGTGTCCACCAGCTTGATCATCGGCGAGGTGTCGGCCGTGATTGACTCGATGGTGAGCGCCTCCTCGCCGTTCTCGCGCTCCTGGACGAGCTGGATCTTGAAGTCCTCCGTCGCCTCATCGAGCACCCGCTGGGTGGACTCCGACTTCTCCAGGATCTCGGCGATCTTCCCGGCCGGGCCGACGCGCACCTCGACCGGAGCCCCAATTGCCAGCTCGACCTCGTCCACCGCCAGCACGTTGGACGGGTCCGCCATCACCACCACGACCACGTCTCCCTGGCGCTCCACCGGCACGAACTGGTAGCGGATCATCACCTCGACCGGGATCTGGCGGAAGAGCTCCGGGTCGCCCCGGAACTCGGAGAGGTCGTCGAAGGGAAGCCCCGAGCGCTCGGCCAGCTCGACCGCGCGCTTGCGGTCCTCCTCGTCCTTGGGAAGGCCGCGCAGGTACCTTTGCGCTACGACGTTGATGTCTTCTGGCATCCGAACCTCACTGAACTTTCTGCAAGAGCGTGAACATCGGGAGATACACCGACAACACCAGGGATGCAACCACGCCGCCCATGAGCAGGAGCACTGCCGGCTCGATGAGTGAGACGACCCGCCCGAGCTGTACCTCGATCGTCTCGTCGTAAAACTCGCTTACGTTGGAGAGCATGCCCTCGAGAGCCCCGGTGGCCTCGCCCACCTGCACCATCGCCACCGACAGCTCGGGGAAGAGGCCCGTTGCATCCAGCGAGGACCACAGCGGTTGCCCCTCGCGCACCCGCGGTGCGACCCGGGCGAGGGGGGCGCCGATCGCATGGTTGGTGACCGTGGCGCTCGCGATCTCGAGTGCGTGGACGAGCGGGGTACCGCCCGAGAGCAGCGTCCCCAGCGAGCGGACGAACTGCGAGAGCGCAAACAGGTGGAAGATCGAGCCCACGAAAGGCACCTTGAGTTTGGCGTGGTCGAGGGCGATCTGCCCATCCTCGCTGCGCAGCCAACGCCGCGCCAGCAGGTAGGCGACCACCAGACCCCCGATGATGAAGTGAATGTTGTGCGAAAGGAAGGTGCCCGTACCCACGACGATCCGGGTCGGGAGCGGGAGGTCCGCCGAGAAGCCCAGGTAGAAGTTCGCGAAGCGCGGGATCACGTAGGTCATGAGAAGCGCGACCAGCCCCATCGACAGGGTGATTAGAACCGCCGGGTAGGTCAGCGCGGATGTGACCTTCCTTCGCACCCCCTCCAGCATCTGCTGGTGGTGAATGTAGCGGGAGAGCACCGGGACGAGTTCACCGGAATGCTCGCCCGCCAGGATTGTGGCGCAGTACAAACGAGGAAACATGCCCCCCTGCGCCGCAAACGAGTCCGAGAGGGACACCCCGCTGCGGACGTCGTCGAGCACTCGTGAGAGCACGCCGCGGAAGTAGGTGCTGGTCTGGGAGCGCTGCAGCAGCTCGAGCGATTGCAGGATCGGAATCCCCGCCCGCAGAAGGGTCACGAGCTGCTGGTTGAAGATCAGGAACTCCAGCGAGCCGAGGCGTTCCCGTCGCCCAAAGAACGGCAGGCGCAGCGCCCCGCGCCGCGCCCGCACCCGGAAGACCGTGAGCCCCCTGTTCTCGAGCTCCCGCCGAAGCGCCTCCTCGCTCGCCGCGCGGTGGCGCTGCTCGAGCACGGCCCCCTCCGGCGTGCCGAGGCGAACCACGAACTCGGTCACTGCTTCTCCTCCCGCTCCGCCCAGAGCACCAGGAAGAGCGCCTGGTTTGCGTTCTCGGCGCGCGCCCCGCCGAGCACGGAGGGTTGCTTCATGAGCAGCGTCACGGTTGCGCGCATCAGCGGGCGCAGCACCTCCGCGTTGTCGGGTCCCCGGTCGCGGCGGGCGAGCTGCAGCTGTGCGAGCTGCACGCGCTCAGGGTCCTGCGCCACCCCCCGCACGGCGAAGCGCAGGTGGTAGCGATCGCCCGCGGCCACCTCGACGACGCTCCCATCCGCGGCGGTGACCTGCAGCGTCGCCACCTCCTGGTAGTCGGTGAAGTGGAAGAGCTTCGTTAGCTCGGCGCCGATCCCCGAGATCAGCGGAGCAGCCTTCCCGGGCGGGGGGGAGTCGGTGGAGGCCAGCAGCACCCGCACCCTCACCTTGTACGAAATGGGCGCCACGTCCCAGCTCGCAAGCGCCTCGGCGACCCGCCGGAGCACCTCGGGGTTGTCGCGAACCGTGATCGAGTTCAGGCTCGGCTGCAGCAGCACGCTACCCCCGGGGGAAAGCAACGGCTCCACCAGCACCGCCGCCTCGCGCGCCGGCCGGAAGTGGAGCTGGAAGACCCTCAGCTCCTGGTCGGCCGCCAGCGCGCTCCCGGCAGCCAAGGCCAGCACCATGACCGCCGTCCTGCCCAACTAGAGCTCCAGGTGCGGATCCACGATGAACGCCACCTGGATCGCCTCGCGCGACTGTGAGGTCGGGGTGAGCTGGTACAGGCGGACGCCGACCTGATCCACCTCCACGAACGCAGGTTCAACCACCGGCGGCCGGGAAGCGGGCAGGCTGGCCACCGCCTGCGGCGCGGGCCTGGCGAGCTGCCTGACCACCACGGTGCCGCCGAGGAGCACCGCGGTCAGCGCTGCTGCCGCCGCGAGCAGCCGCGACCGACGGCCGGAGAGCCTGCGCTCCAGTGAGCGCTGGTGGACGCCGGCCAGCACCTCACCCACGAAGCGGTCGTCCTCGGGGCCCGTTTCTCCGGCCAGCGCCCAGGCGAGGCCCAGCGCAGGCTCGCGCTCGGCCACGGCATCGCGGCACCCTGCGCAGGCGCGGAGGTGCTCCCGCAGCTCCCTCTCGGCCTCGCGCGAGAGCTCGAGCGCGAGAAACCTCGGCGTCAAACGACGGACCTCGAGGCAGCTCATCATCGCCTGGCTCCCTTTGGAAGGTACTCGGGATAGCGCGCCGCCAGCGCCTTGCGCAGCGTCGCGCGTGCCTGAAACACGTGGTTGCGGACTGTGGCCTCGCTGCACCCCAGGGCCCGCGCGACCTCGTCGGTCGCCAGCCCTTCCACCTCGCGCAGTACGAACGCCGCGCGCTGCGCCGGGGTGAGCGTCTCGGCCAGCTCGGCGAATATGCGTCGGACCTCCCCCTCGGCAAGGTCGCGCGGGGCGGAGGGACCCACCGAGTCGCCCACCAGCCTCAGGTGAGCCGCGTGGGTGCGGTCGCGGCTGTCCCGGGAGCGCAGGACGTCGATGGCGAGGTTGCTGGCGATGCGGTACAGCCACGTGGAGAAGGACCACGTGGAGTCGTAGCGGGACAGGTTCACCCAGGCCCGCACGAAGGCGAGCTGGGCGATGTCGCGGGCCTCCTCATCGTCGCCCAGGATGCGGGCGGCGCAACGCCTGACCCCGGCCTGGTGGCGGCGCACCAGCAGCGCGAACGCGGCCTCGTCGCCCCCGCGGGCAAGCGCCGCGAGCTGCCGGTCGTCGTGCTCGACGCTCACCTTTTCTCGGGCCAGTAGGCGCAGAACGCCCATCCCAAATCCAACCTCCGAACCGTATACGGTGCTTCGCGCCCCATCGTTGGGCACGAGCAAAGTATAGCGCCTGGGCGCAAGAACCCAAACACCTGCAGCGCGTTGCATCGCTGCGAGGCTGTCGGCCCCTGCTCCAGGGGGCACTACATCCGAGCGCCGAGTTGCGGGGACATCTGCGAGCCGGCCGGCGGCGCGACGTTTGTCGCAGGGGCCGTCGGTCCGGCCATCCGGACGACGTGATACCGATCGATGTGGCTCATCGGCCCGCTCCCTTGACGATCTCGAAGGTGCCGCGCAGACGGATGTCCTCGGACGACGCGCCAACGAGCACCTCGTAGCGTCCGGCCTCGACGGTCCAACACATGTCGCGATCCAGCAGCATCAGATCGTCCGGGCCGACGGTGAACCGCACCCGCTTCTTCTCGCCCGGCTGCAGCGGCACGCGCTCGAAGCCGCGCAGCACCTTGTCGTAGTAGACGATGCTCGTCACCTGCGGCGCCAGGTAGAGCTGGACGATTTCGTCCCCCGCGCGTCGGCCGCCGTTCTCGACGTCGAGCGCGATCCGAATCTCCCCGTCCCCAGTCTGCGTCAATGGGGTGATCTCGAGATTCGAGTACCGATAGGTCGTGTAGCTGAGCCCGTGACCGAACGCGTAGAGCGCGCCGTTCACCAGTGTCTTCTTCTCCTGCGCGTTCAGCTGATCGGTCGGCACCTGCGATCCGCGCTTGAACGGAAAGTTGTAAGGAAGCTGGCCGACCGTCCTCGGGAACGTCAGCGGCAGTTTGCCCGACGGGTTGTAGTCGCCGAACAGCACGTCGGCGACCGCTGTTCCGCAGAACTCGCCCTGGAACCACGCCTCGAGAATCGCGGATGCGTGCCGGTCCACCCAGTTGATGCTCAGCGGCCGTCCATTCAACAACACGACGATCGTCGGCTTCCCCACTTCTTGCACCGCCTGCACGAGCCGCAGTTGATGACCGGGCAGATCGAGACTTGTCCGTGACCGGCTTTCGCCGACGAGATCTTCGTTTTCGCCGAGGACGACGACCGCCGCGTCCACTTGTCGAGCGAGGTCACTCGCCTTGTCGATCTCGGATTGCTCCTGTGCAGTCGGCGGCATCGGCAGAACCTCGCTCTCTGGGTACGTCGCGTCGACGAACTCGCAGCCCTTCGTGTACATCACGTGGACCGACGGTCCAACCTTCGCACGGATGCCGTCGAGGATCGACACCACGGGGATCTTTGACGGACCGTAGCGGCTGATTGAGTTGCGCGTCTCGGCCGCGTTGGGTCCCGTGACGAGGATCGATTTCAGATCCTTGCGAAGCGGCAGCGCGCCATCGTTCTTCAGCATCACGATCGATTCGTGGGCCGCGCGTCGCGCGACCTCGAGGTGCGCGGCGCAGCGGACGATGCGGTCCGCTTCCTTCGGGTCCGGAACGTACGGCTGATCGAACAATCCTTCCCAGAACTTCACGCGCAAGACGTCCCGCACCCGATCGTCCACGATCGCGATCGGCAGCTTGCCCGTTCTGACCAGGGTCCGCACCGCGTTGATGTACACGTCCGGCATCGTGAAGTCGGTGCGGACGTTCAGCCCCGCGACCAGGGCTTGTCGCACGGCTTCGAGGTAGTCGGCCGCGACGCGATGCTTGGTCTCGAGGAACTCCACTGCGCGGCTGTCGGAAACGACGTAGCCTGTGAACCCCCATCGCTTGCGCAGGATGTCGGTGAGGAACAGCGAACTGCCGGTGATCGGGATCCCGTCGTAGTCGTTGAACGAGCTCATGACGCCCATCGCGCCCGCGTCCTGAATCGCCGCTTTGAACGGCGGCAGGAAGATCATCTCGAGCTCGCGTTGCGTTACCTGGGGATCGGTGCGCGCGGTGCCGTCGCGTCCGCCCTTTGGCACACCGTACACGGCAAAATGTTTCGGCGTCGAGACGACGCGCATGGCCTGGATCGCCCGCACCTGGATCCTGCCCAGCTCGGACGTCAGGTATGGGTCTTCGCTGTAGCACTCGACGGTTCGACCCCATCGCGGATCGCGCGGCAAGTCTAGAATCGGCGAGTACACGTTCGTGTACCCGAGCACGCGCGCCTCGCGGCCGGTGATCGTCCCAATCTCCTTCACCAGCCCGCGATCCCACGCGCTGGCTACGCCGAGTTGGGCCGGAAAGCTGGTGGCGCGGTCGTGGGCGAGCCCACGGATGCCCTCGTTGGTGAAGTCTACTGGGATGCCGAGACGCGTCTGCTCGACGAACCAGCGCTGGACCGTGTTGATCGCGTCGGCATGCGCCGAATGCGGGTAGGTCAGGTGGCTCTCCGGCACCTTGAGACCGGCGCGACCGCCGTACACACCGTTCAGGTGCTCGTCGATGTTGCCGATGCCGTCCTTCCAGATCGCGTCCTTCCACGCCGGGGTCGGTAACTCGTCCGGCAGTACGCGCGAGTACCCATACAGCGTGGCGAGCTGCACGGTCTTCTCCTCGAGCGTCATCCGCGCGAGCAGATCCTCTAGGCGCGGATCGATTGGTAAGGCCGGATCCTCGTAGGAATCCTTCTGTCCGTTCTTGTTGAAGTCGATCCAGCCGTTCTTGTAGATGGTGGCGACGTTGGACTGAAGCAGAAAAGCCGCGAGCGCGAGGGCGATGACTCTCATGGTTGCCCGAACCGTATCACCAAGCTGCCGCGCCTGCACACGGGGCGGCTGTTCCCTGCGACGCCGTCGCACCGGATGCGCGACTCCCTGGCGGCCCCGCGAGTTGACACCCGGCCGGGCTCTTGCTAGCTTTTCGCTCCCTGGTGGGGCCGTAGCTCAGCTGGGAGAGCGCTTGAATGGCATTCAAGAGGCCGACGGTTCGATCCCGTTCGGCTCCACCAAACAGGTCAGATGGTTGCGGCCGGCGCCTGCCGGCCGTACGTGCAAGAAGGTGCGGAAAAAGGTGCGAACCGGAGCTGCCCAAGAGCGACCGGTGTGTACCCGAATATCTCAGTAGCTCCGTGATGCGCGAGCAACATGCCATGTTTCAGTATGGTTGACCTTTTCTGGCTCGAGGACTGGGTTCTGGCCTAGTCGGGGAGGGTGGTCCACACGATCCTGCTGCACCTGGCCGCCAAGGGCATCGATGCTCGCAGCCGGCCCGGCTCGCGGGAGCGCCACCCGACCCCGGCCCGACGCCTCGGGGTCCTCCACTACGCCCTCCACTGGGCAGACCCCGGCGCCACAGCGAAGGCCTGCTAGGCAGGGATTCTTGGGTTCCGCCCTTCCTCACGGCCTCACATCCAGAAGCGGCAACAGCCTCCCAGCACCGTCAGACCCTATCCGGAACCCTCAAGAAACCTTGACAGTGCCTCTCACGGGACTATCCTCGGCCCAGGTCACAATGAAAATTTGTATCCCTCCCGTACTGAGCCTTTTGAGAGGAGCAGAGGATGGACCTGAAACCGAACATACACCCCCAGGCGATCGACTTAATGACAAGGATCTTTAATAGCCACAAGGTCGGGTTGCCCGAATGGCTAAAGAACGCCCGCGAGGCCTATTGGAAAGCTGGGGCAGGACCTGAAGAACGACGTATTGCGGTCAACCTCCAAAACGATTGTCATCACCCATACCTAGAGTGCATCGACTTCGCCGGCATAGCAGGTGATGCGATCGCCGCAAACTATCTGCAGTGGGCCAACCCGGATGCTGCCACTTCGGGACTGCCAGCGTCGGAGGTCTCGGAGGTCGAGGCTGGACAGGGAAACGGTGGCAAGGGTTACCTGAGAGAAATGTTCAACAAGGGCTACTTCATTAGCATCTGCAACAAACGTCTCTCAGTCGTTGGTTTCGTCGATTCCAAGAAACACGTGCTGTACTTCGTGCCAAGTGAACCAGAGGGTAAGGACAACCCAGGTGACAACCCGCTTCTTCCTGCACTCCGAGCCCAAGCGAAAGCTTGGCTTCATAAGTACGGGCTGCCTCAGGACCACAACATAACAATTGTGCGGGGGATCGATCCGAAGAAACCCGTCGATCCCCAGCGCCTGGCCCAAGTGATGCAACAGTTCCCCCAGGCGCGTCAGACGATCAGGACCTGCAAAGTCGACTTCTGCGTAAACGGCGCGGTGGTCGAGCAACTAACGTTATCCGAACCGGATCTCCACAAGGACTTTCCTACCCCTGTCAGAATTCCCGTGCCCCCACTTATCGAGCACCATGGAGCCAGGGTCCCTACCACGAAGCCTCCGGAGTACGGTCCCGGCGAGTTGGAACTCAAGGTTTCCGCAAAGCCACTGCAGGGCCAGGCCCTAAGCACATGGAACCGCATCGACTTTCACGGGACCGGCATTTCAACGATAGGTTGGAAGCCGATCGAAGAGCTTCCACTTCAGTACCCTCAGTACTCGCGACACCTCTTCGGCTCGCTCAAGTTACCCCTTTTGGTTGACCCCGAGGACAAATACGAGATGCAGGGCCGGCGCTTCCTCAAGGACGGAGACCTCTCAGGAGCGCTCTACGACTTCGTGGCGCAAGAGGCCGATAGAATCCTCGCCAAGCTCCAGAAGCAGGTCGCTACGAGCGTCTCAGCAACAACACGAAAAAACCTCGAGGCGCTGAACACGAAGCTGGCCGCGTGGGTCGAGTCGAAGCTAAGCACCCCGCCCGGCGGCCTGGATGAAACAGGCTTCGAAGCGGGGGTTGGGAAACCGCCGCGCCGACCACCAGGGAAAAGAAAGCACGAGCCTCCAGCGGTGCTGAAGATCCACCGCGAAAACCTGGACATCTGCGTCGGAGTGAACTACCCATTGCGCGCCGTTGCCTACGACGCAATGGGGATACCAGTCCCGCCGGGGCGCACCGTCTGGAGATCTCAACACCCTGCGGTCGCGAGCGTCTATCCAGAGAAAGGCATTGTGGAGGCAAGGTCCGCCGGATTAACTACAATCACGGCCACGAATGAAACCGGACTGACGAGTAACTCCCTGATCGTCCAGACCCACGAAGCGGCGCGGATCGAGATCAGGACAGCTGGGCCGGCTCGGCTTGATTCAAGACGACGCCTTGCCCTTGCTGTTACGGTGAAGACCGCCAACCAGAAGGCGATCAAGGATGCAATTGTCTCGTGGCGGAGCCATGATGATCGCGTCGCGACTGTTGGGCCAGACGGATTCCTCGTCGGGGGTGAGGTCGGCGAGACGGAGGTGGTCGCATTCGCGGGTGACGTACGTTCCGAAGCGCTAGAGGTGGTGATTGAGAAAGGAGCAGGCGGCAAGCCACTCGGAGGAGGCAAGGGGAAACCTCGGATCCTGTTGTCCGGGGTGAACAGTTGTCCATTCGAGCCATCGAACCCAACCCCAGTGAATCTAGATCCCTCTGACCCACCGGTCCACCAACGCGCTTACAAGCCTGACCAACAGAACAACGTCTTCTGGATCAACCTGCAGCACCCGCTCGCGGAAGCTCTCCTCAAACACGGCGAGGAGTCCGTTCAATGGCGCACCTACCACTTTCAGCGAACAGTGGACGTGTTCACAATGCTCGAGCTGCGGAGCCACTACGCGGACAGTCAGCAGCTTAGTGTCGAAGAAGTGCTTGATCAGATTCGCTTCCAGGAGGGTGAGCTCTACAGAAAAGCGAAAGAAGAGGTTTTTGAACTTTTGTACGATGAGAAGGTCGACCTGAGTACGATCTGGGGCACCTAGTTGGCAACCCTATCCAAGGCAGAGAAGCTCTTGATTGCAGCCGGCCACCTTTCCGCTGACGGTCGTCGGCAATTCAGTGCTGAGGACCTTGCGGTAGCCGCGTTCAAGGAGTTCCCGGACGACTTTTCCCTTAAGGGCTATTCCCAATTCCCAGATGTCAATATGGTCCTGACGCAGCTGATGGGCAAGAAGGCTCCTCTGCTGGTCAGGGGTTGGCTAGAGAAGACCGGCACAAAGCAATACCAGCTAACATCCAAAGGGCTGCACGATCTCAGTCAGCTAGGTGACAGTGCCGCAACAGTGGCAACTGTGCGCCTCGACCGTGAGATGGAGGATGGTTTGGGACGCCTCCTGACATCCACCGCGTACTCTTTGTTCAAGAGGGATCAGTCTGACAGGATCACGTTCCATCAGTTCTGCCGCTTTGTGGGTCTTTCGGCTGCGGACAAGTGGCAGAGAATCGCGGGAAAGCTCTCCTATCTCGAGTACTTGGTAAGCGAAGCGATGAAATTGGGAGAGGCCGGTGATGGAATCAACGTCCACCACCAGAAACGGAACCACATCTTCACACCGGATGATCTTCGCACTCTCGGGGCCCTCCACTCGTTCCTGAAAGAACGATTTCGCCATGAGATGGAGGAATGGAAACGCAACGCCACGGCCTGACTTGCAGGAGGACCTAATTGCCCGCTGGCGGTTGGTCAAGAAAACGCAGGGACGAGCCACGGACATAATCCGGATCACGCTCAAAGGCCAGCCAGAAACGAGAGTTTCCCTCTGCCTCAAAGCCCGTCACGTTGCTTCCAGCAAATGGGTCAAGGACGACGTCTCCAGGCCGTGATAGGAATCGGATGAAGAAACGAGGCAGAGGAGAGGGAAACCGGGCTGGATGAGGGCGGAGATGGTATTGGCGACACTTCCGGAAGTACGGATCGGTACTGTTAGTGTTGGGAAAGACGAGGATGTTGGGCGAGATGGCACCAAGGTTGCGTCTACCCCACTTGGTCGAAATGTGATGCTGAGAAGGCCTCACGCCGGCGTTGTAGCCGTTTCGGAGGAGTTCTTCCATGCGCGCCCCATATGGATAGAGGACCCGGCGGTTGTCAGCGCGAGGGTTCTCTGATTTGGAGAGCCACCACAGGGTTGTAACCGCGTCCTTCAGCCTGCAGCGACGGACAGTCACCCACTCAGCTGGTGTGGGGAGTTTCGCCGTGTTGAAGTAGTAGAACTCCTGCGCGAAAAAGAAGGTCTTCGCGAGCTCGATGATGAGCTCAAACTGGTAGACGGATCGAACGGGCGTACCTCGGTGCCAAGCGCCGCCGAGTTCCAGGACTAGACTCCCGGAGTTTCGGAGGACTCGGTGGAGTTCGCCCGCGAATGTTTGGAACCATGAGACATACCTATGGAGTGTCTCGTTCCCATAGGCCTTCTTTCGAATCAGGGGGAAGGGCGGAGAGGTGACTACTAGATCTATGGAGTCGGCAGGAAGGAGGCGCAGGAGCGCTAGCGCGTCGCCAAGATATGCAGATCCCCTTGCGGTCCGATAGTACGGCTTAGGCAGTTGCCCTAGTAGGTGCTTGAAAGCGTCGTGTTGTTTAGGCCTGGGTTGCCGTAGCCTGGGTTCAGGCGTCAGATTGCCATCTGGCACTTGTTTCTGCTGCCGGTTTCTTGCCACTACCAAGAGCTATTAGCAGAATCGCGATGCGGCGTCAACGGAAGGAGGAGATGAGCCAAGACTGGAAGACTGGTCCAAGTGAAAGTTAAGCCCGAGGCGGATCGATGGTCTCCTGGCATGGTGCGGAGAAAGCCGCGGGCTCGCTTTGGCACTGTCACCGCTTGCACCATCTCACGGATGGCACCCTCAAGCTTCTTTTGTTGTTTCCAGTCATACATCACCACAAGTGCGTGGACTGTCTCTTCCCACCATTGCATCGGGTGATGGTTCGCGCGGAAGAGGCCGGTTGGGTAGGTGTCTGGCGGGGCGATTCAGGGCGTTGACAAACAAACTGGCAAACAAGACGACTCAGGCCGCCCCCGGGCGGCCCGTAAGTACTTGACGTGACTTGGTGGAACCGAACGGGATCGAACCGTCGACTTCTTGATGCGCACTCAGGAGGTCAGCGCCCACTAACCCTTGCCTCTAGCCAGGTGGGAAGAGGCCGCGGGGCGACAATAGTTGCCAGCATTTCCATCCAGGGGTGCGAGACAGCAGCGCCTAGCACTCAGGCCAAGTGGTCGGCCAAAGTTGGGGCCGGACCCGCATCCGTTGCGAAACTGGTTGCACACCGGCGCCCAGGCATCCTTACACGGATTTAACGCTGTCGCCAACGTGTACCGTAGTATCCTCGGCAGTTGGATCCAGGTCACCCTTCCGTACACTCAACTTTCTCTGCCGAGTCTCGACCGTCTCACCAAGAGTACCTGCACCAATGCGGAAGGCGGCGAGATACGAAGGTTCTGTGGTGACCTTATAAGCCAGCGTGCGCGCTCGTGCCATGCGTTCCATTACGTAATAGACCTTAACGCGCCCCTTGACCGTTTCCAGAGAGCCAAGCAATTCGCCGGTGTCAGGGTCGCTTATAGGAGCGCCCACGGCGAAGATGACAAACTCCATGTCGCTCTTGACGCCGTCACGGGCGCCAACATTGAGAACGACTTCAGTTTCGCTAAGAATCTTCGCGACCTTACCTTCGATCATCGTTGCTCCCCCCGCGCCGCCACCTCGGACGGCTGCGTTTCTAGAACCGAAGCCCTGATAGCCTGCAGATGCCCACGTAGGACCTGAAGGCCCTGGAGAGAGATCCCCGCCAGCTCGCGAGGTACGTAGGGAATTGCGAAATTCTTAGGCGGCCCCAGCATTGCCTTGTCTTTGAGCTGCCGAGATGTCGCCTGGGCGAATGAACTGTCAGTGCAATTCTCGATGATTGCCTGAGAAAGGTTGTTGCCGGCTTGCACGTACGTCACCCGAACGATGGCCAATAGCTCTTCAACCTCGTCGCCATCAGGGGTTGTTCGGTCGGTCCTGTAAACCGCCAAGGGTGTTCCAACCTCAACTCCTTCTTCGCGCCCCAGGTTCAGGACCACACCGAGGCGACCAGCCAGCGACAAGATGCAAATGACCTTCGCTGGACTGTTGAGGCCGATCTTCTCGCCAAGAACGAGAGCCTTCTCGACACCGCCCAAGTCTTCGACCAGCGACTCAAGGACTGCGAAGCGAGAGTCCCGCTCGAGGGCGGCGGCAGCCTTCCGGAATAGGTCGTTCTGGCGTTGCCGTTGGTAATGACCGTTGACCGTGTAACCGACGAACGCGATGACAAAAACAAGGAGAGCTAGAAGCAACCAAAACAGGCTCAACAAGCCAACCTGGCGAAAGGTTAAGTAGGTGGCCACCGCCGCGAAAACGCTGGTGGCGAGCTTTATCCAGAAGTTGTCTCGGACCTCCTGCAGCAGTTCCGTTGGACGGCTCAAAACGTAGCCCTTGGGTGTCCGACTGTGGAAGGCCGAGACGAAGTTGAGTCACGAAAGTGCCCGCGTCGTTGCGCCAATGCAACTCCTGTGTACTAGAAACATTATACGGCCTGCTGCGGGCAGAAGGATCAAATTCAAAGACCGACCGATTCCGGAGACAGGGAGTGCAGCAACGATCGCAAAGGTCGTACCGATTGGCAGCCCAGTGCGTCGGGGTCTAGCTTCGAGAAACCATTCGCTCGAGGGCTGCGGCTGCCTCCTCCTGCACTGTTGGGAGGCTGTGCACGTAGGTGTCCTTGGTGAACGCCGTCGAGGCGTGGCCTAGGCGTTCGCTCACGGCCTTAACGTGCACGCCCTCGGCAAGGAGCAAGCTCGCTGCCGTGTGCCACAGGCTGTAGAGGGTGAGCCCCTCTGGCAGGCCGGCCGCGCGGAGGACGGCCTTGAGGTTGCGCGCTCGCACGTTGCCGAGGTCCAGGGGCGCCGCGGCCGGCTTTGATCCCCTCCTGGCCCTCGCGATGTATGCTGCCCCCAGTGACCTGGAAGTCTCACGCAGTTGAGGGAGAGACCCGTGGAAGACAGCGATGACGGGAGGAACCGATGCTCGGGTCAGTGATCGGGGTCGTGGGCCTCATCACCGCGCTTCTCGCCGCGGTGCATGCACGCCGTTCCGCTGTCGCCGCAAGGGCTTCGGCTGAGGCCGCGGAGCGCTCGGCGAGCGCGGCCGAGAGGGCGGTCGATCTGCAGGCCAGCACCTTGCGCGACCAGTGGATCGATCGACTGTCGGACGCTTTGCCCGACCTAGGGGTGGTCCCCAGCCTCATCCGCACGCTGCCCGCGTCGCTGGCCCCTGAGTGGCGGCAACTCATCGTCGTGGCGTGGAAACGGAATTCTCGGATGTCGGCGGGCCACTCTGAGTGGTTCCTTGATCGCCTAGCGGCACAACTCGGCGACGAGATGGCACATGAGGATCCGACCGCGGAGTAGGACTCTGCACGCTCGACTCCACCCGGCGGATAGCCCGTCAGCCGCAAGACTTCATCGGGCGAGGCCATCGTCAGACGCGAAACCCCCAGGTGCCTGCGGAGTTTCGGCCAGGAGACCTGCGCCGGGCCGGGGGCCAGGACGAGGATGTAGTCGCGTTCCAGGCGAAAGACGAGCGAGCGGACGATCTGCCCCGGCTGTAGGCCGCGTTCCTCGGCTGCCTGTTGGAGGGAGGTGACCGGGCGATCGTGCAGGTGGAGCGTGTAGCGAATCCGCGCTTCGTCCAGGGTGCGCGCGACGGGGGTCGAAGGAGGCATCGGTCCGATTGTACGCAGCCTGAGGTCCGGACGGTGTGCTATAGTTTCTGCGCCGCTTGGATCGGGCCACGACCGAGACGGCGTCGAAATCTTTCGAGCCTGCCCCGGCCGATCCTTTGGGCGGGGCTTCGTTTCGGGCATCTCACTCGCCAGGAGGAGAGAGCCATGTCGGCGTCCCCCACCAGCCCAGACCGCAAGAAGTTCACCACGCTCTGCCTGCGACAGAAGAAGGCCGATGGTCAGCCGATCACGATGCTGACCGCCTACGACTACGCCACCGCCCACGCCATCGACGGTGCCGAGATCGACGTCATTCTCGTCGGAGATTCGTTGGGGATGGTCGTGCTCGGGTACGAGAACACGTTGCCGGTGACGATGGATGAAATGATCCATCACTGCAAGGCCGTCGCCCGCGGCACGCATCTGGCCTTGTTGATCGGCGACATGCCCTTCCTCTCCTATCAGGTTTCCGCGGAAGAAGCGGTGCGGAATGCCGGGCGCTTCTTGCAGGAAGGCGGCATGGAAGCCGTCAAGCTCGAGGGCGGCCGGGAGCGGCGGACGGCAGTCGAGGCGATTGTAGCGGCCGGCATCCCGGTGATGGGGCACCTCGGCCTGACGCCGCAGTCCGTCCATCAGCTGGGAGGTTTCCGGCCGCAGGCCCGCGAGGAGACCGCTGCCTTGCGTCTCCTGGAGGACGCCCAGATCCTGCAGGAGGCCGGATGCTTCGCCCTGGTTCTCGAGTCGATCCCCGGGCGCCTGGCCGAGCAGGTTTCGCGCCGGCTGGAGATCCCGACCGTCGGCATTGGCGCCGGGGTCGGCTGCGACGGGCAGGTACTGGTGACCCACGACCTGCTCGGTCTGTTCGACCGCTTCACGCCGCCCTTCGTCAAGAAGTACGCCGACCTGCACGCGACGATGGCCCAGGCCTTCACCGCCTATCGGGAAGACGTCAAGGCCCGCCGCTTTCCGGCTGCGGAGCAGACGGTCGAGATGCCCGATGAAGCCTGGCGGGCGCTCCAGGCCAAGCTCGGAAGCCCGCCTCCCCCGCGGCGAGCCCGCGCGGGCTGACCGGCGACGACGATGGCCCCGCCTGCTCCGGTCCTGATCGCCGGCAGCGGTGCCATGGCATGCCTGTTCGGGGCGCGCCTGGCCTCGCATGCCAATGTCACCCTGCTCGGCACCTGGGCGGAGGGACTGGCGGCCTTGCAGCATTACGGTGTCCGGCTTGAGGCCGGCGGCCTGGAGACGCGCCATCCGGTGCGGGTCACTTCCGATCCGCTCGATTGTCGCGGAGCGCGCTTCGCCCTCGTGCTCGTCAAGTCCTGGCAGACGGACCGGACGGCACGGATGCTAGCCGAGTGCCTGGCGCCGGACGGTGTGGCGCTTACTCTGCAGAACGGCCTGGGAAACCTGGAAGTCTTGCGAGGCGCGCTCGGACCAGGGCGCTCTGCACTTGGAGTGACGACGACGGGAGCCACGCTGGTCGGTCCAGGCCATGTTCGTGTCGGCGGCAGTGGGCCGACGTACGTCGCGCGGCACCCGCGCCTGGAACCGTATCTTGCCTTGCTGCGCCAGGCTGGCTTCGAGGTCGAAGTGGAAGACGAGCTGGCCTCGGTCCTGTGGGGGAAGCTGGCGGTGAACGCCGGCATCAATCCCCTGACGGCGCTGCTTCGGGTGGAAAACGGCGCCCTGGTGGAGGACGGCCACGCCCGCGTCGTCATGGGGGAGGCGGCAGGCGAGGCCGCCGCCGTGGCGGCGGCCCTCGGCGTGCGATTGCCGTACCTGGACGCGGCGGCCCAGGCCGAAGAGGTGGCGCGCCGCACCGCCGGCAACCGGTCCTCGATGTTGCAGGACATCCTGCGGGGTGCCCCAACCGAGATCGACGCGATCAACGGGGCCGTGGCCGAGGCCGGCGAGCGCTTGCAGGTGCCGACGC
>Ga0315281_10004331_pt1 | contig 20601 bp, 14 predicted proteins | sample YL17G07_0_MG_FD_204540 | JGI IMG/M metagenome (GOLD analysis project Ga0315281, IMG submission 204540) | Sediment microbial communities from Yellowstone Lake, YNP, Wyoming, USA - YL17G07_0 | ecosystem: Environmental > Aquatic > Freshwater > Lake > Sediment | place: USA: Wyoming | collected...
TCATCTATCCTCCTGTTGCCAAACCAAGTGAACCTCCAGCGGGTATAGCAAAACTCTGCGGTGCCCTGAATCACCATGGAATGAAATACAGGGTTTTGGACGCGAATTTAGAAGGTCTTCTCAGCCTTCTAAAGACTCCACCTGTGTCATCGGATACCTGGACCTCCCGGGCACTTCGTCATCTTTCCAGGCATCTCGACTCGTTACACGGCTGGGACGCTTACCCCGGCAGCAGAAAGTTCCCCGGCTCTAGCCGGGAGGATGAATGTGCCCATCGTTTGGCCGGGATGTCGCCCCACAGAGACGTTGATCAGGAACTACGACCTTTGCCCGTGGGGCTCCACCAAGATGATGGCCGTTATCGCCGGGCCATAAAGGATCTGAGTCGGCTTCTTGAGATGACGGGACGTTCCAGTCGCGTACGCCTCGGTCTGGCGAATTATCAACATGAAGAACTCTCTCCTACAAGGAGCACAGATCTTGTCAGAGCTGCAGAAAATCCAGAAGATAATCCTTTCTATCCTTATTTTAGAAAACGGCTCACCGAGCTTTTAAAAAAAGAACAACCTTCCATTATTGGATTTTCGCTGAACTATTTAAGCCAGGCCCTGTGTACGTTCGCAATGATCGGTTTTCTTAGACGGGAGTGGACCGGGGTAAAATTGGTTTTGGGGGGAGGGCTCGTGACTTCATGGATGAGAAGGCCTCATTGGCAAAATCCCTTTAAGGGCCTGGTGGATCATCTTGTGGCCGGACCAGGAGAAGCCCCTTTACTTTCACTCATGGGTGTTACGCAATCTACAGATATTCTGTATAAGCCGAATTATGATTCTCTACCCATGAGAGATTACTTTGCCCCAGGGCTGATTCTTCCCTACAGTTCTTCAAGTGGATGTTACTGGAATAGGTGTTCATTCTGTCCGGAAAGGGCCGAGGGAAATCCTTATATTCCTATTCCTATTGAGGAGGTTGTCAGTGATCTTCTTCGCCTGGTGGATAGACATAAACCGGTTCTCATCCATTTGCTGGACAATGCGATCAGTCCGTCACTGATGAAAGCAATTTCTGAGCATCCTCCCGGTGTCCCATGGTATGGCTTTGCCAGGGTGACCCGCCATCTCACCGACCTGGATTTCTGTCTGGCCCTGAAGCGATCAGGATGTGTGATGTTAAAACTTGGTCTGGAATCAGGAGATCAGAGGGTGCTCGACGATCTGCAAAAGGGGATCAATCTTGAGGAGGCTTCATCAGCTTTAAAGAACCTGAAAAAGGCAGGGATTGCCACCTATATCTATCTTCTTTTTGGAACTCCCCCGGAAAGTCTGTTCGAAGCGCGAAGGACCCTTGAGTTTGTTGTGAAACATCATGATTGCATTGGTTTCTTGAATCTTGCCATCTTCAATATGCCGATCTATGGACTGGAGGCCCAACAGATGGAAACAAAAACCTTTTATCAAGGGGACCTTTCCCTTTATACAGGTTTCGATCATCCGAAAGGATGGAGCAGGCAATTGATCAGGCAATTCTTGGACAAGGAATTCAAGAGACATCCTGCCATGGCGTTGATTTTAAGAAGAGATCCACCTGTATTTACCTCTAACCACGCCCCATTCTTTGTGATGAAAGAACGATGAACGACAAACGATGAACAAAGAACGATAAACAATAGGTTCATAGTCCATCGTCTATTGTTCATTGTCGAATCTGGTATTGACTTGACCGCTCTGTCTCCTTACGATATAATGAATTTGTAAGGAATTGGAATATAAGGCTTGGCGGCTCTCATCTTTGAAAGGTTTGACAGAGAATAGAAAGGAGAAGAGGAATGCAATCGGTTATTACTTCAAAATTTCAAACCACAATTCCGAAGGCTGTGCGGGAGAACCTCAAACTTTCGGTCCAGGACGCTCTGGAATGGAAAATTGAGAGAGGAAAGGTCATTGTATACCCCGCCCAGAAAAAGTTCCTGCAACACAAAAATACCGTAAAAACAGGGAAAGGGGATATTTCTGCTGACATCGAGCTGGCTCGAACCATGCGCATGGAGAAATATCGGTGAAGAAATATATTATCGATACAAACGCTTTGATATCCTATGTAACCGATCGCAATCCGGTTCAGCAGAAGAGAATCGCAAAGATTTTTCAGGAAGTGGTCAGATGGAAAGGGATCATCCTGTGTCCCCAAAACGTTTTAACCGAGTTCATCTATGTTTTGGATAAAGCCTATGGTATTCCTAAAAATGACATCCGGATGATGGTTAAAGATTTTCTGGCTATGCCGGGGATTGAATTGGTTCATGAAATCGATTTTCCCACTGTGTTAAAGTTTTGGCCGGAAGCCATAACGGATTTTGGAGATGCCGTCGTGGCATCTCTGGGACACCTGTACCAGGGGTCCGTTATCGTGACGTTTAATCTTAAATTCATTCATACCCTCAAAAAGCTCGGGTTGCCGGTCGAAAAACAATGAGCCGTATTGGTTTGAAAAAGGCCCGGCAATTATATCATTGTCTCCTTGGCTCTCCGGAATGATCCTTTCCTTCACCGGATGCTATGTGGACTTTCTCCTCGCTATGTTATGCATGCACGCTCTGCACGAACGTTATATATTCTGGTAGAGAGAGGTTCTACCCCAAAGGGTAAGATAGAAAAAGTTTATTTATAATCTACCCTAAAAAGAAACCTCCTGTTAAGAGATAAGAGTAAGCACGACCAAACTCAAATTCTTAAAAGGAGGTTTCCAATGGATGAAGTAAATCGTAACCGACTGGAGGAATTTCGTCAACTGAGGCATGAGGTAAGGCATTCGGAGGAGTATTTGATCGTAGGGATCGATGTTGCGAAGGAACGGCACCACGCTTTTTTCGGGACCGCGACGGGGAAAACGCTATTGAGGCGGCTTGTTTTTAACAACGACTATGAAGGGTTCAGAAAGCTTTTAGATCAGGTCGAGGCCCTCCGGGTGAGGCATGGTTTGAAGAAGGTGGTGTATGGAATGGAGCCGACGGCGAATTACCATAAACCCCTGGGAGAGTATTTGATCACCTTAGGGAGGACGGTGGTATTGGTTTCGGGAGTGACGGTGAAGCGAAACCGGGAGTCGTTGGATGGGCGGTGGGACAAGCATGATGTGAAGGATGCGGCGAATGTGGCGGATTTGATTTCGCAGGGGAAGTGTTTGTATTACGAGTATCCATCGGCGGGGTTAAGGGGGCTTCGAGGTTTGCTGTCATTGAAGAGGCGGCTAAAGAAGCAAGAGCATGGTTACAGGGTTCGGATTCGGAATCATTTGATTGCGCAGTATTATCCGGAGATGGATGGGGATTATGAGCGGTTGGGGGCGGAGGGTTTGTCGGTGGTGAGGTGGTGTTTCCCTCCCTCTCAAATGACGGAAATAGACGTTGAGCCCTTTATCCAGCGGGTGACGTCCCGACGGATTAGCATGGAGAAGAGGCGGCGGTTAGAGGGGGTGTGGGAGAAAGCAGGAGAGACGATTGGATGTGATGGGGTCCCTGGGGTGGAACATGAGGCAAGGGTGATGGTAGAGGGGTTAAGGCAGATCCGAGAGATGATCAAGGAGACGGAAGACAAGATCCAGGAGTTGTGTAACGAGTTTCCGGAGTACAAATACCTGTTGACGATTCCAGGTTTTGGTCCTGATGTATCGGCCAAGGTTTTTGGGGCCATCGGAGAACCGGATCGATTTCAGAATGGGAAACAGGTGTTGAAGCTGGCGGGGTTAGACCTCAGTGCGGATCGAAGTGGAAAGGATTCGGATAAGGCGATTCCGGAGATCTCCAAGAGGGGTAAGGCCGATCTTCGGTATGCGCTGTATCAGGCGGCCCTGATTGCCTCGACGAAGAATCAAAATTTTCTGCGCTATTATACGAGGAAGCTTCGAGGTCGGGAGAAAGAGAAAGGGATTCAGCCGAAGATGAGGGTGAAGCTATCCGCGAAAATGCTTCTGATCGCTTGGACCTTAATGAAGAAAAAGGAGGCTTTTGATCCGGCCTATCTAAAGGTAGAATAAAAACTTTAATCATTTTCGACGAGAAGAGCCCGAGCACGAACGTGGAGGCTCGACAGAGACCTCGTGAGGGACAATACAGGGCCTCTCGCTGGACTTTGGAATCTGGATAAGGGATGCTGGGTGGTCCCGCTTTGGCGGGACATACCGGATACTGATAACGCTTAGATTCAGAGTTCGTCATGGGCGAGAGATTCGTCGAGGTAGACACGAATTTGCACAAGAATTCTAAGGGAGGAGTGTTCCAAAAATCGAAACGGTTTTGTAACCTGCCGTTTTTACAAAAGATGATTTTTTTCGTTTTCCCTCTTGACAGAAACAATATAGGATGTCCCCTTGGTTCACTTGAAAAATGAAACATCATTTCTTCATAATTTTGGCGAAGCAATTTCTGCTTTTCATGTTTTTTGTTCAAAAATGACTGAAGCAATGATATTGTTTGTGAAATTATTACCCCGCAAAGTGCGGATGAGGCAGCAACGATGGCACTGAGTATTTCTTGTTTCATGTTTTTAGAAGCATAACGCCTGAAATCAGCGGTGGCATATTAGGCCATCCGCTGGAGAGTTTTGTTATGCGCTGCTTGTTTCATCCTTGCTTCGAGATGCTCATATTTCCCGAGGTGTGCGCGCATCAGGGTTTTCCAAAGCTTGCCGTGGTTGGGCACGGAGAAGTGAAGGAGTTCATGGACGATCACGTAGTCTCCCAAGTCGCGCTCCATTCTCAGAAGCTCGTCGTTGAAGCTCAGCGTTCCCGCGGTCGAGCATGACGCCCACTTGTTGCGCATCGGGCGCACATACAGCCTGCGCACCTTCACATCGAGCTTGACGGCCCATTCCAACACGCGGGCCTTCAACTCCTCTTTGTCGCACCAGCTATTCATGGGCGGAAACTCTTCTGCAACAGGGTGAACAGGGCTTCCACCGTCGCAGTAACTTTCTCCATGTCATCTTCCTCGGCGAAGACGGCGAACGTCACCTGTTTGCGCACCTCGCGCAGTTCCGCCTCGCTTCGTTGCCAGTTCGGAAACTTCGCAAATGCCTCGCGCGCCTTCTTGCTCACCGGCTCGGGGTTCGGGATGCCGTCGTCGGTGAGCTTGCAGAGCATGAAATAGGTCAGCCCATCCAGCCCTTTGGAGGCCTGCTCCTTCTTCCGCTGCTCGTTCTTCTCGATTTCCTTCAACAGCTCGGCGAGGGCGTCTTCGGTGCTGGTCTGACGGTCCTCGAAACTCTCCTGCACCGCTTTTGCGCGTTCCGAGAGCGCCACGAGGAACGGGTCATCGCTGTTTTCCTCGGCTGTCTTCTCAATGGCTTTGACCAGATTGATTACCTTGGTCGCCTTGCCTTCGAGACGTCGCTTGATCGTCTCGATGGTTGAACGGTCAATCACCAGGTATTCCGTTTTCGGGGGTTCCATGGCCGCGCCGATGTGCCGTTGCACCAGCTCGTTGGTCTTCTTCTGGAAAGCGCGGTCAACATACACCCGGCGCGCATACGCGTTGCGCACCACCTCATAGATGCCGGACAGCGTGGCGTAATCCTCAATGAACGGCCGCAGGAAGGCATCGGGTGAAATGATCTCGTAGAGCATCTCGATCTCTTTGTATTCCTTGAAGAACTCCATGCGCCGCTCCTTGTCTCGGAAGTGTTCTATGAGGTTGTCCACGTCCTTGTCGTCGAAGTTCCGCGTCACCAGCGCCAGATACGCCGGAGCCTTCGTCTCCATCTTCGCCTTGAATAGCTGCTTGAGCAGGCCGATGTCCTTGACGATGGCGTTGATCTCGTCGCTATCGAAGGCCAGCGCCTTCTCCAGCTTGTCGAAGATGCCGACAAAATCGAGGACGAAGCCGTGCGGCTTCACCATCTCCGCCGTCTCGTTTTCGTAGGGGCGGTTCACCCGCGCGATGGCCTGGAGCAGCGTGTGATCGCGCATCGGCTTGTCCAGATACATCGCGTAGAGGATCGGCGCGTCGAAGCCAGTCAGCAATTTCTCGGTAACAATAAGGATTTTCGGGAGATCGCCGAAGTTACCGAAGTTTTTGCGAATCTGCTTTTCTTTCTTTTCATCCAGATGCCACTTCTTCATGTGCGGCGGGTCATTATTATTCCCAGTATAGACGACTTCAGAGTATTCCGGCGGGAGAATAGTATCGAGCGCTTCTTTGTAGAAGGCGCACGCCTCGCGGTCCACCGCCACGAGGAACGCCTTGTAACCGAGCGGCTCGACTTTTTCGCGGTAATGATCGGCCACATAACGGGCTACTTTATTAACACGCTTACGGCCCTTGAGGAAATTCTTCAGGTTCACCGCCCGCTCAAGGATTTTATTTAACTCCTCAATATCGGCGATTCCCTCGGTTTCGGCTATCGCGAAAAACTCCTTCTCCATGATCTCGTGCGGCACGAGCATCTCGTTAGGCGCAAGATTGTAATAAAGCGGCAACGTCGTGCCGTCGTCGATGCTCTCGGTGATGGAATACTTGTGCAAATAGCCCTTGTCGTCCTCGCATCCGAAGATTTTGAACGTGCCCTTGCCATAGGCGGTCTTATCCACCGGCGTGCCGGTAAAACCGATGAACGTCGCATTCGGCAATCCCGCCATCAGGAAGTTGCCGAGGTCGCCGCCGGTCGTTCGGTGCGCTTCGTCAATCAACACATAAATGTTGGCTCGCGTATTCATATTCGCCGGCATATCACGGAACTTATGGATCATCGTCACGATGATGCCGCGATAGTCCTGCTTGAGCAGCTTGTTCAACTCCGCAATACGATTCGCGTGCGCCACGTTGCCCAAGCCGACCGCCGCGAGATTCTTGAGCATTTGATCTTCCAGCTCGTTGCGGTCGATCATCAACAGGATGGTCGGCTTGTCGGCCTGCGGCGCTTTAAAGAGCAGTTCGGCGGCCTTGATCATCGTGTATGTTTTGCCGCTGCCCTGCGTATGCCAGACAAGGCCGCGCGTGCGCTTCGGATCAAGCCCCCGCGCAACCACCCTGTCCACCGCCGCCGTCTGGTGCTGATGGAGAATGATCTTCTGGAGTTCCTCATCCTTCTCGGTGAAGAGGATGAAATCCTTCAGGGACCGCAGCAGGTGCGGCACGGCGCAGAAGCTCTTCACCTTGGCTTCGAGGTTGCCGACCTCCTCGTGCTTCCAGCGGAAAATGTTCCGCCGCACCGTGTTCCACGTCACCCCGTAGGCGAAGCCGATGGCCTCCGTGGTGGTGAAGATCATCTCCGGCACCATCACCTCCGGCGTCTCGGTGTGGTAACGGCGGATCTGGTCCACCCCGAGCGCGATGGCCTCGTCCTTGCTGGCGTTCTTGCACTCGATCACCATCACCGGGATGCCGTTGATGAGAAACACCACATCCTCGCGCGTGCCGTATTTGCCGTTGTTCGCGTAAAACTCCTCCGTCACCTCATACACGTTGCGCCAGTGCTCGCGCGGGCGGGCGAGGTCGCCGTAATCAATCAACGTCAGGTCCAGTTCGCGGCTCTCCTCCGCGCAGAAAAACTTGTGTTGATTCCGCAGCGCCTGGAGGAAATCGCGGTTGCCGTAGATGTCGGCGTGAAAGCGCCGAAACTCGCCGACCAACGCGCCCTCGGCCTCCTTGTATTTCGGATTGAAGGCGCGGACCTGGGCGTGCAGCAGATCGCGGAAGAACAGCAACGCCTTGCGCGCCCGCTCCTCCGGCGTCGCACCGGCCGGGTCAAAGCCGCGCCGCGCTTCGGCTTCGGCTCGTGGCACGTAAGTCCAGCCGATCTCCTGCGCGTATTTCAGGATGCGGGCCTGGACGGTTTTGTGTTCTCCGGGGACGGGCATCAGTCGGCTTTCCTTGGTCTCCTGGGTTTGGGCAGTTTTTTCACCGCTTCGTCGAAGTCCTTTTCCACTTGCGAGGGCTGGGCAAGCTGAAGAACCCGGAACTTCTCAAATTCCAGCTCCGCTTTCCGAAGCGCTTCCTCATGGGAAATGGTTCCGGCATGGGTGAGGATCTCCCGCTCGCCCAGGCGCAGGAAATCATCCAGTTTGGAGATCCAGTCCCGCATATACATCGGCTTGCGGTTCAGCGCCTGGAGTTCGGCAAATTCAAGATAGGCGTTGACAATGCGGTTGAGGGCTTCGAGTTCCTTCGCCGTCAGGTAATTCTTCGCGATGACCGCTTCTCCCTTGGACGGTTTGGTTCCCTGCCAATTCGTCAGTCCCATGTTCGGCCTGGCCGCGTCCGACCGCTTGTGGACGATCTCCGCCGCCGTATGTCCATGCGCCGCCCAGTGCATTTTGTTCTGCACCGTAGCGAAGAAAACCTGCGACGCCTCTTCGCCCGGGTCGTAGTCAATACTCGTTGCGTAAATCTCCAGCACCTTGCGCCAGAAAACCTTCTCCGACGACCGGATGTCGCGGATGCGGGCCAGCAGTTCCTCGAAGTAATTCCCGCCTCCGGCCCGCTTGAACCGCTCGTCATCCAGCGCGAACCCCTTGACGATGTATTCCCGCAGCCGCTGTGTGGCCCAGATTCGGAACTGCGTGCCGCGATGCGATTTCACGCGGTAACCGACGGAAATGATGACATCCAGGTTGTAGAACTTGGTCTGGTAGTTTTTGCCATCGGCGGCAGTTGTTAAGAATTCCTTAACCACTGAACCCGGCTGCAGCTCGCCTTCCGCGAAGACATTCCGAATGTGCATGCTCACATTCGGAATGGAGGTTTGAAACAGCTCGGCCATCTGGTTCTGCGTCAGCCAGACCGTCTCGTTCTCCAGGCGGACTTCCAGCCGCGTTTTCCCATCCTCCGTTTGATAAAGAAGCAACTGGGATTGGGGTTCGTCGTTCATCGTGCGTTCTCCTTTGCGTTCCTTTGCGGTAAAACCTCTTCCGGTGTCACCCCCGCCGGATCAAAACCCCGCCGCCGCTCGGCCTCATCGAGCGGCGCGTAAGTCCAGCCGATCTCCTGCGCGTATTTCAGGATGCGGGCCTGGACGGTTTTGTGTTCGGTGGGTGCAGGCATGTGTGTTAAAATTCCTACATGAAAAAGCGGTAGTCATAGATATCATTAATGATATCTGATGTTTGTTTTATGACATTGGCAAATACCTGAGAATAAACCAGTGTGACGGGCATCGTCTTATACAGCGTATTGTTGTTCCAATCGACTTTTGTGAGTGCAAGGACGCTCGAACAAGTGTCGTGCCATCCTCCCTCACCAGAAAATCTTCGCAACATAATCGGACTCGGGAGGGGCTTTAATGCTGCCTCCTTAAAAACCGGTTGGTTAGAATTTTGGGGATTGACCCCCATCACACTGCCTTGAGTCCAAAGCAGGCATTCATTTTCGCTGATCGGCTGATAGAGACCACGATCAATCGGGTAGTTCGCGGGGGCCGGTTTCTCCCCATTCGCTGTTGGCCCGACGACTTTTAGTCCATACCAATTCGTACCACGAATGACTTGAACGAGTTCCAGTTCCGTTTTACCCCCGAAGGCATCTAATGCGCCTTGTATCTCATCGTCCGTGAAATGAGACGTCTTATGGACGAATATCTTTCGCGGAATGCGCCCGTTATGACCGTTCTGGTACAAAAGGAGACTACGAGACAAGACGGACTGCATCTCTTGATAGCTGAGATACGGGTTGCCTTTTCGATCCGTCGTAAATTCTCGTGTATCGTACGCGACAAATTCGAAGCCAGTGCCATCAGGATCGAACACCTGGCTGCAACATGTACTATATTCGTTGCCATCTGCGTGTCTTTTTATCGCGTAGCTAATGCCGATATAGGCTTCGTCCTTATCGAATGCAGCTAACTTCCACGGGATGCCGCCTGCCTTCGCGTACAATGCGACGCTGATGCCCCACATGACATTGGCTCGGCAATTTCGCTCGAACGCCGTATCTTTAACAATCTGGATCGTAACATTCAGTGGGGCAATCTTGGCCTTTATTCGATCATGGAGATCGAACCCTTCATATTCGAAGCAATCCTTCCAAGTGGGCGGTAGATATATTAGCAAGACATCGAAGGAATTCTTTTGCCGCAATAAACCACCTATCGACTGCAACATAAGATCAACAAGGCCTCCCCCATCCTTGCGCTGAGCGAACGCCAAACATTCGCGTGAGGCCGCGCATTTGAGATTGTCCGCCGGTTTGACCAGGGGAATGCGAAAAACGTTTCGGAAGCCAGCATATCGCACATAGTAGTTCGTCGCTTCTTTCGGGCTCGCGTTGCTATTTAACTCTGAGACAATTCCGTCGAGCTTTCCCATGAATTCAACCGGGGCAAAATAAGCAAGCCTCACTTGGCTCGGGAAACCAAGTCCTGCACTATAGGGACCATGGTTCGACAGCCCCCGTAGCGGATGCGTATCTGTTTTCGCGCCACCAAACAGCAAAAGTGGTTCAGGCAAGATTGAGTGTCCAGAAAGGACGTATGGCTTTTCACTCATTTGCACCTCCGCCATAACTAAATGCCGTACGCGTGCTGACTTTGAATGTCGGCGCGTAGTCTGTGTTTGGAAAACACGAGACCGAAACCTCTTGCCCATCCCCGATGGAGCCAAAGAGGACTTTGATCCAAGCATTTAGCAAAAAATACGATTGATTGTTGTATCGACCTATTTTCTTGCTACGCAGGAAATCGGTCGCATTCTCACGCATTGACAAAGGCGTGACCCAGATATCAGGTCGAATCAGCAGCCACAGCGAACCGCTTCTCTCTTCAAGCTTGATTGAAAGAGCCTCGGCCCAAAACGCCTTGTTCAGTCCTGATACTGAACCGGTAATGTATCCAGGCTTCCTCTGATATCCCACAGCGTCTTTGAGTGGCTGAAGAAGCGAATTATTGACATCCCCATGGTTGACGACGGCGTAATAAGTTTTGTCTTTCCGTCTTAGCACTAAAGGCTTTTCATGACATAGCGATTGCGCCAGCGCCTTCTCGAAGAACGATTTAATAATGCTCGACTGCGCTATCGACGCCGCAGAATCTTCGAAGGTGAAATCTTCAATCGCCTTAATCTTCTCTTTATCGAATATCTTGTAGATCTCATCAGGGCTTCCCCAAAACAATATCCGATCCGTGTAGGACAGGATGGCATTGGGCCGATGTTCGTGCATCTTGTCGTTCAACTCCTGGAACGTCACCGGAGCGGCGTAATCAACTGTTGCGCACTGGCGGGGGCATCTGGTTATCGCCAACGCATTCGTGCGTAGGATCGGATACCTGTTTCCAGACGGCGGCAGCGGAATAGAAACAGGCCGTGCTTTCGCGGTACGGACCTTCAAATCCAGATTTTCGGGCTTTTCAGGAAGCTGCCGCCACATCTTCGAGAGCATAATATCGAAAGTCCCGGTCTCAATGATGTGTGCGCGCACCCCTTTCTTGCGTGCTGAACTGATCAACTCACCCACTGTGTCCGCTACGTCAGAAAGGCGCGGAGTTGTCCAAAACAAACCTAACGGAAATGGGTTATTTTGCTCAAGAGCCGCGTTGAACATAGCCATGACATTCGCATCGCGGCCGCTATAGCCGGCAATGATAAATCCATATCGATTAGATGCGGCAAGGAAACACTTTTGGATCTCCTGGTCGTTGTTGAGTAAATCTGCGGCAAGGTTTTTGATGCTTTTGTAACGGAAGTCACCGTGTATTTTGGCATAGATGGGAAACCGCTCGGCGTTCAATGCATCCAACGCGGCGTATGCTCCTTCAAGATGGAAAGCCGTTAAGCATTTGTCTGTCACAGCTGAGAATGCTGTTTCAATAACCTCGTCAAAGTTCGTCGTGAAGACGACTCTCGCAAGACCCATTTCCAAGAACGCCGCCAAAACTCTATGGCCAATATTCAGGGATATTTTGTGTGAATCCAATTGACCGCCGATATACATTTGCTGCGAACCATAATCCACGCCAAAAGTAAGATTGAAATAGAATGAATATTCCTCTGGAGTTCGAAGAGCCGGAAAACCTTTGCTGTCCAGATAGTCTTGGATTTTCCCCCTGATCGCTTGGTTATTGATATTGTGAGTTTGTAGATCCTGATTTTCCTGGAGACAATAATATTTCCGCTTTAAATCCCAGGTAATATCTGTGGCTGTAGGCATTCCAGCCGTGCGAGACGTACCTGCACCGAGAAACCACATTAACTGCCGCGCATTTTGTACAAAGTGGCCTAGAAAATTTTGTTCCGAGCAATCATTATAAAGTTCTTTCATAAGGCTGCTTTCAATCTAAGTAGAGCCACAAGGCATTTCCGCCTTACCTTCCTGGTATAGCTCCGACAGATCAAGGTTGTGGACGCGAAGCTGAGCCGTCATGAGCTGATGCAGCAGTGTGCGGAACAGGGCGGTGAGCGCGGCACGTTTACGCTCGTGAACCTCCTGCTTTTCGCAAAACATATTCAGCATCGAGGCAATCTCTCGTTGCTCAGAAATCGGTGGCAGCGGAATCAAGCGAGCGCCAAGAACTTCCTTGCTCAGCCGTTGCCTCCCCGTTGTTCCATCCATCTTACCAGCAAGGTCTGAGCGCACCGCTGGATGCAGAAGAATGTGAAAAAGGAAATGCTTGTCACTGATACCCTCTCTTTCCTGAATTGGAAGCACCTCTGTAGTGGCGAAACCAAAGGGGCGTTTCCAGTCAACAATTGCCTGCTTCCCGTTCTCAAAAGAGGGCGTGATTTTGGCGACGAGTAGGTCACCGTTCTCGATGTATGTCCCGCTGCTAAGGGCTGAACCAAGTCTCTCTTCAAAGCCTGAAACATAGATACGCCCGATTGGAATAGTGTCCATTGGTAGAAACGGCACAAGGTCTTCGTCCTCAATCTTCAAGCCGCGCGGTTTTTTGGTGAACTTGTATGCTTCGCGAATTGGCACTACCTCCCAACTCTCCGGCACGAGACCGATTTCGGTTTGTTTCTGAGGTTCGCCACGGAGACCTTGGGTGAAGAGATGGTGCAGGAGCGTCTTTTTCAATTCCGTGGTCAACGCGATCAGCCGCTCCTGCTGTTCCAGCGCCCGCTGCACCACCCCCAATACCCCCGCAATCTTCCGCTGCTCGGCGAGGGGTGGGAGTGGTATGAGCCGGCTGCCGAGAACCTCTTTGCTCAAGCGTTGCCGTCCGGTGGTTCCATCCATCTTGCCCGCTAGGTCTGAGCGGATTGCAGGATGCAACAGTAGGTGAAAAAGGAAGAACTTGTCACTGACACCCTCGATTTCTTGAAGCGGAATCACCTCCGTGGTGGCGAAGCCGAAAGGCTTCTTCCAATCGACAATCGCCTGCTTCCCATTCTCAAACGACGGAGTAATCTTGGCGATTAACAAGTCGCCATTCTCAATGTAAGTGCCGCTGGTGAGGGCCGAGCCAAGTCGTTCCTCAAACGCGAAAACTCGCACCCGACCAATCGGAATTTTTTCCATTGGCAGGAATGGAACCAAGGCATCGCTCGGAATCGAGAGGCCGCGTGGCTTCTTCGTGAATGCATACGCCTCGCGAATCGGCATCACCTGCCACTCTTCGGGAAAATCAAGTTTCTCCAGTTCCATCTCGATCTACACAGTTAGGCGTTTGAGAACGTTCTTGAGCGCAACATCGATCCCTGCGGTTTCGGCTTCGAGTGCCTGCAACTCCTCCACAATCTCCGCGATGGGCCGATATTCCTCGCCTGCGCCGGTATGGATGTAGCGGCTGGGGGAGATGTTGAAGTCGTTCTTCGCAATCTCCTCGCGGGTGACGATGCGGCTGTATTTCTCCACCTCGCGCCACGCATTGAAGGTGTCGGCGATGCGGGTGATGGCGTCCTCCGGGATGTAGTTCTTCGGGTCGCCCTTGGCGAAATCTGTGGCGGCGTTGAGCAGGAAAAGTTTTCCTTTGCGCTCCTTCGCCTTGGCTTTATTGAGGAAGAGAATGATGCCCGGCGCAGTGGTGTTGTAGAACAGGTTTTCCGGCAGGTAGATGACGCCCTCGATGAGGTCCTGCTCCACAAACCAGCGGCGCACCTCTTTTTCCTTGTTGGTGTTGGCATTGCCGGAGCCGCGCGAGGCGGCGCCGGTATCGAGCACAATGGCGGCGCGGCCAGCCTGTCCTGAGCCTGTCGAAGGATCGCCGAGGCTGGCGAGGATGTGCTGCACCCAGCCCCAGTCGGCTTTGTTGCCGGGGAAGCCCGCGCCCTTGGGAAAGCGATCGAGTTCGTCGGCGTCGTAATCCTTCTCGGTGAACTCGGTCTGGTTCCACATGGGATTGGCCACCGCGCGGTCGAAGGTCTGGAGGCGGTTGCCCTTGCGGAATTTCGGATGGCGGAAGGTGTCGCCAATCTCGATCTGGCCCTCCATGTCATGGATGATCATGTTCATGTTGGCCATCGCCCAGGTGGTGGGCGTGGATTCCTGGCCGTAGAGCTTGAGCGGGGCGGATTTCTTTTTGCCGGCGGCCTTGGTCTTTTCCTCCAGCGCCAATTCGCACTTGATGAGCAGGCCGGCGGAGCCGCAGGTGGGGTCGTAGCAGGTCATGCCCGGCTCGGGGTCCATGATGAGCGCCATGATCTCGCCCACCTCGCCGGGAGTGTAGAACTCGCCCGCGCTCTGTCCGCCGCCCTCTGCGAACTTGCGGATGAGATACTCGTAACTGCGCCCGATGATGTCCGCCTCCACGTCGCCGAGGCCGAGGCGTTTCTCGCTGATGCGCTCGATGAGGTTGGAAAGGCGGTTGTCGTCAATGTCGCGCACGCCGTGGGTAGTGGCATTGAAGTCCACGCGATCAATGATGCCCTTGAGCAGCGCGTTCTCGTCCGCGATGGCGCGGAGGTGCGTGGTGAGATGTTCGCCGATCTTGTCCGCGAGCTTGCGGATGACGGACCAGACGGCGTCGCCGGGATTGGCCGGTTGCAGCGGCAGGTAGAAGCGGACGAGTTTCTTGTCGTGCTTCACCAGCTTGAACGCCTTGGCTCGCGAGCCGACCTCTTTGGCGATACGATTCAGCTCGTCATCGAAAACATCGCAGAGGCGCTTGGTGAAGATGAGCGGGAGGATGTAGTCCTTGAACTTGGGCGCATCCTTCGCACCGCGAATGGAACAGGCGGCGTCCCAGATCCAGGATTCGAGGGATTTGTTGTTACCATTTTTCATTCAGGTTTCCTTGGTCGGGATGATTATTGTCTTGCGCATAACAATAATTATACTGGATCGGTTTATTCCTTCGATTTATGTTTAACGATACTTTATTTTAACCAAAGAAACAAATAATTCCTGAAGGATAATCTCCTTAACTGCCGTAATTGATTCATAATATCATATTATACAGAATCCGTATATCATAGGCAGGAACTTATATGAGAGAGAAAAAGTTACCTTCACAAACCCTTCCCGATTTTCAGCAATATCTGTGCCGGAAAAAAGCGTAACCTTCTACGCCTATTGGGCCAACCGATATCTCACGTTCTCAAAACGCTTGAAGAATGCTGATGCGGCAGAGGTGCTCCGGCGATTTCTGGAGGATCTCCAATCCCGGGAAAACATTGCCGACTGGCAGATCCAGCAAGAAATGAGGGACACTTCCCTATTTTAGAAAATATGGAGGGGATATTGTTGAAAATATTCACTTATTAAATCTCTCAATATGGGGTCATACAATCGCAATAAAGTATTTTTTCTTTCCTCTCTTGGTCGAATCTTCTTTCAGTTTCTCGTAATGAAAGACAGGTCTCAGGCTGCACGTTTCACTACATACATTCATTTGTCTCCCAACCTTCGTGAAAACGATTTTCGGTGAAAGTACTGCAAGATTCTTCAGTCGCTATCGTTCCTCAGAATGACAGGAAGGGAAAATCGTTTAAAATAGGTTATAATGATATTTAACTTCTCTGAGAGGTTCCTCTATTCCTTAAATACCGCTTTGAGAAAGACGCAGTATTCCAAACAAATTTTACATGACGAATACGTCACCGACGAATCATGAAAATTGCCGGATATTATCCTCCCCCTTGACGGGGGAGGATTGAGGTGGGGGTGGACATGGTATGTTTCCCCCTCACCCCACCCTCTCCCGCCAGGGGAGAGGGAGATAATTAGGATTATTTTCTAACTAATCCATGAAAAATATTCGCAACTTCAGCATCATCGCACACATTGATCACGGGAAATCGACCCTTGCAGACCGCCTCATTCAAATTACCGGTATGGTCGATGAACGAAACTTCAAAGATCAGATCCTGGATAATATGGACATCGAGCGCGAGCGGGGGATCACTATTAAGAGTCAGGCCATTGCCCTTCCCTATCATGCCGGAGACGGAGAGGAGTATGTTCTCAATTTGATCGATACGCCAGGTCATGTCGACTTTTCTTATGAAGTTTCTCGCTCCCTCGCCTCTTGCGAAGGGGTCCTTCTTCTGATCGATGCGGCCCAGGGCGTGCAGGCTCAGACGATTGCCAATCTTTATCTGGCCATGGAAAATAACCTGGAAATCATCCCGGTCATCAATAAGATCGATCTTCCCACAGCAGACGTGGAACGGGTGATCGAGCAGATCGATTCGGAGCTGGGATTGGATCCTTTTAGTTATCTAAAATGCTCGGCCAAAGAAGGAATAGGTATCGAAGAGATTCTGGAGGCCATTGTAAAGAGAATCCCTCCTCCGAAAGGGGATCCGGCAGGACCGCTGGCTGCCTTGATCTTCGATGCCCAGTACGATTCTTTTCGTGGAACGGTCATCCACTGCCGGGTCTTTGATGGAACCGTAAAGAATGGGGATATCATCCGCCTTATGTTCAATCAAGCGACTTATAAGGTCGAGGAGGTAGGGCGATTCTTGCTCTCCAGAGAAAAACGTGACAAGATCTCCGCGGGAGAGGTGGGTTACATTTTTGCAGGTGTAAAAACCGTTTCGGACGTCCACATCGGCGATACGATTACACTCGATGACCGACCCTGTGACAAGCCCCTCCACGGCTTTAAGGAATTCAAACCGGTGGTATTCTCTTCCATCTATCCAATCGCTCCAGAAGACTATGAAGACTTGGCCGTCGCCCTTGAAAAATATATGTTGAATGATGCGGCCTTTGTCTATCAGAAAGATTCCTCGGTTGCCTTAGGACAGGGTTTTCGGTGCGGATTTCTGGGTCTCCTTCATCTCGAAATCGTCCAGGAAAGGGTGGAACGGGAATATGATCTTTCCATCCTTCTGTCGGTTCCCAGTGTTCGTTACCGGTTTACGTTGAAAGACGGAAGCATCGTGTTCGTTGACAATCCTGCTCACTACCCGAATCCTCTTTCCATTGAAAAAGGAGAAGAGCCCTATATTCGTGCCATGCTGCTCATGCCGGAAAGATACCTGGGCGCCGTGATCAAACTCTGTATGGAGAAGCGAGGTCTGAACTCAAAGCTCAACTACCTGGGCCCGGGCCGTGTTGAGTTGACTTATGAGATGCCTCTGGCCGAGGTCATTTACGATTTTTATGATCGTTTCAAATCCATCACTCAGGGATACGGGTCCTTTGATTACGAAGTCATTGACTACAGAGAAAGCACCCTGGTCCTGGTGGACATCCTGGTCAACGGCGAGAAAGTGGATGCCCTGTCGCAAATTGTCCATCGCGATCAGGCCCGTCCCCGTGCCCTGCGGGCCTGCGAAAGATTAAAGGAAGAGATTCCCCGGCAGATGTTTAAGATAGCGATTCAGGGGGCTATCGGAGGTGGGATCATCGCCCGCACCACGATCTCTCCCTTCCGTAAGGATGTGACAGCCAAATGCTACGGGGGTGATATTACCCGTAAGCGAAAGCTTCTGGAGAAGCAGAAGAAAGGCAAAAAGAGGATGAAGATAATCGGGTCGGTTTCCATTCCTCAGAGTGCCTTTCTGGCTGTTTTGAAATCGGACACGGATAATTGAAGAGTAGGTTAAGGTTGAGGCTAAGGTTAAGAAAATCAAGAATCTCAGCCTTAACCTAAACCTTATTCTTGTTTTTTTTACTCTCAACCTTAACCTTGACCTTAATCTGACTAATATGGACCTAAAGACTCCCGGCCTCTATATTCACATTCCCTTTTGCCTTAGCAAATGCCACTACTGTGATTTCTACTCAATAACCTCCATCTCCGCTGTTCCTGATTTTCTTGATGCTCTCTTCAAAGAGATGGAGATGTACCATAACCGATTCAATCCCTTTGACACGGTCTACCTTGGAGGTGGAAGCCCTTCTCTTCTCAGCCCCGAGCAGCTGGAAAGCATTCTAATAAGCGTAAAGGAAAACTTCATTCTGATATCGAACCCGGAAATAACCCCAGAAATAACTATCGAGACCAACCCGGCTGATCTTAACCGATCTTTCCTTGAATCGATGCGTAAGATTGGAATCAATCGAATCAATATCGGAGTCCAATCTTTTGATGAGAAAGTGCTGGACTTTCTGGGAAGAAGACATTCTGTAAGGCAAGCCATTTCAGCCGTCGAGGGCTCAAGAAAAGCGGGGTTTCATAACATAGGACTGGATTTGATTTACGGTGCACCGGCTCAGGATATAGAGTCATGGCTGGATACCTTGAAGCAGGCTATCGCCTTTTCACCGGAACATATCTCCTGTTATCAATTAACTCTCGAGTCAAAAACCCCTTTAGGAATAAGATACCAGGCGGGAGAGTTTTCCCTTCCCGGAGAAGAATTGCAGTACGAATTCTTTATGAAGACGTCCGAATTCCTTGAAGATGCCGGGTATATCCATTACGAGGTATCGAACTTTGCCAGAGGAAAAGAGCACATCTCACGACACAATCAAAAATACTGGGACCACTCCCCTTACCTCGGTCTTGGTCCTTCGGCCCACTCCTTCCAGTGCAATCAACGCTGGTGGAACCATCGTTCCCTCGATCAATACCTCGCTGCGATCAACGCGGGAAATCTTCCTGTTGAAGAGACAGAGACCCTGACGATGGAGCAGCTCCGACTGGAGGCGCTCTACCTCGGTCTCCGGACGAAAAAGGGGATTTTCCTTCAGGATTTTAAGAACCAGTATCACTACGATCTCTTCACCGAAAAAAAGAAGATATTGGCAAAATTAGAAGAAGAAGGACTGATCTCCATACAGAATGGCTACCTCCATCCTACGCAGGCCGGCCTTGCAGTCGCCGACAGCCTTTCGTTGATCTAAGGAGAGAGATTTTTCTCCCCAACCTCGATGATTCCCTGTCTTAACTTTTCTAATCGAGAAAGTATTTCACCAAATCTCGCTTGAAGGGAACCGGATTCCCTGATCATATCTGAAACCAATTTGTACTGACTTACATCCTCGATTTCACCATCCAAGATCGATTTAATAATCCGGAATGTCTGTGGATCGGATATCTTCGCCATGTCGCGACCAAGTAACCGAATACCAGCCATTCGTGCATCAAAATCCTCTTCCTGAAGTAGGGGCAATTCTTCCCCATATAATCTTTCAGAATTCCCAGCTTCCTCATACTTATTCATAATAAGCAGCAAATCTCCAGCATCCCTTTTCCGTTCTGGATATTTGTCTTTCCAGGAAATAAGTTTCATGATCGCCAAACCAGGCAGAGTAGACAATTTGATATCAAGAACGGGGTCTGAACTTAATCTGACCGTTATCGAATATTCAAATGCCTCTTTAAATCCAACCATGCTCATAATTATCTCATGTTCCGGAGGCCAACTGACTTTCTTATTGTCATCAGTAATAGGACCAAAGGGGACAATATCGATCAAAATGACTCCGCAGAGAAATCTTTGTGTTTCTTTAGTTGGGAAGAACTGGCCCGTTGCGATCAGTGATTCTGTCAATTCCTTGAACTGCTGCCAGTTGGCAGCTTCCACTCCTAAATCAATGTCTCCAGTCTTTCTTGGGGGCTCTATGCCGTAGCAGTGTTTAAGAATGAGATCCCTTGCTGAGGCACCCACGACAAAGAAAGGAATATTTAAGGAGTCTGCCACCTTCTTCAAGGTGTAAAGAGCGTTCACAATGGGCTTTTCAATCTTCCCTGATAAGTTGAATAATATATTGTTCATAAATGATTCTGGCGGTTTCGATATTTCTCTCGTTGCCTGTTGCTAAGAGATCTGCATAAATAAGGATCGGATGAACAACATCCTTGTACGTCCAGGGTTCAGCCGGCTTCCAAAACCTTTCAAGTATTTCGACATCCCCGATTTGGTCTCTTTTGAGTTTGTTTTCAATTAACAATTGATTAAGCTGCTGAGGCGTTGTATAGATCGTTATGATTTGAGGTTGAAGATATTGCGTAAGCTTAGCAGCGGCAACCTCTCCTCCCCACTGCCCTTTAAAAGGATCAAGCGTTTTCTGTTGCCACCAGCCGTACTCACCTCTGAATCGCCCTAATGTAAGTTTTGGCCTTAATTGTTCCGGATAGGCAGTGACCCATCGCTGCAATAACTTTTCCTTCTGGATAAGCCTATTCCCTCTTTTTCCCATGTCCAATATAAACCCTAACTCTTTTAATTCTTTCATTATCCAGTCAACAGTTCCAAGGGCTACATCCGTAACGCCGGCAATTTCTCGATACTTTTTATTTTCTAAACCCGGCTTACACAGGAAAGAATAAATCGTTCTTA
>Ga0315281_10004332_pt1 | contig 20596 bp, 15 predicted proteins | sample YL17G07_0_MG_FD_204540 | JGI IMG/M metagenome (GOLD analysis project Ga0315281, IMG submission 204540) | Sediment microbial communities from Yellowstone Lake, YNP, Wyoming, USA - YL17G07_0 | ecosystem: Environmental > Aquatic > Freshwater > Lake > Sediment | place: USA: Wyoming | collected...
TGCCGGGCGCAAGCTCCGGCCAGGCGACCCCACGGCACATGAAAGGGCCTGCTTAGCGCTGCTTCCTCCCGGACCTGACGCGGTTCGCAGGGTTCCATTGCGTGGGACCCGGCCATCGACGCCGCACGGCGGCCGACTGCCTCGCGGGATGGCCCCTCGGGCGGGGATTCAGCCCCGCTGTAGCGGATTGCGGGTACAGGGCACCGCTGGCTCCCCGCCTAGCGCGACCAAGGCCGGAGTGTACGCCGGGGGCGGAGGCGACGCAAACGCGGCGCCGCGCCCGGCGAAGCTGCGGCGTCACTCCTCCCGCGTCTCGTGTTACCGTTGAGGGCGACGGGGCGCGCGTCGAGCGGGAAGGGCGCTGGACGCAAGTGAAGCGAGGTCACGCCGCCGTGCTCACCGCCGTGGTCATCGCGGCGCTGGTAGGGCTCGGTATCTGGCAGGTGCGGCCGCCGGCGGCGGCCGGCACGGCCGCGCCGGCGGCCGACTTCTCGGCGGCCCGCGCCATGCGCCACCTCACGGCGATCGCCGTCGAGCCGCACCCGCTCGCCTCCGGCGCCGACCTGCGCGTCCGCGACCTCCTGCTCGCGCGTCTAGACCGCGCCGGCCTCGAAGCCTGGGTCCAGCACGAAGCCGTCGTCCCCGACGGCGACCATCACATCATCGCCTACGTCGACAACGTCCTCGGTCGCCTTCCCGGGTTGGCGGGCAACGGCGACGTCGTCCTCCTCGTCGCGCACTATGACAGCGTGCCCGTGAGCCCCGGGGCGGCCGACAACGGGACCAGCGTCGCCACGCTGCTGGAGGTCGCGCGGGCCCTGCGCGCCGGGCCACGGCTCGAGCGCGACGTGCTGATCCTGCTCACGGACGGCGAGGAGGAAGGTCTGCTCGGCGTGCAAGCCTTCCTTCAGAGCACGTGGGCGCGCCGCGTCGGCCTCGTGCTGAACTTCGACAACCCGGGGTCTTCGGGCCCCTCGATCATGTACGAGACAAGCGCCGGGAACGACCCGCTCGTGCGGACCTTCGCCGCGGCGGCGCCTTGGCCGTTCGCGAGCTCGCTGACCGACGACGTGGCGCGGCGCCGCTGGATCGAGAGCGACTTCACGCCGCTGCGCAACGACGGGCTGCCGGGGATGACCTTCGGGTTCACCGAAGGCTTCTTCCGCAACCACTCGATGCTCGACACGGTCGCCCACATCGACCCCGGCAGCCTGCAGCACCAGGGCGAGTACGCCCTCAGCCTGACGCGCGCCTTCGCGGCGGGCGACCTCGGCCGCGTGCGCGGCGTCGAGACCGTCTACTTCAACCCTTTCCGGGGTCTGCTCCTGGTCTACCCGCGCGCGTGGGCTCTGCCGCTCGCTCTCATGGCCGCCGCGCTCTACGCGGCTGTGGTCGCGCTGGGGTTGCGGCGCCGGCGGGTGAGCCCGTCAGGGCTCCTCTCCGGCGCCGTCAACAGCCTGCTCTCGCTGATCTTCATGGGCGCCCTGACGGCACTCGTGTGGGCCCTCGTCCGTCAGGTCTACGGCGTCGTATCGTCGAGCCTGCCCTTCTACAACGACGACGTGCATCGCGCCGGCCTGATCGCGCTCGTTCTTGCCATCGGCCTGACGGTCTACCTGTGGGGCCTCGACCACGCCAAGGCGCTCGACACCGCGCTGGCGGCGCTGCTCTGGTGGGTCGTCCTGGCGCTGTACAGTGCGGCGGCGCTCCCCGGCGCGAGCTATCTGCTCGTCTGGCCGCTGCTCGCCGCGCTGGTCGCCCTCGGCTGCGTGTTCGTGCTGGAGCCTCTGCAGCGCGAGGACGGGCGCGTCGCGCCGGCGCCGCTCGCGGTCCTGCTCGCCGGCGCCGCCCCCGGCCTGCTGCTCGCGAGCTCGTCGCTGTACCTTCTGTTCGTGGCCAGCGGCGTCCGCCTGGTCGTGATCGTCGTATGCGTGTGGCTCATGCTGAGTCTGCTCGTTCCCCACGTGGCGCTCGTCTGCTACCCGCGGCGCTGGCCCCTTCCCGCGTCACTGGCCGTCGTCGGTGTGCTGCTCTTCATCGGCCTCAGCCCGGCGACCGGCTACGGCGACGACTGGCCCCAGGCCGACAGCCTGTTCTTCCGCGTCGACCACAGCGCTCGCAGCGCCGTGTGGGGCACCCTCGACGAGGTCACCGACGCGTGGACGGGGCGCGTGCTCGGGGCGCCGGGACGCTGGGTGGACGGACAGGAGCACGTACCGCTCTGGGGCTTCGTGCACTATCACGACGCGCCGGCGCAGGTCACCAGGCTCGAGAGGCCGCGGCTGGAGGTGTTCGAGGACGGCGAGCGACAGGGCAGGCGCGAGCTGCGCCTGCGCCTGTGGTCGCCGCGCATGGCGCCGTTCGTAAGCCTGCTCCTGGAGAACGAAGCCGGTGAGGTGGTGGCGAAGGTCGACGGGGCGGCGGTCGCCGGTGGCGACTCGCAGTTTCTCGACTACAGCGCCGAGCACTGGCACGTCGACGTCTTGGGCATGCCCGCCGGTGGAGTCACCGTGACGCTGAGCGTCGACGCCGGCGTCCCACTCCGGTTCAGGGTCGTCGACCTCAGCTACGGATTGCCGCCGGTCGCCGCGGTGGTCACGGGCGCGCGGCCGGTGGGCTTCGTGCCCGGCGGAGAAGGCGACGCCACGATCGTGTCGTGTACGTATGGGCTCGGCGCCAAGGCGGGCGATCCGCTGCGCCGGGTGTTCTACTGAGCGAGCAAGGCCGCTAAAGTGCAGACCATGCCTCCGCCGGCAAAGCAGAGTGACGCGCGATGGAGACGGCATCTCGTGGCCGGTTTGGCCGTGGCCGTCCTGGCCCTGGCCGCGGTCCTCGGGGCGCGGCCGCTCGGGATACCCGAGCCGCGACCCGCGGACGCGCCCGCGGCCGAGTTCTCCGCCGGTCGCGCGATGGCTCTGCTCGAACGTCTCGCCGCGCGTCCGCGCCCGATCGGTTCGCCGGAGGCGGTCGCGCAGCGTCGCGCCATCGTGGCCGAGCTCGAGGGCCTTGGCTTGCAGCCGTCGGTGCAGACCGCCGAGATCGCCTCGACGCGCGACGACCGCGTCGGGGGCACGGTGCACAACGTCGTCGGCCGCCTGCCGGGCACGAGCGGCGCGCGTTCCGTCCTGCTCGTGGCGCACTACGACTCGGTCCCCGCGGCCCCCGGCGCCGCCGACGACGGCACAGGGGTCGTCGGCCTGCTGGAGACGGCCCGCGCCCTGCGCGCCGGCGACCCGCTCCGCGACGACGTCGTCTTTCTGTTCACCGACGGCGAGGAACGCGGCATGCTCGGCGCCCGGGCCTTCCTGCGCGACCACCCGTTCGCGTACCGCGTCGGGGTGGTGCTCAACCTCGACAGCCCGGGGACGTCTTCACCTCTGCTCATGTACGAGACCAGCTCGGACAACGGCCGCCTTGTGCGTGAGTTCCTCGCGGCGGTCGAGCACCCGTACACGTCGTCGCTCATGTACGAGGTCTCGCGACGCAGCGAGATCGTCAGCGACTTCGAGCCCTTCAAGGAGCTCGGCTTGCCCGGCATGAGCTTCGCCTCCCTCGACGGACCTGCCTACAACCACACCGGGTACGACTCCGTCGACCACGTGGACCCTGCGGCGATCCAGCACCAGGGCGACACGATCCTTGCCTTGACCCGGCACCTCGGGCGCCTCGATCTGTTGGACCTGCACCGGCCCGACGTCGTGGTCTTCGACGTGCTCGAGGGCGTCGCAGTGCAGTACTCGCAGCGGCTTGTCTGGCCCTTCGCGGGGCTCGCGGCCGCCCTCGTCGGCGTCGTCTTCGTGGTCGGCTGGCGCCGCCGGCTGCTGAGCTTGCGCGGCGTCGCGTGGAGCCTCGCCGCGGTGCCGGCGGCGCTGGTCGTCGCGATGCTCGTGACGGCGCTGGTGTGGGCGATGTACCGGACGGCCTACGAGGAACACGCGTGGAGCGACAGCGGGGTGGTGATCAGCGACAGTTACCGGATCGGGCTGGTCCTGCTGGCTGCGGCGACGGTGGCGGCCTCCTTCGGAGGCCTGCTCCGTCGCCTGCGCGCCTGGGACCTGGCCGCGGCGGCCCAGGTCTGGTGGGCGGCGGGGACCCTGATCGTCGCCGCGCTCGCGCCGGGGGCGAGCTACCTGCTCACGTGGCCGCTCGTCGCCGGCGCCGTCGGCCTGGTCGTCGCGTTCGTGCTGGGTGAGCGGGTGTTCGAGACCTTCGGCGGGGCGGCCGTCGTCGTCCTCGCCGGGGTCCCGGTGATGGTGTTCATGAGCTCGGCGACTAACCTGTTGCTGGCCTCCGCAGGGCTCAAGCAAGTGTTCACGGTCCTCGCCGTCTGGTTCACCTGCGGCCTCGTCGTACTGCCCCTCGAGCTAGTGCGCCGGGGACTCGGCCGGGCGTTCCCGGGCGTCCTCGCCGGCTTCGGCCTCGTGATCCTCATGGTGGCCGGGTCGACGGTCGCCTACGACGCGACCCACCCGCGCTTCGACAGCGTGTTCTACCGCGTCGACGCGCAGGGTCGCCCCTCCTGGCAGGTCGTCGACCGGCTCGACGACTGGACGGGCGGGTTCTTCGGCGGTCAGCGACAGGCGCCGTACCAGCCGGTGTACTTCCCCCAGCTCGGGTCACGGCCGACGATGACCGCGCCGGCATCGCCGCTCGGCCTTCCGCCCCCTCGCCTCAGTGTGGTCTCCGACGACACGAGGCAGGGCATGCGCACCCTGCGTCTGCGCGTCAGCTCGGAGCGTGCGGCGCCGGTCGTGTCGCTGGTCGTCGAGTCGGTGGTGGGACAGCTGAGCGCCTGGCTCGACGGTCAGCCGATGGCGCGAGGAGACACGACGGTCCTCGACGGCACCCCGGTGCGCTGGGCGTTCGACTACTACGCGGCGCCGCGACAAGGGTACGAGATCACGCTACGCTTCGCCGCCGGCGAGGCGGTCCATCTGCGCGTGGTGGACTTCTCGTACGGGCTCCCGGATGAGCTGGCCCGGCGGCACGCCGCTCGTCCGAGCGGCGTCCTGCCGGGCCGCATCGGCGACGGGACCCTCACCGAGCGCGCCTACGTTCTGTCGGCGACGGCCGGCGGTGGGCTGCGGACGCCAGCGCTCGAGGATTGAGGCGGCCGCCGCCCGCTAGAGCCGCAGCACCAGGCTGCGGACGTCCGGCTCGCTGCCCGGCAGGACCTCGAAGCCGAGCGACTCGGCGAACCCCTGCATACGCATGTTGCCGGCCAGCACGTCGCCGTGGATCTCGCGCACGTGACGGTCGCGTGCCGCCTGGATGAGCTTGTCCATGAGCTCCCCGCCGACGCCCTTGCGCTGGTAGTCGTCGCGCACCAGGACGGCGAACTCGCCCTCCTCGGGGTTCGCGGTCTCGATGGCGAGGCGCGCCACCCCGAGCATGAGTTCCTTCTTCTTGCCCTTGGGCTCGCGTACGGCGACGATGGCGATCTCGCGGTCGTAGTCGATGTGGCAGTAACGCACCCCCATCGACTTGGTGACCTCCTTGACCGGCCCGAAGAAGCGGAGCTCAGCGGTCGCGGGGGAGAGCGACTCGATCATCTCGGTCCAGAGGGGCTCGTCCTCCGGCCGGATCGCCCGCATCACGACCTTCTCGCCGTCGAGCGGCACCTCCCAGTTGTACTTGCTGGGATACATCGAGATCATGAGATGGGCGCCGGGGAGGGTGATCTTCTTCACGTCCTTGGGCTCGATCACGATCCGCGCGTCGAGCACGCAGAGACCGTCGCTGCGTACCTGGACGGGGTTCGCGTCCATCTCGACGATCTCGGGGAAGTCGACCAGCAGGTAGCTGAACTTGACCAGCGCCTGCTGCAGGGAGATGAGGTCGACGGCGGGCTTGCCGCGGTAGCCGCGCAGCAACTGCGACACCTTGGTGCTGTCGATCATCGCCTCGGCCAGCGCCTGGTTGAGCGGCGGAAAGTCGACGGCGACGTCGCGGTAGAGCTCCACCCCGGTCCCGCCCATGCCGAACATGAGCGCCGGGCCGAAGGTCGGGTCCTTCTTCGAGCCGATGATCACCTCGTAGCCGCCGCGCGACATCTCCTGCACGGTCACGCCGATGATCTCGGCGTCGGGCTTCGTCGCCTTGACGCGCTCGAGGATCTTCGTGAACTGGTTCGCCGCCTCGGGGGCGGAGCGCACGTTCAAGGCGATACCGCCGACGTCGCTCTTGTGGGTGATGTCGTGGCTGAGAATCTTGATGGCGACGGGAAAGCCGAGCCCCTGGGCCGCCTTCGAGCACTCCTCCGCGGTGGTCGCGACCAGCGTCCTGACCGTGGCGATCCCGTAGGCGGCGAGCACCTGTTTGGCCTCGTACTCGCTGAGGATCGAGCGCTTCGCGCGCGCGACCTCGAGGAAGATCTGCTTCACCGCCTCGCGGTCCGGCTTGAAGTCGGAGAGGATGTCCGCCGGCGTCTCGTAGAGGTTCGCGAGGTTCTTGGTGTAGGCGTACATGTACATGTAGGCGCGCACCGCGTCCTCGGGCGTGTCGAACGTGGGCACGTGCTCGTCGTGGAAGATGCGCAGGCCGTCCGCGACCTTGATCTCGCCCATGAACGAGGTGAGGAGCGGCTTCACGGAGTGCTCCTTCGCCACCTTGACAAGGGCGTTGGCGGTGCCCGTGGGATCGCTCATCGCCTGCGGGGTGAGGATCGCCAGCACGCCGTCGCACCCCGGGTCGTCCATGAGCGCCGACGCCGCCGCCGCGTACCGCGCCGGGTCGGCGTCCCCGGCCACGTCGACCGGGTTGCCGCGGGCGGCGAAGCCGGGCAGAGCAGCCTTGAGCTTCTCGTCCGTCTCCGGGGAGAGCTCGGCGAGCTCTCCCCCGAGCGACAACAGGCGGTCCGAGGCCATCACGCCCGGCCCTCCCGCGTTCGTGACGATCCCGAGCCGGGGGCCGCGCGGGCTGGTGACGCGCGACAGGACCTCGGCGGAGTCGAACATGTCTTCGATCTCGTCCACGCGAACGATGCCCGCGCGGCGGAAGACCGCACTGTAGAGCGTGTCGTCGCCGGCGATGGCACCGGTGTGCGACGCGGCGGCCAACGCCGAACGGGCATGGCGGCCGCTCTTGACGACGATGATCGGTTTGGTCATGGCGAAGTGACGCGCGGCGCTCATGAAGCGGCGTGCGTCGGTGATCGACTCCACGTAGAGGATGATCGAGTTGGTGTGCGGGTCGGCGCCGAAGTAGTCGATGAGGTCGCCGAAGTCGACGTCCGACATCGAGCCGACGCTGACGAAGGCCGAGAAGCCGACCTTATTAAAGGCCGCCCAGTCGAGGATCGCCGTGCCGAGGGCGCCCGATTGGCTGAAGAAGGCGATGCGACCCTCGGGCGGGGCGACGTGGACGAAGGTCACGTTGAGGTGACTCGCCGGGCGGATGTAACCGAGGCAGTTGGGCCCGACGACGCGCAGTCCGTACGACTCGGAGATAGAACTGACCTGTTCTTCGAGCCGGCGCCCCTCGGCGCCGATCTCGCGGAAGCCGGAGCTGACGATGACGGCGCCGGCGACTCCGGCCTCGCCGCACTCGCGGATGGTGTCGGGGACCGCCTTGGCGGGCACGGCGATGACCGCGAGGTCGATCTTGCGCGGGACCTGGCTGATCGAGGCGTACGCCTGGATACCCTGCACGGCAGGCGAGGTCGTGTTCACCGGGTACACGACGCCCTCGTACTCGGCGCCGATGAGGTTGCGCAACAGGATGTAGCCGACCGACCCCTTCTTGTTGGAGGCCCCGATGACGGCGATGGTCTTGGGGTCGAACAGCTTGTCGAGGTTCCGCGTGCTCATGACAGCGTCGCGCCTCCCTCCGTGATGTCGGTGTCGGCTGATGCGGGCGCGGCCGCCTGCGGTCGCACGCCATCGCCCACCTTACGCCCACGGCACGCCGCTTTCACCCCGCGGAATGGTCCGCGCTGGCGTGCCGGCGCCCGTGTGTCAGGCCGCGATGGAGGGGCACATGGTTCACGGAAACCGCAGGTCGCCAATCGCCCGGAAGAGTGTCTCTTCGCTCAGGTCGCGCAGGCCTGCGCACTTGTCTGCCAGCGTCGGCTCGCAGCGCAGACCGGGGTACTCGGGCACGGGGTGGCCGGCGAGGCGGCGGAGCCAGAGCCGGCCGCGCAGCACGCGGCGCTTCATGTACACCGCGTCGGCCTGCGAGGCGAGCATCGCTTCTGGCGTCGCCGGCGTCAGCGAGAGACGTTGTCGGGCGAGCTCGGTCACGAGGCGCTCGCCGGACGGTGTCCTCGCGATGACGTCCGAGACGCCCTCCGCCACGTCCGGGTCCTCGGTGAAGCGGTCGAGCCATGCGTCCCCGACCGAGACGTCGGCGCACTCGGCCAGGGCGTCGGCGCACAGTCGACAGCGCGGCGGCGCATACGCGCCCATGATCCGGTCGAAGTAGTCGGGGTACATCCGCCGCCGCCCTCTGCCGGTCCTCGTTTCGAGTCGCATCTCGCCGGGCCAGCCTGGGCCGCGGTACGACACCGCCGCGAGGTCTGCCGGATCGAGCCCCGCGCGTCGCGCGGTCACCTCCGTGGCGCGCGGCTCGGAGGTCCATCCGCAGAAGATGCCGAGCGCCAGCACGACGCGCTCGCGCAGCGTCGCCGAGCGCGCCTGGGCGAGGCGCAGGCCCTGCACGTGACAGGGCAGGCCGACGAGCACGTAACGCCCCGGAGTCGCCCCGATGTGATGCAGTGCCTCGTTCATGGCCACGGCGTTGTACTTCGAGCCGCGGCAGGCGGCGACTGCTGTGGGGTTCGTCGCCAGGACGGGGCGGACGGCGAGCGCGTTCGCGGGGTCGACCGCGGCGCACACGACCGCGTCGACCGGCACCCGCTCGCCGTCCTCGCCCGGTGCGCCATCCTCGAGCAGGGCCGTGAGAACCGCCGTGGCGATGCCACCGGACGCGCCCCGGTGGCGCACATCCGGATCGGTCGCCCAGCCGAACCACAGGCCGCGCCACGGGCCCAGGAAGTCGGGACTCGGTGCGCCGGCGTTGCGCTCGCGCCACGGCGCGTCCGGGCGGAAGTCGAAGCTCTCACCGGGACACGCCGCCAGACACGCCCCGCAATCCGTGCAGCGCTCGTCGTCGACGTGCACCCGCCAGCCGTGCCGCAGCTCCCAGCGCAAGGTCACCGCATCGGCCGGGCAGACTCCGGCGCAGGTGCCGCACTGCGTGCACAGCCCCGCCGCCTCGACCTGGCCGACGTGTGCGTTGCACTGGCTTGTCTGCGTCGCCACCGGCGCTCTCTCCTCCTCGGCCCGACCCGTTCCGGGTGCCGACACCCTAACAGGAGGTCGCCCAAAGGGAGGAGCGACCTCGTCGGACGTCGGCGCCGCCCCTCGCTCCACGTCTCCTTCGCGCATGGGATTGCGCCGTGGCCAGGACTGTTCGCATCTCGAGGCGAGTCGCGATCGTCTGCGTTGTCGTCGTGGCAGCCCTTTTCATCGTGCTCGCGTTGCCCGGGCGGCTGCCTTGGGACGCGTGGCGCTGGAGTCGCGTTCTGGTGTGGACCGTGTCGCCCGGCGACCGGGCGATCGCATCGCCACGCGGCAGCTCACCGGACGGGAGCGCTCTGTTCGCCGGTGGGCAGCAGTCGCCGGTCTTCGAACTGCGAGGCGATCGGCCTGTGCGGCTGGAATGGAGTTCATCCCCCGTGGACGACGGGCGGGACGACGAGCCTGTGTTGGGTGTGACCATCGACAGGGTTGAGCCCGACGGGAATCCGCCGTATCTGCGGTGGACGGCGGACGGCCGGACGACGACGTCGGTCGCGGCATCGTTCCGCGTCGAGCCGGAGTCGACCAGCGGCGGCTGGGACGTCGTCCGGGACGTCGGACTCCTGGCCGGAAGGCCGGAGCCGGGGCGCTACGCAGTGCGGGCCATCGCCCAGGCGCCGGCCGGATCACCACCTGTCACGTTCACGGCCTGGGAGCGCCGTGGCTACCTGGCGGGCGTAGCCGCGGAGTGGTGGGTCCTCGGCGTCGGCGCCGTCGCGGCACTCGTCCTTCTGCTCCGGTCCCGGCGTCGATGGCGGCGGTCGCGACCGAAGCTCGCGTAGCGCCGCACGCTCGCGTGCTGCCGATGCTTGCTCGGTGCCGGCGCGCGTTTCGTCGGCCGCCGAAACGACGAGGGGCCGCCTCGCGGCGGCCCCTCGTCGTTCTGCAGCTGTGACGCGTGCTACTGCTTGTTCGCCTTCAGGTCCTCGACCACGGCCGGGTCGGCCAGGGTCGAGGTGTCGCCCAGGGCCTCGAACTCGCCTTCGGCGATCTTGCGCAGGATGCGGCGCATGATCTTGCCCGAGCGGGTCTTCGGCAGGCCGGTGGTGGCGAACTGCATCTTGTCGGGCGTGGCGATGGGGCCCACGACCTTGCGCACGTGCACGGCGAGCTCCTTCTTGAGGTCGTCGCTCGGCTCGGCACCTTCGTTGAGCACCACGTAGGTGTAGATGCCGGTGCCCTTGATCGGGTGGGGGTAGCCCACCACGGCGGCCTCGGCGACGGCCGGGTGGCTCACCAAGGCGCCTTCGACGTCGGACGTGCCGATACGGTGACCGGACACGTTGAGGACGTCGTCGATGCGGCCCTTGAGCCAGTGGTCGCCGTCGGCGTCGATGGCGCAGCCGTCACCGGTCGTGAACACGCCCGGGAACATCGAGAAGTAGACTTCCTTGAAGCGCTTGCCCTCGATGTCGCCCCACGTGCCGCGGATCATGCCGGGCCACGGGGCGGTGATGACGAGATGGCCGTCCTCGTTCACACCGGCGGGCTCGCCCTTGTCGGTGAGCACCTGGGTCTGCACGCCGAAGAACGGGCGGCCGGCGGACCCCGGCTTGAGGGTCATGGCGCCGGCGAGCGGGGCGATCATGTGCCCGCCGGTCTCGGTCTGCCACCACGTGTCGAGCAGCGGCACGCGGCCCTTGCCGACCTTCTCGTAGTACCAGAGCCAGCTGTTGGCGTCGATCGGCTCGCCCACCGAGGCCATCAGGCGAAGCGTCGGCATGTCGTGCTTGTCGACCCACTCGTTGCCCTGGCCGATGAGGCTGCGGATGACGGTCGGCGCGGTGTAGATGGTCGTGGTCTTGTGCTTCTCGACGACCTGCCAGTAACGGTCAGGTTCGGGGTACGTCGGCAGGCCCTCGAAGAGGACGCTGGTGACGCCCATGCTGAGGGGGCCATAGACGATGTAGCTGTGACCCGTGATCCAGCCGATGTCGGCGGTGCAGAAGTGGATGTCGTCGTCGTGCAGGTCGAACACGTACTTGCACGTGTCGTGCACGAAGAGCAGAAAGCCGCCGGTGCTGTGCAGGACGCCCTTGGGCGTGCCGGTCGAGCCCGACGTGTAAAGGATGAAGAGGGGATGCTCGGCGTCGACCGGCACCGGCGGGCAGTCGGCGGTGATGTCGGGGGCCGCCATCTCCTCGTGGTACCAGACGTCGCGGCCTTCCTGCATGGGGACGTCGCCGTCGACGCGCTTGACGACGACGACCTTCTCGACCGTCGTTTCGCCGCTGATCGCGACGTCGGCGTTGGTCTTGGAAGGCGTCGCCTTGGCGCCGCGGTGGCCCTTGTCGGCGCAGATCAGCACCTTGGCGCCGCAGTTGTCGATGCGGGCCTTGAGGGCCTCGGACGAGAAGCCGCCGAACACCATCATGTGGATGGCGCCGAGGCGCGCGCAGGCGAGCATGACGACCGGGAGCTCGGCGATCATCGGCAGGTACAGGGCGACGCGGTCGCCCTTCTTGACGCCGTGCTTCTTGAGCACGTTGGCGAACTTGCTGACCTCGTCGAGGAGCTCCTTGTACGTGAGCGTCTTCGTGTCGCCGGGGTCGCCCTCGAAGATCAGGGCCGGCTTGTCGCCCTTGCCGGCCTCGACGTGGCGGTCGAGGCAGTTGTACGAGGCGTTGAGCTCACCGCCCTCGAACCACTTGACGTACGGGACGGGATCGAAGCTCCAGTCGAGGACCTTGTCCCACTTCTTCGTCCAGACGAGTGCGTCTTCGGCGCGCTCCGCCCAGTAGCCCTCCGGGTCCTCTATCGAACGCTTGTACAGAGCGTCGTACTCGTCGAGGCTCTTGATCCACGCGTTCTTGGAGAACTCGGGTGACGGCCGAAACAACTTCGGCTGGTCTGCCACCCTGTCCACCTCCTGTGAACCGTGCTGCTGCTGCCTGCTGTTCGCGCGACGCCTCCATGCGGCGGGTCGCGCCTGATTCCGTGCTGCCGCCTGCGCTCGCTTGGCTGCAGGGGGGACCCTTCGGGACCGGGCAGGAGAGCAGGCGAGAAGGTCCGGTCGCCCGCGTGCACGTGGTCGGGCCAAGCGAGCACGCTACATCCTATCCAAAGGCACTTCAACCCTGGGGGCCGCGTTTCATCACTTGGGCCAAATGGGGCAACGCCGGGTGGACGACGGGAGAGGGCGGTGGAGAGGGAGCGACGCGGGTGCGGGGCGGGACGGTGGTGGGCGATGTTGGACTTGAACCAACGACCTCCCGCGTGTGAGGCGGGCGCTCTCCCACTGAGCTAATCGCCCACTGAAGGGGAGCAAACGATACCAGAAGCCCCAGGGGGCGGAAACCCTCCCGCGTTGGCCCGGGCGCGGGGGTGGGAACCCTGATGTCATGGGAACTCCCGCAGGCGAGGAGAGCACGCGATCGGACGCGGCGCATCGACTGCGCCGCGCTTACCGGGCCGTCGGGCTCGGTATCGGCGAAAGCATGCTGCGTCTGTTCGGCCAGGATGGGGGTCGACGCCCGTCCTGGTGGGTCGTCGATCTCGTCTCGGGGCAGAGGGGTCGCGCGCGCGAGGTGGTCGCCGAGGACCTTTTCGGCAGCATCCCCGGCCACTGGGAGGTGACGAGGGTCGAGGCGACGTCGTTTCGCGCGCGCGCGGGGCGCGTGGTCGTCACGGGACACATCTGCTGCCGGCCGCGCGGGGTCCGCAGCTTCGACCTGTGCCAGGTGCCGTTCGCTCACGTCTGGACGCTGCGCGAGGACGAGGCCGTTCGTGTGCGCAGCTACCTCGACGGTGTCGAGCTGCGTCGCGGCTGACCTCAGGCGCGCCGAGGACTGGTCTCGGATTCGGCGCGCGCCTTTACGGCCTTGCAGAGCTCCTCGAACCCCGCCTGCGACTGGCGCATCGCCTTGCCGAGTAGCGGGAGGAGGAGCCCCGTGACCTGCTCGCGAGTGCGGAAGCGAGCGCGGCCCTCGCCGAGGGTCTCCACCGTGAGCGCATGGTCGCCGTCGAACAGGCCGGGGAGGAGCCAGCGCCCGCGCCAGCGCAGCTGGCGGCCGGGGTCGAGCCGCGTGACGCGCGCCGCGAAGGTGACCGCCTTGCGCTCTGGGGCGCGGATCGTCACCTTGATGTCGGCGCCCTCGCGCAGCTCGCCGGCGATGCCGGTCACGAAGGGGTTCCACTCGCCGTAGCGCGCGGTGTCGGTCAGCACGCCCCAGACGCGTTCGGAAGGCGCGTCGATCTCGATGCTGGCGTCGAGTACCTGCATGGTGCCCCCTTGACGATGTCGGCCGCCGGCCCGGGCGGGCGGCTGCGATGCAGACTACCCAGCCGTCGCCCGCGGCAAGCGCGCCGGCCTCATCCCCCGGCGGGCGCGAAGCACTGGACCCGATGGTTCCACATGTCGGCGACGAAGAGCAGGCCGTCGGGGGCGAGGGCGATGGCGCGAGGGCCGTCGAAGGAGCCCGGGGCGGTGCCCTCCCGGCCCCAGAAGCCGAGAGATCTGTACTTGGGCGAGAACTCCTGGATCCGCTGTCCGGCCGACTCGCACACCAGCAGCAAGCCGTCCGGCCTGATCGCGATGCCGCGTGGCTCGCGGAACTCGCCGCGGCCGTCGCCACGCCGGCCGATGACGGCGACGAGCCTGCCGCGAGCCGTGAAGACCTGGACCCGCTGGTTGTCCGAGTCCGAGACGTACACCCGCCCGTCGGGCCCCACCTGCACATCGTCCGGCTCCCGGAACCGGCCGGGCCGACGCCCCGTGTGGCCCCACGCCGAGAGGAAGCGGCCTCGAGCGGTGAAGCGCTGCAGGCGGTCGCCCTCCTTGTCGCTGACGTAGACCCACCCGTGCCGGCCGATGGCCACGCCGAGCGGCAGCCGGAACTGGCCGTGCCCGTCGCCCTCGCGGCCCCATGCGCGCACGAACGTCCCGTCGCTCTTGAACACCTGGATGCGGTGGTTCCCGCCGTCGGCGACGTACACGAGCCCGCGCGCATCGATGGCGACGCGGCTCGGGGCGCGGAACTCGCCACGGGCGCGGCCGAAGCGTCCCCAGGTCGCGACCCGCCTGCCGGACTCGGTGAACTTCTGGATGCGGCTGTTCCCCTTGTCGACCACGTAGACGAAGCCCTCGGCGTCGACGGCGATCCCCTTCGGGAGGACGAACTGGCCCGGCTTCGAGCCTCGCTTGCCCCAGGCGCGGACGAACCTGTACCTCTGAAACCTCCGTGCCGACGTCGGCGAGGGGGACACGGTGGGGGAGGGCGAGATGTTGGGCGAGGGCGACGCCGACGGTGTCTCCACGGTCGAGGAGGCGGAGGGTGACGCGGATGGCTGACCTGATGCGGACGGCGAAACGGACGACGGATCGGAGGGTGACACGGCGACAGTCTCCGCACCGGCAACGGTCTGTCCTGCCGCCGGCGGCACGTCGCCGCCGCAGCCGGTGGCCGTCGCGAGCACACCGGCGCAGAGCAGCGCCCCCAGTGCGAGCAGCGCCGCCATCAGCGCCGAGCGCGTGGCGGGCGTCGCCTGCGGGTATGCCGGCGAGTGGCCGGAGGGCCGATCTGCGGGTCGCGAGGCCGTCACGTCCGGGGACCCTATCATGTCGAACGGCCTCATCGCCCCTCGTCCCGACCTGTGCGCTTGGGGTGTCCGCGGGCGCTCTTGTAGATGATCTTCCAGCGCCGGACCTCCTCGATGCGCAGACGGGCGTCGGTCTTCATGGCGGCGACGTGCGCCTCGCGCTGCAGCTTGTGCCAGCTCGCGAGGCGCTCCGCGGGCAGCTCGCCGCGCTCGACGGCCGCCGTCACGGCGCAGCCGGGCTCGCCGGCGTGTCCGCAGTCCCTGAAGCGGCACGACCCCGCCAGGCCGGCGATATCTTCGAACGCCGCGGCGATGCCCTCCTGCGCGTCGACCATCGCGACGGCGCGCAGGCCCGGCGTGTCGAGCAGCGCGCCGCCGCCGGGCACCGGCACGAGCTCGCGCGCGACCGTCGCGTGCCGGCCCTTACCGTCGCCGACGCGCACCTCGCGCGTCTCCTGACGCTGTTCCCCGAGCATGGTGTTGATGAGCGTCGACTTGCCGGCGCCGGACGGGCCGATCAGGGCGACCGTCCTACCTTCACCCGCGTACGCGCGCACGGCGTCGATGCCGTCCTCGGTCGTCGCGCTCGTGAGGAGGACGTCGACGCCGAGCGCGACGCCGCGGACGGCGATGGCTCTGGCCTCGCCCTCCGCGGTGAGGTCGGCCTTGGTGAGGACCACGACGGGGACGGCGCCGCTCTCCCAGGCGAGCGCCAGCTCGCGTTCGATGCGGCGCAGGTTCGGCTCCGGCTCGACCGGGTGGACGACGAAGACGGTGTCGATGTTGGCGGCGATGACCTGCTGCGCGGAGGTCTCGTCGGAGGCGCCACGCGTGAACGCCGACGTCCGCGGCAGGACGGCTTCCACCAGCCCGACCTCGTGGCCGGGAGCGGGATCGAGCACGACCCAGTCGCCGCAGGCCGGCGGGCCCTCGCCTTTGCGTGCCCGGCGCAGGCGCGCCGAAGGCTCGGCGCGCACGATGCCGTGCGCCGCTGCGACGACCACGCTGCCGCGGTCGTTGCGCACGACGCGGGCGGGCACGTGGCCCGCCTCCGCGTGCGCGGCGAACAGCGCGCGCCAGTGGTCGGAGTAGCCGAGCGACTCGAGCGAGGGTGAGGCTGAAGGTGAGGGGGCGTCGGCCCCCGGATGGTCGGACAACGCGGGGTTCCTTCCCGTAGGGGCGCCCCGCGCGCTTCTAGCGCCGGAGCACCGGGGTGAAGACGAATGCGAGATGGGGCGCGCCGAGCGCCCGCGTGGCCGTATCAAGCATCTGCTTCGCCTCTTCTCGTCGGGGACGTATGGCGAGAGCCCCCATTGTAGCAGCGCGGTGCGCCGGGGGCGTGGTCGCGAGACGTGTTTGGCAAGGCTGGCGGAGAGGGGGGGATTCGAACCCCCGAGGGACGGAACCGCCCCTAACGGTTTTCGAGACCGCCGCTTTCAGCCGCTCAGCCACCTCTCCGCGGGGCAGTATAGCGGATTGGCTGGAACCGACCGACCGTGCCTGGCCAAGGCGGCAGCGGGCTTGGCGACGGAGGGGGTTTGATGGCGGAGAGGGGGGGATTCGAACCCCCGAGACAGCTCATCGCCGCCTACGCGATTTCCAGTCGCGCTCCTTAAGCCAGCTCGGACACCTCTCCGCGCGACGCCCGGGGGCGCGCCGGGCGAGTGAGGAGTATACGCCAGCGTCCGGCGCGGCGGCCCAGGTCGCGACGTCGGCCCGGCGCCGCGGCGCCCTCAGCGCCGCGCCTGGAAGAAGTCCTGCAGGAGAGCGATCGACTCGTCGGCCATGACGCCGCTCGTCACCTCGACGCAGTGGTTGAGGCGCGGGTCCTGGCAGACGTTGTAGAGCGTGCCTACGGCGCCGGCCTTCTCGTCCGGGGCGCCGTACACGAGGTGGGGGATGCGTGCCTGGATGATCGCCCCGGCGCACATCGGGCAGGGTTCGATGGTCACGTAGATCACCGTGTTGAGGAGGCGCCAGCTGCCCATGTGCCTGGCCGCCTCCTCGATGGCGATGATCTCGGCGTGCGCGGTCGGGCTCTTGCGCAATTCGCGTTCGTTGCCGGCCGTGGCGATGACCTCACCGTCGAGCACGATCACGCAGCCCACGGGAACGTCGTCGTGCCTCGTCGCCCGCGCAGCCTCGCGCAGGGCGAGCCGCATGTAGTACTCGTGGCGCGGAAAGACGACGTCGGCCATGGACGAATCATGCCCGCTCGGAGCCGCTTTGTGAACCGTGCTCGGCGACGCATGGTCGCCACCGTCGGCCGTGTGGGCGCATCGCAGCGTGGATGGACCGTCCACGGGGATGCACTCGCCTGCCAACGGGTATGATCGCAATGAGACCGCTCGGCGACGAAAGGAGTCGGCCATGGGTCCTTGGATCAGGAACAGCCCCTCCGGATCGGAGGAACAGGTCGACCGCCTGGTCGCCGAGCTCGCGCGTCGGTCACACCGGCACTCTGCGACGCAGAAGTCCGCCGCGGGTCGTCTCAGCGACGAACTCGTGGCTATGGGCGACGACGCCGTGCCGGCGCTAATCAAGCGCCTCGACGCGCTCGGCGAGGCCGGCAGCTCCACGCTGGCGCGGATCGGACCGCGGGCGTTTCCCGCCCTCGTCGAGCGGCTTCAGGCTGGCCCTTCCCGTCAGAGGTGTCTCGCGGCTCGCGCTCTGGAGCTCTCCGGGTTCGCCGCCGCCGCGGAGCCACTCAAGTACGCGTCGCTCGACCGCGACCCCGCCGTCCGCGAGGCGGCGAGGAAGGCCCTGGACGGGCTCGCCAGGACCTGGGTGAAGCGGCTGCGCGACGGCCACAGGAGAGACCAAGCGGTGCGCGCCTTGACGAGCATCGGCGAGTCGGCCGTGTGGCCGCTCGCATACGTGCTGCACGACCGCTACATCGGTCTGTTCGCGGCGCGGATCCTGGGCCAGATCGGCGAGCCGGCCGTGCCGGCCGTGCTTCTGGTGCTCGGGCAGGCGCGCCGCAGCCCCGACTGCGAGGACTGGGACCCCGCGTTCGCCAACGCGACCGTGGCGCTCGCGGGCATCGGTGCGTCCGCGCTTGGACCAGTCTTGCGCCTGCTCCATGACGAGCACGAGCTCGTCAACGTCCGCATCGGCGCCGTCCACGTCCTGGCGCAGATGGGCGACATCGGCGCGCCGCATCTGGTCAAAACGCTGAAGGACGCGGACCCGCACGTGCGCGAGGCGGCGGCCGCGGCGCTGGCGAGACTGAGCTCGTAGCGTTGCCGGAGGCGCCGGGCGCAGGGCCGTCGGCCCCGCGCCCGGCGCCTCCGTGTATCCCTCCGCCTGCGACTGGGAATACACTGTCCGGCAGCCTCGCGGGACGGCATCGGCGCGCGATGAGCGCGCCGGCAAGCGATCGAAAGGTGTGAGCAGGCAACCATGGGTGGCTACTGGCTCGTCTTCTTCATCGTCCCGATGGTCCTGGGCCTCGCGGTGCAGGGTTGGCTCAAGAGCACGTTCTCGCGCAACTCGAAGATCGCCATGGGGAGTGGCTTGAGCGGCGCCGACGTAGCGCGGCGGATCCTCGACGGCAACGGCCTGAGCGACGTGCAGGTCCTGACGTCCAAGGCGGGCCCTCTCTCCGACCACTACGACCCGCGCAAGCGCACCGTGAACCTGTCACAGCCGGTCTTCCAGGGCCGGAGCATCGCCGCGACCGCGGTGGCGGCGCACGAGGTCGGTCACGCGATCCAGCACGCCAAGGCGTACGCGCCGATGCGTGCGCGCACGGCGATCTGGCCCGTGGCGGCGTTCTCGTCGCAGGCCTGGATGTTCTTCCTCATCGGCGGCTTCATCTTTCAGACGGCCGGAGGGTACAACACGACCTTCCTCTGGATCGCCGTGATCCTGTACCTGTTCGCGGTGCTGTTCCAGTTCGTGACCCTGCCGGTCGAGTTCAACGCCTCGCACCGCGCCAAGGAACAGGTCGCCGCGCTGGGGCTGGCGAGCGGTCCCGAGCAGGAGGGCGTCAGCGCCACACTCAAGGCCGCCGCGATGACCTACGTCGCCGGGGCGCTCGCGGCGCTGCTCCAGCTTCTGTATCTGTTCGTCCTCGCGCGCGACTGACGCGGGCCCGAACGTCGTGGGCTACGAACCACAGAAGACCGGCGAGTCGTGTCTACGCTGTGGCGCCGAGCTGGTCACGGTCGGCGTGCAGGAGTTCCGCACCGGCGGGGCCAGCGGGGCGTGGAGCGCGCTCTTCGACATCGCGCACTGGGGCGAGGGCGTGCTCGGGCTCGAGATCCTCGCCTGTCCCGAGTGTCGCCGGGTCGAGCTGCGCGTGCCCGAGGAGGGCTGATGGAGGCTCGGTGGCGACGCCGGGCGGGCGCCCGGGGCTGCGGGTGATCCGTGGCGTCCTCCTCGTCGCCGAGGGCGAGACACGAGACAGACTGCGCCCCGCGGACTAGGATGCGCACGGGGGTGTCGTCGCCCGCTCGACGGCCCCCCCGTGCCAGCGGGGCGCCCAGCTGTCGGGCCGGGCGCCGCCTCGAACAGAGGGGGGAGCCATGAGTCGCGAAGACACCATCCTCGACCTCGTCCAGCACCTCAGAAGCGGCCGTCTCACGCGTCGTCAATTCGTCGCCAGAGGTCTCGCTCTGGGCTTCTCGCTCTCCGCGGTCGGCACGGTGCTCGCCGCCTGCGGCTCCGGCGAGGAGGAGGCGACCAGCTCGGCCACGCTGCCGCCCATGGACGAGACCAAGCCTGAGGAGATCGTCGTCTTCAACTGGGCGGACTACCTTGCCCCCTCGGTGCGCAAGGGGTTCGAGAAGGAGTACGGCATCAAGGTCAAGGAGGCCTACTTCGACAACAACGAGGCCATGCTGGCGAAGCTCAAGGCGGGCGCCCGCGGCTACGACGTCGCCGTCCCCACCGGCTACACGGCTAGCGTGTTGATCAAGAGCGGGCTGGCCGAGCCCCTCGACTACAGCTACCTGCCCAACATGAAGAACACGCTGCCGACGTTCCAGGACCCGGTCTACGACCCCGGCACCGACGGCCTGCACTACACGGTGCCGTACATGTGGGGAACGGCCGGCTACTGCTTGCGCACAGACGTCCTCGACGATCCCATCACCCGCTGGGCGGACCTCTGGGACCCGAAGTACAAGGGCAAGATCTCGATGATGTTCGACGAGCGCGAGTGCCTGGGAGCCGCCCTGAAGCTTCTCGGCCACTCGCTCAACACCACCAATGAGGACGAGATCAACGCGGCGGCCGACAAGCTCATCGAGCAGAAGCCGCTCGTCCAGAAGTACGTCATCACGAACTCGTACCGCGAGATCGTGAGTGGCAAGGCACCCATCACGCACTGCTGGAACGGGGAGGTCGGCCTCGCCTACAACAACCTGGGGAAGGGCAGCGAGAAGATCCTGCGCTTCGTGTTTCCCGACGAGGGCTTCTCGAGCTGGGTCGACACTCTCATGATCCCGGTGGGCGGCAACAGCCGCTACGGCGCCCACCTCCTGATGGACTACCTCATGCGCCCCGACGTGTCGGCCGAGAACGCGCTGTGGGTCGGCTACCTGCCGCCGAGCCAGGAGGCTCTCGACACCGTCAAGGCGGGCACCCCCATCGCCGAGATGATCATCCCAAGCGATGCCGAGATGGAGCGCGCCGAGGTGCTCGGCGATGTGGGCGAGGCGGCGAAGCTCTACTCGGCCGCATGGCAACGCGTGGTGGCCGCGTAGCCGAGGAGAGGCCGGAAGAACGGACGCGGGCGGGGCGGCTCCTCGAGC